>PR_CR_10_Liq_2_inCRDRAFT_1000432_pt1 | contig 11715 bp, 9 predicted proteins | sample PRCRCaboRojoPR_FD_10245 | JGI IMG/M metagenome (IMG submission 10245) | reverse complement strand
CGAAAGGTGCCCCGCCCGATCATGTCGCCAGCCGCCACCAAGAAGCCCGCCAAGAAGCCGGCAACGAAGAAGAGCGCTCCGGCCAAGAAGGCCGCGGCCAAGAAGAGCGCTCCGGCCAAGAAAGCAGCTGCCAAGAAGACCGCGACCAAGAAAAGCGCTCCGGCGAAGAAGGCCGTGGCTAAGAAGAGCGTGGCCAAGAAGAGCGCTCCGGCCAAGAAGGTTGCAGCTAAGAAGGCGACGAAGAAGGCCACCCAAAAGAGCGCTCCGGTCAAGAAGGCTGCCGCTAAGAAGGCCGCTAAGAAGGCAGTGAAGAAGGCCGCGCCTGCCAAGAGCACGACGAAGAAGGCAACGAAGGAGACCGCACCCGCCAAGAAGCAAGCCGCCGGTTCCGCCGAGGTCGTCGAGGTGGTGGAAACCGAAGCCGGATTGGTCGAGGTCGATGAAGGAGCGGACGTCGACTTGAAGAAGGCGGCCGATCTCGAAGCCGAACTAGAGGCCGATCTCGAGGCCGACCTCGCCGAAGTCGCGACCGAGGAGAAGGAAGAGAGCTCCGACGGAGCCGAGTTCGTGCTCTCGGATGTAGACGACACCGACGAGCCGGTCCAGACGGTCACCGTCGCCGGCGCGACCGCCGATCCGGTCAAGGACTACCTCAAGCAGATCGGCAAGGTGGCGCTGCTGAACGCCGAGCAGGAGGTCGAGCTCGCCAAGCGGATCGAAGCCGGGCTGTTCGCGGAGGAGAAGCTCGCCGAGGGCGGCAAGATGGACAAGACCCTCAAGCGCAATCTGGAGTGGATCGCCCGCGATGGTCGAAACGCCAAGAACCACCTGCTCGAGGCGAACCTGCGCCTGGTGGTCTCGCTCGCCAAGCGATACACCGGTCGCGGGATGTTGTTCCTCGACCTCATCCAAGAGGGCAACCTCGGCCTGATCCGCGCTGTCGAGAAGTTCGACTACACCAAGGGCTACAAGTTCTCCACGTACGCCACCTGGTGGATCCGGCAAGCGATCACCCGTGCGATGGCCGACCAGGCGCGCACCATCCGTATTCCCGTGCACATGGTCGAGGTCATCAACAAGCTAGCGCGCGTACAGCGCCAGATGCTGCAGGATCTCGGACGCGAGCCGACGCCGGAGGAATTGGCGCGCGAATTGGACATGACACCCGAGAAGGTCGTCGAAGTCCAAAAGTACGGACGTGAGCCGATCTCCTTGCACACCCCGTTGGGTGAGGAGGGCGACAGCGAATTCGGCGACCTCATCGAGGACTCCGAGGCGATCGTGCCCAGCGACGCCGTCTCCTTCACGCTGCTGCAAGAACAGCTCGAGTCGGTGTTGGAGACCTTGTCGGATCGGGAAGCCGGCGTAGTGCGGATGCGATTCGGACTCACCGACGGGCAACCCAAGACCCTCGATGAGATAGGGAAGGTCTACGGCGTCACGCGCGAGCGAATTCGGCAAATAGAGTCCAAGACGATGTCCAAGCTGCGGCACCCATCGCGTTCGCAGGTGCTGCGCGACTACCTGGACTAGGCGCATGCCCATCGTGCGGCAGGACGCTGCGCACGTCCGAACGCTCACGCTGGACGAGCCCGATCGCCGCAATGCGCTCAGTGCCGCGTTGCTCGGTGAATTCGTCGCCGAACTCTCCGCAGCCGCGCAGGAGGGCATGCGTGCGGTGATCGTGCAGGCGAGTCCGGCCGCGGGGGTCTGGTCGGCCGGTCACGACATCGACGAACTACCGCAAGGCGACCGCGACCCGCTGACCTGGGACAACCCGCTGGAGGAGGCCCTGCGGGCGGTACGGGATGCCCCGTTCCCGGTCATTGCCGCAGTGGACGGGTCCGTATGGGGTGGCGCCTGCGATCTCGTGCTCACCTGCGATCTCGTCGTCGCCGTGCGAACGGCCAGCTTCGCGATCACCCCGACACGACTCGGGATCCCCTACAACACGGCCGGCGTCAGCCACTTCGTCAGTGCCCTGCCCTTGCATGTGGCCAAGGAGATGTTCTTCACCGCCGACCCCATCACCGCCGAACAGGCCGCCTTGTACGGGGTCGTGAATCGGCTGGTCGGCGACCGCGACGAGATGGCGGCGAGTGCGATGGCGTTGGCCGAGCGCATCGCCACCCGGGCACCGTTGGCGGTGCGCGCGATCAAGGCGGAAATGGCGGCCTTGACCGAATCACGGACCTTGAGTAGCGATACCTTCGAGCGGCTAGCCGTGCTGCGCACCCGAGCGTGGACATCGCGTGATTACGCCGAAGGACTAGCTGCCTTCCACGAACGACGCAGCCCGGAATTCACCGGGGAGTGATCCGGTGCTACTCGCCGGAGACCGGCGCCTCGGCTAGACGGTGCGTCTCGTCGACGATGTGCTCGGCTTGCGGCCGCAGGGCTTCCTCGTGACGGGACCAGTGATGTCCGCAGAACTGCAAGTCGGTGCCACCGGTAAGGACGACGCGTACATAGGCCTGGGCTCCGCAGCGGTCGCAGCGGTCCATGGAACTGAGTTCGGGAGCCGTAAGCGTCGTGGTCATGGCACCTCCTAGCTGGTCGGGGCCGGTGCCCCTGTCGGATCGCTAGTCTTACACGACTCAGGGCCTCGGGCGCGGTAGGCGCGGTGCGCTTCGCCAGCGGCGAAATCGGCCCACGCGCCCGATAGGCGGACCCGCGAGGCGCAACCGGTTCCCCGTGCCCGGCACGACTACTGTTCGGCCGATGGCTACCGGCAAGCGTTCTGGCGGCGCGAACACCCGAAAGGCATCGGCCAAGACGGCCGGGCGGGAGGCGTACTCGGCTCGCGACCTCGCCGTCCTCGAGGGCCTCGATGCGGTTCGCAAGCGGCCGGGGATGTACATCGGCAGCAACGACAGCCGCGGCCTGATGCACTGTCTATGGGAGATCGTCGACAACGCGGTCGACGAGGCACTCGCCGGCCACTGTTCACGTATCGAGATCGTCCTCGAGGCAGACGGCGCCGTCAGCGTTGCCGACAACGGTCGGGGCATACCGGTGGACAAGGAGCCCAAGACCAAGCTCACCGGCGTCGAGGTCGTCATGACCAAATTGCACGCCGGCGGCAAGTTCGGTGGCGGCTCCTATGCGGCCTCCGGTGGCCTGCACGGAGTCGGGGCGTCGGTGGTCAATGCGCTGAGCGCCCGGCTCGATATCGAGGTCGATCGGGCCGGCAAGACCTACGGCATGTCCTTTCGCCGCGGAGTCCCGGGCGTATTCGAGGCACCGGGCCCCGATGCGGGGTTCTCGCGCAAGAGTGGGCTGGAAGTAGTCGGCAAGGCACCTCGCACCCGAACGGGTACCCGGGTGCGCTGGTGGGCCGATCCGCAGGTCTTCACCAAGGACGCCGAGTACGACCGGCAGTCGCTGCGCGAAAGGGCGGTGCAAAGCACGTTCCTCGTTCCCGGTCTGACGATCACGGTGCGCGACGANCGCGACCCGGAGGATCGCTGGGAGGAGGTCCTGCAGCACAAGGGNGGGCTGCAGGAGTACGTGGGTTACCTCAGCCAGGGCACCCCGGTGTGCTCGATCATCCAGCTGCGCGGCAGTGGGCANTTCCACGAGACCGTGCCGGTNCTCGATGACAAGGGTCACCTCGACTCCCGGGAAGTGGAGCGCGATCTCGGCGTCGATATCGCATTGCAGTGGGACGAGGGCTACGAGACCCAACTGCGTTCCTTCGTCAACGTGATCGCAACCCCGCTCGGTGGGACGCATGTTGCCGGCTTCGAGCGGGCCCTGGTGAAGGTGATCAACGAGCAACTCAAGGCCGCGCGGATCCTGAAGGCATCTGAATCGGCGATCACGAAGGAAGACGCCCTCGAAGGCCTGACGGCGGTCGTGACCGTGCGCTTGGCCGAACCGCAATTCGAGGGGCAGACCAAGGAGATCCTCGGCACACCCGCCGTATCGCGCATCGTCGGCAACGTGGTGTCCAAGGAATTGGCCGCCTACTTCACCAAACCCCCGCGCGGTGAGAAGGCCGCTGCCAAGGCGGTCTTGGAGAAGGTCGCCGCCGCCATGCGTACTCGGTTGGCGGCCCGTGCGCACCGGGATACCCAGCGGCGCAAGAGCGCACTGGAGACATCCTCGCTTCCGGCGAAGCTGGTCGATTGCCGTCGCGCCGGATCCGAGGGCACGGAACTGTTCATCGTGGAGGGCGACAGCGCCCTGGGTACTGCCAAGACGGCGCGAGACGCCGACTTCCAGGCGCTGCTGCCGATCCGCGGGAAGATCCTCAACGTCCAGAAGGCCAGCTTGTCGGACATGCTCAAGAACGCCGAATGCGCGGCCATCATCCAGGTGATCGGAGCCGGCTCCGGGAAGAGCTTCGATATCGAGCAGGTGCGCTACGACAAGGTGATCTTGATGTCCGACGCCGACGTCGATGGGGCGCACATCCGCTGTCTGCTGTTGACCTTGATCCACCGATACCTACCCGGCCTCATCGAGGCGGGCAAGGTGTTCGCGGCGGTGCCCCCCTTGCATCGGATCGAGACATCGGGCAAGGGCGGCCCGGAAGTGGTCTACGCCTACACCGATGCCGAGATGCACAGCATCGTCGCCCGTGCCGANGCCAAGGGNCGCAAGGTCAAGGATCCAGTGCAGCGGTACAAGGGTCTCGGTGAGATGGATGCCGGTCAGTTGCGCGAGACGACCATGGATCCCTCGAAGCGGACGCTGCGGCGTATCACCAGTGCCGATGGCGCCGCTTCCAGCGAAGTGTTCGATCTGCTCATGGGTGAACTCGTGGCACCTCGCAAGGAATTCATCATCGCCGGGGCACGCGAGTTGGATCGGGCGCGGATCGACACCTGAGCATTCGGGCTTTCCTACCCGCGGGACGAATCCGCGCTTTCGTGAGTCTTCTCGGTTGTCCCCGCTTGAGGTAGCGAATGCAGCGACTACTGTGCACGCGTGGGTATCCGTGTCGCTGTGGTCGGTTCCGGGCCTTCGGGCCTGTATGCCGCGGAGGCCTTGAACGATCGCGGTGCGGCGGTCGATGTATACGACAAGCTCCCGGTGCCGTTCGGCCTCGTGCGCTATGGCGTTGCTCCCGACCACTTGAGCATCAGGTCGGTACGCAACACCTTGGATCGGGTGTGGGATCGCGAAGGCGTTCGCTTCGTCGGGAACGTCGAGGTCGGCTCGGATGTCTCCATCGACGAATTGCGCGCGGCATACGACGCCGTGGTGCTCACCTACGGTGCGTCCTCGGATCGAAGGCTGGCGGTTCCGGGGGAGGATCTGCCCGGCAGCGTGGCTGCCACCGATCTCGTGGCCTGGTACACCGGCCATCCGGACTACCGCGGACCGGACTTCGATGACCTGCTCAGGCGGGTACGTTCGGTAGCCGTCGTCGGAGTGGGGAACGTCGCGGTAGATGTCGTTCGGGTGCTGAGCAAGTCCCCGGAGGAACTCGCCCACACCGATATGCCCGATCACGTGCTCGCCACACTCGCTGCGGCTCCGGTGGAGCAGGTGCACTTGATCGGCAGGCGCGGCCCCGCACAGGCGTCGTTCACCACCAAGGAACTCAAGGAACTCGGCGAGCTAGCCGACGCCGATGTCGTCGTTACCCCCGCGGATGTGGAACTCGACAGCATCAGCGAGGCCGCGGTTGCCGAGAACAAGGTGGCCGCTCGGAACGTCAAGGTGCTTGCCGAATGGGCCGAACGTGCACCGCGCCCCGATGCGGCGGTGCAGATCACCGTGCACTTCTTCGCACGACCCACGCAGATCATCGGCGAGGACCAGGTCACCGGTCTCGAACTCCAGCGCACCACCTTCGATGCGGATGGATCCCTCGTCGACACCGGAGAGCACGAGCACTTGGACGTCGATTTGATCGTGCGCAGCGTCGGCTATCGGGGGCTTGCGCTGCCGGGGGTCCCCTTCGATGAATCCCGGGGCGTCATCCCGAATCTAGATGGTCGCGTCCTCGGCGACGATGACGCACCCATCGCGGGGCTGTATGTGGCCGGGTGGATCAAGCGGGGGCCTTCGGGGATCATCGGCACCAACAAGAAGTGTGCTGTGCAGACCGTCGGTTCGCTCATGGAGGANGTCGAATCNGGCAGCGTGGGCAACGGGTCGGGCACCGATACCGATCTCGTGGACGAACTGCGGGCACGCGGTATCGCCNTCGTGGGCGTGCCGGGCTGGCGGGCTATCGATCTAGTCGAGCAACAGCGCGGCGCTGCTTCGGGCAANGANCGCGTGACGGTGCACGACCGTGCGGAGTTGCTGCGGGTAGCTACGACTACGCAGTGACATCCCGCCATTTGATGCCGCAGCCCATCGCCGGCTTGCCTCCCGTGAACGATCGCCCCTGCCGTGCGGCGCTGAGTGCAGCGTCCAAGTGGGCGCCATCGACCGGTTGGGGTTGCTTGGGGCGAGCATCATCCATAGCGCCCCGGTAGACCAGTTGCCCGGTGGCGTCGAAGACGAAGAAGTCCGGAGTGCACACCGCTCCGAAGGCCCGGGCGACCGATTGGTCGGCATCGACCAGGTAGGGAAAGTTCCAGCCAGCGCGCGCTACCTGCTCGCGTAGGCCGGCAACGTCGTCGTCGGGGTAGGCATCGGCGTCGTTGCTGCAGATAGCCACCCAGGTGACGTCGGAGTTGTGTGCAGCGATGCCGCCGAGGGCCTGTTCCACCGAACGCACGTACGGGCAGTGGTTGCATGCGAAGACGACGACGGTCGGTCGACCCGAAGCCAATGCATCGAGGTCGATGGTCGCGCCGGTGAGATCGGGCAGGTGCACGCTGGGCAGGGACGAGATCGGTGTGCGTGTGGATTCAACGGCCATGCGTGGATTCCTCCTGTACCGCCTGTACTCGGACGGCTCGCCAGATGGTGCGTTCGGTGGGCAGGGTATGACACGACGCGGGGGCTGAGATGGTCTGCTGTGCACAGTGCACGCGCCAGTGACCTGCCTGGCCGTCATGGACATCGGCGGTGGACACCCGTTCGTCCGTGTCTTGACTGGCGACCACGTCCATCGGTGCGGGGGAAGTCCATAACGGCGCCGACGGGTCTAGGCCTTCCTGCTTGCGCACGGCGATCTCGGCTACCTGGAGGTCGGCGGGCAGATGGGTCGCGCCACGCAGGTGGGTGGTGTCCCGGGCCGAATTCGGCCCTAGGCGGCCGAAGCAGTTGCCATCGGGCAGGACCAGGGACGTCGCTGCGAAACGATGCCCACCGAGGTGGCTGCACTCCCACGCTCCCGGTGTGCGGGTGACTTCCTGACGGCCGAGGACCGCGCAGCACGCATCGCGGCCGCTGTGCGTACAGATGAACTCGATGGACCCGTCCGCCGGCTCACCGATCATCGGCATGTTCGCGCCGGCGAGTAGGGAGCGATCCCATTCGAGAACCTCCTCGAGCCGATCGACGAGCACATGGCGCAACTGCTGGCGCCCGGGATGGGTCGTGGCCAGCCACACGTGTCGCGGCTCGCCTGGGCGAAGGCGTCGCCTACTGGGGTGTCGGGCCGCGATCGTGCGTACCCCGTGATCGGCGCGCAGCGCCTCGGCCCAGTCCGCGACCGAATCGGGGATAGGCGACCCACGCAGCGCGTCCTTGCCCCAAGGTCCGGGCTCCTCGAGCACGAGCCAGGCGCTGGCCTGCGGTGCACTACCGGCGAGCGGTTCGACCGCCGCTAGCGACTGGCGCGAGCAAGCATCGTCGGTGAGCGTGTCCCCGGCCTTCATCGCTGCCCGGTCATCACGATGCCGGACCCCCATCGGTATCGAGGCGGCTTAACGCTCCGGCGATCTGGGCTATGGGAGCGCTGGGAGGTGACCCCGCGGCGTCTCGACGTTCGTCGATGGCGGGCAGTGCCACGGGTGCACCGGCGGAACTGGCCGCGCGCGCCGGTGCCGGTCCGGCCCAGGCCACGGTGATGGTGTCCTCACCGGAGCGGAATCGCTGGCAACGCACTCCCTTCGTGCCGCGGCCCTTCGCCGGGTAGCGGCCAGCGGGGTGACCTTGACCGAACCGAGTTCGGTACCCGGCAGGGCACGTGAATCGCCGGCGACGGTGACGAGTACGCAGGCGTCGAGCAGCGGCTCGGGGATGGTCGTGCAGAACACCGCGAGGGCGTCGGGGGGAAGATTGACGCCGGCCATCCCACCGGCACCTACCCCTTGTACGCGGACGTTGCTCGCCGGGAAGCGCAGGACGTTGGCCTCCGAGGTGACGAACACGACGACGGCGGTTTCCGCTGCTGCTTCGGGAAGCGATCGCGCACCGACCACGTGATCGCCTTCGGCCAGGGACATGATGGACACCGGCTTACCGCGGGTAAGGGATTCGGGGACCAGCACCCGTTTGACCACGCCCTGGCTGGTGCCCAANGTGACGGTGAAGNCGGAGTCCAACGGTGACAGCCCCACCACCTGCTCACCGTCCTCGAGGTCGACGAAGGCACCGACGGGTACGCCCGCGCCGAGACCCGGGTTGCCGGTGACCGGCGGGATCGCCGGGAGATCCACCACCTCGAAGGGGACGATGCGGCCCTGCGAAGTAATGGCCCCGCACCGAGCGCGGGTGGAGGCGGGGCTTACCGCGGTGATGACGTCGTGGGCCGAGCGCGCACCCTCAGCGGCCTCGACGCCGATGGTGTCCTGAATCGAGGCGCTTCGGGCCAGCAATCCGGTGCTGGACATCATCACCACGCACGGTTCGTCGGGTACCTCGAGGGCCGGTGCCGAACGGGAGACGACGGGGACCGCACCCTCGAGCAATGTGGTCCGACGTGGCGTGCCGTGGTTAGCCGCCACATCGGCCAATTCGTCGGAGACCACCTGTCGCAGTCGGGAATCATCACCGAGGATCTCGTCCAATTCCGCGATCCGCGCCCGCAGTTCCTCGGCTTCGGTCTCCAATTCGATGCGGGAGAACTTGGTCAAGCGACGCAGCGGCATATCGAGGATGTAGGAGGCCTGTTCCTCGCTCAAGTCGAACACGCTCATCAAGCGCTCCCGCGCAACCGAGGCGTTGTCGCTGTCGCGGATCAACTCGATGACCTCGTCGATATCGACGATCGCGATCAGCAAGCCCTCGACCAGGTGCACCCGCTCCGCAGCCCGCGCCCGACGGTACGCGCTGCGGCGGCGCACCACATCGAAGCGATGCTCCACGAACTGTTCGATCAGTTCACGCAGGTTGAGCGTGCGTGGCTGCCCATCCACCAAGGCGACTGCGTTGACCGTATGGAGTCCTCCATCGGCGTGAGTTTGTAAAGCTGCTCGAGCAGTGGTTCGGGCGCGATGCCGCTCTTCATCTCGATGATCAAGCGAAGGCCGGACTCGCCATCGCTGAGATCGACGACATCGGAGATGCCCTGGAGTTTCTTGGCTTGGACGAGATCCTTGATCCGTTCGATGACCCGTTCCGGTCCGACGGATGCCGGAAGCGAGGTCACCACGATGCCCTTGCGACGGGCGGTGACCGCCTCCACCGATGTCGTGGCGCGCAGCCGGAAGGAACCACGGCCCGTTGCGTAGGCATCGCGGATGCCGTCGAGTCCGGCGATCTGCCCCCCGCCGGGGAAGTCCGGACCGGGGACGAAGGCCATCAGATCCTCGACGCTCGCGGTGGGGTGCGCGATGAGATGGCGGGCTGCGGCGATCACCTCCGCCAGGTTGTGCGGCACGAGTGTGGTGGCCATTCCGACCGCGATGCCACTGGCACCGTTCACGAGCAGATTCGGGAAGGCCGCCGGAAGCACGCTGGGCTCGCGTTCGCGCCCGTCGTAGTTGGCGACGAAATCGACGACGTCCTCGTCTAGTCCCGCGGTGAGTTCGAGCGCCGGCGCCGCCAATCGGGCCTCGGTGTAGCGCATCGCGGCGGGACCGTCGTCCAGGCTGCCGAAGTTTCCGTGGCCGTCCACTAGTGGCAAACGCATGGTGAAAGGTTGCGCGAGCCGAACGAGGGCGTCGTAGATAGCGGAATCGCCATGCGGGTGCAGACGGCCCATGACCTCACCGACCACGCGAGCGCTCTTGACATGACCGCGGTCGGGACGCAGGCCCATCTGGGCCATCTGGAACAGGATGCGTCGTTGAACCGGCTTCAAACCGTCGCGGGCATCGGGCAGTGCCCGCGAGTAGATCACCGAGTACGCGTACTCCAGGAACGAACCACGCATCTCCTCGGACACGTCGATATCGATGATGCGTTCGGTTCCCTTAGAGGTTGCCATGCTGCCCTTCGTCGCTACTCGGTTGCCCGCCACGCTGGGTAAGCGCGCGGGCGGCAAGCACGCTAGCTGTGTCAGCGGCGGTTTCGGCGGATTGACCGGCCGTCCACGCTGCCAGGAACCCTGCGGTGAATGCATCTCCGGCGCCCGTGGTGTCGACCACGCTCGCGGCGACCGGCGGGACGCTGGTGACCCGCTCGGCTATCAACCACGCGCCTTGAGCGCCCGCCTTGAGCAGTACGAAGGCGGGTGAATCGACGTCGCTGGCGATTCGCTCCGCGATGCGGTCTGCGAGCGCGGCCGGGGTCGCGGCGTCGAGTCGCAGCAGGTGCGCCAACTCACGTGCCGTACCCAGCAGCACGTCGACCGATGGCACGGTGGCTGGAGACCGAGTGGATTCAAAGAACAGTGCGGGGGTGTCCATGCTGGTGCTGGCACCGGTTGCCTTCGCAAGCTGCACCATCCGCGCAGCGAAATCCGCGTCGTGCAGCGGCACGTAGCCCGACAGGTGCAGGTGACGTGCGCCGCCTTCGAGTAGTGCAGCGACCATCTGCCCGGCGTCGCTTCGTCCGATGAGTGCGTTGGCGCCGGAGTTCGGCAGCATGGTGCGCACACCCGTGGGATCGGTGACGACGATGCAGCGGCCCGTCGGCGCATCGACGGTGGCTAGCGAGTGGGGGAGTCCACGCTCGTGGAGCCGTTCCCGGACCCACGTTCCCATCCCATCGGCGCCGACCGCAGCGACGAGATGCACCCGCGAACCGGCGGCGGCGAGCCAGGCTGCCGTGTTCGCTGCCTGGCCGCCGAGGGCTTGCACGAATTCGGCCGGATTGTCGGCGTCGGGGACCAGCGCAGTTTCCAGCAGCGCGATGGTGTCTGCCATGACATCGCCGATGACGACGACGTCCACGCCGGATGCGGGTGTCACCGATCGACTGCCAGTGCCCGTGCGCTGGCGATCCGGGCGGCCAGGTCAGCGTTGTTCACGATCAACGCCGCATTCGCCGCCAGGCTCGCGCCATGGGTAGCGCGATGGAAGTGGTCGAGTAGGAACGGCGTGACGTCCTTGCCGGTGATGCCACGGTCCTGCGCGATCGCCAGGCCCTGCGCCAACGTGGTGTCGTGCAGGTCCGGGTCGAGCTGATCGCTCGCGGGGATGGGATTAGCGACGATCAGCGCCGATCCAAGGCCCAGCGCCGAACGTGCCTGCATGATGTCCGCGACCTCGGAAGCATCGTCGACCTGCCAGCCGACCGCGTGACCGGAGTCCGCGAGGTAGAAGCCGGGGAACCGGGGCGTCCGGTAGCCCACGACGGCGATATTCAAGGTCTCCATGCGTTCGAGGGTCGCACCGACATCCAGGATCGATTTGACGCCCGAGCACACGACGGTGACCGCAGTGGACGCCAAGGTGGTGAGGTCCGCCGACTCGTCCCAACTGTCGCGGGCTTGACGGTGCACGCCACCGAGTCCGCCGGTGGCGAATACAT
>PR_CR_10_Liq_2_inCRDRAFT_1000431_pt1 | contig 11717 bp, 10 predicted proteins | sample PRCRCaboRojoPR_FD_10245 | JGI IMG/M metagenome (IMG submission 10245) | reverse complement strand
CCGTGCTCATCACAAAGAAGAGGCCCCCAAGCCACATTTTGACGTGTTCATCCCCAGTGAATACCCGTTTATTCACACTGATGAGGAGGGCGCCTGTGAGGACCATGATTAGTTTCACGGACGCGATGATCCATACGGGTGCGATGGATAAGTTTCGCAAACCTAAATTATCTAGTATATGGACTTGATAGGTGCGGTCGATCCCTTCGGAATAAAGCCCTAAAAAGAGCATGATGATAAAAAGCACGCGTAACACATGATGCTTTCGGATATGCGAAAACCCGAAAGAAAGTTGTTTGACATACTGTTTTATGGTTTGGTGGGTTTTTTCAAAGGCGACCGTTTCTTTCATGGTGAATGCGAGCCACAGTGCTAATAGAATCATTATGATGGCCGCGGTGATCATCGCCCAAATGGGGTTGATGCTCCCGATGAATCCAGAGAGAATAATGCCGCCCACACTCCCCAGCAAACTGAATTGTTTGCCGCTGAGGTAGGTCTCTTTCACGGGAAGATTGGCTTCATCCGATAACCACGCATCCAACGCACCACTGATGAATGTTTCACCAAGCCCCCAAATGATTTGCGCCAAAAAAATCAGCGCGAATACCAAAGTGCTCACTTCCAGTAAAAAGCCCGCGCCAATGATCAACAGGCCGATGATGACCGACCATTTGCGGCTGTATAAATCGGCCACCACCCCGGTCGGGACTTCAAACATTAACACCGAGATTTCTAAGGCCGTCCCAAGCAAGATCAGTTCGTAAATGGCCAAATTCGCAATGTCAATGCGATAAATGATGGCCGCCGTAAACATCAAATTAAACGCAAAACTCATGATGAAGCGGCTGGATAAGTAGATGGCTCTTGGGGTCATAAAGGGTCCTCACTCTATGCATGTCTATGACTTCTATCTTAGCACTATTTAGTTTTGTCACCGATACATCGGCAAGGTTAAATTTCTTTATCTTGTAATTGATAACGCTTACTTTTTAAAATAAAGTTAGAAAAAAACTTTTTTAGGAGGAATTTTTTATGGATTCAACCATTCGTGTACGTATTCAATCGTTTGGTCGCTTTCTCAGCGGAATGGTGATGCCNAACATTGGGGCCTTCATTGCCTGGGGGTTAATCACCGCACTCTTCATTCCGACGGGCTGGCTGCCTAATGAAAACCTCGCCGAACTGGTCGGACCGATGATTATTTACATGTTACCACTCCTCATCGGGTTTACCGGAGGCCGTTTAATTTATGGTATTCGTGGGGGTGTCTTAGGGGCCATCGCAACCATGGGGGTTGTGGTCGGTGCCGATGTCCCGATGTTTATTGGGGCGATGGTGATGGGCCCACTCGGTGGGTATGTCATCAAGAAAATCGATCAACTTCTACAAGACAAAACACCTACGGGCTTTGAAATGTTGGTCAACAACTTTTCAGCAGGGATTGCTGGAACGTTACTGGCTCTTTTCGCGCTCTTAATCATCGGGCCCGTGGTGCTTGGGCTCAACAATGCGCTAGAAGCCTTAGTCGATGTCGTGGTCGATGCCAACCTTTTACCGTTTGCTTCTTTCTTTATTGAACCGGCGAAAATACTCTTTTTAAATAACGCGATTAACCATGGGGTTTTAGGACCCTTAGGGGTGAATGAAGCGGCAGAAGCTGGAAAATCCATCTTCTTCATGTTGGAAACCAACCCCGGACCTGGGCTTGGCATCTTACTCGCCTTCTGGGTCTTTGGGAGAGGCGCTTCGAAAGCCTCGGCCCCAGGATCGGTCATCATTCATTTCTTAGGTGGGATTCATGAAATTTACTTCCCATACGTGCTTGCGAAACCGGTCTTAGTGCTCGCTGCGATTGCCGGTGGTTTCACCGGGGTCTTGACCTTTGTCATCTTTGGTGTGGGTCTTGTGGCCACTCCGTCACCGGGTAGTATTTTTGCCTACATCGCGATGACCCCACAAGGGGACTTCCTCGGAATGTTTGCAGGAGTCTTAACCTCCACTGTCGCCAGTTTCTTTGTGGCATCGTTCTTCCTCAAGATTGATAAAACCAAAGTGGAAGACATCGAAGACGCAAAAGCCAAAGTGGCTTCCATGAAATCCGCCGGTCAAAAGAAAGCATCGGCTGTGAATTTAGTGGTCTTTGCGTGTGATGCGGGCATGGGCTCAAGTGCGATGGGCGCTTCCACACTTAAAAAGAAATTTAAAGCCGCCAGTGTAAACGTGGAAGTCATCAACACGAGTTTGGAAGAAATTCCTGAAAATGCGGACTTAGTGGTGACGCACCGTGACTTGAAAGCTCGCGCGAGTCAGAATGCTCCGCAGGCTGAAATCGTCGCCATCGAGAATTTTGTCGGGGCGCCAGAATACGATCAATTGGTCGAACGTCTGAAATAAGAACTTCATGGAGCGGTCTTCACCATTTCGGTGAGGACCGCTTTTCTATTATTTACTTTTGTCACGCCTAAAGATTAGAAAGTATGCCAAAATAAAACCATCCCTCCGTCAGATTTTATGGGTTCTGGCCTATGATAAAAGTAAAGAAGGTGAGTGTTTGTGTCGGAGTTCTTAAGTCACCGTGAGCGTCAAATTATTCTTGCCCTATTGGAGACGAAAACCCCGCTAACTGTGAATCATTTGGCGAGTCATTTGGGTGTGTCCAAACGCACCGTTCTTCGTGATATGAAATTGGTGGATGATTGGTTTGCCAGTCGCCACTTAAGCGTGCAAAGACAAGGACCCAACGGGCTTTTTGTGGATGTCGATGCCTCGTTGAAACGCACCCTCATTGATGAAGTATCCGGCCAATCTTACGATCATGTATACTCACCCAAAGAACGACGAACCTTTATCGCCACCGAACTGTTGCAAGCCCGGGATCTTTATAAAATTTCTGTGTTCGCCCATGCGCTGGATGTCTCAGAAGCCACCGTATCGCACGATTTAAATGCGGTCGAAAAAGATCTCAAGACGTTTCATCTCACGTTAGTGAGACGCCCTGGGGTGGGCTTATTGGTTGAAGGTCAAGAGACCGATAAACGACGCGCATTGATGCGTTATCTTCACGAAGCCCTTGATGAAAATGAGCTGCGTCAAGTCATCCGGACGTACGTGGCGCCGATCACCACCTCGCCACCGATGGAACGTTCGTATTCAGCCATCACGCAAAGCCTTTTAGATTTGATTGATTACCAAACCATTCAAATCATTGAAGAAGCCATAAAAGAATCGGAACACTCGATGGGCTTTGAGTTTGTGGAAAGTTCTTACACCGCGTTAGCCGTTCACCTGGCGTTGGCCATTAAACGCTTGCAAAAAGGCGATGTCATCGAGATGCCCGCAGATACGCTCAATAATCTCCGGGCGTTTGAAGAATTTTCCGTGGCAGAGTTTCTCATTGACACGCTGGCGCAAAAACTTCAACTGGACATCCCAGACGCCGAAATCGGCTACATTACCATGCACCTCAAAGGGGCTCGCTATCATCAAGGCCTCTACGATGAGAGCATTTTAAAATTCAATGAACTCATCATATCCAATTATCAACTGACCGCACTCATCAATAAGATGCTCAACCGGGCCGAGACCTTAACCGGGTATCCACTTAAGAAAAATTCAGCGCTCTTGGTGGGCCTCGTGGATCATATTCGACTTTCGATCAACCGCATCCAAATGAAACTTGATATTCGCAATCCGCTGCTCGATAAAATCAAAGAAAATTATCCTGATATTTATGCGGTGGCGGTGGATGTGGTGGNCATCTTAGAAGAGGGNCTNAACATCGCGATGCCCGATGCTGAGATNGGCTACATCGCCATGCACTTGGGCTCGGCGATTGAGGCACTTAAAAACCAAGATTCACACTCAAACACACGGTATAAAGTCGTGGTTACGTGCACCTCGGGCATTGGCACATCGAAAATGCTGGCTGAACGCATTCGCTCAGAATTTAACCAAATCGACATTGAAGCCATCTTATCGACCACTCAAATTTCTGAAGTCTGGCTGTTAGAAAAAAATGTGGATCTCATCATTTCGACCGTCCATTTTGAAAATCGACTGACGCCCGTGGTGATGGTCAACCCACTCCTTATGGACACGGACATTCAAAAAATCAAAGGGGCTCTCAGTTCCACGCAAATGATGAAAACATCGGCGGTCGATGAACCCACAGCGAAACTCACCAAATCGGATTTGAATCAAATGGCGCAAACATCACGCGCGGTGGTTGAATTATTGAATCACCTCAAAATTGATGATGATATTCCGGTTGAATCGATCGATGCGTTGGTCGATCACATCACGCAAAGACTTGAGCTTGATGCTCAGGCCAAAGCGGCGTTAAGATCCGATATTTTCGCCCGCGAAGCTTTGGGTTCGGTGATTTTCAAGGAAGACCGCGTGCTTTTTTTACACACTCGCTCAGATGCCATCGACACCATTCATGTCTTAGTCATCCGTCATACGACGCTTGAGTATCAATCCACCCCCTGCGATGCATCGTTGGTCTTACTGGCCCCCGAAAAAATGGAGGCCCATGCCCTTGATGCCATCAGTGAAATTTCGCGTTTGACGGTCTCAGATCCCACCTTTTTAACGCAACTTAAAGAGCTCGAAACGATGCAACTTTATGAACGCTTTGAACGCTATATGGCGCAATATGTGATGCAGCAAAATCGCCAACTCATGCAATCATAGAAGGGAGTTTTCCATGCAAACCATTCTCACCCCCCATAACATTGTCTTATCCCAACCCACCATCACTCGCGATCAAGCGATTCAAAAAGCCGGTGAACGGCTGGTGGAAGAAGGCTACGTGACGTCGGATTATATCGATGCCATGTTTGAAAGAGAAGCCATTGTCTCCACGTACATCGGCAACGGCATTGCCATTCCTCACGGGGTTGGCAAAGCCAAAGATGCGATTGTTAAAAGTGGCATTGTGGTCTTTCAATACCCAGAAGGCATTGATTATAACGGCAACACGGCCTACATCGTCATTGGCATTGCCGGAAAAAATAATGATCACATTGAAATCTTAGCCAACATCGCTGAAGCGTTTGGCGAACTCGAGGATGCGAGAGCTTTATGGCATTCCGATGATGTCAACCTCATTTATGAAAAGTTCACCGCGGGACTTTCGGAATGATCGTCACGCTGACGCTGAATCCTGCCATTGACACCACACTTAGGGTGGATTCTCTGGCCTCAAAAACCGTGAAATCTAAACGGTCAGATGTGGGCGGAAAAGGCATTAATGTCTCCAACACACTGAAGGCACTAGGTGTGGACAGTCATGCCGTCTTAATCACCGCCGGTGCACACGGCAAAACCATCACTGATTTTTTGCAAGCCCGCGAGATATCGCATCACGCGTTTGCGGTGGATGGCGAGATCCGGGAAAACCAGAAATACATCGATGACACCACCCAAGCCATGGAAGAAGTCAACGCGCCAGGCCCCCATCTTTCGCTCAATACATTGCATGCGATTCAAGAATATTTGGACGGATTACTCCAGGCGAAAGACGTGCTGGTCTTGACGGGGAGTTTGCCCCCAGGCCTTCCCGTTTCCACATATCAAAACTGGATTAAACGGTATAAAGCCCGCGACGTCTATACGGTGCTTGATGCTTCAAACGAAGCCTTGAAAAAAGGCATCGAAGCCGGGCCCAGCCTGATTAAACCCAATCATCATGAGTGGGAAACATTATTTGGTAAACCCTTTAATGAAACGACGGTTCAACCAGATTTAGACCGCTGCCATGCATGGGGCATTGAAAGAGTCATGATCACGGCGGGGGCCAACGGAGCCTATGCGTCGGAAGGACATGGCATCCTTCATCAAAAAGCCCTCAAACTTGATGTCCAAAGCACCGTGGGTGCGGGGGATGCGTTTGTGGCGGGGGCCATCATGCGTCGGCATGAACCCATCCGCGAACAACTCCGCTTTGCCTCGGCGGTGGCCAGTGCCACGACCGAAACTGCGGGTACTACGCCTCCCACATTCGAAGCGGTCACGACGATGATGAACCGATTATACCCTCAACCGATAAGGAGAAAACAATGAAAACCAGAGCTGTACGGTTATATGGCGCTAACCAATTGCAATTGGATGAATTCGAGCTGCCGGCATTAAAGGACGATGAAATTTTAGTGAAGGTGATTTCGGATTCGATTTGCATGTCCACGTACAAAGCGACCACCCTTGGCACGGATCACAAACGCGTGCCCAATGATGCGGGGGAGAATCCCGTCATCATTGGCCATGAGTTTTCCGGCATCATTAAAGAAGTGGGAAAAAAATGGCAAGATCAATTTTCGCCGGGTGACCGGTTTGCCATTCAACCCGCGTTAAATTACAAAGGATCCATGGATTCGCCCGGGTATTCTTACCGCTATGTGGGCGGGGACATGACCTATGCCATCATTCCCCCCGAAGTGATGGAACTCGGCTGCCTCATCAAATATGAGGGCGATAGTTTCTTTGAAGCGTCACTCGCTGAACCCATGTCATGCGTCATTGGGGCGTTTCATGCAACTTACCATACGATTCCCAATACCTACACCCATGTCATGGACATTAAAGAAAGAGGCAGTGTGGCGATTTTAGGCGGCGCAGGTCCAATGGGGCTAGCGGCGATTGAATACGCCATCCATCGTGACCGCAAACCCGCTTTACTGGTGGTCAGTGATGTTTCCAATGAGAGGTTGGCGCGTGCGGAAACGGTCATCTCCAAGGCCGAAGCCAAAAAACACGGCATCACCTTGCATTATGTCAATCCCCGTGACTACGAGGATTTTGAAGCGCATATGAAATCTCTCAACGCGGGACAAGGCTATGACGATGTGTTTGTTTTTGCGCCCATCAAACCACTCGTGGAACAAGGCGATCGCCTTCTTGGAAAAGATGGGACGCTGAACTTTTTTGCCGGTCCCACCGACACCGAATTCACCGCAGAACTGAATCTTTATAACGTCCACTATGCGGCCACGAAAGTCATGGGATCGACCGGCGGAAATACCGATGACATGATCGAATCCTTAGAACTCACCGCTGCGAAGCGCATTCAACCCGGATTGATGATTACCCACATTGGCGGTCTTGATTCCGTGGTCGACACCGTGCTTAAATATCCCGAGATTCCCGGCGGTAAAAAGATGATTTATGTGCATCACGACATGCCATTAACGCCCATTGATGACCTCGCCTCTCTAAAATCCCTCAATCCAAAGTACGAAACACTCGGGGGCATCGTGCATGCCCATAACAATCTTTGGACGAAAGAAGCGGAGGATTACCTCCTTAAAGAAATCATTGGAGATCCCGATGTTGCGTGAATATACCGTGAAAGATGAGGCAGGCCTGCATGCTCGGCCACTTTCCGTCATGGTGAATCACGTGGCGCGCTATGACGTCCCCATTCACATCGGATACAAAACGAAGAAAGTGCCGCTTCATTCCATGATGATGGCCATGAGTTTGGGCGTTCCGCACGCAGAAACGTTCACCATCGAAATTGACGCGGAAGATGCCGAAGCGATTTTCACGTCGCTGGAAACCATTATGAAACAACATGACCTTATTGACTGATATTTTTCTGACCTCCCCCTAAGGTCAGTGAAATATAGATGCTTAATCCTGATGACTCCTTATGAGCCAAAAAAAAGATGATCAATGGTGAATTGATCATCTTTTTTTACTATCGGATGGTTTTTAGTGCTTTACCCCATTTGGCCACTTGGTCAAACATGGTGGTCAAATTGGCGAGGTGCATGTCCGCGGGTTTAAAGACGGACCATTTCTCAAAATCGGTGAACATGCTCATCGCGGTGTGACTTCTCACATCGGCCATTTGAAGTTCACTGACAATGCCTCTTAAATGTTCGGTGGCGCGTGCACCGCCTAACGAGCCATAGCTGACAATGCCGGCGGGCTTGTTGGCCCACTCTTCTTTGGCAAGGTCGAGGGCGTTTTTGAGTGCGGCTGGGATGGAGTGGTTGTACTCCCCAGTGACGAATACAAACCCATCCAACGAATCAATTTTTTCTTTCCATTGCGCGATGCCAGGAGCATCGGCGGTGCCTAAAAAGGGAAGGTCATAGTCTTTGATATCGACGATTTCAAACGCGATGTCATCGCGTGATTCTCCGTTTTTTAAGACCCATTCCGCCACTTGTGGCGATACGCGGCCTTCGCGGGTACTGCCCACAATAATTCCAATCTTTAACATGAATGTCCTCCTGTATTTTTGATGTCTCAGCACTCATTATTTTAACGTTAAGTGACCTAAACAAAAGGAAATATGCTTACGGGTTAAACGGGGAATGAAACGGTGAATGTGGTCCCCACATTCGGCGTGCTCTTTAAGGCGATCGAGCCGCCGCATTGTTTGATCATTTGTTTGGTGAGGGCGAGGCCTAAGCCAATGCCACTTTGCGCATCGGAACGGGCGGCATCCACTTGATATAAGGCTTCGAATATCTTGTCTTGCTCGTCAGCTGCAATGCCGATGCCGGTATCGGTCACGGTGATGTCAACGCGCTTGGGATGACGCGTGACATCGAGGGTGACGGTGCCGTTTTCGGGCGTAAATTTGAGGGCATTTTCTAAGAGATTTGACAGACTGCGAATGAAAAAGGTCACGTGGGTATGAATTTGGACTTGATTTGAGGTTTGGGGCCCGGTTAATTGGATGGATTTACTTTGAGCCATCGGCATAAAATCTTCACGGATCGAGGTTAATAAGGGAATGATATCCACAGATTCTAACGGCACCTGGGTCGTGGCGTTCATCCGCGCCAGTTCCAGCATCTGATCGATGAGTGACTGCATGTGCGTCAGCTGATGATGAATGGTTTCAAAATCTTTTTGATAGGCGGAATCATTGAGTTTACTTTCAAGATATTCGGTTTGCGCTTGAATCACGGCGAGAGGGGTTCTCAGTTCATGGGAGACATTGGCCGAAAATTCGCGCTCACGCTCGAGACTGGCTTCCACTTTTTCCAGCATTTGATTCAAGGTTTTGGCCAAGGTGTCAATCTCATCGTGCGTTTTAGGTTCATCCAACCGCAATTGGAAATTTTCGGTGCTTTGAATGGTTTTGGCCGTTTTTGCCATGGCTTGGACGGGTTTCAGGGTGCGCTGGATGATGACCAAGCCACCGAGGGTCGATATCCCCAATAAAATGGGCGCCACAATCGCTAAGACTCTCAAGAAATCGTCATACACGGATACGCCGCCTTGGTAGTTATAAAAAGCCCTTAACGTATATCCGTCTTGAAGGGGTAAATCATAGATAAACCAGGTGCTTGTGGGCGTGTCATAGGTCTGGGTGAGATACGCTTGAATGGGGAAATCATCGGGCAGATTTGCGGGGTATTGGCCTTCATAAAATTGCCCGTTGAGATAAAGCACAAAGGCGATGCCATCTTCAAAATAGATGAACCGCTCCCCCTCTTCAAAGTCGTAATAAACGATCCCATTCACAATGTCTAAGGTTTCCGCCACATCTTCGGAGGTTTCTTGGATTTCTTCTCGGGCGTTTTCAGAAATGACCGTGTCAGACGCTAAAAAGACAATCACTAAATTCGTGATGATCAGCCCCAAGAAAAACAGGGAGTACCATAAAATAAGTTTTTTTCTTAAAGACATCGATTTCATGCGTCTGCTTTCAGACGATAACCAAATCCACGAACGGTTTCAATCAGCTTATCGTCATGCCCTTCATCGATTTTTTTTCTGAGAAAGCGAATGTAAACATCAATCACGTTGGAATAGCCTTCGTAATCATAATTACTGGAGGCCATTTCAAGTCGCTCGCGGCTGATGGTTTGCCCTTTATTTAAGAGCAGCGTTTCTAAGATTAAATATTCTTTTTTCGTGAGTTCAATGACGGTGTCTTCGCGTTTGACGATTTGCGTGGCGCGGTTCAGGGTCAATGGACCGGCCGTGAGGACGTCTTGAATTTCAGCCGTTTTGCGGCGCGTCAAGACATGAATGCGGGCGAGGAGCTCTTCAAATGAAAAGGGCTTAATGAGATAATCATCGGCACCCAGATGTAAACCTTCCACGCGATCTTTCACCGCATCTTTGGCCGTTAAAAATAAGACCGGGGTCGCCATGGAGCTCTCACGCATCCAGCGCAACACCCCATGGCCATCGATTTTTGGCATCATGATGTCTAAGACCACCACATCATAAGGACCCGTCTCTAAATACGCAATGGCATCTTCTCCATCCCCGGCCGCATCCACTTTATGCCCGGCTTTTTCCAGTCGTTCTTGCAACAGTTCTCTCAGTTGAAATTGATCTTCAGCGATTAATATACGCATAGTTCACCTCAGGTTCTATTGTAAGCGGGAACATTAAAATTAGATGAAATGACCTTTTTTAATCTTCTTTTCATTTAAGCTCGCTAAAGTGGAAGCATCAAACCCAGGAGGTTGGCTCATGAATGATTTCTGGCAGAAGCATCAAGATTGGCTCATCAAATTCGCTTTGATATCGATCACCGTTCTTGCCTTAGCATATATCATTTTTGATTAACCCCAAAAAAGAAGGAGAATAATCATGAAAAAACCCATTTTAATTACGTTAGGCGTTCTTACCCTGGCCCTCGTTGGAACCGGGGTCACCATTGCCGCTCGGGCCCCACGCGAAGTGTTACAGTTTAATGCCCCCACCCAGATGAACCGGTTACCCATCAGCTCGCAACGATTCATTGAAGAACAGTACCCAGGCGCTCAAGTGATCAATGTCGACTTAGAACTCAATGGATATGAAGCGTATCTCGATAATGGTGCCGTCATTGATTTTAGATTTAATGAGACCGTGGATTTCATCAGCTATGAATACGCATCCATCGCACCCCAGTCGACGGCGCCCATTCAAACCGAACCCAGTGCCGATGCCACCAGTGCATCCACCGCAGAAAATTGGACAGAAAGTGCCACCACGTGGAATCCTGTTTCTCCCAGCGACCTTCCTACCTCCATCCAAGATTACTTAAGCCGAGAATATCCCAATGATCCCGTGGTTCGTGCCGAGCGCGTCGAGGATGGCTATGATGTCTACTTAAGTTCAGGCCTCAACATTGACTTCGACGATGACGGGGATATTGATCTGGACCGTGATTCGGAAAATGACGCTTATGACGACGATGCCTACGAGGATGAATCTTATGACGATGACGCTTATGATGATGCCTACGAGGATGATCATGAGGAATCCGACGATGTCGTGGTCGACGCATCCGTCTTGCCAGAAGCGGCCCTCACCTTCATCGCAAGTGAATTCCCCAATGAAGAAATCTTATTGGTCGAACAAGATTCCGATGGATACGATATTTATCTCACCGGTGGGGTTGAAGTGGACTATGACTTTGACGGAACCATTGAAGTCGACCGGGATGAACCCGACCGTTGGGATGACTGGAACGATTGGAATGACACCATCGATGCCAGCACCCTCCCCGAAGTCATCTTGAATTACATCAGCGCCAACTACCCAAATGAAACCATCCAACGGGCGGAATTTGATGATGGCCTCTACGAAGTCACTCTCGCCAACCGTCTCGAACTCACCTTCAGAAACGATGGCACCCTGATCGACATTGATGTGGACTGATGCAACCAAAAAACGCGTCTTCAAGACGCGTTTTTATTTTAGGAAATAAAACTAGAGAAAAATGCCCAGATTTCTTCGCTGGCATGAAT
>PR_CR_10_Liq_2_inCRDRAFT_1000427_pt1 | contig 11783 bp, 15 predicted proteins | sample PRCRCaboRojoPR_FD_10245 | JGI IMG/M metagenome (IMG submission 10245) | reverse complement strand
GCACTACAACGGCAACAAAGCCCTGATGAACCTTGGCTTTGACCCGCTGTTTCCAAAAGATGAAGCTGATGTTAGCCCAGCTATCCTCAGTTCTCTTTCACCCTCCAGTGACGAAAACCACGACTTCTTCAGNGGGTCTGGTAGCTCATATGTGATTGGTAAGCACGAATCAACAACCGACGACGACTGGGATTTCTAGGAGGAATNATGGGTTGCGCATGTGGAAAAGACAGCTGCAGCTGCGGAGCTAGCTAGAAACTTGCAAATAAAAAACCGGGTAACCAGTGTTGCCCGGTTTTTTTAGCCCTAAATTTAAACAGCAATGACACCTGAACTGATACTCGCTTTTTCGGTCACGCTGGCCGCTGGGTTAGCAACCGGCATTGGCTCGACAATTGCCTTTTTCACCAACCACACCAATCGTGCTTTTTTTGCGGTGTCTATCGGATTTAGCGCCGGGGTAATGATCTACCTGAGCTTTGTTGAAATTCTCCCGAAGGCCAATGAATACATCGCGCACGATACCGATGCGGTTTCAGCGAGTGTGATTACGACCGCAGCGCTGATTGGCGGCATGATTCTNATGGCGNCTCTTGACTANATAGTCCCNTCTGCTGCTAACCCTCATGAGAACACCGATGTCGAGATTTTNGATGGNAGAACAGAAGAAGCTAGGGAGTATGCGGTAAAAAACAAGACTCTCTTACGCACTGGAGTTGTGACCGCACTGGCAATCGCCATGCATAACTTCCCGGAGGGTCTAGCTACGTTTTTGCTTGTGCTTGATGATCCAGCAGTTGGTATCGCACTAGCGGTTGCAGTTGCCATGCACAACATCCCAGAGGGAATCGCCGTCTCGGTGCCGGTGTATTACGCAACCAAGTCAAGGGCCAAGGCTTTCCGCTATAGCTTTCTCAGTGGGCTCTCAGAGCCAGCGGGAGCGGTCATAGGTTTTCTGATTCTTGCTCCATTCCTAACTGATTTCTTGTTGGGAGTAATCTTTGCTGCTGTTGGTGGTGTGATGGTGTTTCTTGCTATTGACACCCTGCTACCAACTGCCAGGAATTCTGATCGAGGCCACCTGAGTGTTTATGGAGTGATCTTGGGAATCCTGGTCATGTCGACCTCACTGATTCTTTTCCAGATATGAAAAAACCCCCGACTAGCGGGGGTGATTTCAAAGTAGTAATTACTTGAGGGTAACGGTGGCACCAGCTGCTTCCTCCAGCTTTGCCTTGGCCTCTTCGGCCTCTTCCTTCTTTACGCCCTCTTTCAAAACGCTTGGTGCGCCGTCAACCAGAGCCTTGGCCTCGCCCAGTCCTAGACCGGTGATTCCACGAACCTCCTTGATGACGTTGATCTTGTTGTCGCCAACTGCGTCTAGAGAGATGTCGAACTCATCCTTCTCCTCTGCTGGAGCGTCTCCGCCACCTGCAGGTGCACCAGCTGCTGCAACTGCAACAGGGGCTGCTGCGGTTACCTCAAACTTGTCTTCGAACGCCTTTACAAAGTCATTCAACTCAATAAGAGTCATCTCCTCGAATGCTGCGAGAAGGTCGTCTGTGCTCATCTTTGCCATTTTTGTTTCTCCTTTAGGAACTTAGTTTTAGGACTTCTTTTCTGCCAACGCGCCAAACAGTCTTGCTGACTGCGAGAGCGGTGCGTTGAATGTTGATGCGGCCTTGAATAGAGAAGCCTTGAGGGCACCTGCGGCCTTCGCCATGAGTACCTCTCTGCTTTCTAGGTCGGCCAATTTCTCGATGTCTTTGGCTTCGAGGCGTGCACCATCCATGATGCCGCTACGAACAACCAAAAGAGGTTGAGCCTTGGCGAACTCTTTTACGCTCTTGGCAACAGCCACAGGATCCCCGTGGACGAAAACCATCGCGCTAGGACCTATGAATTCACCATTGAACTGGTCAACTCCTGCATCCTTGGCAGCGATTGAGAGCAAAGTGTTTTTCGCCACGGCATAGCTTGCGTGATCACCAATTGAGCGACGGAATTCCTTCAACTCAGATACGGTGAGCCCGCGATACTCGGTTAGCAATACGGTATTTGAACTTTTGAATTTCTCCGAAAGCTCAGCAACCACTGCTGCCTTGTCAGCCATGGCACTCCTTTATTTTTAGTGCCGGTTGGGAGAAACAAAAAATGCTCCGGCGCAGACGCACCAGAGCATATCTCGTGTCACCTGCGCAGGTCTTTGAAGTTTCAAACCTTAGATGGATAAATCCATAACCGGCGGTCTTTGGTCAACTAGAACTTTAGCGGCGATTAGACCTATTAGGCAAGTTCTTTTTTCTCAAAAGCTCGAACCTGCTGTCCCCAAAATCGAGGGCGGTAGCAGCGGGTGGAGGAGCAATCGGCCCAGCAAGCTCCGCAAGCAATTCGCTATCGGGATCAACCTGATAAAACTCTGCTTTGCGCTCGGCTCGTCCAAGTAGATCCCTGACCTTTTTTTCGCGTCCGGTTGGAACCAATGAAATCATTTCTCCGTGACGGCCGGCGCGACCAGTTCTTCCAGCTCTGTGAAGGTATGTTTTGTATTCTTCTGGCAGGTCAAGCTGAATGACTAATTTCACATCATCCACGTGAATACCCCTAGCGGCAACGTCAGTTGCCACCATAACTCGGGCGGAACCCTTGCTGAAGCGCTCTAGGTTGCGGTTTCTTTGAGCCTGGTTTAGATCTCCATGCAACCTTGCGGCTGGAACACCGTTCTCGGTTAGCGATTCACTTAGCCTCTCGGCAGTGGTTCTGGTGCGAACAAAAATGATTGATCTTCCAGATCCTTGGACCAACCGGTGCAGAACAGCTGAGCGGTCTTTGGGGTCAAGAGTTAGAACTCGGTGAGAAATGTTTGCTGTGTCAGCATCCTCCCCCGGAACCTCATAAACGAAAGGATTGGACAGATAAGACTTCACAATTGAGTCAACCGCTTTATCCAAAGTCGCTGAGAACAGAAGCTTCTGTGAGCCCTCGCATTGATCCAGAATTCTCCGCAACGGCTCAATAAAGCCAAGCTCACTCATGTGGTCAGCCTCGTCAACGATTACCGTGTCTACTGCCTCAAGGGTAATAATTCTTTGCTTGATTAGATCCTCTAGACGACCAGGTGTAGCAATAACAACGTCTACTCCACGGTTCAAAGCAATTTCCTGCTTGCGCTGAGGAACACCTCCGTAAACAGTCGCGGTGAAGAAGCCGACAGATTTAGCAATTGGAGCAATGGTTCTGTTAATTTGATCAGCCAGCTCTCTGGTTGGCGCCAGAACAAGTGCGCGTGGGGTTCCAGGGATTCGTGGCACGGAACCGATGTTGGCAAGCTTGCTAATCAGTGGAGCACCAAAGGCGATGGTCTTTCCGCTTCCTGTTTTGCCTCGACCTAAGATATCCCTGCCGCTCATTGCGGCTGGAATTGTTGCCTCTTGAATTGGAAAAGGAACAGATGCACCCATTTTGGCAAGCTCGGTGACAATCTTGTCGTGCAACCCCATTGACTGGAAAGTCTCGTGAGACTCAATTAGTTCCGCGGTTGACTGCAGTCGGCTCAGTACTTTGTCTCCGTCAAAAGTCTTGCCAGAAGCATTATTTTTGCGGGCATTTGCAAAAACCTGCTCACGTATTCGGTCACGGCTCTCACGACCTTTTCGGATGTCTTTAGATTTAGGTCGGTGAGAGTCTCTGCCTCTGCCTTCCTGAAAATCTCTGAATTTTGGTTTTCCAGAATGTTGCTTCGACTTGGGTTTGAAATCATTTTTTGGGCGACCTTTGGAGGCTGCCGAATTATGCCTGGGCTTACGTTTACCGGGCATAGTATTTACTGTCTTTTGCATTAGGGGTGGTCTCTTCTCGGTGGGTGTCACCGGAATCCCAGGCGCACAACCTTTCCAGCCTAGCCCCTTGGTGCATTAATTACTAGGTTTCTCTGGAATGATGCCTCGAAGAGCTAACGCGGTGTGCAGGTGCCTATCGCTTGGTTCAACCAAAACCTCACCGTCTTCAAATGCGATTACTGGGATGTTCTTGCGACCGCTGAGCTTCTCAGCCTCGTCTGCTAGGTCTTTGCTTTGCTCAACATCGTTCTCTTCAAACTCGACGTTGAAGCTGTTCAACAAAGCCTTTGAGCGCCTGCAATCTGGGCACCAATCTGCTCCGAAATATCTAACCTGTGACATCACTACCTCAATCTATATTCTTCATTCAGCCTAAACTTGCCATCCACATAGCTAATTCCTCTTAGGTCACTAATTACTATTTCTTTCTCGGTATATTCCAAAATTTCTTCTCCCACACCAATCACCAAACCTGCCCCACTGGCCCATCCCGCTTGCACTCCAGCAATCGCATCTTCCAAAACCAAGCATTTCGCCGACTCAACCCCCAAACGCTCGGCTCCAACCCTGTAGGGCTCTCCATCAGGTTTACCCTTGGTCACCTGATCTGCTGTGACGATTTCCTTCGGATATTCGATTCCAGCGGCAGTCAGCCTTGCGACACCGAGCTCGTAGTAGGCAGAGGTGCAGACGTTCCACTTGCCCTTTGGGATTGATCGTGTGAGTTCTATCGCACCCTCAAGAGCAACTGTTTCATCCGCATGCTCAAGTTCCAACTCATCAATTAATTTTGTAGCCTCGGCAAATCTCTCTTCAGAAACCTCCTCGGCCACGATGTCTGCAGCGCGCCTTCCGTGAAGTCTATTTGTGTAAACAAAGCCAGGGTTAGCAAGCTCGCCCCACTTATTCCATGCTTTGACTACCGCTTTTTTGGAATCAACCAACACTCCGTCATTATCGAATAGGCAAGCGTCTATGCCCTCAAGAATCAATCTTCGTCCTTACTGGTTGCCACAAGTTGGAAAACAAACCCGAACATCGCCATAGCAACAATCACAACAGCGGGTAGAAACTCACCAAAAAATATTGTCGAATCAAATGCAACCGTAAAGTCACCAGGGTTATACGGTTCTCGGCCATCGTATGAGGGTCTTTCAACAAAGCTGTTGACTGCACCAAGAGCCATGGTGATTGAAACAAAAAAGCTTATTGCCATCCAAACAATCGCTAACACGCTGTTTAGATTCGCGGCCCCCTTGGCAGCAGTTGGCTCACCGGTCTTTTTTGCATAAGCCAAGGCTTCACCAGACTTATTTGCGCCGAACCAGATCGAAAAACCAAGTAGAGCAATCAAGATGACCACGGTCCACTGTTCAAAAGTGTCGAAAATATCAAAGATTGCCAGCCCAATTATCACGCCTAGGGCAGCACCGGTGATGGGTGATGCAAAACCAAAAGCTAGAGCCTTGCTTGCTTGCTGTTCAGTCATTTTCCACCTCCGGCTTGATTACAAAACCTCGTAAAACAACAAATAGTAAAAGCCCGGCGGAGAGCAGAATTGGAACATACGTCGCAAATATCCTCACAGCCGGATCTGCCCCAGTTCCCTGCGCGAGAGAGCTAACAAAAGTTGCGAAAGCGAAAACTACGCCCAACAACAGAGCAATTATTACTGCAATAAAACTCCAAACCGACGCTGTCTTCACCAGCCTGTTCTCTGCCTGCATGGCCGTTGCCCTTCTGGCTATCTGTCTTGCCCATAGGGCAGTCATTGCAAAAACCAGAATCGCTGTCAGGTTCATATAAGTGCTGGGGTGAATGACTGGATCATAAATTGAGTCATAGTAGGTAAAGGGCTCATCAGTCTTAAGTGGGGCCTCCTCCTCAACCAGTTCATATCGGTAATCGTCGTAAAACAAATCGCTGTAAATAGCAAGCACGGTTATTGCCCACCAACTTGTGGCGCCAATTGCAATGAGGAAGAGGGAGTTTATTGAGAGCTTTCTCGCAGAAAGCTCAACTTGTTTGGCCATGGCCTAAGACTACTCCTCTAACATAAGAGCATGATTTTAGTAATCGGCGAGGCTCTGATTGACATGATCCAAAACCAGTCAGAGCCAGAGAAATTTACCGCCGTTGCTGGTGGTGCCAATGCCAATGTTGCCTTTGCTCTCGCCAGGCGCGAGCAACCCCATCAATTCTTGGGTCGAATCTCCAATGACCTTTTCGGAAAACAAATTCGAAAGCACCTGGCAGACAATAAGGTCTCTCTTGATCTCTCCATTTCCGCGGAGGAGCAGTCCACACTGGCCTTTGCCTCAATTGATGAGCAGGGGGTCGCTGATTACAGCTTTTATGTAGACAACACCGCTGACTGGATGTGGCGGGCAGAGGAACTCCCTACGACAGATTCCATGGCGGAAATGGATGCAAGAGCTATTCAGTTTGGATGTCTGACAACGGCCATGGCGCCTGGAAACAAATTAATAGAGACTTGGTTGGCCGAAATCTTTGACAGTGAGCAGCTAACGCTTAGCCATGATCTAAACATGAGACCCGCACTCGGACATGATGCAGATAGTGAACGAGAGCGTGTTGAAAAGCTCAATCGAATTTCAACAATTATCAAAGCAAGCGATGCTGATATTGAGTGGCTCTACCCAGAGAGAGATTTTGAGGAAGTCGCCAAGGAATGGATGGGCGGTCTTTCAAAGCTTGTGGTAATTACCAAGGGTGCCGAGGGCGCAACGCTCTTCAGAGGCCAGGATCGTGTTGATGTCCCAGGTCTAAAAATTGATTTAGAAGACACGGTTGGCGCAGGTGACACCTTCATGGCAAACCTCTTGGTGGAGCTTGAGTCCTTAGAGGGGCTGGGTGAACAGCCGCTGAAAAGAATTGAAAGGCTGGATATTGAGGATATCGAGAAGGCCGTCAAGATTGCAGTTGTAGCATCGGCTATCGCCTGCGAACGAGAAGGGTGCCAACCTCCGACGCTCAGAGAGATTGAACAAAAACTCGAGCAATAAAAAACCCGCCCAATTGGGCGGGTAATTTATTTTGAATTTAGAGATCGCTTACATCAATAGGGATTCCTGGACCAAAGGTGGTTGAAACCGCACCCTTAACCACATACCTTCCCTTAGAGGTTGATGGCTTCAAGCGGACCACTTCTTCCAGCGCTGCTGCAATGTTCTGCTGCAACTGCTCTGGTGTGAAGCTTGCCTTACCCACGATGAAGTGCAGGTTTGACTGCTTGTCGATCTTGAACTCGATTCTTCCACCCTTGATGTCCTGAACAGCTTTTGCTGTGTCCATGGTGACGGTTCCGGTCTTGGGGTTTGGCATTAGGTTTCTTGGACCCAGCACCTTTCCAAGACGTCCAACCTTACCCATCAGGTCTGGGGTGGAGATAGCCGCATCAAAATCGGTCCAACCGCCGCTGACTTTTTCAATCAGCTCATCGCCGCCGACCTCGTCGGCTCCGGCTTCCTTTGCTGCTTCCGCTGCGGCACCCTGAGCGAAAACAATTACCTTTGCTGTTTTACCAGTTCCGGCAGGTAGGGATACGGTTCCACGAATCATCTGGTCGGCCTTACGTGGGTCAACACCCAGCTTCAGCGCAACCTCGACGGTTGAGTTGGACTTGCTTCCAGCTGTTTCTTTGGCTAGAGCAACTGCTTCGGCCGGTGAGTAATAACGGCCCTCTTCGATTTTGCTTGCGGCTTCGTTATAAGCCTTTGAGCGCTTTGGCATCTGCTTTTCCTTTCGGTCACAGTTCGTGGTTTGGGGGCGCAACCCCGGCCACGAGCATTTTTGATTTAGAGCTCTGTGGTGATTCCCATAGAGCGAGCGGTACCAGCAACAATCTTTGCTGCGGCTTCAACATCGTTTGCGTTGAGTCGGCCATCTTGGTCTCGGCGATCTTTTAAAGATCATCCTTGCTCAGCTTGCCAACCTTGTCTGTGTGCGGTGTTGATGAACCCTTCTGAACTCCAGCAGCTTTTTTGATTAGCTCTGCAGCAGGTGGGGTTTTCAAAATGAAGTCGAATGAACGATCTTCATAAACAGTGATCTCAACTGGGATCACATTTCCACGCTGATCCTGTGTTGCATTGTTGTAGGCGGTGCAGAACTCCATGATGTTCACACCGTGCTGACCCAATGCAGGACCAATGGGAGGCGCAGGGTTTGCCTGGCCCGCCTGGATCTGCAATTTGATCAGACCCGATACCTTCTTTTTCTTTGGTGCCATTTATCTTTCCTTTTTTGTCCTAGTTAAGTGGACCCACCTGGTTGAAGCTCAACTCCACCGGAGTCTCACGCTCAAACAGGGATACCAATACCGTGACCTTGCCGCTTTCTGGCTTGATCTCGGAAATCGTTCCTGGAAGTCCGGCAAAAGAGCCGTCCTTGATCAGAATGCTCTCGCCAATCTCGAAATCGATATTGACTGGAACGCTCTTCGCTGCAGGCTGACCTGCCTTCGGCTTGCTGCCCGCAACGGGCGCTGCTGCCTCCGGCTCCTCCGGGGTGTATAGAACTTTCAGCATGTCAAATGCTTCTGCCGGCCTCAGCGGAGTTGGGTTCTGACTATTGCCTACGAATCCTGTGACAGCTGGTGTGTGGCGAACAAGTGCCCAACTATCTTCGTTCATGTCCATGCGAACCAACACGTAGCCTGGAACTCTCACCTTGGTGACAAGTTTGCGCTGGCCGTTTCTAATCTCGATTGATTCCTCCATTGGAACCTCAATCTGGTGAATGCTGTCTCCACCGGCCAGAGAAAGCTTTCTGGTTTCAATGTTCTGCTTCACTCTGCGCTCATACCCTGCGTAAGAGTGAACCACATACCACTTACCAGGCTGGTTTCTAAGTTCCTCACGGAAGGCTCGGTATGGGTCAACGTCTTCTGGCTCTGCCGAAGTTTCCTCTGCGACCTCTTGAGCCGGTTCCGCAGTCTCTGCCGCTGATGGCTCAGCAGTTTCTTCTGCTGCAGGCTCTTCGCTTACCTCGTCTGTTGCAGCATCCTCGGTTAGCTCAGGCTCAGCCTCCATTTCTGGCTCAGGCTGAGTTTCCTCCTGAAGCTCCTCTGGCTCAGTCGAGTTTTCTGAAAATTGCATTTCTGCCAATGTAAAACCTTTTCCTTTACGGGGTGAATATGAATCCAATTACTGAGAAAAACGCCCAGTCCAAAACGCTGATGATGACCATCATGACTGCAACGAATGCAAGCACCGTCCAGGTGTAGCGGATCAGTTCCTTATTGGTAGGACGGGTGACCTTGCTAAGTTCGTTAATTACCTGACGGATAAATAGCGTTACGCGACCGGCTGGTCCCTTCGCTGCCTGCTTATCGGCTTTCGCCTTTTCTACCAGGTCTTCACTTGGCTTTTCTTCTTCTGCCATTTGCTTCCTTCCCTTGCAGGGCGGACAGGACTCGAACCTGCAACCTGCGGTTTTGGAGACCGCTGCTCTACCAATTGAGCCACCGCCCTAAATGATTGACAGCCTGCAACTTGGGAAAGGCTTGGTTTCAATCCCTACTCCGACAGACACACTTCTAGATTGAAAATCTAAAATGGTGATGATGCCAAAATATTTAGCGGCAGATGTCAACTACTACGTAAGTGTAGTGTGCTGTGGGGGTTTTTGGCAATGGTTGCTCNANCTGGATATAGGCTAATCGCATGTCTCGAATCTCCGCCAGAATCGCTGCCATCAGTGAATCCGCAACCCTGAAAGTTGATGCCAAAGCAAAGGCTATGAAGGCCGATGGCAAAAACGTTATTTCCTATGCCGCGGGTGAGCCCGATTTTCAAACTCCGGAACACATCGTTGAAGCTGCAGTAGCTGCCGCCAAAGACCCCAAAAACCACCGCTACACGCCAGCAGCTGGATTGCCTGAATTGAAAGATGCAATCGTTGCCAAGACCAAGGTTGATTCGGGGACAGCTGTCGCTCCCAACCAGGTGGTTGTTACAAATGGAGGAAAGCAGGCGGTTTATCAAGCATGCGCGGCAATCCTCGATCCAGGTGATGAAGTTTTGGTTCCAGCCCCCTACTGGACAACCTATCCAGAGAGCATTGCCCTGGCAGGTGGCAAACAAATCAGTGTTTTTGCGGGAAGTGACCAAGATTACAAAGTAACCGTTGAACAACTAGACCAGGCTAAAACATCAAAGACAAAGGCTTTGATGTTTGTAAGCCCCTCAAATCCAACCGGTGCAGTTTATTCAAAAGATGAAACCGAAGATATTGCTCGTTGGGCGCTGGATAACAACATCTGGATCATCGCCGATGAGATCTATCAAAACCTCACCTATGACGGTGTTTTTGCCCACAGCCCAACAGAGCTGGTGCCAGAAGTTGCCAATCAGACAATCATGGTCAACGGAGTTGCAAAAACCTATGCAATGACCGGTTGGAGATTGGGTTGGATGGTTGCGCCAGATGATGTTGCCAAGGCTGCAGCCAATCTGCAATCACACCTCTCCTCAAATGTTGCAAACATCAGCCAGCGGGCAGCAATAGCAGCCCTAACTGGCCCGCAAGAGCCAGCCCTTGAGATGTTGAAGGCTTTCGATAGAAGAAGAAAACTCATCCTTGGCGAGCTTGCCAAGATCCCTGGAATCAGCACCCCAGAACCCAAGGGTGCTTTCTATGTCTATCCAGATGTTCGAGGGCTGCTTGGTAAAACCTGGGACGGTGTTGAGATTAATTCTTCACTAGAGCTTTGTGATTTCATTCTTGATAAGGCTGAAGTTGCACTCGTTCCGGGAGAAGCATTTGGTCCAAGCGGGTATGTCCGCATGAGCTACGCCCTTGGTGATGAAGCTTTGCTAGAGGGCGTTCAAAGGCTTCAAAAACTCTTTAGCTGAAGCCAATCAAGTTTGGCTCGGGCACTAGATTCACTCCCCATCTAGCCGCAACCCGCTCCTGCACGTATCTTGCTAATTCCATAATTTCAGCTGCACTCGCGCCCCCCGCATTGGTGATTGCCAGGGCATGCTTCTCGCTAATTTTTGCCTTGGAGCCAGGAAGACTAAAGCCTTTTTCTATCCCAGCGTTTTCAATTAGCCAACCTGCAGAGAGCTTGAATGTGTCATCATCCATCTTCCACTTCTGCATATCCTCAGGAAACTCCAAAGTCTTGATGTAGTTCACAACAGGGTTTGTAAAAAAGCTTCCGCAGGAAACACTGTTGGGGTCTTTTGGATCAATCACCATTCCCTTGGATGCCCTGAGGGTCAAAACTGTTTCGCGAACTTCTCTCAAAGGAAGTTGGGAACCATATGGTTTGTCGAGGTAATTGGTTATTTGACCACTGGCCATCGGAACACTCAGACCATCAAGTTTTTGTAACTTGAACTCAACCCAGCCGATTGCCCCCAACCTACCTCTTTTGATATCACTGTCCCGATAAGAAAAATTCAGATCTTTATTTTCAAGGATTAGTTCTTCACGGGTTTTGTAGTCCAAAAATGAAATCCTGGTGATGGTTTCACTCACCTCTTGACCGTAAGCACCAATGTTTTGAACAGGTGAACCGCCAACTGTTCCCGGCACCCCACTGATTGCCTCAATACCTGCGTATCCATTTTCAACGCAATACTCGACTAGTCCATCCCAACTTTCACCAGCCTGGACTTTTAGCAGAACTGTGTCGCCGCTCTCTGTCAATTCAATGCCTTTGGAATTGACCCTGATAACGTTTAGCTCACTCAGGTCGTCATCAAAAACAACATTCGATCCACCACCGAGGATGAACCAATCCTCGCCAGTTGACCAAAGCCTGCGACAGGCATCAAACAGCTCTGCTTCGGTTTCAACGTCTACCATGCTTTTTGGCTCACCGCCAACTTTCATGGTCGTGAAATTGCTAAGTCTTGGCATTTTCCACCCATGCGAAACTCTTGGCCATTACTGTCTGCTCATTAAAAACTG
>PR_CR_10_Liq_2_inCRDRAFT_1000426_pt1 | contig 11857 bp, 11 predicted proteins | sample PRCRCaboRojoPR_FD_10245 | JGI IMG/M metagenome (IMG submission 10245) | reverse complement strand
TCCCCGTCGACCATTTTTCACCGTATCGCCGAGTACGTCACTGCTCGAGGGTTCGCCGACGATACACCAGTCGATGCTCTCCCCCCGTTGCTGTAAGGTTTCGACAACGCGCACGGTGCCGTCTTTTGCTGGCCCCTCTTCGTCGGCGGTGATAAGAAACCCAATGCGTCCAGCGGGTTTACCGTACTGGCGAATGAAGGCTTCCGTCGCCACTAGCATGGCCGCGAGGCTGGCTTTCATATCGGCGGCACCGCGGCCAAACAGTAGTCCACCCCGCTCGGTGGCACAAAACGGATCTGACTGCCACTGTTCCAGTGGTCCTGTGGGCACAACATCGGTATGCCCGGCAAAGGCTAGGGTGGGCCCGCTATCCCCTATGACGGCCCACAGATTATCGACTTCACCGAAACGCAGGTGCTCACAGTGAAAGCCGATGGCACCAAGCCGTTCGGCCATCATTTGCTGACAGCCCGCATCGTCGGGGGTTACTGAGGGTCGCTCGATCAGGGCTTTCGTCAGTGCTATCGCTGCTTTGCCGTACTCAGTTGTTGGCATGTAAAGACTCGTTGAGTTCAATCGCGCTTCGATTGGAGAGACATTCCACCGCGCCAGAGGTGCTATTGCGACGGAATAACAAATCGGATTTACCCGCTAGGTTGCGGGCCGAGACCGTTTCAACCGGCTTGCGGGCACCATCGAGTACGGTGACTTTGGTGCCCGCAGTAATGAATAGCCCGGCTTCGATCGTGCAGCGATCGCCAAGAGGGATGCCCAGTCCAGCATTCGCACCAATAAGACACTCTTTACCTACCGAGATGATGATATTACCGCCACCGGACAAGGTGCCCATGGTCGAACAGCCACCCCCTAAATCGGAGCCGGCGCCGACCCAGACACCCGCAGAAATCCGACCTTCAACCATGCCAGGGCCTTCTGTGCCCGCGTTGAAGTTGATGAAACCCTCATGCATGACGGTTGTGCCCTCACCAAGATAAGCACCCAGTCGTACCCGGGCCGTGTGGGCAATGCGCACGCCCGCAGGTACCACGTAGTTGGTCATTTTGGGGAATTTATCGACACTGGACACTTCTAGGACCGTGCCGCGAAGGCGAGCATCAAGCTGTCGTTCCGCTAATTCATTGAGGCACACCGCACCCTGGTCGGTCCAAGCGACATTGGGCAGCAAGCCAAACAAACCCTCGAGCTGTGTGCCGTGGGGATGCACTAAGCGGTGTGACAGCATATGCAGTTTGAGATAGGCATCCGCCACCGATTCGGGCGCCATGTCCTCGACAAGGGCAGAGGCAACCACCGGTCGGCTACTGTCTTGCAGCTGGTGCGCGATAGCGGCTAAGTCATCGGCGCCAACACCTGCGAAGGCACTGGCGAGTTCATTGAGGGCTGCTGCATCTAGCTCCCCCTTGACGTCCTTCACAACCGCAGCCAGATCGCCACTAAGGTTGTGCAGCGGCTTGGGGTAGAACACCTCGAGTATTTCGCCTGCTTTGTTTTTGGTCGCTACGCCCAGTCCGAAGCCGTGTACTGCGGTCATTGTTGTCTCCTATTCACCCTTGGGTGTTAAATCGTTGTGCATAATCGTCTGCGCTGAAGCCCACAGCGATCTCGCCTTGGTATTCAAGCACCGGACGCTTGATAAGCGTTGGGTTGGCCAGCAGTACGCCCAGGGTGTCCCCTTGTTCGACCTCCTGGCGCGCTGATTCATCCATGTTCTTCCAGGTGGTGCTGCGTTTATTGATGAGCGCTTTGGCACCCACTGCTTCAATCCAGCTAGCCACCTGTGCCCGACTGGGGCATTGCTGACGCACGTCGCTAAACGTGTATTCAACGTTGTTGGCATCGAACCATTTACGGGCTTTCCGGATGGAGTCGCAGCTTGGTATGCCGTAAATCTGCGGTTTCATGATATCTCCTTCGAGCGAACTAACGCGACGCCCTTATTCTACAGATCGATGGTGGTGTGGCCCAAACGGTTTGCCCCGGCTCACTAGGGTTTGTTGACCCGTTTTGGATGCTTCCGATTGGGGTAACAGGTTCGGCAGATGTCACAGACTCTGCCGTCGCAGCCCCGCGCTGTGCAGTACTCCCGCCCGTAAAAGATGATTTGCAGGTGAAGATCATTCCAGCGTTCCTTGGCGAATACCTTTTTTAGATCTCGCTCAGTCTCTACCACGTTGCGGCCGCGGCTCAGTCCCCAGCGTTGGGCAAGGCGGTGGATGTGGGTATCGACGGGAAAGCTAGGCACACCGAAGGCCTGTGCCATGACAACACTGGCGGTTTTGTGGCCGACACCGGGCAGAGTTTCAAGAATCGCCATATCGGCGGGCACCGTGCCGTTATGCTCCTCGACCAAGATTTCGCTCAGGCGTTTAATGGCTTTGGATTTTTGTGGCGACAGTCCGCAGGGACGGATGATTGCCCGAATATCATCAACAGCAACCTGCGCCATAGTGTGGGCGCTGTCCGCAAGGGTAAACAGCGCTGGGGTTACTTGATTAACCCGTTCGTCGGTACATTGGGCACTGAGCAAGACGGCAACGAGTAATGTGTAAGGATCGCTGTGATCAAGGGGTACCGGGGGATTTGGATAGAGTGCTTGCAGTCGTTGATCAATGAAACGAATACGTTCAGCTTTACTCAGATTCCTAGTGCCAGATGGGTGTGTGTTATCGGTCCTGTGCTCGGTCATTACCAACCCTGCTTCATGGCTTCAACGATACGCTCAGCCGCAGTAACACAGTCATTAAGGTCAGCGACCAATGCCATGCGAACGCGATTGAAACCAGGATTATGCCCATCGACCTCGCGCGCTAAATAGCGACCCGGTAGTACAGCCACATTGGCGCGTTTCAACAGTTCGATCGCGAAGCGCTCGTCATCAATCGGGGTATGAGGCCACAAATAAAACCCCGCCTCTGGAGGGGCCACGTCGAGCCAAGGCTTCAATAGTGGCACCACTGCCGCAAACTTATCGCGATAACGCTGGCGGTTTTCCTGTACATGCTGCTCATCACTCCAGGCCGTTATGCTGGCCAGTTGGTGATGCAGGGGCATGGCACAGCCATGATAGGTTCGATAGCGACTAAAGCGCGCTATCAGATCCGGGTCACCCGCCACGAAACCCGAGCGTAAGCCCGGGATGTTGGAGCGTTTAGACAGACTGTGAAAAACCAAGCAGTTGCGATAATGGCTGTGACCCATTTTCGCTGCGGCCTCGAGAAGTCCCGTGGGCGGGCAACGATCATCTGGGTAAATCTCGCTGTAACACTCGTCGCTTGCAATGACGAAGTCATGCTGCTCTGCCAGGTCGATTAACCCCTGTAACTGCTCAATGGAGAGCACTGCGCCAGAGGGATTACCCGGATTACAAATGTACAGCAGTTCGCAGCGCTGCCAGTCATCCTCCGATACGGCGGTGAAATCCGGACGGTTATCGTCGGGGGTGTTGCTTAAAAACCGAGGTGTGGTGCCTGCCAGAAAAGCAGCTCCCTCATAGATCTGATAGAAGGGGTTGGGGCAAATGACTCGACCCTCGCCACCCGGGGTAATCAGGGTTTGTGCAATCGCGAATAAGGCCTCTCGGGTACCGTTAACGGGTAGTACGTGGCGTTCTGGGTCGAGTTCCGGAGTGCCAAAGCGGCGTGCAAGCCACTGGGCAATGCACTGGCGAAGTTCGGCCAGCCCCCGGGTGTTGGGGTAGCGCTGCACCGCCTCGAGTTGCTCTCGCAGGGTGTCTAAGACAATGGCTGGCGCCGCATGCTGGGGTTCGCCGATAGTGAGCGAGATGCGCGTGACATCGGCACTGGTAATACCTGTGGTCAGCGCATTCAGGCGTTCAAATGGGTAGGGTTGCAGCAGTTCGAGTCCGGGATTCATGGCTGTGCCTGGTGTGTGGGCGGTGTGTGACTAGGCGGTTGCTCGAACGCCCTCGTCGAGGGCGCTGCGGATAGCATGCTGCAGGGCTTGTAGCTTGTCTTCATCTAACACGGCGCCGCCTGCATCATTGGTGATGAAGAACACGTCCTCGACGCGTTCGCCCAGCGTTTGAATCTTGGCACCCTGGATGGCGACATCGAGTTGAATAAAGATCTCACCGAGCCGTGCCAACAAGCCAGGACGGTCCGGTGTTGATACCTCCAGCACAGTCCATCCCCGATCGATATCCTGATGAATCGTGGTTTCCGTGGGCAGTGGAAATGAACGCAGTTGTCGTGGTGTGCGGCGGGACACTTTGCGCAATTTGCCATGCTCGAGCGCCTGCTGCAGCACACGCTGAATACCATTTAAGGTGACCTCGTCGCCGGGTACCGGGTTGCCGTCGGCCTGTAAAACAAAGAACGTATCCAGAGTGCAGCCGTCGTCCCCCAGGTATATGCGCGCATCATTAACACTCAGGTCGAGTAGCTCTAATTCGGCACAAATCTGTGCGAATAGATCTTCGGTATCGGGTGCATGCACGAAAATTTGTGTGGCATTGGCAACAGGTGAGTCCACCGATTGGCGCACTAACACTAGAGGACGTTCGACATTGGCGTGGTTAGCGATGGCTTCGGTGTGCCATGCGATATCCTCGGGACGCTCCCGCAGGAAATAATCATCACCACGCGCCGCCCAAATAGCGCGAAGATCCTCCTCGAAGAAGCCTCGGTACTCGAGCAAATCCGCCGATGCGCGACGGGTAGCCTCCACCACATCTCTTCGGGCCAGGGGATTCTCTAAACCCCTGCGCAGCGCACGTCGCGTCTCTGTGTACAGTTGGCGTAATAGCGAGCTACGCCATGCATTCCAGAGCTCCGGGTTAGTCCCATGAATATCCGCTACTGTTAGGGTATAGAGATAATCTAGGCGCTCTTCGGTGGCCACGTGGGATGCGAAGCGCAGGATCTCCTCGGGATCTGAAATGTCTTTACGTTGCGAGATGGAGCTCATCAACAAATGGTTTCGCACCAGCCACACCACCAGTTCGGTGTCTCTGGCATCGAGTTTGTGGCGCTCGCAAAAACCATGTGCGTCGACCGCACCCAGTTCCGAGTGATCGCCTCCTCGGCCTTTGCCGATATCATGGTAAAGGGCGGCAATGTACAGCAATGATGGCTTGCGCAGCCGTTGAGCAATGCGCGTCGACACTGGAAACTTATCTGTATAGTCAGCCCGCATGAAGCGCCGGGTGTTTGCCAACACCTCAAGGGTGTGGGCGTCTACCGTGTAAGCATGGAACAGATCGAATTGCATCTGCCCAATGATCCTGCCGAACTCGGGTAGGTAGCGTCCAAGAATGCCATGACGGGCCATCCGTCGCAGCTGTAGGGTGACGCCATAGGGCGATTGTAACAGGGCCATGAACAGTTGCTGATTGACCGGATCAGCCCGGAACGTGGGATCAATAAAGTGATTCGCAGCACGGAGTAGGCGCCAGGTTTCAGGTGCGATGCCCTTGATGCTGTTGTCATTGGCGAGGGTGACAAACACTTTTAGCAGATTCGACGGATTATCGGTAAAGGCTCGCTCGTGCCGCGCCGACAGCAAGCCGGCAACGACCTCGAAGTCTTCATCAATTGGCTGCCTGTTTTGTGGCTGATGGCCGTGGAGAATCTGTCGATCGAAGATTTGCAGTAACAGTTCGCTCAACTGGTTGAGAGATTGTGCCCAGCGGTAATACACCTGCATAAACTGCTCTACCGCAAGCTTGTCGCCGTCGACCATCTCCCACATGGCCGCAAGACTGCGTTGGTGATCGAAAAGTAATCGGTCTTCCTCGCGATCAGCCACTTGATGCAGCGCGAAACGCACTTGACCGATAAAATTGCGCCCTGCCTCGAGCATGCGCTGCTCGTCTTCCGTGAGGAACCGTTCCGCTTCCAGGTGCTCCAGCGCCACGCCGTAGTGGCGTCTGGCAATCCAGCCGATTACCTGCATGTCCCGCAGCCCGCCGGGACCGTTCTTTACATTGGGTTCCAGGTTGTACTCGGTATTGGCATATTTGGCGTGCCGCTGCCGGGTTTCCTCCAGCTTTGCCTTGTAAAAGGCCTTGCTATCCCACATGTGCTCGGTTGACATGGCAGACTCGAGCTCACCGACCAATGCGTGGTTACCGGCCAGCGGCCGCAATTCGAGCATAGAGGTGAAAATAGTCAGATCATTGCGCGCAAGCTCGGTGCAATCACCTACTTTTCGGACACTTTGGCCGATGCTGAGACCCAGGTCCCACAATGACCGGGACATGTCACCGATAAGGCCATCGGTGGCTTCATCTATACCGTCGTGGCACAGGAACAGGATGTCGATATCCGAGTGGGGGTACAGCTCACCGCGTCCGTAGCCACCCACCGCCGCAAGCAGCGCCTGTTGGGTATCCCCAAGGTGGTGCTGCCAAAGTGTCAGCAGTACCTCGTCCACTGCTTTGGCTCGGGCCGCCAACAGCGGTGTCAGGGGTTGAGTTGGGTGAAAAACCGCATACAGTTCGGCCATCACGGCCTGAAGAAATCGCCGACAATCACCGGTCACATCACCGGTGTGCTCAAGGCGCGCTAAATAGGGGAGTGGCGCTGCCACCAAATGCGATGCATCAGCCCTTGAGTTGGCGTTAGCAGGGGAGTTGTTCATCGCTTCGCCGTGTCAGCACTTCGCAGCCCGAATCAGTCACTGCAATGGTGTGCTCCCATTGCGCCGAAAGGCGGCCATCACGGGTCGTGACCGTCCAGCCATCTTTCGTATTGAGTTTTGTATGTCGCTTGCCCGCGTTGATCATGGGTTCGATGGTGAAAGTCATGCCCGGTTCAAGCACAAGACCCGTGCCGGGTTTCCCATAGTGCAGCACCTGCGGCTCTTCATGGAAGATCTGGCCGATGCCATGCCCGCAATACTCTCGCACAACAGAGTAATAGTTGGATTCTGCATGCTCTTGAATGATGTGGCCGATATCGCCGAGTGTCGTGCCGGGTTTGACGATAGCCAATGCTTTGTACAGGCATTCCTGGGTGATCAGCATTAGCCGCTGAGCGTGCTGGGCGACATCGCCCACCCCCAACATAATGCTGGTGTCCCCATGCCATCCATCTTTGATGACGGTGACGTCGATGTTGATGATATCGCCGTTCTTCAACTTCTTGGTATCCGATGGAATACCATGGCAAATCACATCGTTAATTGACGTGCAGATTGATCGGGGGAAACCGTGGTAGTTGAGGGGCGCTGGAATCGCTTTCTGTACGTTGACGATGTAGTCGTGGCAGATACGATCGATTTCGCCCGTGGTCATACCCACTTCGACTTGTGGCGCGATCATCTCGAGCACCTCGGCGGCGAGACGCCCCGCGACACGCATACCTTCAATTTGCTCGGGGGTTTTGGGGGTGACTGTCATCGACTTTACTGCATGGGAAGTGGCTGAGGCGCAATAGTTTACCCAAATCAAGCGCCGCTGTCTTTGGGGCTTCAATTGGCCCGTCCAGTGTGCTATAACGCGCGCCTCGCGGGCATCGCCGGCGACGCCACCTTTTAAACCCAGGCTTTAGCCATGGCTTAAGGGGGGTGCTAAACGACACACGTCTATCATATAACTGCAGACCGGGTGCTAGGTAACTGGTTGGTTTTGCAGGATAGGCGGAGGCCAAAACCCAAACCGACAAGGATATCTCATGACACAAGTAAGCATGCGCGAGCTGCTGCAGGCCGGCGCGCACTTTGGACACCAGACCCGCTTCTGGAATCCCAAGATGGATCAGTACATCTTTGGGGCTCGTAACAAAATCCACATTATTAACCTTGAGCAAACGGTGCCTGCGTTTAATGAAGCGTTGGCTCAGGTGCAGCGATTAGCGGGCAGCAAGAATCAAATTTTGTTTGTGGGCACCAAGCGTGCCGCGGGTAAGATCATTCAAGAACAGGCGATCCGCTGCGGCATGCCCTATGTCAGCCACCGTTGGTTGGGTGGCATGCTCACCAACTACAAGACAGTGCGTGCTTCGATCAAGCGTCTTCGTGAGTTGGAAGAACAGGAGCGCGATGGCACCTTCGCCAAGCTCACCAAAAAAGAAGCGCTGATGCGTACCCGCAGTAAAGAGAAGCTAGAGCGCTCCGTCGGTGGTATCGCCGACATGTCGGGCTTGCCCGATGCGCTGTTCGTGATCGACGTCGATCACGAGCGTATTGCCATTACTGAAGCGAACAAATTGGGTATTCCAGTGATTGGTATCGTTGATACCAACTCCAACCCCGACGGCGTTGATTATGTGATTCCTGGCAATGACGATGCGATCCGCGCTATACGCCTCTATGTCAAAGCGGTTGCCGATGCGGTACTGGCTGGCAAAGCCGGCGGTGGCGATTTCGGTGCTGCCGATGAGTTTGTGCCCGTTGACGAAGATCAGGGCGAAGCGCCCGAGGCCGAAGCCGAGGCCTGATCCGAACGCCGCGCTAAGCGCGGCGTTTTTACATTCGCATCGTTGTCACAGGGGCGCGATAGACTGCGACCCCGACCTTGACGATCTCGAATGAAGATTTTGACTTGAATGAAGTTTGTGAACAGTAGTCGCCAATCTTGCGGCTACGTACCTATTTATTAGACCTGTGCCCGTCTAGGGCCACCAATGAGGAAGGAGAACCATGTCTGCATCACTGGTAAAAGAGCTTCGCGAACGTACTGGCTTGGGCCTGCTCGAGTGTAAGAAAGCACTCGCGGCCGCTGGTGGCGATGTCGATGTAGCAATTGAGGAACTGCGTAAGTCCAGTGGCATGAAAGCTGCGAAGAAAGCTGGGCGAACCGCCGCCGATGGTGTCGTATCCCTGCGTATCGCCGAAGACGGCAGTTATGGGGTTTTGGTAGAGGTGAACAGCGAAACTGACTTTGTCGCCCGCGATGACAACTTCATCGCATTCGTCGATCAAGTGGTTACCAAGGCCTACGATGCCAAGAGTGACGATGTGGAAGCCATCAAAGGTGGTGAGATCGAAGAGACGCGCCAGGCGCTTGTGCAAAAGATCGGCGAAAATATTGGTGTCCGTCGCGCATCCCTCGTGACCGCCGATAGTGGCGTTGTGGGCGGCTATGTGCACGGTAATCATCGCATTGCGGTGTTGGTTGAGCTCAAAGGTGGTGATCAAGACTTAGCACGTGACGTTGCTATGCATGTCGCTGCGGTCAATCCGCAGGTGGTGTCCCCCGAGCACATGCCCGAAGAGTTAATCGCTAAAGAGCGTGAGATTTTTACCGCGCAGGCACAGGAATCCGGTAAGCCGGCCGAGATTATTGAAAAAATGATCGATGGGCGTATCCGCAAGTTCCTCTCTGAGAATAGCCTCACCGAGCAGCCTTTCGTGAAAGACCCTGACACGACCGTGGGCAAACTGGTCAAAGCCGCAGGCGCCGATATTGTGTCCTTTAGCCGATTTGAGGTGGGCGAAGGTATCGAAGTCGAGAAAGTCGATTTTGCTGACGAGGTTGCCGCCCAACTGAAGGGCTAATCGTACTCGCCATTGGAAAACGGGGCATATGGCCCCGTTTTTTTTGCGGTAACTTTGCGCTCTCGCTGGCACCGGTTCCTCTGTAAACTGTGGCCCACCAAAGCGTGTTGTTCGGTACTATAGATGGGTTGTTGTTGAGGAGACTGACGGTGGCGAGCGAGAAGGTTTACAAGCGGATACTACTTAAGCTAAGCGGTGAAGCCCTTACCGGCGATGAGGCATTCGGTATCGACCCCAAAGTGCTTGATCATTTGGCGCTCGAGATCGGTCAGCTCGTGGGTATTGGTGTACAGATTGGTCTTGTGGTGGGCGGCGGTAACCTGTTTCGTGGCAAGGCTCTGCAGGCAGCTGGACTCGATCGAGTCACCGGCGACCACATGGGCATGTTGGCCACCGTGATGAATGCGCTAGCGCTTAGAGACGCTCTAGAGCGCTCAAATATCGCCACCCAGGTCATGTCGGCTATCCCGATGAGTGGCGTTGTCGATCACTACGATCGTCGAAAGGCGATACGTGCCCTCAGCAATGGCGATGTCGTGATCTTCTCAGCAGGTACCGGTAATCCCTTTTTCACCACCGATTCATCGGCCTGTCTGCGCGGTATCGAAGTCGGCGCCGATTTGGTGCTGAAAGCTACCAAAGTCGATGGTGTTTACAGCGCTGATCCGATGAAAGACAGCGGCGCCATTCGCTACGAAAGCTTAAGCTACGATGAGGTTTTGGATAAAAAGCTCGAGGTCATGGACCTTACCGCTATTTGCTTGTGTCGAGACCACGATATGCCGGTGCGGGTATTCGACATGGCTCAGCGAGGAGCTTTATTAAACATTGTGCGCGGTGGCCAAGAGGGTACTCTCATCCAGTAAGGGGTGAATCGCGGGGGCTGTGCGCTGGTCCCAAAACGCTAAACAAAAGATGTTGCCGACGTCGCTGCGTGATGTTGGCTAAGTAATAGTAAGAGGTGATGCATGATCGACGATATTATGGCCGAGGCCGAAGAGCGTATGGCGAAGTCGCTAGAGGCGCTGGGTCATCATTTCAATAAAATCCGCACGGGGCGAGCTCATCCAAGTTTGCTCGATGGCATTCGCATTGATTATTACGGCGCTGAGACGCCCCTTAATCAAGCTGCCAATATTAATGTGGAAGACGCGCGTACGTTGGCCGTGACGGCTTTTGATAGAAGCATGACCCCGGCTATTGAAAAGGCGATTATGAAATCGGATTTGGGTCTCAACCCAGCCACCGCTGGTGACGTTATTCGCATCCCGATGCCTATGCTGACCGAGGAAACCCGAAAGGGTTATATCAAGCAGGCTCGTGCCGAGGCGGAGTCTGCCAGGGTATCGGTTCGTAATGCCCGGCGTGATGCCAACAGCATGCTCAAGGAGTTGTTGAAAGAAAAAGATATCTCCGAGGACGATGAGCGACGTGGGCAAGACGCCATCCAGAAGCTAACTGATAGCTATATCGCCAAGGTCGACGATGCCTTAACGGCTAAAGAAGCCGATCTAATGGAGATTTGAGCCCCGATCAGGGCTTGCTTGTGACAAGTTTCGATACACAAACAGTGCCGAGGGGCGCCATTCCCCAGCACATTGCCATCATCATGGATGGTAACAATCGCTGGGCGCAGCGGCGCGGCTTAAGTGGCGTTGCGGGGCATCGTGCTGGCGTCGAGGTGGTGCGGACGATTCTTGAGGCCTGCGATAAAAGAGGGGTGAAAGTACTCACCTTGTTCGCCTTTAGCAGCGAAAATTGGGGCCGTCCCGAACCCGAGGTGCGCGCGCTCATGGCGCTGTTATCCCGATATTTACGCCGCGAAGCGGAAAAATTACACCGAGACAATATTCGCCTACGTTTTATCGGCCGACGGGATCGAATCAGTACGCGACAGCAGCGCTTACTTGAACGAGCCGAGCAGCTAACCGAAGCCAATACGGGCGCAACCTTGGTACTCGCCATTGACTATGGCGGCCGCTGGGATGTGGTCGATGCGGCTAAGCGCATGGCAATACAGGTGCATGAGGGTCGGCTTCAGCCCTCGGATATTGACGAAGAGCGTTTGAATAGTGAGCTGGCTTTGGGCGACGTAGCGCCACCGGATTTGTGTATACGGACCGGGGGCGATCAGCGCATTTCCAATTTTCTATTGTGGCAATTTGCCTACGCGGAATTGTATTTTACCGAGCGTCTGTGGCCCGATTTTGATGCGGCTGCCCTCGATGAAGCGCTGCAAGCCTTTGCGTCAAGGGAGCGTCGCTTTGGACTGCGCGGCAGCGCCGAGACCGACGATTTGGACGCCCGCTTTGGGGAGAACGCGTGAGTAGTTTGCAGCAGCGATTCATCACGGCCGTTGTTTTGGCGGGTCTGTTTG
>PR_CR_10_Liq_2_inCRDRAFT_1000424_pt1 | contig 11884 bp, 8 predicted proteins | sample PRCRCaboRojoPR_FD_10245 | JGI IMG/M metagenome (IMG submission 10245) | reverse complement strand
CGCCGCGGTGCTCGTCCCCTCCAGCGCCGATGGCAAGGAAGCCGCCGGTCGCCTCGCCGTGCGGACCGGCAGCGGAGTGATCACCGATGCCGTCGACATCGACGAGGAGGGCGTTGCGACCCAATCGGTATTCGGCGGCAGCACCATCGTGCACTCCACCGTCTTGACCGGCACACCGATCTACACCGTGCGCCCGAACTCGGTAGCCCCCGAGCCGGCCGCAGCGAACTGCACCGTCGAGCAGGTGTCGACCGCGCTCAGCGATTCCGCCAAGAAGGCAACCGTCACCGAGCGCACCGTGGCCAAGCAGGGCGGCCGGCCGGAACTGACCGAGGCGGCGATCGTGGTCTCCGGCGGACGCGGGGTGGGTGGACCCGAAGGCTTCGCCATCATCGAGCGTCTCGCCGATTCCCTCGGCGGTGCGGTCGGTGCATCACGGGCCGCCACCGACGCCGGCTGGTACCCGCATCAGTACCAGGTCGGTCAGACCGGCAAGACCGTCTCGCCGCAGTTGTACGTCGCGAACGGCATCTCCGGTGCCATCCAGCACCGTGCAGGCATGCAGACCTCCAAGGTCGTCGTCGTCGTCAACAAGGATGCCGAGGCGCCGATCTTCGAATTGGCCGACTTCGGTGTCGTGGGGGACCTGCACGAGGTCGTCCCGCAACTCGCCGAGGAAATCGAGTCGCGCTCGAGTTGATGGAAGGGACAAGCCGGGGTGGGCCCTGGATCACCGGCGGCTGGGCAACGAGCAGCCGGCCAGCGCCCTGGCTACCATCGCCACGTGGCAGGTAGTGCGAAACGGCGGGCGTTCGTCGATCACGCGGCCACCGCGCCGCTGCTGGCGCCCGCGCGGGAGGCGTGGCTCGCCGCGAGTGAATCGGTAGGCAACCCGTCCTCCCTGCACACCTCCGGGCGCCGGGCCAGGCGCATCGTGGAGGAAGCTCGGGAGTCGATCGCCGATGACCTCGGGACCAGACCGTCGGCGATCGTGTTCACCTCCGGTGGAACCGAGTCCGACAACCTGGCGGTCAAGGGCCTGTTCTGGGCCGGGCGCCGGCGCCTGGGCATCGACGCACCGACGGTGGTGTCCTCATCGATCGAGCACCACGCCGTACTCGACCCGGTCGAGTGGCTCGTCAAGCACGAGGGGGCCGCGGCGTATTGGCTCGATGTCGATTCGCGCGCCCGGGTTCGAACGGACGACCTTGCGGGTTTCCTGTCCGAGAACGCCGAGCGCACGGCGCTGGTCACGGTCATGTGGGCCAACAATGAAGTCGGCACCGTCCAACCGGTCGCGCAGATCGCCCAGTTGTGTCGGGAATACTCGGTGCCGTTCCACACCGACGCCGTGCAAGCGCTCGGCCAACTACCGATGGACTTGTCCGAGGTCGGCGCTACCGCCGTGACCATCAGCGGACACAAGATCGGCGGTCCGGTCGGCACCGGCGCCTTGATCATCGATCCGTACACAACCGTCGAACCGGTGGCGCACGGCGGTGGACAAGAACGTGAGATTCGCTCGGGCACCCTCGATGCCGCAGGTGCGGCCGCATTGGCAGCCGCCGTGCACTACGCGGTCGAGCAGCAAGGCGAGCATGCGCGCCACCTGGCCTCGTTGCAGTCGGCACTCGTCGAAGGCATCCGGCGCGAAGTGCCCGACGCCATCATCAACGGAGCCGAACCCGACGATTCGATCACCCATGGTGGACGGCTTCCCGGCAATGTCCACGTATCCATCCCCGGAGCCGAGGGCGACGCCCTACTCATGCTGCTCGATGCAGCGGGAGTGGATTGCTCGACCGGCTCGGCCTGCACGGCCGGTATCCCCGAGCCGAGCCATGTGCTGCTGGCGATGGGGGTGGATGAGCGGACNGCGCGCTCATCGCTGCGCTTCAGTTTCGGTCGCACCTCGACCATGGACGACGTCCANGCAGTGGTCGAGGCCTTACCCGGGGTCGTCGAACGAGCCCGCCGCGCCGGATCGGTCTCCGCATCCGTGCACACCTCGGTCGGTGCAGCCGCCGGACGGGCCGATTGATGCGGGGCATCTGATGCGGGTTATCGCCGCGCTGTCCGGCGGGGTCGATTCCTCGGTGGCAGCTGCACGCATGGTCGATGCCGGACACGAGGTAGTCGGCGTCCACTTAGCCCTCGCGCGCTCGAAGTCCACGGGTGGACGCTCCCGCGGATGCTGCACCATCGATGACGCACGCGATGCGCGTCGAGTGGCGGACATGTTGGGCATCCCCTTCTACGTGTGGGACTTCTCCGCGGAGTTCGCCGAGGACGTGATCGGTGACTTCCTCGCCGAGTACGAGGCAGGGCGCACCCCCAACCCCTGCCTGCGCTGCAACGAGAAGATCAAGTTCAAGGCTGTGCTCGATCGCGCCCTAGCGCTGGACTTCGATGCCGTCGCCACCGGTCACTACGCGCGGGTGCTCGATGGACCCGATGGCCCCGAATTGCACCGGGCCGTCGACGAGGCGAAGGACCAGTCCTACGTCCTCGCGGTGATCGATCAGCATCAACTCGCCCACTGCCTCTTCCCACTCGGCGATACCGTCAAGGACGAGGTGCGCAACGAAGCGCGGGAACGGGGCCTGCGCACGGCCAGCAAGCCCGACAGTCATGACATCTGCTTCATCCCCGACGGCAAGACCGCCGACTTCCTCGTGGACCGCATCGGACAACGACCGGGGCGCATCGTCGATTCGGCAAGCGGCGCCGAACTCGGTGAGCACCGCGGCACCTTCACCGTCACCATCGGCCAGCGCCGCGGACTGGACCTACGCACACCCGGGGAGGACGGGCGGCCGCGCTACGTAGTCGATGTCGACCAAAGCACCGACACCGTCTACGTCGGCTCCGCCGATCAGTTGGACGTGGTCGCGCTCGATGCCGATCACGTGATCTGGATCGGTCCGGGATTGTCGGGGGATTGGCGTGAGGTCACCGCGCAGGTGCGGGCGCACCACCCGGGTGTGCCGGCTCGTGCCCGAATGGTCGATGCGGCGCTGCAGGTGGAGTTGCTCGAGCCCGTCCGTGGCCTGGCCACCGGTCAAAGCGTGGTGCTGTACGACGGGCCGCGAGCACTGGGATCCGGGCGAATATCGGCCACCGGACGCGTCGGGGACGCGGCGGCGGTGTGAACAGGCCAGCGCTGTGAACGAGCCCGCACTGTGAACCAGCCCTGCAATTGGCCCTACCCGGCGGTCGCCACGGGAATCGGCCCCATGCCCGGCGTCGACTCCCGGGAGGCGATGAACATCGCGGCCGGGGAGTTCGCCGACTTCATCCCGCTCATCGAGTTACCCGCGCGCGGACCGGGGGCCGATCCGGTGGGTCGCACCGCTGCGTTGCTGGCCGAGGTCGATCGATCCTTCGAGGTGGAGACCACGCCGTCGGGGTGGCGACTAGGGCATCACCGGGCAGCGGGTCCTCGCGCGAGCCCGCGGCTACCTGTCCGAGGACTTCGACGCGCTCGAGGAGTTCGCAGCTGGCTCGGGAAACGCGGTACCTATCAAGGTGGCCATCGCCGGCCCGTGGACCCTCGCGACCGGGATCGCCGATCCGGCCGGGGAGGCCTTGCTGCGCGATGGCGGTGCGGTCGGTGACTTGACCGAAGCGCTGGCCCAGGCAGCCGGCGACCTCGTGCACCGGTTGCGCCGCTGGGTCGCCGACGACGCTCTCGTCATCCAACTCGACGAGGACGTCGTGCCCAGGGTGCTCGCCGGTCGGGTGCCCATGAGCAGTGGTCGGCTCGCGCACCGCAGCGTGGAACCCGGCATCGTGCAAGGACGGCTGCGCGCGGTCACCGCCGCGATCCAAGCCGCCGGGGCCCGGGTGGTCATTCGGTGCCATGCCAAGCAGGCGCCCGTCGATCTCCTGCGTGATACCGGAACCGATGCGCTGGCTGTCGACCTCGGCCATGAGCAACTCGACGACGAGGCGCTGCCGCGTGCCTGGGAGGCCGGGTTCGGGCTACTACTCGGGTGCGTGCCGATCGTCGACGCGGCCAGTGATACCGCCCGTTCTGGCGACACAGCGCTCAGTGCCCGCTTGCGCGGGTTCATGTCCGATCATGGATTCGCCTCGGTGCCCGCGAACATCGCCATCACGCCGCGCGGTGGCCTTGCCGATATATCGATGGCAGCTGCCCGAGCGACGATCTCCGCCTGCGCGCGGGTCGGTGCCGTCGTGCGAGACGAGCGGGAGAACGCCGATGTCCGCTGACGACACCGAGTCCCAGGCCCGGCCGGAGGCATCCGTTCGGAGGCGGTGGAGCGAACTGGTCGATGCGATCAATGCAGCCCGTGCGGCGTACTACCAGGCCGAGCGACCGACGATCGCCGACGACGAATACGACCGGTTGTTCCGCGAGCTCGAGGAGATCGAGCAGGCTCACCCCGAACTCGCGAGCGGTGAGTCGCCTACTCAGACCGTCGGTGGTGAACGCGCCGAGATGTTCGATCCGGTCGAACACTTGGTTCGCTTGTATTCGTTGGATAACGCGTTCGACGACGATGAACTCGAAGGTTGGTTCGATCGGGTCGAGAAGGCGCTCGGTGCCTTTCCGTCCCTGCTGTGCGAGGTCAAGATCGACGGGTTGGCCGTCGATCTGGTCTACCGCGACGGCAAGCTCGCATCGGCCGCAACACGTGGCGATGGGATCACCGGTGAGGACATCACTTACAACATGCGCTTCATCGAGGCGATCCCGGCGGAATTGACCGCCGATAATCCGCCATCGCTGGTGGAAGTGCGCGGCGAAGTGTTCTTATCGACACGGAACTTCGAGCGAGTGAACGACGAGCAGATGTCCGTGGGTGCCACGCCGTTCGCCAATCCGCGCAATGCGGCTTCGGGCACGATCCGCCAGCGCATGGATAAGCGCTGGGAGGAGTTGCAGGCCGCCCGCGCGGTCGATACCGAACGCGGTCGCTCCCGAGTCGAACGCCTCGAGCGCGACTATGCCCTCGCCTCGGGTCGCTTGGCGGCCCTCGGCTTCACGGCCCATGGTGTCGGCGCCCGCGAGGGCATCGACATCGGTTCACAAAGCGAGGTCTACGCACTGCTGGCGGACTTCGGAATACCGGTGAGCGAACGCATGAAAGTGCACACCACGCGGGACGAGGTTCGCGGGTACATCGCCTATTACGCCGAACACCGGCACGACGTCGAGCACGAGATCGATGGCGTGGTGGTGAAGGTCGATGACTTCGCCGCGCAATCCGAACTCGGTGAGACCTCCCGTGCTCCGCGGTGGGCTATCGCCTACAAGTACCCGCCCGAAGTGGTGCGTACGCGTTTGCTGGACATAGCGGTGAACGTCGGGCGCACCGGCCGGGTTACGCCTTTCGCTGTGATGGATCCGGTACGGGTGGCCGGCTCCACCGTCTCGATGGCTACCTTGCACAACCAATACGAAGTTCAGCGCAAGGGCGTGCTGATCGGGGACATGGTTTTCTTGCGCAAGGCCGGCGATGTCATTCCCGAGGTGATCGGTCCGGTCGTCGAAGCGCGAACAGGTACCGAACGCGCTTTCGTGATGCCCACGCAATGCCCGGAGTGCGGAACCGAACTGCGCCCCGAGCGCGAAGGCGACAAGGACATCCGTTGTCCGAATACCGCCGGTTGCCCGGCGCAGTTGCGCGAGCGCCTGTTCCATGTGGCCTCGCGCGGCTCGCTGGACATCGAGGGCCTGGGCTACAAGGCGGCGGTCGCACTCTTGGACTGCGGCGTCGTGGCCAACATGGGTGATCTGTTCCTGGTCGACTCCGAGGCATTGCGCGAGTGCCCGTTCTTCACCCGGGATCCGGCCAAGGGCGAGACGGGCCGGCAATTGACCGAGAACGCCAAGACGATGCTGGCCAATTTGGAGAAGGCGAAAACCAAGCCGCTATGGCGCATGCTGGTAGCGCTGTCGATCCGGCACGTGGGTCCGACGGCCGCCCAGGCCTTGGCGCGGCACTTCGGTTCCATCGAGGCCATCGCCGAGGCCGGCACCGAGGAATTGGCTGCCGTGGACGGTGTCGGTCAGGTCATCGCCGAAGCGGTCGTGGAGTGGTTCGAGCAGGCATGGCATCGCGAGATCATCGACAAGTGGCAGCGCGGCGGCGTGGTCATGGTCGATGCGTCCGCTGGGGCATCCGACGGTGCGGATGCCCCCGAACAGACCCTGGCCGGTGCGGTGGTCGTCATCACCGGATCCGTGCCTGGCTACACCCGCGAAGACGCCACGGCCGCGGCCGTTTCCCGCGGTGCGAAGGTGACCGGATCGGTCTCGTCCAAGACGACGGTCCTCGTCGCCGGCGAGAGCGCCGGATCCAAACTCGACAAGGCGTCGTCGTTGGGTGTGCCGGTGGTCCCCGCGGAGTCCTTCGATGTGCTCCTCGAGCAAGGCATCGACGCCGTGCTGGAAGGATGAGGTCATGGCTGCCATCACCCGCGCGGAGGTCGAGCATCTCGCTCGGCTCGCCCGATTGGAATTGACCGAAGGCGAGATCGATCACTACGCCGAGCAACTGTCGGCGATCGTCGATGCCGTGGCCCGTGTCTCGGAGGTCGCGGCCCAGGACATCCCGCCCACATCCCATCCGATCCCGGTGACCAACACCTTCCGCCCCGATGTCGTGCGTCCCGGCGTGGATCGTGACGAGATCGCAGCGGGTGCCCCCGCGTGGGAAGACGATCGTTTCCGGGTGCCGCGCATCCTGGGAGAGAGTTGAGATGGCGCCGGTGATGGATAGCGATCTCGTGAGGCAGAGCGCTGCCACGCTCTCCGCCGCGATGCAGGCGGGGGAGGTGACCTCGGTGCAGGTCACCGAGGCGTGCTTGGCGCGCATCGAGGAAGTCGACGACAAGGTCCATGCCTTCTTGCACGTGGATCGAGAAACTGCCCTAGCGACGGCGGCCGATATCGACACCCGTCGGGCAGCCGGTGCCGAACTCGGTCCGCTGGCCGGCATACCGCTGGCGTTGAAGGACGTCTTCACGATGAGGGGTGTGCCCACGACCTGCGGATCCCGGATCCTCGCCGATTGGCGCCCCCCGTACGACTCCACGGTGGTCGAGCGACTTCGAGCCGCGGGTGTCGTCATCTTGGGGAAGACGAACATGGACGAATTCGCGATGGGGTCCTCGACCGAGCACAGCGGCTACGGACCCACGCACAATCCGTGGGATCTCGAACGGATCCCGGGAGGTTCGGGCGGTGGATCGTCCGCTGCGCTCGCTGCGTTCGAAGCGCCGTTGGCGATGGGCACCGACACCGGTGGATCCATCCGCCAGCCCGCTGCGGTCACCGGGACCGTCGGCGTCAAGCCGACCTACGGCGGGGTGTCGCGTTATGGACTGGTGGCGCTGGCGTCGTCGCTGGATCAAGCCGGCCCGTGCGCGCGCACCGTCCTCGATGCCGCCCTGTTGCACGAAGTGATCGCCGGACACGATCCACGGGACTCCACATCGATCGATGCCCCGGTTCCGGACGTCGTCGCCGCCGCCCGATCGGGCGATGTGCGCGGCATGCGGATCGGGTTGGTGCGCGAACTCGGTGGGGAGGGCTACCAGCAGGGCGTGCGGCAACGTTTCGATGAAGCCGTCGCGATACTCACCGACCTCGGCGCCGACGTAGTGGAAGTCTCGTGCCCGAACTTCGAATACGCGCTCGGTGCCTACTACTTGATCCTGCCCGCCGAGGCATCCAGCAATCTCGCGCGCTTCGACGGCATGCGGTACGGACTGCGGGCCGGGGACGACGGCGATGCCTCGGTCGAGGAGGTCATGTCGCGTACCCGCGAGGCCGGCTTCGGTGCGGAGGTCAAGCGCCGGATCATGCTGGGCACCTACTCACTGTCCAGTGGCTACTACGACGCCTACTACGGACAGGCGCAGAAAGTGCGCACACTCATCGCGCGCGATTTCGCCGCTGCCTTCGAGCAGGTGGACGTGCTGGTCTCGCCGACCACACCCACCACGGCTTTCCGGCTCGGCGAGAAGCTCGACGATCCGCTGGCCATGTACCTCAACGACATCGCGACGATCCCGGTCAACTTGGCCGGGAACTGCGCGATGTCCGTACCCGTCGGGCTCTCCCCGGAGGACGGCTTGCCGGTCGGCCTGCAGATCATGGCGCCGGCGCTGGGTGATGATCGGCTCTACCGCGTCGGTAGCGCCCTCGAAGCAGCTTTGGTGGACCGCTGGGGACACGTCTTGACCGAGGAGGTGCCCGCCCTATGAGCGGCAGCACGGCTATCACGCGGATGCCCTTCGATCAGGCACTGCAGTCCTTCGAGCCGGTCCTCGGCCTCGAGACGCATGTCGAACTCGGTACCGCTTCCAAGATGTTCTGCGGCTGCGCCACCGAGTTCGGTGGTGCCCCCAATACCCAGGTGTGCCCGACCTGTCTCGGCCTTCCGGGATCCCTGCCGGTCGTCAACGCGGTCGCCGTGGAATCGACGATCCGGATGGGGCTGGCATTGCATTGCGACATCGCTTCGTGGTGCCGCTTCGCGCGCAAGAACTACTTCTACCCGGATATGCCCAAGGACTACCAGATCAGTCAGTACGACGAACCACTGTGCTTCGACGGCTACCTCGACGTCGTCGTCGCAACCGACGACGGCCCCCGCGAATTCCGTGTGGAGATCGAGCGTGTCCACATGGAGGAGGACACGGGCAAATTGACCCACGCCGGAGGCGACACCGGCCGCATCCACGGTGCCGACTACTCCCTGGTCGACTACAACCGAGCGGGGATTCCGCTGATCGAGATCGTCACCAAGCCGATCGTCGGGGCCGGTTCCTTGGCGCCGCTCGTGGCGCGCGCCTACGTCACCGAGTTGCGTGATCTGATGCGCGCGTTGGGTGTGTCCGACGTCCGGATGGATCAGGGTTCACTGCGGTGCGATGTGAACGTCTCGTTGGCGCCGGCGGGTGAGCCGTGGGGGACGCGTTCGGAGACCAAGAACGTGAACTCGCTGCGCTCGGTGGAACGTGCCGTGCGATTCGAGATCGAACGGCAGGCCGCGGTGCTGACCGACGGCGAACGCGTGGTGCAGGAGACCCGGCACTTCCACGAGGACACCGGCGAGACCACTCCCGGGCGATCGAAGGAACATGCCGAGGACTACCGCTACTTCCCCGAACCCGATCTCGTTCCCGTGGCCCCTAGTGAGGACTGGATCGAGCAGCTGCGCTCGACGCTCCCGGAGGTGCCATCGGCGCGGCGGGCCCGACTTCGCGACGAGTGGGGAATCAGCGATCTGGAGATGCAGACTCTCGTGAACGCCGAAGCGCTCGAACTCGTTGAGGCGACGATCGCCGCCGGGGTCGATCAAGGTGCGGCGCGCAAGTGGTGGACCGGGGAGTTCACGCGGGTCGCCAACGAGCAGGGCGTCGCGCTCGAGGACCTACGTGTCACCCCCGCGCATATCGCCCGGGTCGAAGCGTTGATCACCGACGGAAGTTTGACCGACAAGCTCGCACGCTCGGTGTTCGAAGGGGTTCTCGCCGGCGAAGGCGACGTCGACCAGGTGATCGCCGAGCGGGGCTTGGTGGTGGTCGGGGACGACTCCACGCTGATGTCGGCCATCGAACAGGCGCTCGCCGACCAGCCGGACGTCGCCGAGAAGATCCGCGGCGGCAAGGTGCAAGCGGCAGGTGCGATCGTCGGCGCCGTCATGAAGGCAACCAAAGGCCAGGCCGATGCGGCGAAGGTGCGCACCTTGCTGCTCGCGCATCTGGGAGTCGAGGAATAGCGGGCGTGCCCGGCGAAGCCGTCTTAGTCCCCGACTTCCTNGCACCGGAGGGCCTTGCCGACTGCGTGCGCTACCGCAGCGGGGAACTGCCCGATGAGGCCACCTGCTCCACCGTCGGGTTCTTCGTCCCGGACTACATCGACGCTCCCAACCCCGAGTGGATGCCCGAGCTGGCGAACCTCGAAGTGGTGCAACTACCGACCGTCGGTTTCGATTCGGCCCTGCCGTACCTGCCTGTCGGGGTCACGCTGTGCAACGCAGCCGGTGTGCACGAGCAGAGCACGGCGGAACTCGCGGTCGGTTCGATCATCGCGCGGTGGCGGGGCATCGACCGTGCGGCTCGGGATATGGCCACCGGGCGCTGGGATCACCGCAGGGGACGTTCCCTGCAGGAGGCCACCGCGGTCATCGTCGGAGCCGGAGGAGTCGGCACCCGCATCGCTACTGCCCTCGCGGCCTTCGGCTGCCGCCCCCGCTTGGTCGGTCGAACTGCGCGCGATGGCGTCCTAGGTGCGGCGCAATTGCCCACGGTGCTGCCCGAGGCCGACATCGTGGTGCTCGCCGTACCGCTCACGCCCGACACCGAGCGCATGGTCGACCGGGAGTTCCTGTCGATGCTGCGCGATGGTGCGCTGCTCGTGAACGTGGCCCGGGGCAGCGTGATCGTCACCGAGGACCTACTTGCCGAGATCCCGCGCATCGAGGCGGTACTCGACGTGGTCGATCCCGAGCCGTTGCCGCCGGGGCATCCGTTGTGGTCGGCTCCGGGGGTGCTCATCACACCCCACATCGGAGGCGATACCGATGCCTTCCCCCGGCTCGCCCGGGAGCTGATCGGCGCACAGGTGCAACGCTGGCGGCGCGGCGAGCCTTTGCGCAACATCGTGCGCGCTCCCTGACGAATACGCCTTAAGGAATGCGCATTAGGGTTCCGTTATGCCCGATATCAAGCCACGAAGCCGAGACGTAACCGACGGACTGGAGCGGGCCGCTGCGCGCGGGATGCTTCGCGCCGTCGGCATGGATGACGAGGACTTCCAGAAGTCCCAGATCGGCATCGCCTCGAGCTGGAACGAGATCACCCCGTGCAACATGTCCTTGGATCGGCTGGCCACCGCGGCCAAGGAGGGCGTGTTCGCCGCAGGTGGTTTCCCGATGGAGTTCGGCACCATCTCGGTCTCCGATGGCATCTCGATGGGCCATGAGGGCATGCACTTCTCCCTCGTCAGCAGGGAGATCATCGCCGATTCGGTCGAAGCCGTGGTCCAGGCCGAGCGCCTCGATGGCATCGTCACCTTCGCCGGCTGCGACAAGTCGCTGCCGGGCATGTTGATGGCGTCGGCTCGTTTGGATATCGCCTCGGTCTTCGTCTACGCAGGTTCCATCCTCCCCGGGCACGTCAAGCTCAGTGACGGCACCGAGAAGAACGTCACCATCATCGACGCCTTCGAAGCCGTGGGAGCGTGCGCGCGAGGCTTGATGTCCCGTGAGGACGTCGATCGCATCGAGCGGGCGATCTGTCCCGGTGAGGGAGCCTGCGGTGGCATGTACACCGCCAACACGATGGCCAGCGCCGCCGAGGCGATGGGGATGTCGCTGCCGGGCTCTGCCGCTCCGCCTGCCGTGGATCGCCGCCGCGACAGCTACTCCCATAGGAGCGGCGAGGCCGTGGTCGAACTGCTGCGTCAGGGGATCACCGCACGGGACATCATCACCAAGCAGTCCCTGGAGAACGCCATCGCGGTGCTGATGGCTTTCGGCGGGTCCACGAACGCGGTGTTGCACCTGTTGGCGATCGCGCACGAGGCCAACGTGGAATTGCACATCGAGGACTTCCATCGCATCGGCTCGAAGGTGCCGTTGCTTGCGGACGTGAAGCCGTTCGGTCAGTACGTGATGAGCGACGTCGATCGAGTCGGCGGTGTGCCGGTCGTCATGCGCGCACTTCTGGACGCAGGCTTGCTGCACGGGGATTGCTTGACCGTGACCGGTAAGACGATGGCGGAGAACTTGGCCGACATCGAGCCACCGGATCCCGATGGCACGATCTTGAAGGCCTCGCGGGAGGCGATCGCCCCCACCGGTGGGATCACGATCTTGTCGGGTTCGTTGGCGCCGGAGGG
>PR_CR_10_Liq_2_inCRDRAFT_1000422_pt1 | contig 11900 bp, 8 predicted proteins | sample PRCRCaboRojoPR_FD_10245 | JGI IMG/M metagenome (IMG submission 10245) | reverse complement strand
GGACGAGACCGGCGGCACTGAAGGCCAACAGGGCCGCCACCACCAGGAACGCGAAGTGGTCGATGCCGATGATGGGATGGCCCAGACCCGAGAGCAGGCCCTGGGTCAGGGTCTCGGGTGTCATGCCTCCCATGGGATGGTGTGCCAGCACCGGTGCCGCCGCCAGGAGGCCGGCGGTGGCGGTGGTGCTGCGGGCGATGAGTCCATTGACAGGCGCAGTAGGGGCGGATTGGCTCATGGTCGAGTTACCTCGGGGGTTGGGGTTTTGTGCGCGGTTTCGGGGACCGTTGCCATGGCTGGCGCATGGTGTCTTGACGTCTTGAGGCGGGATGTATCCGCTGTCCTCTGGCCGCTCTCAGGGTGTCGTTGTTCTGGTTGACTCGGCGTCGTGCGACGCACTTGTCGACCCGTCCCATCTGGATTTTCGGATTTTGCCGACTGGATGTTGGCGCTGTAGCCTTGATGACCGCATCGCGGCTGTCGCAACGCCCGCCGGCCGCCGCTCTGCACGCCGGGGCTGGCGCCGGACATCGCTCTACGCCGGGCACAGAGCATGTCGTCAGTGGCCACCGGTTGCGGCTGACCGTGCCACAGGCTGGTCATCGGTCCGGGCGGCGGCGGTGATGTCCAGTACCGTGACAGCACCGTCGGTGCAGCCGAAGGCGATGGCGGACCCGTCGCCGCTCCAGACGGCACAGGCCACTTCGGCGTTCAGGCTCAGGGACTGGAGCGGTGCGCCGTCATCGGACCAGATGCACACCCGCCCGTCTCGGTCGCCGGAGGCGAGCAGGGTTCCGTCCGGGGCGTAGGTGAGCACCGTGACCGCGGTTCGATGCAGCCGCAGCGGTGTCGGCTTGCCTTCGCCCGCGGCCGGGATATCCCAGAGCACCAGGTCCTGACCACCGGCGGTGGCGACCCGGGAGCGGGTCGGGTGCCATTGCAGGCAGCTGACTTTGGCCGGATAGCCACGCATGGTGAGCGCAGACGAGCCACCGGCTTTCCGTGTGCCCCGGCTGCGACCGGACTGCCGCCACACCTGGAGGAAGCCGTCCTGGGTGCCGACGGCGAGTGCCTTGCCGTCCGGGCGCCAGCCGAGCACCACGGGCGCGCCGGGGAACTGCAGCAATTGCACCGGCGCCTCACCGCCCACCCGCCACAGGTACAGTCCCTTGTTGGCGGCGGTGGCCAGGCGTTTGCCGTCGGGCGCCCAGGCCAGCGCCAAGATCGAGCGGTTGGCGTCGTACCAAAAGCCCAGGGACTCCTCGTCCCGCCAGAGGTGGATGCTGCGCCCGGCGGCCGCGGCCAGCAGTCGGCCGTCCCGGGTCCAAGCCAGGTGCTCGACCCAGCTCGCTTCCTCGGCGAGAGTTGCCACCGAGCCGCCGCGGGCGTTCCAGAGCTCGACCCGACCGTCCTCGCCCGCACTGGCGAGCACCGCAGACAAGTCCTGGTCGGACTGCGGCGGCGTTGGTCTCAGGCAGAGGTCGGTGATACCACCATCGTGCGCCTGCCAGGCGAGATGCTCGTGACCGTCCATGCCGGCATGGCAGCGGATCCATCCATCGGCGCTGGCGGCGAGCAGTGCCTCGCCGGCGCCATGGCTCCAGCCGGCGGGCCGCCAGCGCAGGGCGCTCACCGCCTCCGGCAGTTGCCGCCGCCAGCGCTGCTCGAGCAGGGTTCGCAAGGGGGCGGTCAGGCCGAGCACCAGCTGAGTCCCGCTGTCAGCTCGGCGCGGTCCAGGTTGCGACCGATGAACACCAGCTCGCTGCCGCGCGGCTCGGCGTCGCCCCAGGGCTTGCCGTCATCGCCGTCGAAGAGCATGTGCACGCCCTGGAAGACGAAGCGGTTCGGCCGGTCGCGGAAAGCCAGCACGCCCTTGGTGCGGAAGATGTCCGGGCCCCGGGTACGCAGCAGGTTGGTGATCCACTGCTCGAAGCGGCTCGGATCCAGCTCGCCGCCGCGCACGCCCACCGAGCCGACGCTGTCGTCATGCTCGTGGGGGCTCGCATAACGGTGCTCGGCCACCGGTGCCAGCAGGGCGCCGTCGGCGTCGGTCAGCCGCAGGTCGAATTCTTCCGGCAGGTGCTGGGTGAGCAGCACATAGCGGCCGGCGGATGGGATGCTCAGTCGCAGCCGGGCGCCGTCGGTCTCATCGACACTGAGCCGATACAGGGTCTCGCCGGGCTCGGCCGGGGCGTCGTCGGGGCTGCCGCTGCGGGTGTCGGCGGCGCCGGAGTAGAGCAGGATGCTGCGCCGCTTCCAGTCCGTGAGCATGGATTCATGCTCCAGGCCCGGGCCGGCGAGCACCAGATCGATGGCGGGATCGGGGCCGCCGGCCAGCACCAGATCATAGGTCCCGGGCGCCAGGTCGTAGAGCCCGGCCCATTCGAAGGGCAACTCTTCCTGCAGAAACGCCGGCGTCTCGGTGGCGCGGGCATCGAGGTCGAAAGCGCGGACGTCGAGCACCCTGGCCAAGTCGATGCCGCCGTGCTCGGTGGCCTGTATTCGGGCCAGACGATTCATGCCCCGCACCCGCTGCTCCAGCGCCGAAAGCGCCGCCGGTGATACCAGATCCGCCTTGTTCAGCAGCAGGATGTCCGCGGAGGCAATTTGGGCGCGGCATTCGTCGGAGTCATCCAGGTGCTGGGATACATGCTTGGCGTCCACCAGGGTGACGATGGCGTCGAGCCGGAGCTTGGCCTTCATCTCCTCGTCCATGAAGAAGGTCTGCGCCACCGGGCCCGGGTCGGCCATGCCGGTGGTCTCGATGATGATGCGCTCGAACTTGTGCTTGCGGCGCATCAGGCGGGCGAGGATGCGGATCAGATCCCCGCGCACCGTGCAGCAGATGCAGCCGTTGTTCATCTCGAAGATTTCTTCGTCGGTCTGCACCACCAACTCGTGGTCGATGCCAATTTCGCCGTATTCGTTCTCGATGACGGCGATGCGATGGCCATGCTGCTCGGTCAGAATGCGGTTCAGCAGCGTGGTCTTGCCGGCCCCCAGGAAGCCGGTGAGCACGGTGACGGGGACGCGCGGATCGCTGGCTCCCGTCGTGGGATCGGGTTCGGTGCGGGGCGCAAAGCCCTCGCGCTCCAGGGCGCAGGATGCGGTCATGGTTGGTCCAGTGGTGTGCGTGTTGTGCGTTCGGGCGGTTGACTCAGCGGCCGTTGACGGCCTTGAGCGGCGCCGCCGCCGGTGTGCTGTGCAACGTCCTGAGCGCCTCGGGCGGAGCTTCGCCGGCGGCCCGGGCACGGGCCTCCGCCGCCGGGTCCACGTCCACCGGCGCCAGGGCCTGGGCGCGCGCCTCACGGCTGTGGCCCGCATCGCGCACCGCATCGTCGCGCTCGGACAGCTCGCGTGAGCGCGACACCAGGAAGTCCACCAGATGGGTGCGGATGGGGTAGTAGCCCGGGTCGTGGACAATGGTGGTCCGATCCCGCGGGCGCTCGATGCTGACTTTCACGGACTCGGCGACCCGCGCGAAGGGCCCGTTGGTCATGAGCAGGATGCGGTCGGCCAGCAGGATCGCTTCATCCACATCGTGGGTGATCATGAAGACGGTCTGGTGGGTCTCGGTGCAGATCTTGAGGAGCTCGTCCTGGATGGTGCCGCGGGTGAGGGCATCGAGGGCGCCGAAGGGCTCGTCGAGCAGCAGCAGCTGGGGCTGGGTGGCGAAGGCGCGGGCGATGGACACGCGCTGGCGCATGCCGCCGGAGAGGGCGGCGGGCTTGCGGTGCTCGGCGCCGTCCTTGAGGCCCACCATGTGCAGGTACTGAAGGCTGTGCTCGCGCACCTGGGATTTGCTCCAGCCGGGAAAGCGCGCGCGCACGCCGAACTCCACATTGCTGAGCGCCGAGCGCCAGGGCAGCAACGAATAGTTCTGAAACACCACGCCGCGCTCCAGCGACGGCCCGCGGACCTCCTTGCCCGCCATGTAGACCTCGCCGCCGCTGGGCGAATCGAGTCCGGCGAGGACGTTGAGAATGGTCGATTTACCGCAGCCCGAATGGCCGATGATGCAGACGAACTCGCCCTTGTCGAGGCCGAAGCTGACGTCATCGAAGACGGTGAGCTCGCCGTGATCGGTCCCGAAGCGCTTGGCTAGGTGCTTGACCTCAAGAAAATGTGGCTCGGTCATGGTCGTCACTCCTGGTACTGCACGAGGCGGGTGGCGCTGGCGAGCGCCATATCCAGCAGCATGCCGACGATGCCGATCATCAGAATGGAGAAGATCACACTGGTGAGGTCCAGGTTGTTCCACTCGTTCCAGACGTAGTAGCCGATGCCGGTGCCGCCGACGAGCATTTCCGCGGCGACGATGACGAGCCACGCGATGCCGATGCTGATGCGCATGCCGGTCAGAATGGTAGGCGCCGCCGCCGGCAGGATCACCTGGAAAGCGGTGCTCATGGGTGTCAGCTCGTGGGTGCGCGCGACATTGACCCAGTCTTTGCGCACGCCGGCCACACCGAAGGCGGTGTTGATCAGCATGGGCCAGATGGAGCAGATGAAGATCACGAAGATGGACGAGGTCTCGGAGTCCTTGATGATGAAAAGCGCCAGGGGCATCCAGGCCAGCGGCGAAATGGGCTTCAGGATCTGGATGAACGGGTTCAAAGCCTTGTACATCAGCGGCGACATGCCGATCAGGAAGCCCAGGGGGATAGCCAGCAGTGCCGCAAGGCCAAAGCCCGTGAGCACGCGGTAGATGGAGTAGCCCAGCTGGATGCCGATACCTTTGTCGTTGGGGCCGGCGTCATAGAATGGGTTCGACAGCTCTTCCACCGCAAGGCCAATGACCTGTGATGGCGGCGGTACCCGGGCTTCTTGGTCGGCACCGCCCATGAGCCGCTCGTACTCGGTCATCTCCGTGTCCACTTCGGGGGACTCGTGACTCAGTTGCCAGAGGCCGAGGGTGACGACCAGCAGCACCAGCGAAACCAGTAAGGCGCGTGCATTCAGTGATTGCAGCATGGCTCGTTTTTGGCTCGGGTGAATGTCGCCGGCAGCGACGGGGCGGAGCGCCCCGTCGGCGCCGGCGCGTTCCTGTTAGCCTCGCTTGATCGCGAAGCTCTCGACGTACGCATCGGGCTTGGTCCAATCGAACTCCTTGCCCATGATGGTGTAGGTCTCGTAGGTCTTGTCCGGCGGCTCGTAGCCGAGTTCCTTCATGTATTTCGCCGCATCCGAGGCCAGGTACACCTGCTCGGCGATCGCCTTGTAGTCGATGTCGCCTTCGACGTAGCCCCAGCGCTTCATCTGCGTGAGGATCCAGACCGCCATGGAATGCCAGGGGAAGGGATCGAAGTCGATGCGGTCGGGCACATCCTGAATGTTGCCAAGACCATCGGCGAAGCGCCCGGTGAGCACCTGCTCGATGACGGGCACCGGCTGGTTGAGATAGTTCTTCGGCGCGATGGCCGCCGAGATCTCTTTGCGGTTCTCAGGTTTCTGCGAGTAGTGGGTCGCATCGATGATGGACTTGAGCAGCGCCGAGTAGGTGTTGGGCATGGTCTCGGCGAACTCGTCCGAGCAGGCGAAGGCGCAGCAGGGATGGCCCGGCCAGATATCCTTGGTCAGGATGTGGATGAAGCCCACCTTCTCCCAAACGGCGCGCTGGTTGAAGGGGTCCGGCGACAAGAAGCCGTCGAGGTTACCGGCACGCAGGTTGGCGACCATCTCCGGTGGCGGCACCACACGGATCTGGATGTCCTGATCCGGGTCCAGGCCGTGCTCGGCGACGTAGTAGCGCAACAGGAAGTTGTGCATGCTGTAGTCGAAGGGCACGCCGAACTTGAAGCCCTTCCAGTCCTTCGGATCGCGCTTGTCCTTGTGGTCGTTGTGCAGCACGATGGCCTGGCCGTTGATGTTCTCCACGGCCGGCATGCGGTAGGGCACGGCTGTGGAGCCGGCGCCCATGGTCATCGCCAGGGGCATGGGCGTGAGCATGTGCGAGGCGTCGTATTCGCCGGACAGGGATTTGTCGCGGGCGACGGCCCAGCCGGCGGTTTTGATGACGTCCACGTCCAGCCCATACTTCTCGTAGAAGCCGAGCGGGTGCGCCATGATGATGGGTGTGGCACAGGTGATGGGCACGAAGCCGACTTTGAGCTTGGACTTCTCGAGCTGCCCCATCTCCTCCTTGGCGGCGGCCTTGATCTTCTCCATGGGCAGCATGGTGCCTAAAATGCTGGCGAGGGTGCCGCCGCCCACCAGGCCCAGGAACTGACGGCGGCTGAGATCGTTGTGACCAAAGACACCACGCACGATGGCGCTCTCGATGGCCCGGTCCATCATGTCGTCGGGGGCGTCGAAGGTCTCGCGACGGGTGGCGCCGGCGGCGGCGAGGGCGGACGAACCGGCTTGGCTGTCCGTCGCGGCGTCCTCGAACACTGCCCGTTCCAAGCGCTCAGTCATCTCGGACTCGGAGCACTCGTAGACGCTGACGTCCTGTTCGCGCTTGAACACACAAATGGGGCAATTGCAGGCCGGTCCGTGCTGGAGATCGGCGTTGGCGTCGTAGGGATTGCCCAAACTTCGGTATGACATCGATTTCCCCTTCGTGACGATGTGCTGAGGGTTGACGGCCGCGCCTGCGACGCCCCGGCTGGCGAAACGGGTGTGCTCGGCGCAGCGGTTGCATCGGGCGCAGGCGTTGCGATTGGCGCAGCGGTTGTCGACGGGCTGCTGAGTGTCGTGCACGGCGTGCCGGCCTGCCATCTGAGGGTGCATGCCCGCCGCGCCTTGAGCGCTGCCCGTGCGGGGCGATGAGCAGGACATCTGCAAAAACGGCCGCCTCGCCGGGCCTTCCTGGTTGGTGAAGCACGTGGCATGCCAGATGAATGGCAAATGTCCCGGTGAGGCCCAACCGGTCCGCTTTGACTGGTCTGGCAGGGCATGTCGCCATTGACTGAGGTATCGGCCTAAGCGTCTGATAATGGGAGGATCCGGTCACATCACCCGGGTAGCGCCGTATCGGCTGCCGTCTGTGGCGTCGCCACCCGTGAGCAATCGCGGGGACGCCGCGATGCGGCCATTGCTGCAGGCGGTCGACCGCCCTGGGAGCGAGCGTTTATTGCTACGAAATCTCGTAGACCACGAAATTGCGTCGCGGTACCACGAAAATGCGTAAGCCATGACAGCGTGCTCCGATTCCACCGGCATCGGGTTGCGTGCCGCCGATGCGGTGCGGCGCACCTGTGCCCCGGCGCTGAGCCCCGAGGGTTTCCGCGCCTTGTTCGAGCTGCATCCGGATGCGCAGCTGCTTTGGGACCCGCTCGCCGACCGCATGGTCGAGGTGAACGCGCAGGCCTGTGTGCTGCTCAAGCGCAGTCGCGCCGAGCTCCTGGCGTTGGCGCCGAGTGCGCTGCACAGCGGCGAGCGCGGTGCCCTGGTGGTGTTTACCGAGGCGGTGCTGGAGCGCGGCGAATGCTGGACCGACAGCCTCAGCGGCGAACTGCCGGATGGCGCCCGACTGGCGCTGGAATACAACGCCCGGCGGGTGGTGCTCGACGGCGTCGCCGCCGACCGTGCATTGATGCTGGTGACGGCGCGCGACCTCACCATCGTGCGGCGGCGCGAGCTGCATGCCGATGCCGGCGCCTACCTGCGCAGCGGCCTGTCGGAATGGCGGCGGGTGGAGCGGCTGTTCGCAGACATCGAGTCGGACAATCAGCTCATCCTGCGGGCGGCGGGCGAGGGCATTTACGGCGTCGACGGCAACGGCATCACCACCTTCGTGAACCCGGCCGCGGCGCGCATGCTGGGCTACACCGCCGAGGAGCTGGTGGGCCACGGCATGCATGCCACCATCCACCATAGCCATGCGGACGGCACCTGCTACGCCGCCGAGCAATGCCCCATCTATGGCGCCTTTCGCGAGGGCGCCGTGCACCGCCGCGACGATGAGGTCTTCTGGCGCAGGGACGGCAGCAGCTTCCCGGTGGAGTACACCAGTACCCCCGTGGTGGACCGCGGGCGCATCATCGGTGCCGTCATCGTCTTCCGGGATATCAGCGACCGCCGCGATGCCGAAGCGCGCCTGCGCACCGCCATGGCCGAGCTGGAACAGCTCAAGCACCGCCTGGAGCTGGAAAACGATTATCTGCAGCAGGAGTTGAAAGAGGAAACCAACTACCGCGAGATCGTCGGGCGCTCGCGCGCGGTGCAAGAGGTGGTGCGCAAGATCGAGCTGGTGGCGCCCACCCAGGCGCCCGTGCTCATCACCGGCGAGTCCGGCACCGGCAAAGAGCTCATCGCCCGGGCCATCCACGGCGCCGGCAGCCGCGGCGACCGCCCGCTCATCCGCGTCAATTGCGCCGCCGTGCCGGCGGACCTGTTCGAGAGCGAGTTCTTCGGTCATGTCCGCGGCGCCTTCACCGGCGCCGTGGCGGACCGCGTCGGGCGCTTCGAGCTGGCCGACCAGGGCACGCTCTTCCTCGACGAGATCGGTGAGATTCCGCTGGAGCTCCAGGGCAAGCTGCTGCGGGTGTTGCAGGAAGGGCAGTTCGAGCGCGTCGGCGATACCCGCACCCGCAGCGTCGACGTGCGTGTGGTAGCTGCGACCAACCGCCGCCTGGACCAGGAAGTGGCCGCCGGGCGCTTTCGCGAGGACCTGTTCTACCGGCTGAATGTCTTTCCCATCGAGTCCGTCCCCCTGCGCGAGCGACCGGAAGACATCCCGCTGCTGGCGGCGCACTTCCTGGGCAAGATCAGCCGCCGCCACGGCCGTGACGGGCTGCAGCTCTCCCGCGCCGACGTCGAGCGCCTGCAGGCGTACCATTGGCCCGGCAATGTGCGGGAGCTGGAGAACCTCATCGAGCGGGCGCTCATCGTCTCCACCGGCAACCGGCTGGTGATCGACCTGCCGACGGGCGCAGCGACGCCCGAGCGCTCGCCGCCGCAGCTTATCCCCGGTAGCACCGCAGTCGGCCCGCCGAGCACGGAAGCCGAGCGCCGCGCCCAGGAACGGGCCATGATCATCGCCGCCCTCGAGGCCAGCGGCGGCAAGGTCTTCGGCGCCGGCGGCGCCGCCGAGCGCCTGGGGCTCAAGCCGACGACCCTGGCTTCGAGGATCAAGCGTTTGGGGATCGAGAAGCCGCCGAAGCGCAGCGCCACTGACTGAGCGCCGCGGCTGCTTGCATCCCCAAGCGCCGGCCGCTGCGCCAGACAGGGCAACAACCACAGAACGCGCTCGAGAGACCATGACGGCGTTTGCAGACAGGGTTTTCGTGTTTACCGGTGCCACGCTGGAGCAGGCGTTGGACGACTGGGTGGCGGAGCAACTGGCGGCCTATCCGCACCAGGAGGCGCGTATCCGCGTCGCGGCGCTGGCGATGCGGGACTTCTTCGGCTCGCGGCACATCGAGCGCCACAAAATGACGCTCGGCCGCCAAAGCGATGGTCCGGCCGACGGTGGCGCCGGTGGTGAGCCATGACCGGCGGCTGGCTCAACACCGTGGAGCGGGTCGGTAACCGGCTGCCCGACCCCTCCACGCTGTTCGCGCTCGGCACCTTGCTGGTGATGTTGCTCTCGCAGCTGGCGGTCTGGCTCGGCTGGGAGGTCTCCCGCACGCTGCAGCGTGACGGCCAGCTGGTCACCGAGCCCATCCGGCCCGTCAGTCTGCTGGACGCCGACGGCCTCTGGTGGCTGTTCTCCAGCCTGGTAGACAATTTCGTCGAATTCCCGCCGCTGGGCCTCGTGCTGGTGGGGCTGCTCGGCATCGGCGTCGCCGAGCGTGCGGGCTTGCTGCCGGTGCTGCTGCGCCGGCTGCTGGCGGCCGCCCCCGGGCCGCTGTTGGTGCCCATGACGGTTTTCGTCGGCGTGCTGTCATCGCTGGCGCTGGACGCGGGCTACGTGGTGCTGCCGCCGCTGGCCGGGGCGCTCTTTCTGGCCGCCGGGCGCTCGCCGCTGGCGGGCATTGCGGCGGTCACCGCCGGCGTCACCTGCGGCTTCTCGGCAAACCTGTTCATCACCGGCCTGGACCCGTTGCTGGCGGGGCTCTCCACCGCCGCCGCGCAGCTGCTGGACCCGCGCTACGCAGTGGCCATCAGTGCAAACTGGTGGTTCATGATCGCCTCGACCTTCCTGCTGACGGCCGCGGGGGCTTTCGTGACCTGGCGCTTCGTGGAGCCGCGGCTGCCCCGGCCAACCGCGGCCGAGCGGGCCGGCGGCGGCGCATCGGCGCTGGTGTCAGGCGTTGCCGGCGCGCATGACGAAGATCGGGGGCTGCGCTTCGCCGGCTGGACGTTCCTGGCACTGCTGGCCCTGTTGCTCGCCGCCGTGCTCATCCCCGGCGCACCCCTGGCCGGCGAGGGCGCCCGGTTCCCGCGCTGGATGGAGGCGCTGGTGCCCATCCTGCTGGTGGTCTTTCTGGGCACGGGGCTCGCCTACGGCATCGGCGCCGGCAGCATCCGGCGCGACCGCGACGCCGTGGACATGATGGGCGAGACCATGCGCACCATGGGCCCCTACCTGGTGCTGGCCTTTTTCGCGGCACAGTTCATCGCCTGCTTCGGCCATTCCCGACTCGGCGAGATGCTGGCGGTGGTGGGCGGTGGCTGGCTCGCCGAGCTGGCGCTGGCGCCGGCGGCGCTGATGCTGGGCTTCATGGTGGTGGTGATGGCCGGCAACCTGCTCATCGGCTCGGCGAGCGCCAAGTACGCGTTCTTCGCGCCGGTCTTCGTGCCGATGCTCATGCAGGCCGGCGTCAGCCCCGAGCTGACCCAGGCCGCCTATCGCGTCGGCGATTCGGTGACCAATGGCATCACGCCCTTCAATCCCTATCTGGTCATCATTCTTGCTTTCATCCGCCGCTACCGCCCGGACGCCGGACTCGGCACCCTGCTGGCGCTGATGCTGCCCTATACCCTGGTGTTCGCGCCGGTATGGGCCGCGCTGCTCGGGGTTTGGATCATCGTCGGCTGGCCGCTGGGGCCGGGCGGAGAGCTCACTTATCCGCCCGCCGGGTGAGCGCCGGATCAATCACGTCCGGCGCTGGGAACCGGAGGTGTGCGCTAAGGCCGTGCCAACGGAAGCTTTGGAGGCCGATGGCGGCTTGCTGAGTGGGTGGCTCATGGCGACAGGGTATTGAGCAAAGGCACCGTGGCTGCCAAAGCACCGGATCATCTCCAGAGGCCTGAAGCGCGCCGGCGGCGATGGGACACGCGCCCGGCGTCGGACTCGCCGCCGCGAGCCCCCATCTGCGCCGGAATGGATATCTTCAGCCCCGCCACCCGCCGCTGGTTCCGCCAGAACTTCGCCGGCCCCACCGACGCCCAGGCCGCCGGCTGGCCGGTGATCGCCGCCGGCCGGCATGTGCTGATCACGGCGCCCACCGGCAGCGGTAAGACGCTGGCCGCATTCCTGTGGTCCATCGACCGGTTGATGGGCGGAGATGCTCCGGGGGCCGGGCCCAAGGGCCTGGCGGCCGCGGCATCGGAGGCCGGTATCGGTGACCGAGAGGAGGCGCGTCCGGCGGGCACTCGGGTGCTCTACATCTCGCCGCTGAAGGCGCTGGTCTACGACATCGAGCGGAATCTGCGGGCGCCGCTGGCGGGCATCGGCGCCGCCGCGGCGGCGCTGGGGCAAGAGCGCCCGATGCCGCGGATGGCGATCCGCACCGGTGACACCTCCCAGCGGGAGCGGGCGCAGCAGTTGAAGGATCCGGCGGAGATGCTGGTGACCACGCCGGAGTCGCTGTACCTGCTGCTGGGCTCGCGGGCGGCGGCGCATCTGGCGCAGGTGCAGACGGTGATCGTGGATGAGGTGCATGTGCTGGCGTCCAGCAAGCGCGGCGCGCACCTGGCGCTGTCGCTGGAGCGGCTGACGGCGCTGGTGGAAGCGGCGGGCGGGGCGGACCCGCAGCGCATCGGCTTGTCCGCCACCGTGGAGCCGCTGA
>PR_CR_10_Liq_2_inCRDRAFT_1000421_pt1 | contig 11912 bp, 5 predicted proteins | sample PRCRCaboRojoPR_FD_10245 | JGI IMG/M metagenome (IMG submission 10245) | reverse complement strand
TCGCTCTCCAGGCTGGCCGATTCCCTGCCGGAGCTGCCGCTTGCCGAAGGGTTGCAGACAGGCACTGCCGCTGCCGAGGAACAGGCCGGGCCTGCCTCCGGTGGCATGGTTGAGGACTGGAGCGCACGGGCCGAGCGTGCCTGGGGTCGGCTGCGTGAAGGCCTGAGTGAGCTGGTTGTCATCAGCAATGACCGCGAGGTCGCACCGCTGCCCGATCCCGAATCCCGCTTTCTGCTCCAGCAGAACCTCATGCTGCAGGTCGAGACCGCCCGACTTGCCGCATTGCGCGGCGAGGCCGATGTCTATGCCCAGTCCATCGCCCGCATTCAGGCCTGGGTTGATGCCTATTTTGACTCCGCTTCCGAGGCGGTCGCCGCGGTCAATGAGCGGCTTGATGAACTCGCGGCCGAGTCGGTGGCCTTTACACCACCTGCCATTGCCGATGATCTGGCGCCGCTTTTTGATGGGAACGCAACGCCATGATGCGCCGAGTGACGCTGCTTTTGCTGTTGCTGGTTGCCAGTGTGGCGGCGGCCCTGTGGTTTGAGCAGCAGAATGGCTTTGTCATGGTGCGGGTGGGCGAGCTCACGCTGCAGAGCAGTCTTTTTGTCGCCGCGGTTGCCCTGGTGGTTGTCTTTGCCCTGTTGTGGCTTGTCTCGGGCTTGTTACAGCGGCTCTGGCAGGCGCCCGGGGCGTTGCGCAGTCGCTGGTCCGAGCACCGCAGTCACAAGGCGCAACGTGAACTCATTGAGGGTCTGATTGAGCTTGCCGAAGGGCGTTTTGCGAAGGCCGAGCGGCAGCTGGAGTCAACCAGTGCGGCGGCCGAGCAGCCGGTTCTGCATCATCTGCTGGCGGCCCTGGCCGCGCAGCGTCAGGGCAACTGGCAACGCCGTGATGATCTCTTGGCGCTCGCCGATGAGACCGCACCGCGAGCCCGCGTTGCCATTGGGCTCGTCCAGGCGCAGCTGCAGGTCGAAGCCGAGCAGTGGGAGCAGGCACTGGCAACCCTGGGCTGGCTGCGGGAGAAAGCGCCGAAAAACCATCGTGTGGTCGATTTGCTGGCAAAGGCGTTGCAGGCCGTTGAAGATGATGAGCGCCTGAGTGAACTCCTGCCCGTACTGCGCGCGCAAAGCTCTCTGTCTGCCGAGCGTCTGGCGGCGATTGAATATCGTGCCCTGCAACAGGCCTTCGCCGGCCTCGGTGCCGATGCCAGTTCCGATTCCCTGGCCGGGATCTGGAAGGCACTGCCGAAGGCCCGGCAGCGCGACCCTGCCCTGCAGGCCCTCTATGCGCGTGCGCTCATGGCCGCCGATTGCCCGGCAACGGCCGAGCGGGAATTAAAGCGCTGGCTGCGCGGGCACTGGTCGCCCGATCTGGTGGCCGTCTACGGTGAGCTCGAGACAGATCCCCCGGAGCGGGCACTCAAGCAGCTGACACAGTGGTTGAACGAACGCCCCAATGACCCGGAGCTGCTATTTGCCGCAGGCCGTCAGGCGATGCACTGCGAGCTCTGGGGCCAGGCTCGGGATTATCTGGAAGCCGCCGCGGCACGGGAGGCGCGCGTGGAGATTCTGCGCACCCTTGCCGAATTGCATGAGCGACTGGATGAGCCGGATAAGGCCCGTCAGTGTTACCGACGGGCCCTTGGCCTTGAGGGCGATTCAGCCAGCCCGCACTAGTCTTCGCTCTCGCTGGCTGCCATGGCGGCCTCCACACTCGCCAGCGCGGTGAGGTTCACGATACCGCGGACGGTAACCGATGGCGTGAGAATATGCGCCGGCCGCGACACACCGAGCAGAATCGGGCCGATGGAGACGGCATCGGTCACGGTCTTGAGCAGATTGAAGGCAATATTGGCCGCATCCAGTGTCGGCATGATCAGCAGATTGGCCTCGCCCTCAAGCTGTGAGTTGGGGAAGATGCGCGAGCGAATCTCCTCATTCAGCGCGGCGTCACCATGCATTTCACCCTCGACCTCAAGCGATGGGTCGCGGTCTTCGATGAGCTGCAGGGCTTCACGCATTTTGATGGCTTCGTCGGCTTCTGAGCTGCCGAAGTTGCTGTGCGAGAGCAGGGCCACTTTCGGCACCATGCCAAAGCGACGGATCTCATCGGCAGCCAGCACGGTCATCTCCGCGAGCTGATGAGCCGTGGGGTTCTGATTGACATAGGTATCGCAGAGAAAGAGCGTGCCCTTCGGCGTGATGATGGCGTTCATGGCGGCCAGATTGCGCACTCCGGTGCGGCGGCCGAGCACCTCGTTCACATAATCCAGATGCCGGTGATACTTGCCGACTGCGCCGGAGAGCATGGCATCGGCCTCGCCACGGCGAACCATCAATGAGGCAATCACCGTGTTGCGTGTGCGAACGATCTGCCGGGCCCGGTCAGGGGTGACACCGCGGCGCTCCATGAGCGAGTGATAGAGCTGCCAGTATTCCTTGAATCGCGGATCGTCCTCGGGGTCGACCAGGGTGAGGTGCTCATCGATTTTAAGCCGCAGCCCCAGGCGCTGGATGCGCATTTCCACGACACGGCGACGGCCGATGATGATCGGCTGCGCCAGACTGTCATCCACCACCAGCTGGACCGCCTGCAGAACCCGTTCGTCCTCGCCGTCGCCATAGACCACACGCTGCGGGTTCTGTGTGGCGCGCTCAAAAATGGGCTTCATCAGAAGCCCCGACTGGAAGACGTAGTTGGAGAGGCGCCGGCGATAAGCGGCAAAATCGTCAATGGGCCGGGTCGCTACACCGCTTTCCATGGCGGCCTTGGCCACTTCCGGTGCGATGCGGGTGATCAGCCTCGGGTCAAAGGGTTTCGGGATCAGATAGTCCGGCCCGAAGGAAAGCGGTTTGCCACCGTAAGCGGCGACCACCACATCCGATGACTCCATGGTGGCCAGATCGGCGATGGCCCGCACACAGGCCTTTTTCATCTCATCGTTAATGGTCGTGGCGCCAACATCGAGCGCACCACGGAAGATGAACGGGAAGCACAGAACGTTGTTGACCTGATTGGGGTAATCGGAGCGGCCGGTGGAGATGATGGCATCGGGCCGGACTTCGAGGACTTCCTCGGGCCAGATCTCCGGGGTCGGGTTGGCCAGGGCCATGATGAGCGGTTTGTCCGCCATCGATTTCACCATCTCCTGGGTCAGAACGCCCGGGGCTGAGAGGCCGAGGAAAATATCCGCACCCTCGAGTGCATCGGCCAGTGTTCGTGCACTGGTGTCGGCGGCATAGACCGCCTTGCGATCATCCATGTACTCGGCACGACCCTGATAAATCACGCCCTTGCGATCGGTGGCGATGATGTTCTCGCGCTTCACGCCCATGGAGACCAAAAGATCCAGGCAGGCGATGGCTGAAGCGCCGGCTCCGGAGGTGACAAGCTTGATGTCTTCAAAGCGCTTTTCAACGAGCCGCAGGCCGTTGTAGATGGCTGCAGCGGCGGTGATCGCCGTGCCATGCTGGTCATCGTGGAAGACCGGGATGTTCATGCGCTCGCGCAGTTTCTCCTCGACGATGAAGCATTCCGGGGACTTGATGTCCTCCAGATTGATGCCGCCGAATGTCGGCTCGAGTCGGGCGATGGTTTCAATCAGCATGTCCGGGTCGGTTTCATCGATCTCGATGTCAAAGACATCGATCCCGGCGAACTTTTTAAACAGCACGCCCTTGCCTTCCATGACCGGTTTGGAGGCAAGCGGGCCGATGGCTCCGAGGCCGAGGACGGCGGTGCCGTTGCTGATGACGCCCACGAGATTGCCGCGGGCGGTGACATTGGCCGCCTCATTGGCATCATCGACAATCAGCTCACAGGCGGCCGCGACGCCCGGGCTGTACGCCAGGGCCAGGTCACGCTGGTTGGCCAGCGGTTTGGTCGGGGCCACTTCGATTTTGCCCGGGGTGGGGTAGCGGTGATAGTCGAGCGCGCTTTGCTTGAAGTCCTCAGCCATGGTGGTTTCCTTGAAAATGTTGAATCCGGTCGATGAATGCGGCGGGTGCCTCGGCATGAACCCAGTGCCCGACACCCTCAATGCAGTCGAACTGCGCGTTCGGGAAGCGCTGCCGGGCTTCCGCGATGCCTGCCTGATTGACGTAGGAGGAGTTGCCGCCATAGAGAAAACAGGCGGGACCGGCCCAGCTGTTGGCAAGCGCGCTGGGCCAGCTCTGAATCACGGGGAGCTGGTCGGCGAGAATGTCGAGCGGAATTCGCCATGACCAGCCGTCTCCCTGCCGCTGCAGATTGGTGAGCAGAAACTGCCTGACCATGGGCGTTGTGATCCTCTCCTCCAATTGTCGGTCGGCATCTTCGCGGCTTTTGACCGATGCCAGGTCAATGGCCTGCAGGGCGCGAATAATGCCGCCATGTTCCTGTGAATGGTCGTAGGTGACAGGCGCGATGTCCACCACCACGAGCCGCTCCAGGCGTTCAGGATGCATCAGCGCCAGCGCCATGGCTACTTTGCCGCCCATGCTGTGGCCGATCAGGCTGGCGCGATCAATGCCGCTGGCGTCCATCAGGGCGACCACATCCGCTGCCATGCTGCGGTAATCCATGTCGGGGTCATGGGGGGATTGGCCGTGATTGCGCAGATCCGGTCGCAGCACCCGGTAGTCATTTTCCAGTGCCCGGGCGATGCCTCGCCAGTTGTTGCCCGAGCCATAAAGCCCGTGGAGCATGATGACCGGCTCACCCTGACCGCTTTGCGTGCAGGCAAGCTCCAGTGCGGCTGTCATGCGCTTGCCTCCTCTTGCTCAATGCCAAGGTTGCGCAGGCTCTGCAGGGCAACACCGATCATGGCCGCCTCGGGTTGGGCGGCACTGTCGATCTGGTCGATGAGCTGCTGCAGGTGCTCAATGCGTCCTGCGTGATGCTCGCTCCATTGCTCAAGGCGTTTCTGCAGACTGCGGCCGTGGGCGTGTTTGAGGATATTCTCCGTGATGCGGCGGCGCTGTTCATCAAGTGCATCCATCATGCCGCTGCGGAAGCGGACCTCCCAGTCATTATCGGGCGTGAAGGCCTGGATATTGTGCTGCAGGCGATCAAGCCCGATGACCCGGGCGGAAGAAAAATGCACATAAGCGGCAGACTTCAGGGTGGCATCGCAGCGCGTGGCCGCCTCACTGATATCCAGCGCGGTGTAGAGCAGTGGCAGGATGCGAACCTGTCTGGATAGCGTCTGCGGGATGCCGGCTGCTTCATCATCGGCAATTGCCTGAGCAAGGCGCTTTTCATCCGCTTCGGCCAGCAGATCGGGCAGCATTCGATCGACTCGCTTAACGGCGCTCGTGAGCCTTGCCTGGCGATCGGCGGGATCCTCGCCTTCGGCCGGATGGGTGAGTAGCCATTGCGTTGCGCGCTCCTGTGCCCGGCAGAGGGTTTGCAGGAGGTCATGCTGATCGGTGGTGGCCACCCGATTGTCGAGGCCGTCGATTTGATGCCAGCAGGGGCTCAGTCCATAGATATCCCGCGCGCTGAGATAGGCCTGGATGATTGTCGCATGTTGACTGCCCGTGGCTTCTTCGAGGCGCTGCAGAAAAGTCGCGCCCATGCGGTTTAATACGTGATTGGCAAGGCGCGTGGCGATAATCTCACGGCGCAGTGGATGCTGCTCGATACGCTCGGCGAACTGACTGCGCAATGCCGCCGGGAAATAATCGATCAGGGCGGTGCAATTCTCGGGCCGGTCGATGAGATCGGCGTCGAGCAGTGTCTCGTAGCAGCGGATCTTGCTGTAGGCGAGCAGAATGGAGAGCTCGGGTCTTGTCAGACCAAGGCCCTGGCGTTCGCGCTCTGCCAGGGCTTCATCATCCGGGAGTTGCTCTACGGCCCGGTCGAGCCGGCCCTCACGCTCAAGCAGGCGCATACAACGGGCCTGCTCGCTCAAGCGTGCCACGGCGCGCTCACTCATGAGGCTGAGCGCCTGGGTCTGGCGGTAGTTGTTGGCGAGCACCAGGTCGGCTACCGAATCGGTCATCCGGGCGAGTAAACGATTGCGGGCGGTGAAGGTCAGTTCGCCCTCATCGACTGCCCGGTTGAGCAGGATCTTGATGTTGACCTCGTGGTCGGAGCAATCCACGCCCCCGGCATTGTCGATGGCATCGGTATTAATGCGCCCGCCGTTGAGGGCAAAGGCGATGCGCCCGCGGGCCGTCACCCCCAGATTGCCGCCCTCGCCAATGACCTGACAACGCAGATCCTCGGCGTCGACGCGAACCGGATCGTTGGTTTTATCGTCCACCTCGATGTCGCGCTCGTCAGCGGCCTTGATATAAGTGCCGATGCCGCCATTCCAGAGCAGGTCCACCGGTGCGCGCAGGATGGCCTGAATGAGCTCGTTGGGTGGCAGCTGTTCTTCGTCGATGCCAAGGGCATTCCTCGCTGCCACCGAGAGCCGGATGGATTTGGCTGACCGTGGCCAGATACCGCCGCCGCTTGAGAGACAGTCGGTATCGTAGTCCGCCCAGCTGGATCGCTCGAGCGCGAACAGCCGCTGGCGCTCGGCATAACTGCGGGCCGGGTCGGGGTCGGGATCGATGAAAATATGGCGGTGGTCGAAAGCCGCGATCAAGCGGGTGCAGGGCGATTGCAGCATGCCGTTGCCAAAGACATCACCGGACATGTCACCAATGCCCACGGCGGTGAAAGGTGTTTCCTGAATGTTGCGGCCGAGCTCACGAAAATGTCGTTGGACGGCCACCCAGGCACCGCGGGCGGTAATGCCCATTTTTTTGTGGTCGTAGCCGGTTGACCCGCCGGAGGCAAAGGCATCGCGCAGCCAGAAACCACGCGCCTCGGCAATGGCGTTGGCCTCATCCGAGAAGGTTGCCGTGCCCTTGTCGGCAGCCACCACCAGATACGGGTCGTCATCGTCATGCCGAACCACCCGCGGCGGCGGCTCGATATCGCCATTGACGATATTGTCAGTGACATCCAGCAGTGCCTGGATGAAAAGCCGATAGCAGGCGAGGACCTCCTCGCGCTGTTCCGCGCGATCGGCTGGCAGTTGTTTGCAGACGAATCCGCCCTTGGCCCCCACCGGGACGATGAGGGCGTTTTTCACCATTTGCGCTTTCATCAGGCCGAGGACTTCGGTGCGATAGTCCTCCCGCCGATCCGACCAGCGCAGACCGCCACGGGCGACTTTGCCGCCGCGTAAATGCACCCCTTCAAGCCGTGGCGAGCTGACAAAAATCTCAAAGGCCGGGATGGGCTTGGGCATGCCCGGGATATCGGCCGGGTTGAGCTTGAAGGCGATGTAGTCGCGTGGATGATCGTTGTCATCGAGGCGGTAGAAGTTGGTGCGCAGCGTGGCGTTCATGGCGGCCAGCAGCCGACGCAGGATGCGGTCTTCATCCAGACTCTCGACACGGTCGAGTTCTGTCTCGATTTCTTCGGTCAGGGTGGTGGCGCGCTGCGGGTCGGCGTTGTCCGGATCCATGCGGCAATGAAAGAGTGCGACCAGTGCGCGGGCGATATTCGCATTGGCCGCCAGGGTCTCTTCAAAATAGGGCTGGCTGTAGGCCGATCCTGCCTGGCGCAGATACTGGGTGTAGGCGCGCAGTATGCTGATATCCCGCCAGCCGAGCCCGCTGCGCAGAATCAGGCGATGGAATCCGTCGTTGTCCGTCTCGCCATGCCAGATGGCGGCAAAGGCCTGCTGGAAGGTCTCGCGCAGTGAGCCCGCATCGAGCTGCAGGGCGGGATCGTGACTGAGCCCGAAATCATGAATCCAGCAGGGTTCGCCATCGGCCGGCTCGATTCCGTAGGGCCGTTCATCGATCACCCTCACGCCCATGTTCTCAAGGACGGGCAGGACATCGGAGAGGCTGATCGGCTCGCCGGCATGATAGAGCTTAAGGCGCAGTTCTCCGGCCTCTGCCCCCGCAGGCCGATACAGACTGATCGCCAGGCCTTTTTGCTCCGGCAGACGTTCGAGTTGCTGGATATCCGCCGCGGCGGTATCCGGGCTGTTGTCCTCGCGGTAGGCCGCGGAGAACGCCTCGCCATAGCGCTGTTGCAGTAGACGGCCGCTTGCCCCCGGATGAATCTTCAACAGCGCGGTGGAGAGATCATCCGACCAGGATCGGGTGGTGGCTGCGAGCTCCGCTTCCAGGGCCTTTTCATCAANCTCGNTGAGCCGAANATCGGCGAGGTGGACGATAAAGTGAATACGGGCGAGGACGGCCTCGGTCATCTGCACGCTGAATTCGGAATCAGCGCCGTTGAGCCGCTGCATGAGAATCTGCTGCATTTTCTGTCGCACGCTGGTGTCGTAGCGATCACGCGGTGCGAACACCAGACAGGAGACGAAGCGGCCGAAACGGTCATAGCGCAGAAAAAGCCGGACGCGTTGTCGCTCCTGTAATTCCAGAATGCCGAAGGCCGTGGCCTTGAGTGTCTCGACATCCACCTGGAAGAGTTCATCGCGCGGGTAGGTGGCAAGGATATGAGCCAGTGCCTTGCCGGCGTGGCTGCCGCGTCGCAGCCCGGCTTCCTTGATCACGGTCTCCACCTTGCGCCGCAGAAGCGGAATGGAGCGCGGATCACGACTGTAAGCGCTGGAGGTGTAGAGGCCGAGGAAACGATGCTCGCCGATCACCTCACCCTGCTCATTGAAGCGCTTGATGCCGATGGTGTCCATGTAACCCGGCCGGTGCACCGTGGCGCGATGACTGGATTTGGTCAGGATCAGCGGATCGGGGCGAAAGGCCTCGGCCTGAACCGCGCTCGGCAGTGCCGCGAAGCGTTCGCTGGCGTTGGATTGAGCGCGGGTTTCGCGCAGCAGCCCGAGCCCGCTGTCATCGATGGCTTTCAGTTGTGGTGTTTTTCCATCCCGGTGCAGGTCGTAACAGCGGTAGCCGAGAAATGTGAAATGCTCATCGACCATCCAGTCGATGAATTCACTGATCTCTTCAAGCGCATCCGGATCCAGTTCGGGGGGTTGGCGCAGGAGTTCATCGCGGGCAAGGCGAGCCTGTTCACGCATGGCCTGCCAGTCGGTGACAGCCACCTCGACATCACTGAGTGCCGAGCGAAGCGCCTGCTCGAGCTGATGCAACTGCTCATCCGTGCTCTGACGATCAACTTCGATATGTATCCAGGCTTCGGCCGGTGTCTCTTCATTGCGACCACCGGGTTCGACGCTGCGGATGATGCCGCTTTGATCACGCTCAACGGCGAGCACGGGATGGTTGATGAGATGGATGATGAGTCCGAGCTCATTGATGGCGATGGACAGCGAGTCGACCAGAAAGGGTTTGTCATCGCTGACGATCTGCACCACGGTGTGGTCCGACTCGGGGTTGCGCAGGGCGAGCGCCAGGGCGCCTGCGGCCCGTTGTTCGCCGAGCTGCCAGTGCGCGCTCGCGGCATCGAGCCAGGCGCTGGTCTCCTGTTCCACCAGGTCCTCGCTGGCGGCCGAGGCCAGATAGTGGCTCAGGAAGTCATCAAAAAGCGCCGTCTGATTACTGCCCCAGCGTTCTTTGGCCAGGGTTCGCGCCGCTTCAATCCGTTGCTGGCGCATTGTTTGCTTCATCCGCCTGCTACCTCCGGGATCTGCAAGGCTACGCCGGCCATGTTATAGCCAACGCCGGAGCCAATCAGCGTCACCAGCCCGGGCGCAGGCTGCTCGCTGAGTGCATGATCGAGTGCGATGGGTACACAGGCTGAGCCGGTATAGCCGTAGCGGTCCATCAGCTTAGGCGCGCGTTGCTCATCGATGCCCAGGGTCTTGCAGGCCGCAGAGATCGTCTCGGCATTGACCTGCGTGAAAATGGCCAGATCAATATCCGCCATGTTGAACTGGCCCTGATCGGAGAGTCTGCGCATCAGTTCAGGCCAGCCGGTTTCATTAATTTCCGGCGGATAACGTTCGCTGAGTCGGACACAGGTGCGGCCGGCCGCAACCGCCGCATGGCTCGCCGGCTCTGCGGTGCCACCGGCGGCGATGCCCCAGTGTCCGGCGTAATGGCCATCGGCCAGAAACGCGCTGGTGATCACACCGGGTGTGTCGCTGGCCTCAACGACAGCCGCCCCAGCGCCATCGCCGTAGAAAAAGATCATGGGATCCGTGGGGTCGGCCAGCCGATGCATGAGGTAGGCACCGATCACAAGGACCCGCTGAATGCTGGGGTTGCCGGCAATCAGCCCGGCGGCATTGGCGAGCGCGGTGGGGAATGAGGCGCAGGCACAGCCGATATCGAAAGTACCGGCATTCCGCGCGCCAAGTTTGGCCTGAACAATAACGCTGGTGGCCGGTGTGATCTGGTCGGGGGTGTCGGTGCCGACGATGATGAGGTCAATGGCATCGGCCGCGATGCCGGCACGCTCCAGGGCATCACGCCCGGCGGCGGCGGCGAGATCCGAGGTCAGCTCATCGGGGGCCGCCCAGTAACGCTGCCGGATGCCCGAGCGCTCGGCGAACCGATCAATCTGCTCGGCCTGATCGCTGTCAGCGAACTGCGCGCGCAGCTCGTCGTTGGTGACAAGGCGCTCAGGGAGATAGCGCCCGGTGGCAACGACGGCGGCGGTTCGAGTCATGATTCGCTAGCGTTTTTTCTTGGGTATGTACAAATCCGTCAGGGTGCCGGCGGCTGCTTCTGCCGCCATACCCACGGTCTCGGAGAGTGTGGGATGAGGATGTATGGTCAGGCCGATGTCATGCATATCGGCACCCATTTCAATGGCAAGCGCGACCTCGGCGATCAGGTCACCGGCGTTGGTGCCGACGATGCCGGCGCCAATGACCCTCTCGGTATCACGCTCGAAAATCAGCTTGGTGACACCCTCATCGCGGCCGTTCGACAGCGACCGGCCATTGGCGGCCCAGGGAAAGACGCCGACTTCGACATCGCGGCCTTCGGCCTTGGCCTGTTCCTGGGTGACGCCCACCCAGGCGACTTCCGGATCGGTATAGGCCACGGATGGAATGACGCGGGCATCAAAGGCGCTCTTCTCGCCAGCGGCCACTTCTGCGGCCACCTTGCCTTCGTGAACGGCCTTGTGGGCGAGCATCGGCTGGCCAATGACATCGCCAATGGCAAAGAGATGCGGCACCCGGGTTTGCATGGTTTCATCGGCGGCAATGCAGCCATTCTCCAGCACCTCGACGCCGGTGGCCTCAATATTGAGCAGGTCGGTATTGGGCCGCCGGCCCACTGAGACCAGTACGCGGTCGAAGCGGTCTTCAGCCGGGGCCTTGTCACCCTCAAACTTCACCGTCACGCCCTTGTCGTCGGGCTCAAGCGCAGCAACTTTCGTGTTGAGGAAGATATTGGCATAGCGCTTGTCGATGATCTTACGAAACGGCTTGACGATATCGGCATCGGCGCCGGCCATCAGCCGATCGGCGAGTTCGACCACGGTGATCTCGCTGCCAAGGGCGTGATACACCGAGGCCATCTCAAGGCCGATAATGCCGCCACCGACCACGAGCAGGCGTTTCGGTACCTCCTCGAGCTTGAGNGCATCGGTGGAGTCCATGACCCGGGGGTGGTCCAGATCAAAGCCAGGCGGTGCGACCGGCCGTGAACCGGCAGCAATGATGGCCTTGGCAAAGCTGATGGTGCGTTCGCCCTCGGCGCCCGCCACGCTGATGTGATGGTCATCGACAAACGCTGCCTTGCCGGTGACCACTTCCACTTTCCGCTGTTTGGCAAGACCGGTAAGCCCGCCGGTGAGCTTGCCCACCACGCCGGCCTTCCAGGCTTCAAGCTTTTTCAGATCAATCTTGGGCTTGCCAAACTGAATGCCGTGTTCGGCAAAGAATTCGGCTTCATCAATGACCTTGGCCGCGTGCAGCAGCGCCTTGGATGGAATGCAGCCGACATTCAGGCAGACACCGCCGAGGCTTTCGTAGCGCTCGATGAGAATGGTCCTGAGCCCGAGATCCGCGGCGCGAA
>PR_CR_10_Liq_2_inCRDRAFT_1000419_pt1 | contig 11942 bp, 9 predicted proteins | sample PRCRCaboRojoPR_FD_10245 | JGI IMG/M metagenome (IMG submission 10245) | reverse complement strand
GCCCTGATTTCAAAGAATTATCTAAAAAACAACATTCCGCTGGCATGAAATCATCTGCCAGCGTCGTCTATCGACCGATCAGCTTGACCAAGGTCAATTTTACGGGTGTGTCTGCAACCTTCGTGCGTGACAGGTTGTTTGAGCTGCTGCGCCGGGCGCACCAAAAATTGCCAAAGGTCACCTACCACCCAGATCCTCGATATCGCCTATGATGTGGCCTTTACGCGACCGAAGAGCCGCTGGCATACAAACGTCACAGCCCGCCCGAACCATAAAAATCATGGCCAACAAACCGAGTTTTGATCTGACCGATCCGATTTTGGCTTTGCCAAGACCCTTAAAACGGCTATTGGTTCTTCTCATCGATGCCAGCCTGTGTATCTCAACTGTTTGGTTGGCCTATTTCTTAAGGCTCGATGAGTGGGTGCGACTGTTTGGTGATCCGTTCTGGCGACCCGACCTCGCCGCAGGGGTGTCTCTGGCAATTGCCCTGCCGTTATTTATTACGCATGGCTTCTACCGCGTGATCTTTCGCTACGCCAACCTTGTCGCCATCAACCTGGTTGCGCGAGCGTTTGTCATTTATGCCTTGGGGTTCGGACTTATTGTGACCGTCGTTGGTCTACCGGGTGTACCCCGAACGGTTGGCGTCATACAACCCTTGCTGTTAATGCTAGGTGTCGGGTTGTCACGCGCAATTGCCCATTACTGGTTGGGGGGAGCCTACCGAACGTTGATCAAACGAATGAGTCTTCCCAAAGTGTTGATTTATGGTGCTGGTGTAAGCGGTCGCCAACTGGCCAATGCCATGACCAACAGTCAAGAGATGAAGGTGGTGGGGTTTTTAGATGACGACCCCAACTTACAAGGTCATCTGATCAATGGGTTGCGGGTACACAAACCTGACGATTTGAGTGGTCTGGTACCAGACAATGGGGTCACGACCGTGTTGCTGGCACTACCCTCTGTTACGCGACATCGACGCAACGCAATTCTCTCCAAGATCAAAGAAGCCAAAGTGGCGGTCAGAACCCTACCTAGCATGACCGATTTGGCACAAGGCAAGGTAACAGTCTCGGACCTTCGCGAACTGGAAATTGAAGACCTACTTGGTCGTGAACCCGTCCCGCCCAACAAAATCCTGCTCGGTAAAAATATCGCAGACAAGGTCGTTCTGGTCACGGGCGCTGGTGGTTCGATTGGCAGTGAACTTTGTCGCCAGATTGCCGACATTGGCCCGAAAAAACTGGTGCTGTTCGAGCAAAGTGAGCACGCGCTCTATCAAATCCATGCTGAACTTGAACGCCGCACCCTGGGACGCCACCTACCCCTAAGTGCGTTACTCGGTTCAGTGCAAGATGAGCAACGCATGGGTGAATTGATGGCCCTAGTCGAACCGGATACGGTCTATCACGCGGCGGCCTACAAACATGTGCCGCTTGTCGAGCACAACCCAATCGAAGGGATCAAGAACAACGTGTTTGGCACGCTCACCACCGCAAAGGCCGCCATCGGTGCCGGCGTTAGTGACTTTGTGTTGATTAGCACGGACAAGGCGGTGCGTCCAACTAACATCATGGGTGCGAGCAAACGCCTGGCAGAGATGGTCTTGCAGGCACTAGCGACAGCTGGCACTACTGCCTCCCATACACGCCTACCAACGCGCCTATCCATGGTGCGATTTGGCAATGTGCTGGGTTCATCTGGTTCTGTGGTACCCAAGTTCAGGCAACAGATCCGTGACGGTGGGCCAGTCACGGTCACGCACAAGGAAGTCACTCGATATTTCATGACCATCTCAGAAGCTGCTGAGCTGGTGATACAAGCCGGTGCCATGGCCGAGGACGGCGACGTTTACGTGCTTGACATGGGCGAGCCTGTAAAGATCTTTGATCTGGCCAAGCGCATGGTTGAATTGTCAGGCTTAACGGTCAAAGATGCAGCAAACCCGACGGGTGATATTGAAATCGCTATCACGGGGCTACGGTCCGGTGAAAAGCTCTATGAGGAGCTATTGATTGGTGACAATCCACAAAGCACCAGCCACCCGCGGATTATGCGAGCATCAGAGGAATTTTTAAGCTGGCCGATCCTAAACGCAAAACTCGATGTTCTGAAAGAACATCTGGCCGCTGGTAGCCCAGCGGCCATCAGGGCGTTGTTAAAAGAACTCGTGGCGGGCTATCGATCCGATGGCCAGCAAAACTGATCACTTCGGCTTGATCCGATCACCGACGCCCTTGCCAGTCACCGTGGCGACGATATAGCCAAGGTATCGAGTCAACGTTAGCTCGACACTCATCTGAGCATCGGTTTCAGCGAGAAGCTCAGGGGTAGACATGTCAATGCCCTGTATCTGAGCCAAACCCGTAATACCGGGTCGCATCGCAAATACGCCACGTTTGGCCCGCTGGTCGATAAGCGCTTGCTGATTAAAGAGACACGGGCGTGGCCCAACCAGACTCATGTCTCCTCTAAGCACGTTCCAAAGCTGTGGCAATTCATCGAGTTTGCTTCGACGCAAAAAAACACCCAACCTCGTGACTGCAGTGGCATCGGCCAAATGCGTGGCAACTGACGCAGTCTCTGGACGCATAGTCCGAAACTTCACCAGCGTAAACGGCTTTTGATGGCGCCCGACTCTTTGTTGCCTAAAAAGCGGTGACTTGGTGTCAAACCAAGCCAAAACCAGCAACACCAACAGGATCGGTGACAAGAACACCAACCCAAGCAGTGCCAGCAGGAAATCGAGTGTACGTATCATGATAGTGTCAAACACCCGTCATTGAATTTTTTTCGTCCGGTTTCGCATGTCATCTGTACCGTCACTACTCTTGAACCGTGGGTCTTTCGGAGTTTGGCGGCATCGGCAACATTTGAATGGGCCGCGGATCATGGCTTTGAGTTCAAACCGTTGTCGGCGCGATGAAAAGGCACTTGAGCAGCATCGATACTTGGTCCGGCATGAAACGCTACCTCTGATCCAAACTTTGATCATCTCCACCTCGCATTTGCGCGGCAGTCGCAGACGACTTAGATAGTGATGACGTCGGCGGTATCAGCGACCGATATAGCTCTATTGTTTGCCCGTTAATCAGTTCACTAGAAAACTGCTCGACCGCCATCTTCCTGGAAGCTTGGCCAAATTGCGTCAAAAGATCTGGCATGTTCAGTAAGCGCTCGATCGCGTGAGACAAAGCCAGTGGTTCCCCGGGAGGCACCAAAAACCCGTTAACACCATCAACCACGGCCTCGCGACAACCGGGCACGTCAGTGGCCACACAAGGCAGTCCCATGGCAATCGATTCAAGCAACGATTTAGGCAACCCCTCCCGATACGACGGTAGGCACGAGATAGTGGCCTGCCGCAAAGTGCCTGCCACATCTTCGCGATAGCCCCACCATTCTATAAAACCATCTCGTTGCCAAGCTTGTAATTGCTCGCGCTTGATTGCCCCCCGATTGTCTTCGTCAGGGTCACCTACAAGGATGAATCGAGCGTATCGCGTACCGTGTTTGGCTTGCAAGATGCGGGATGCCACAACGAACTCACCAACCCCTTTATCCCACAGCATGCGTGACAACAGCATAATGACTGGCGGGTTAGCATCCTGACGACGGGGACTAAAGCGCTCGATGTCAACGCCAGCACCTCTTATCAACACCGCCGCTGACGGGCTGACCCAACCCTGATCGATAAAGTATTGGCGATCATCGTTGTTCTCAAACACCACTCTTGAATCTGGCGACTTAAAAATGCGTTTAAAAATCAGCAATAAAAACCAGCGTGCCAGTTTGGCGGCACGTGTGCGCGACGAGAAGGCAAACCCCAAACCCACCACAGCGTTAATGATCCGCTTGGCCCTGACCCATCGCGCAGCAAATGAGCCCACCAGGATAGGCTTTAAGGCCACTTGATGAATGATGTCAGGTTGCTCGGTGCGAAGCACCCGGATGACATCCCGCAGATTTGCAAAAAACCGAAGAGGATTAATACTTCGGCGGGCAAACGCAATGCCAATGACCCGGATACCGTGGGCGGTGATCTCCTTGTCACCTCCTGTCCGACTGGTCAGCACAACCACCTCATACCCGGCTTTCTTCGCGGCAACAGCACGGTCGAGGAAGTGTGAATAGAAAAACCAGTCAACGCCGATAAAGTACAGCAGCTTGGTTGCACGCGCGGGTGTCGCCGTCATGGGTGTTGGGCCAAAAGTTGAATCAGACATTTGACTTTAAGAAACATGGAGTGAGTGTAACCTTATGCAACCTCATGCGAGCCTTATGCAAGCTCACTCATGCACAGTCAACGGATTACGGCTCGAGACCGAACGCTTTACACTATGTCATCAACCAACCGATTAACCCTCTTGACGACAGCGCCTAGGTTTTTAAAGCACATAATCAGTGCGCAACCCATGAATCTTGACTGACATCACCCGCATTGACGTCAAAAGATACAGCTGCATCACTTTACTGAATCCCTAACAAGCCTCCACATGAAGGTTGTCATCAAGTCCACTGTAGCCCTAACGGCCGCTCATGCGGTTGGTTATTCCATTTCACTTGCCGAGGTTCCGATTCTGGCGCGCGCACTTGGCCCACAGGCTTATGGTGAACTATTGTGGGTACAGATGACCGCCCTGTTAATTTCGATGCTGGTGGATTACGGGTTTACCCTTAGCGCATCACGGCAAGTTGCTCAAGCAAGGTCAAACCCAAACAAGCTAAAAACCATCGTCGGTAATGTCTTTCTAGCAAAGGTCATTTTGCTAGCGACTGTAGCCGTGCCAATGGTTCTCTTGTACGTTTTATTCAAACCCGTTGATTTAGCCTTGGCTTTTGCTGGTTTTATCTACATGACCGCTTTCGGAATGAGCCCTTTCTGGTACTTCCAAGGTATGGAAAAAATGGGACGAGCGGTGACTATCGAAATCATCACTCGCACCGCTGCACTGCTAGGGTTGCTCATGCTAGTCAAAGAACCTGCAGATGCCCCATTAGCACTTTGGCTCATGGCAAGCGGTGGATTAGTTTGCAGCGCCATCACCTCCTGGATCTGTCTGCGCGAAGTTGCGCAGGTTCAAGCCAGTATCGCGGGTGCTATCGCACAAATCAAAAACAGTACATCGATCTTCGTCTACAAAAGTAGCTCCAACCTCGTCACAACTGCAGCGACCAGCGTACTAGGCGCCGTATCGAACACAACCGCAGTCGCGATTTATGCAACTGCAGACAAAGTTGTTAAAGCAGTCACTGGCTTAGCGTTACCCGTGCTTAATGCCCTTTACCCCCACCTTTCGAGGTTGTTTGTCGAACATCACCACAAAACAGGTCGGCAAGCGCTCATCATATCCAGTCTTATCTTTTCGGTGGGCGTCATCGCGGCGCTTGTATTTATCCTAATTGGGCCCGTACTGATGGCATGGCTGTTAGGACCTGGGTTTGACCAGGCTGGTGCTCTACTGTCTCTGATGGTCTGGTTAATACCACTGCGGCTTGGCAATCAAGCACTGGGCTTCACACTACTATTGCCCGCTGGAAGAGAGCGCCAGGCCAGCGTCAGCATGCTGATATGCGCTGGCGTCTCGCTCTTGCTTGGAGCGATATTTGCGTTGATGCACGGTGCGGCTGGCATGGTATCTGGACTACTTATCGGTGAGGTACTCTTGCTGTTGTCTCAGTTATTCATCAGCAAACGCGTGCTGTGGCAAGACGATAGATGAAAACACCGATGATTACCGTTGTTACCCCCACATACAACCGTCGTCATACGCTTGTTCGACTTTGGCACAGCCTATGTACCCAGAGTAGTCAACTGACCTTTGAATGGTTATTGGTAGACGACGGCAGCACCGATGACACAACCAAATGGTTCGAACAAATTCATAAGCCATCACACATCAAAACACGCTACCTGAAACAAGCCAATCAAGGAAAGCATGTAGCAATCAATAGTGCGGCGGGCTTTGCGAGTGGCCAATGGATCTTCATTGTCGATAGTGATGACGCTTTAACGCCAGATGCTATCGAAACATTAACAAGAGACATCACTAACTCAGAAAGTGACAGCACACGAGTGGGGCTCTGTTACAGAAAGACACACTTTGATGGCAGTTTGGTTGGCAAGGCAACGACAGCACTAGAGCCGCTTTATTTGAAGCCCAACGAAGCGGGGTCACTGTTTCAGGGTGATCTGGCGTATGTTTTTAAAAAGAGCGCCTTGAGTCAGAATCCATTTCCAGTCATCGCAAATGAGAAATTCGTCCCAGAGCTCTTTATCTGGAACAAAATTGCCGACAATGGCGATATTCTCTACTTCCCACAAAAGTCGATTTACCTCTGCGAATACCTAGCTGATGGTTACTCGGCGAATTTCTCAATCATGCTAAAACACAACCCTCGTGGCTTCTCGCTCTTTTATTGCGACCAAATCCGTCGCTTAAAGCCAGGGGTCTCGTGGGTAAAAACACTGCTGCGCTGCGCTCAGTGCCAGCTGTATGCTTGGATCAAATCATGAAGATCCTGATGTTGGCCACAGGAATGGGCTTGGGTGGGGCAGAAACGCAAATCTGTGCGCTTAGCGCCCGCTTGATCGATCTGGGGCACGAGGTACACATTGCTTGGCTAACAGGTGACGCTGGCCTTGCCCTCCCCGCCAAAGCGATCACACACCCTTTAAATATTTACAAGACACCGATTGGGTTTACCCGGGCAATCACAAGGCTGAGAAAACTCACCCACACCATCGAGCCTGACGTGATCCATGCGCACATGGTTCATGCCAATCTCATTGCTAGGCTCACGCGCTTGACTAATCGACACAAAAACGGACTGCACCAACCAAGGCTTATTTGCACCGCCCACAGCTCTCACGAAGGCGGCAGGCTACTAATGTTGGGCTACCGCTTCACTGATAGCCTTACCGACCTGACCACACATGTTTCGCAGCAAGCTGCAAACACATTCATTGATAAAGGTGCCATTGGAAAGGATCGAATTTTGGTTGTGCCAAATGGTGTGGATACCGACCGATTCAAGCCTGATAACACGGCGTACAGAAACGTCCGCCAGACGCTTGGCCTGAACAATCGAACCATCATCATGGCCGTTGGTCGCCTTGAACCCCCAAAAAACCATGCATCGCTGATTCGCGCGATTGCACAGATTCACCCTGTCTACCCTAATGTCCANCTGCTGCTGGTGGGCGATGGTTCGTTGCGCGGTGAACTGGAAAACCTCACCACCAAACTAAACCTCAACGACGCGGTCACCTTGCTGGGCAATCGTCATGATGTACCGACCCTCCTAAATGCGGCAGATGTCGTGGTCATGTCTTCGCGCTTTGAGGGGTTCGGGCTTGCGATCGCTGAAGCCATGGCCACTGAAAAGCTGGTGGTAGCCACCGACTGCGGCGGCGCCGCAGCATTGTTGGAAGGTCACGGCATCGTCATCCCGATCGGAGACGATCACGCACTAGCCACTGGCCTCAAAAAAGCACTCGCGCTAGCGCCTGAGGCGAGGCAAACGCTTGGGAAGATGGCTAGACAGCGCGTAATTGAAGCCTATTCCATTGAGGTAGTGACCGACAGGTGGCTACAGATCTATGGTCACCCAAATCACCTCATGCCCCACCGAAGCACGACCCCCACAAAAAGCACGAAATAGTCAAGATGCAGCAGTACCACAGTTGGGTTTCGTTCCGTACAACAGTCGGGTTACAATCAAAGTCAGTTTTAGGAAATACCAATAGGCAGGATTGAACAGTTAACGTCCTTTCTTAGCCCCCTTCCAACTGGTCTTCATGGCTTTTTTGGTGATTTTGTAGTCATTTCTGAAGCTAGAGTTGGCAGCGTTAATCTTAATTGGGTTGGTGCAAACATGAAGATTAATTGATTCTGCTTCTCTATCTTTACGCTTTCAACTCTTATGAGCGTTAGCGTTTGTTCCAGAAGCTTTTGTTGCAATCATATAAATTATTTTTTGGTATTTTCGTTAGTTTTTAGTAGAGACGAATCTGAACCCTAGACCAAGGCTTAGTTACAACATCCAGCCATGCAAAAAATACTGGCCAACCCTGACCATCAGATCACAATATCGATCGTGAGCCATGGTCATGGTCAAGAGGTGGGGCAACTGGTGCAGCAGCTGCTCGACGAATCCTACATCGGTCGAGTCATACTCACCTTGAACCTGCCCGAGGAGTTTGACTTACCGGCTGATGAGCGCCTTGTTTTGCGAGAAAACTCCGAACCCAAAGGGTTCGGCGCGAATCATAATGCAGCCTTTAAGCTCTGCTCGACACCGTATTTCTGTGTGTTGAATCCTGACATTGTCATATTGAAAGGTGCGTTTGGTGCACTTCTGAGTTGTTCCCAATCAACCCAGGCAGCAGTGGCTGGTCCACTGGTCATTTCACCAAACGGCAAACAAGAGGATAGCTGGCGCAGATTCCCAACGCTGCGAAGCTTGGTATTAAAGGCGTTTGGCTTTGACACCACCATCCTTGAAGCCAAGGACAGCTCCGCGCCGTTCTTTCCCGATTGGGTGGGCGGCATGTGTATGTTCTTTACGGCGGCGAGCTTTAGTCGAGTTGGTGGGTTTAATGAGCGCTTTTACCTATACTACGAGGACGTGGACATTTGTGCGAGACTTTGGCGGATGGGGTGCACGGTAGTTGCAAGCCCCGAAAGCACGATGATCCACAACGCGCAAAGGGCAAGTCGCCACCGCTGGGAGCATGCGCGCTGGCATGCCGTTAGCATGTTGAAGTATTTCTTGCGGTATTGGTTCAGATTGCCTACACCCGCCACAAAACCATCTTCGCTCAACGAAGAAACCTCTGTTTGAGCTAGTAACGTCAACCCGCTTTACAAAGAGTGTCAATTTCTAGCCATCCATTCAAGACTCGCGCAAGCCCGAGGGCTTCGTGCAAACTGCCAAAGATGCCACAAATGCACTACGGGTCTATGCCATAATCAGGGCCCGAGCAACGCTGATCTAGAAGCCGTCAGGTCGCTCGCCTGTTGGCGAAGCACATGAACAGTCCGATTTGGGTATTGGGCAACCGAGACCCAGACCAGCGAACTAACTCTTAGGTAATGACATTAATGCAGGTGTATTTAAAGTCCCCACGAGAACTTACTCGTAGCATGTGGCGCCATCGACGCCTACTTTCAGGGCTAACTAAACGAGAAGTTGTGGGTCGTTACCGGGGATCGTTTCTAGGCATCATGTGGTCTTTTTTTAACCCTTTGTTCATGCTGGCCGTTTACACGTTTGTTTTTAGCGTGGTTTTCAATGCTCGCTGGTCCGGCAGCGGTGGCTCAAAAGTAGAGTTCGCACTAGCTCTCTTCGCGGGCATGATCGTTTTTAACGTGTTCTCAGAATGCGTCAATCGCGCACCTGGCTTGATTCTGGGTAATGTTAACTACGTCAAGAAAGTTGTTTTCCCGCTTGAGGTCCTGCCTTGGGTCACACTCGGTGCAGCCACGTTCCACATGCTAATCAGCCTAAGTGTCTGGCTTGTTTTTTACCTCGTGTTCTTTGGGATACCACACTGGACCGTGCTCTTACTTCCTTTCGTGATGCTGCCACTACTTCTGATGACGGCGGGCTTTTGTTTCGCGCTAGCCGCTCTTGGGGTTTACTTGCGCGATGTCAGTCAAGTGGTGACCGTAGCAACAACTGCATTACTGTTTTTGTCTCCGATCTTCTATCCCGTCAGTGCCTTGCCACCTGCTTACCAAACAATCATACATCTAAACCCGCTGACCTTAATTATTGAGCAGACTAGAGGGATACTGATTGCAGGTATAGTGCCAAACCTTAGCGCATGGGTAATCGGACTCGGCATATCAATTTTAATGACGTGGGTAGGTTTTTTTGTGTTTCAAAAGACTCGCAAAGGATTTGCGGATGTCCTTTGAAATCGCACTTTCCGTCGAGCACTTGAGCAAGTGCTATCAAATTTATGACAAACCCCGTGACAGGCTTCGGCAAATGATTAGCCGAAGCGGCAAAGTCTATTTTCGAGAGTTTTGGGCACTTCGCGATGTCAGCTTTAAGGTCGCGCGTGGCGAGACAGTAGGGATTATTGGCAGAAACGGCAGTGGCAAATCAACCTTGCTACAGATAATTTGCGGCACTCTTAACCAAACGGACGGCACTATCGAAACCCGTGGGCGGATCGCGGCCCTCCTGGAACTAGGCTCTGGTTTTAACCCCGAGTTCACGGGTCGAGAGAACGTTTATCTCAATGCCGCTGTGCTCGGGGTATCACAAGACGAAATTGACAGCAAGTTTAATCTAATCGTGGAATTTGCCGACATCGGCACATTCATCGATCAGCCCGTTAAAACCTACTCGAGCGGTATGATGGTTCGGCTAGCTTTTGCCGTTCAAGCTCAAATTGATCCTGATATATTAATTGTGGATGAGGCGCTTGCCGTTGGTGACGTCAGGTTTCAAGCGAAATGTTTTGAACGCTTGCGACAACTCAAAGAAAACGGCACCAGCATTCTTTTGGTGACTCACTCTTCGGAACAAATCGTTACTCACTGCGATAAAGCGATCTTATTAGATGGCGGACATGTGATTGAGGCGGGCGAACCTCGCCATGTCGTCAATCGCTACGTCGACTTGTTGTTTGGACGCAAACGTAAACAACCTGATCCCCAGACTAGTGAAGCGCAAACAGTGAGTTCGGTCGCTGCAAAGACAGATCAAAGTAATTTTGGTTTAAGCTTTGCGACAGATGCCTTTGCCAGCCACCCTGGTTACAACCCCCATGAATACCGTTGGGGCGATGGCTCAGCAAATATATTGGACTTCTATCTGGCTGCTGATGGTGCACCCTACCCTGGTGGCATCGCGACAGGACAAACCGTAACACTTGCAGTTGCCATCAAATTCCATGATGCGCTGATAAGACCAATTCTGGGCATCACCATCAAAACCAAAGAAGGCGTGACCGTGTACGGATGCAACAGCGAAACTTTGGATGTTGAGGCTATCAAGCAACTTGGCGCTAAAGGAAGCCTTGCGATTGCCATCGCCGAATTTGAGTGCCGATTGGCACCCGGCGACTATTTTGTATCATTAGGTATTGCAGAAAGTCACGGCGACGAGGTTATACCGCGTGACCGTCGATACGACGCCATCCACCTTCCGATCAGGCCTAACCCTGCCTTCTTTGGGCTGGTAGATTTAAGGCTAGAACTAAACGGCAAGACCATCGAATCGTAAAAGTCCTATGGAAATCCCCCTAAAAAACGCCGGTTATACCTACCGCACCGACCGAGCCATCTGGGCTCGTGAGAACTATGAAGGGATTGCCTACAGTGATGGTGATGAGGTGGAGCAACGCCTCTTAAATCTCATTGGGCAAGCTAGCGACTTATCAGTACTATCAGACGAACTGAGACAGCACTGCACAGACTGGCCATCTTCGTATCACTTGTCAGGTGCTAGGGCCAATCTCTTGCGACCGCTAGAGGCACACCTTAAAGGTGACATACTAGAAATAGGCGCGGGATGCGGTGCCATAACAAGGTTTCTCGGGGAGTGTGGTGGGAATGTGCTGGCAGTCGAGGGAAGTCCTCGACGGGCCCAAATTGCCAGATCCCGCTCGCGTGACCTAACAAATGTCACCGTGGTGTCTGAAGCTTTCGACCGCTTCGACATAGACCACAAGTTTGACGTCATCACGCTCATCGGCGTGCTTGAATACGCCAATTTATTCACCCCGGGCGAAAACCCTCACCTGAGCATGTTGAAACAAGTTCGCAATCTCTTGAAACGCGACGGGCTGCTCATACTAGCGATTGAAAATCAACTAGGACTAAAATACTTCGCTGGCGCTCCCGAAGACCACCTGAACCTCCCAATGTACGGAATAGAAGGGCGTTATACAAAGGGCCAGCCACAGACGTTTGGTCGGA
>PR_CR_10_Liq_2_inCRDRAFT_1000418_pt1 | contig 11950 bp, 10 predicted proteins | sample PRCRCaboRojoPR_FD_10245 | JGI IMG/M metagenome (IMG submission 10245) | reverse complement strand
CGCGCCACCGATGACAGCCCAGGCAAGGCCCCACCAACGCGACGGACGTTCGGCCGGCTCGGGCTCCTTGGACAGGCGGATCAGGGCCTCTTCGGCCAGCGCGGGCAGCCTTGGACCGAACCGGGCCAGAACCCGCGCGGTCTTGACCAGATCGCCGGTGATGGCCTTGGGTCCGATGCTTTCAGCGATATATCGCTCCACAACCGGCTTGGCGGCATCCCAGATGTTCATGCGCTCATCCAGCGTGCGCGCCACCCCTTCGACAACGACCATCGTACGTTGCAGCAGGATCAACTCGGTCCGGGTTTCCATGCCGAACCGTTCGGTGACCTCGAACAGGTAGGCGAGCAGCTTGCCCATGGAGATCCGGCTGGCATCCATGCCGAAGATCGGCTCGCCAACGGCGCGGAGGGCACGGGCAAATTCATCCACGTCCCGATCAGCGGGCACGTAGCCGGCCTCGAAATGCACCTCGGCCACGCGCCGGTAATCGCGCTTGATGAAGCCATAGAGGATCTCGGCATAGACCCGGCGAGTATACTCGTCGATATGGCCCATGATCCCGAAATCATAGGCGATGATATCGCCGTCCGCCGCGATCTTGAGGTTTCCGTGATGCATGTCGGCATGGAAATAGCCGTCGCGCAGGGCATGGCTCAGGAACAGCTGGATCACCCGCTGGCTGAGCGCCGTCATATCATGCCCGGCGGCGCGCAGCGCCTCGACATCGCTTGCATTGATCCCATCGGCCCACGTCATCGTCATGACCCGGCGAGAGGAATGATTCCAAAGCACCTGAGGTAGGCGGAACCCCTCGTCTTGCTGGGTGTTGTCCGCGAATTCCGACGCCGAGGCGCTTTCCAGCCGCAGGTCCAACTCGCCGAGGACCACACCTTCGAAATGCTCGATCACCTCTACCGGTCGCAGGCGACGCGACCCGGGCAGGAACTTCGCCACGAGTCCTGCGGCGAAATAGAACGCGTCGATATCGCGTCGAAAGGCGCGTTCGATGCCGGGCCGCAGCACCTTGACCGCCACGTCCTGCCCGGTTTCTGCCATTCGGGCGCGGTGGACCTGGGCGATGGAGGCAGCGGCGACGGGTTCCGAGAACTCGGCAAAAAGCTCATCGGTTGGGCGACCGAGCTCATAGGCAACGGTCTCTTTCGCAGCGGCGACCGGGAAGGGCGGCAGCTTGTCCTGCAAGAGGCGGAGTTGCAGCGCCAGACCGTCGCCCACCACGTCGGGGCGCGTCGACAGGATCTGGCCGAACTTGATATAGGCCGGCCCCATGGCCGTCAGCGCCCGTGCCACGGGCGGCAGGCCGGGATCGCCGCGATAGCCGAGCCACTTGAACGGCCAGGCCAGCGCGCGGATCGCGATGCGCGCGGGGCGGGGCGCCTCGACCGCGGCCAGAATGTCCGCCATGGCCGCATTGCGTTCCAGTGTCGCGCCGGTCCGGATCAGGCGAAAGATATTGTGGGGGCCGCGCATCTAGAGTTTCCAGCCCGAATGCAGGCAGGCGATACCCAGCGACAGGTTGCGATACTTGGCGTTTTCGAATCCCGCCTGCCGCACCATCGACAGGAAGGTATCCTGATCGGGGAATTTCCGGATGGATTCCACCAGGTATTGATAGCTGTCCCGGTCCCCGGTGATGACCTTGCCCATCACCGGGATCGCGTTGAACGAATAGAAATCGTAGAGACGCTGTAACAGGTCGTTCGGGATCTGGCTGAATTCCAGCACCATCAGCCGCCCACCCGGTTTCAGCACCCGGTAGGCTTCGTTCAGGGCCTCTTGCGGCCGGGTCACGTTCCGGATGCCGAAGCTGATCGTGTAGACATCGAAGCTGTTGTCATCGAAAGGCAGGGCCATTGCATCCCCCACGACCCAGTCCAGGCTGTCGGCCATGTCCGCCGCCTCGGCCCGCTTGCGACCCTCGATCAACATCGGCTCGGTCAGGTCCAGCACCGTGGCATGTCCCGATCCGGCCCGTTTCAGGAAGCGAAAGGAAATGTCGCCGGTGCCGCCCGCGACATCCAATAGCCGCTGCCCGGGCCGCGGGGCCAGCCAATCCATCATCGCGTCTTTCCAGATGCGATGGATACCCAGCGACATGGCGTCGTTCATGACGTCATACTTGCTGGCCACGCTGGAGAACACACCCTGCACGCGCCCGGCCTTGTCCTGCTCGGGGATGGTGTCAAAGCCGAAATGGGTGGTGCGGTCGGTCTCGGTCATGTCGTGGGCCTGCCCTGATCCAGTAGATTGCACCTATAGCTAAGTCCATTCAGATACAAACCCACTTTCTGACGCAGCAGGTTTGCATCGTGATTAGAGCTGCACCAGCTGTCGCGGCCATTCATCGCCCGGCCAGAAGGCTAGAAATGCCTTGCCGACGTGCCGCAGTTCCTTACCTTCGCCCAGATCACTANCGCCGAAAACCCGAGGGGCGCATGCCAGAACTCCCGGAAGTCGAAACCGTCCGCCGCGGGCTTGTTCCCGCAATGGACGGGGCGGTCATCGAACAGGCGGAGGTGAACCGCCCGGATCTGCGGTGGCCGTTCCCGGACAACATGGCCGCGCGGTTGACTGGGGCGCGGGTGACGGCCCTGCGGCGGAGATCGAAATACATCCTGGCCGATCTCGACAGCGGCGAGACGCTCTTGATCCATCTTGGCATGTCCGGCCGGATGACCGTATCGGGTGACCCGCTTGGTGTATTCCACCACCAGCACCCGGCCCCCGAGAAACACGACCATGTCGTCTTTCACATGGCCAACGGCGCCCGTGTCACCTTCAACGATCCGCGCCGTTTCGGCGCGATGGATCTGTTTCCGACGGGCGCATCGCATTGGCTGCTGGACCCGCTTGGCCCAGAGCCGCTGGGCAATGCCTTCAACGAGACTTACCTCGTTGCCGCGCTGAGGGGTCGCAACACGCCCATCAAAGCGGCCTTGCTGGATCAACGGATCATCGCGGGACTTGGGAATATCTATGTCTGCGAGGCATTGCATCGGGCGGGAATCAACCCGCGCCGCAAGGCCGGGCAGCTGTCGGCGGCTCGCGCGGCGCGTCTGGTTCCGATCATCCGCGACGTCATTTCCGAGGCGATCGAGGCGGGTGGATCATCCTTGCGGGACTTTCGGCAAGCCGATGGCGAACTCGGCTATTTCCAGCACGTTTTCAAAGCCTACGACCGCGAGGGCCGCCCGTGTTCCACCCCGGAATGCAGTGGAGAAATCCGCCGCATCGTGCAGGCAGGGCGGTCCACCTTCTATTGCCCGAAATGCCAAAGATAGGTTGATCCCCGTCGATCCTCTGGTAACCCTTCCGATCCATGCAACGCGCAGGAGGCACTCCATGGCCTACGAAACGATTACCGTCGATATCAAGGATCACGTGGCGCTGATCACGCTGAACCGGCCCGAGGCGCTCAATGCGCTCAATAGCCAGCTGCTCGGCGAACTGACAACGGCGCTGGAAAAGGCCGATGACAGCGACAAGGTGCGTTGCATGGTGATCACCGGATCCGAGAAGGCGTTTGCTGCCGGGGCCGATATTACCGAGATGGCTGACAAAGGCTTTGTCGAGATGTACCGGCAGAACTTCTTCGGCAACGAAAGCGACCGGTTCCTGCGGGTGCGCAAGCCCATCATCGCGGCGGTATCCGGCTACGCGCTGGGCGGTGGGTGTGAACTGGCCATGATGTGCGATTTTATCATTGCTGCCGACACCGCGAAATTCGGCCAGCCCGAAATCAATCTCGGCGTCATTGCCGGGATTGGCGGCACCCAGCGTCTGACCCGGTTCGTTGGCAAGTCCAAGTCCATGGACATGCACCTGACGGGCCGTTTCATGGATGCCGAGGAGGCAGAGAGCTGTGGGCTGGTGTCGCGCATCGTCCCGGCCAAGAAGTTGAAGGAAGAGGCGCTGGCCGCTGCCGGAAAGATCGCCGAGAAATCCCTTCTGGCCTCCATGGCTGCGAAGGATGCGGTGAACCGGGCCTACGAGACGACATTGGCCGAAGGCTTGAACTATGAGCGGCGCCTTTTCTTCTCGCTGTTTGCGACCGAGGACCAGTCCGAAGGCATGGCAGCCTTCACCGAGAAACGCGAACCGCAGTTCCGCGACAAGTAAGCGGCGCGCCCTGCGCGAAATTGCTGTTTGCAACCCGGTCCAAAGCCTGTATATGCCGCGCCAGACATGCGCGTGCGGCCCGCCTTGGCCAGATTCGCCCGGTAGTGAACCCGGGGTCGGGACGTCCCGTGCATTTGCAATTTGAAACGACCCGACGAAAGAGAACACGCACATGGCAAATACGCCCCAGTCCAAGAAACGCGCCCGCCAAAACGAGCGCCGCTATGCCGTCAACAAGGCCCGCCGCTCGCGCATCCGCACCTACCTGCGCAAGGTCGAAGAGGCCATCGCCGCAGGAGACAAGGATGCCGCCGCCGTCGCGCTGCGCGCTGCCCAGCCCGAGTTGATGCGCGGTGTCACCAAGGGCGTGATGCACAAGAACACCGTGTCGCGGAAACTGTCGCGTCTCAGCGCCCGGGTGAAGGCGCTGGGCTAGGCAGAATCATCTGGACCTGTGCCAAACGGCAACACTCAAGGGGCACCCAATCGGGTGCCTCTTCGCGTTTCTGCGGCGCGGCGAAAAAGAGTTTCTCTTAAGATTCAAACCCTGTCCGGATTCGTTCTCGCAAAGCACCGAGTCAAGCCCAACCTTGCAGTTGAAATGCGCTCTACGAGGTCGCTATGTTTTCCAGCGATTCACATCGTTCCTGGGGGAAGATGGGGGATCGGCCCGGTAAATCGCGATCCATTTCAGGGTCGCAGGCCCGGGCGGATCCATAGGGACGCCGGCGAAGGCGAAGAACCGGTCAGACCGGCCCACCCTTGTTCCACTGTCTTGCCGATTGCGGCACAGATCGGGTTTTTTGCCCGTGATCCGTCGCAAGGCTCTAAGTTTGGTCGAAAAGGAGACCGTCGGAACAGGTTCCGGCGGAGGGGTTCTTCTTTGCCAATTGACCGGGGAATGATGCGGACCGTGGCGTGGCGAATTCTTCCGCCGCGCGGGACAGAGCATTATTTGACAGGGCGGTCGGGACAGAATGGCACAACACGAATGGCGCGCAGTTAAGGACGACATCCGCAGCGCGGTCGGGGCGAGCAACTACAAGAACTGGATTGAACCACTGGTTCTATCATCGCTGAGCGAAGGGGTGGCCCATATCCAGGTGCCGAATGCCTTCATGGGGGATTACGTCGGGAAGACCTTCGGCGACCAGATCATCTACCATCTGAATCGCAAAGGCGCGCAGGTTCAGCGCCTTTCCTTCGCCGTGGCGGATGCCGTCGCTCAGAAGCCGGCCGGTAGTGCCAAGCCCGCCGTCGCCAACGGCACGCCGGCAGCGAAGCCGAGTGGGGAGATTCAGCCCGACCACCGGTTCACCTTTGACACCTTCGTTGTCGGCAAGCCGAACGAGCTGGCCCATGCCGCTGCCAAGCGTGTTGCCGAAGGCGGGCCGGTCACGTTCAACCCGCTGTTCCTCTATGGTGGTGTTGGTCTGGGCAAAACCCACCTGATGCATGCCATCGCGCATGAACTGTCTGTCCGACAGCCCGACCTGAATGTTCTCTACATCTCTGCAGACCAGTTCATCTATCGCTTCATCTCTGCCCTGCGCGATCGCAAGATGATGGATTTCAAGCAGATGTTCCGCTCGGTCGATGTGCTGATGGTCGATGACATTCAGTTCCTTGCCGGAAAGGAAAGCACGCAAGAAGAATTCTTCCACACCTTCAACGCGCTGGTGGACCAGAACAAACAGCTTATCATTTCGGCCGATCGCGCGCCGGGCGAGCTCAAGGATGTCTCTGAACGTATCCGTTCGCGCCTGCAATGCGGCCTTGTGGTCGACCTGCACCCCACCGATTACGAACTGCGCCTGGGCATCCTGCATGCCAAGCAGGAGATGTATCGCTCGATCTACCCTGGCGTCGAGGTGGCGACCGGTGTTCTGGAATTCCTGGCGCACCGTATTTCGTCCAACGTGCGTATTCTGGAGGGGGCTCTGACCCGGCTTTTCGCCTTCGCCTCGCTGGTCGGTCGCGAAGTGACGATGGAGCTGGCGCAGGATTGCCTGTCGGACATCCTGCGGTCGTCGGATCGCAAGGTCACGATCGAGGAGATTCAGCGCAAGGTTTCGGAACACTACGCCATTCGGTTGTCCGACATGCTGGGGCCGCGTCGTCCGCGCAACCTGGCCCGCCCGCGCCAGATCGCCATGTGGCTCTGCAAGAACATGACCAGCCGGTCCCTCCCTGAGATCGGCCGCAAGTTCGGCAAGCGTGACCACACCACGATCATGCACGGAATCCGAAAGATCGAGGAATTGCGCCAGACGGACAGCCAGATCGCCGATGATCTGGAAATGCTCCAACGCGCGCTTCAGGAATAGGCAAATCCGCCACGCTCGGGGATAGCCATTACCGTCTCCATGCCGGCTGTTGACGCTTGAATCCCGGTCGCGGACAGTCCATCAAAAGACTTGTATGGCAGGGTGAAACCGTTAGTTTCGCCCTCCCGGCCCCTGAACTCACTTCAGGGCCGCTATGGACGGAGCGAGGGCTATGAAATTCAGTATCGAACGCGGCGTGTTGCTCAAGGCGGTGGCGCAGGCGCAGTCTGTTGTCGAGCGGCGCAACACCATTCCGATCCTCGCCAACGTCCTGATCGAGGCTGACGGCAGCGATGTGTATTTCCGGGCGACGGACCTCGATATCGAGGTTGTCGACAAGGCCCCGGCCCAGGTCGAGCGCGCCGGTGCCACAACGGTTTCTGCCGTGACGCTGAATGAAATCGTCCGCAAATTGCCGGACGGCGCCCTTGTGACCCTGTCCGAGGACAGCGCGGCCGGGCGCCTGTCGATCGAGGCGGGGCGGTCCAATTTCTCGCTCGCCACGCTTCCGAAAGAAGATTTCCCGGTCATGGCGTCGTCCGACTACAGCACGAATTTCGCGGCGCCCGCGCCCGTGCTGCGGCGCCTCTTCGACAAGTCGAAATTCGCCATCTCGACCGAGGAAACCCGCTATTACCTGAACGGTGTCTACATGCACGTCTCCGAGGCCGATGGCGGCAAGGTGCTGCGCTGCGTCGCCACCGACGGGCACCGCCTGGCCCGGATCGACGCCGACCTGCCCGAGGGCGCGGACGGCATGCCCGGCGTGATCGTTCCGCGCAAGACCGTAGGCGAGCTGCGCAAGCTGCTGGACGATGATGACATGACGATCGCCGTATCTGTCAGCGAAACCAAGGTGCGGTTCGCGACCCCCGACATCACCCTGACATCCAAGGTGATCGACGGCACCTTCCCCGACTACACCCGCGTCATCCCGCAGGGAAACACCCGCAAGATGGAAGTGGATGCCGCCGAGTTTGCCAAGGCGGTGGACCGTGTCGCGACTGTCAGCTCTGAACGCTCTCGCGCGGTGAAACTGGCCTTGGACGAGGACAAGCTTGTTCTGTCCGTGAACGCCCCCGACAGCGGTGCCGCCGAGGAAGAACTGGCCGTCGCCTATGGTGACGAATGGCTGGAGATCGGGTTCAACGCGAAATACCTGCTGGAAATCGCCAGCCAGGTCGACCGCGAGAACGCCGTATTCCTGTTCAATTCCTCGGGTGACCCGACGCTCATGCGCGAAGGCAACGACACGACCGCCGTCTATGTCGTGATGCCGATGCGCGTGTGACGGGGCGCGTAACTCTCCGGAAAAACCCAGTCCAAATCGCTGGGCTGGATGATGGTGACGGGCGATGAGTGGTCTGGCCATAACGACGCTTGGCCTGTCCCATTTTCGCTCGCACAAGCGGGCGCGACTGGAATTGAACGGCCGCCCCGTGGCCATTCACGGCCCCAACGGCGCAGGCAAGACCAACATCCTCGAGGCGGTGTCGATGCTCTCGCCGGGCCGTGGCATGAGACGGGCCAGCGCCGAGGATCTGGCGCGCCGGCCCGAGTCGCTNGGCTGGAAGATCACCGCCAGTCTGACGTCGCTAGGCCGCAACCACGAGATCGAGACCTTNTCCGAAAATGCCGCCCCGCGCCAGGTGCGGATCGACGGCAAGGCGGCGCCACAAACCGCGCTGGGCCGCATCGCNCGNATNCTNTGGNTGATNCCGTCNATGGANCGNNTNTGGATCGAAGGNGCNGANGGGCGGCGNCGATTCCTGGANCGGGCCACGCTCAGTTTCGAACCCGCCCATGCCGAGGTGGTGCTNACCTATGANAAGGCCATGCGCGAACGNAACCGGCTGCTTAAGGACCAGGTGGCGGATGCCCATTGGTATCGTGCCCTGGAGTCGCAGATGGCCGAGGCGGGCGCGGTGATCCACCGCAACCGTGCCCATGCGATCTCTCGGTTGAGCGAGGCGCAGGCGCGTGCGGAAACGGCCTTTCCAACCGCTGTCCTGACCCTGACACATCCTGACCCGGCACCCGAGGCTCCGGATGATCCCGATGCGTTGCAGGCCGGTTTTGCCGCGGGCCGATCCCGCGACATGGCCGCCGGACGCACCTTGGCAGGGCCGCACCGCGCCGACCTCGACGCGCTGTTCGCCGCCAAGGGTGTTGCGGCGCGGGACTGTTCCACCGGCGAACAGAAGGCGCTACTTGTCTCTTTGATCTTGGCGAATGGCAGGGCATTGGCCGAGGATTTTGGCGCGCCGCCGATCCTGTTACTGGACGAGGTCGCGGCGCATCTGGATGCGGGTCGTCGTGCCGCGCTTTATGATGAAATCTCCGCGCTGGGCGCACAGGCCTTCCTGACCGGGACCGGGCCCGAACTCTTCGCAGACCTGGGCGCGCGCGCCCAGTGGCTGGCTGTGCAGGAAGAGGACCAGACCAGCCATATAGAGCCCGAGGAGGCCCCATGACTCTGCCTTTCAATCGCGTCACCTTCATCACCCTCGCCGTGGCGGAACTGCCTCGGGCACGGGCCTATTACGAGGCGTTGGGTTGGCAACTGGAAAGCGCCAACGAGATGGTGGCGTTCTACGACATGGGCGGATCGAAGTTCGGGTTGTTCACCCTTGACGGGCTGGCGCAGGAAACTGGCCGCGAAGCGTCTGACCTGCGCACCGGGGCCATGACGCTGGCGCAGAACTACCCAGACCCCGCCGCTGTCGACGCGGCCTATGCCCATGCGTTGAAGTGCGGGGCCACGCCGGTGCGTGCGCCGTTCGAAACNAATTGGGGTGGCTATTCCTGCTATGTGGCGGATCCNGANGGNCATGTTTGGGAGTTTGCGCATAACCCATTTTCACCANTGGATCAGGAGGGGCGTATCGCATGANCGGAAAAATCGAACGNATCGACGAAATGCATCTCACNGANGNNGACGAACAGAAGATCGCGACGCTNCTTCTGNCGGCNTTCGATGACAGTTTNGGTGGGCGCAGCTACCACCAGCAGCGGCACCACCTGCGTCTGGTNCTGCGGGANCCGGATATCATCGGTCACATGGCGCTCACCTACCGGGCGATCCGCATGGGCGAGGACCTCGTCGATATTGTCGGCTTGGCCGAGGTCGCGACCGACCCAGAGCGGCGCGGTGAAGGGATTGCAACGCGCCTGCTTGCTGTCGCCATGGAGGAGGTCCGCGCCAGCGCCGCCGACTTCTTCATGCTGTTCGGGAACCGTCCGATCTATGCAGGCCACGGCTTTCGAGTGGTGCCGAACACGTTCACCTATGTCGAACATTTCGGCGCGCGGACCGGCAACGTTGTCCAAACCGATGGCTCTGACAGCGTGTTCGACATGATGATCCTGCCGCTGGGTGACCTGGCATGGGATGAAACCGCCCACATCGACCTGCTGGGCACGAAATTCTAAGGCAACCCTGATGACAATTTCCGCGGCCGATGCAGCCCTCTATGCCGGGGCGCTTTTGATCCTGTTCCTGACGCCCGGACCGGTCTGGCTGGGCCTGATCGCTCGCGCCATGTCGGGCGGGTTCGCGGCGGCCTGGCCCCTTACCCTCGGGGTCATGGTGGGCGACGTGCTGTGGTCAATTCTGGCGGTTCTGGGGATGGCCTGGGTGGTCGACCAGTTTTCCATGGCGATGACCGTCATGAAATGGTTGGCCTGTGCGACCTTCTTGCTGATGGGGACGCTTGTTTTACGCTCTGCGGGCAAAGAGATCGGGCGGGACAGCCGCATGACTCGCCCTGGCTTCGTGGCCGGGTTTCTGGCCGGACTCGCGGTAATCCTGGCCAACCCCAAGGCGATCCTGTTCTACATGGGTATGTTGCCCGGCTTCTTCGATCTGAGTGCCCTGACCGCGTGGGATGTCGTGGCGATCGGCCTGATGTCCGCGCTGGTGCCCCTGGTCGGGAACCTGATCGTGGCGACCTTCGTGGGCAGGGTGAAGACCCTCTTGAAGTCGCCCGAAGCCTTGCGCCGGATGAACGTTGTCTCGGGCCTTTTGCTGATCGTTGTCGGCTTGGGCATCCCTTTCTTCTGACACCACAAAATATGCCCCTTCGGCGTGACATTCCCCCCCGGATTTCGTATAAAATGGCAGGAATAACACAAAGGGTCCGCAATGGCCGAAGAGCAGCAGCAGCCGAACGAATACGGCGCCGATTCTATCAAGGTTCTCAAGGGTTTGGAGGCGGTCCGCAAGCGCCCCGGCATGTATATCGGGGATACCGACGACGGGTCCGGTCTGCACCACATGGTCTACGAGGTCGTCGATAACGGCATCGACGAGGCGCTGGCCGGTCACGCCGACTACGTGCATGTGAAAATCCACGCGGATTCCAGCGTATCGGTGCGCGACAACGGGCGCGGCGTGCCCGTCGAGATGCACGAGGAAGAGGGCGTCTCGGCGGCCGAGGTCATCATGACCCAGCTGCATGCGGGCGGTAAATTCGACAGCAATTCCTACAAGGTTTCCGGCGGCCTGCACGGCGTGGGCGTGTCTGTTGTGAATGCGTTGTCCGTCTGGCTGGAGCTGACCGTTTGGCGCAATGGAAAGGTGCACCGGGCCCGCTTTGCCCATGGCGAGACGACCGACCACCTGGAAGTGATCGGCGATGCCGGTGATGAAACCGGGACCGAGGTCCGGTTCCTCGCCTCGACCGACACCTTTTCGAACCTCGACTATAGCTTCGAAACGCTTGAAAAGCGGCTGCGCGAACTGGCCTTCCTCAATTCCGGCGTTCGCATCATCCTGGAAGATGAACGCCCCGCCGAGCCGCTCAAGTCGGAACTGTTCTACGAGGGCGGCGTCAAGGAATTCGTCAAATACCTGGATCGGTCCAAGGCCGCGATGATGGAAGAGCCGATCTATGTGCGCGGTGAACGCGACGATATCGGCGTCGAGGTCGCGATGTGGTGGAACGACAGCTACCACGAAACGGTGCTGCCCTTTACCAACAACATCCCGCAGCGCGACGGCGGCACGCATATGGCAGGTTTCCGCGGCGCGCTGACCCGGACGATCTCGAAATATGCCCAGGACAGCGGGATCGCGAAAAAGGAAAAGGTCAATTTCACGGGCGACGATGCCCGCGAGGGGCTGACCTGCGTGCTATCCGTCAAGGTCCCGGACCCGAAGTTCAGCAGCCAGACCAAGGACAAGCTGGTTTCGTCCGAGGTGCGCCCGGCGGTCGAGAACCTTGTTGGTGAGAAGCTGTCGGAGTGGTTCGAGGAAAACCCGAACGAAGCCAAGATGATCGTCGGCAAGATCATCGAGGCCGCGTTGGCGCGCGAAGCGGCACGCAAGGCCCGCGAACTCACGCGCCGCAAGACGGCGATGGACGTGAATTTCCTTGCCGGGAAACTCAAGGACTGCTCGGAAAAGGACCCGTCCAAGACCGAACTCTTCCTCGTCGAGGGCGACAGTGCTGGCGGGTCCGCCCAGACCGGCCGGGATCGCC
>PR_CR_10_Liq_2_inCRDRAFT_1000416_pt1 | contig 11995 bp, 13 predicted proteins | sample PRCRCaboRojoPR_FD_10245 | JGI IMG/M metagenome (IMG submission 10245) | reverse complement strand
CGGGGCCCGGCAGCTGATGGCGACGGGTGCCCCGGCGGCCGCGAGCCGCTCGTCGTGCGCGGCGGTCGTCCGGCCGGCGAGCGCACCCTCCCAGGTCGCGGCCACGCCGCGCCCCGCCGGGGTGATCGCCCCCATCCCGGTGACGACGACGTCCCGGTCGGGGTCGCGCTCGGCCGTNCCCGGCGCGCTCATGCCCGGCGCTCCTCGACCTTCGCGATGGCGTCCCCGACGGTGCGGACCTGCTCGAGGTCCTCGTCGCCGAGCTTCACNCCGGTGCGGTCCTCGAGCGCGAGGGTGAGCTCGACGACGTCGAGCGAGTCNAGCCCGAGCGCCTCGAAGGTCGCGTCGGGGGTGACCTCNCCGGCTTCGACGCCGAAGTCGGAGGTCAGCAGGTCGACGAACGTGGTCAGCAGGTCGTCACTCATCGGGTCGCTCCTGGTCGGGATCCGGTCGGGATCCATGGTCCTGGTCGGGGTCGTGNTCGGGTCGTGCGTCGTGGTCGTGCGTCGTGGTCGTGGTCATGGTCAGATGCCGGCGCCGCCGTCGACGGGGATGACGGCCCCGGTGATCGCGCCCGCATCCGGGGAGGCGAGGTGGGCGATCGTGTGGGCGACCTCCTCCGCGAGGACCGCCCGGCCGATGGGTGCGGCATCGACGAGCGCCGCCCGGCGCTCGTCGGACAGCGCGGACGTCATCGCGCTCAGCACGAACCCGGGCGCGACGGCGTTGACCGTCACCCCCTTGCGGGCGACCTCACGGGCGAGTGAGCGGGTCATGCCGAGCAGCCCGGCCTTCGCGGCGCCGTAGGCGACCTGCCCGGCGTTCCCGCGGAGCGCGACGATGGAGGACACGTTGATGATGCGCCCGTGGCGGGTACGCAGCATCGGCCGCAGGGCCGCGCGGCTGACGAGGTAGGCGCCGCGCAGGTTCGTCGCGATCGTCGCATCGAACCGCTCCGGTTCGAGCCGCAGCAGCAGGTCGTCGCCGGTCGCGCCCGCGTTGTTCACGACGACGTCCACGGTGCCGAGCGCGTCGGCCGCGGTGACCGCGTCGGTGACGGACGTCTCGTCGGTGACGTCCAGCGGGACCATCGTCGCGTGCGGTGCGAGCTCGGCGACGAGCGCGGCGGCGGTGTCCGCATCGGTCCGGTACCCGACCACCACGTGGTGCCCGGCTGCGACGAGCGCACGGCACGTGGCCGCACCGATCGCCCCGGTCGCTCCGGTGACGAGCGCGACGCTGCTGCGGGCGGTGGCGCTCATCCGTCGGACCCCGGGACGGGGCCGGTCCACGTCAGCAGGCAGGACCCCCAGGTGAGACCACCGCCGAAGGCGGTGAGCAGCAGTCGGTCCCCGGAACGCAACCGGCCCTGCTCCCGCGCGTCGGCGAGCGCCAACGGGATCGATGCGGCCGAGGTGTTGCCGTGCCGGTCGACGGTCAGGTGGCTCCGGCCGTCGGGGACGCCGAGCCGCTGGGCGACCGCCTCGAGGATGCGCCGGTTCGCCTGGTGGCCGACGACGAGATCGACGTCCTCGATGCGCGCCCCCGCCGCCTCGAGCACCGCCTGGGAGGAGGCGGTCATGCGCGCCACGGCGTGCCGGTACACGTCGCCACCGCGCATGGCCATGCGCGAGGAGGCATCGGCATGCCGGACCGGGTCGAACGGCTCCCGCGCCGCCCCGGCCCGCATCCAGAGGATCTCGAGCTCGCTCCCGTCCGACCCGAGGTCGAAGGGCCCGATCCGGGCGTCAGCGTCGGCACGGAGCACGACCGCACCGGCACCGTCCCCGAAGAGCACGGCGATCGCACGGTCGTCGTGGTCGACGTAGCGGGTGAGCGTCTCCGCACCGATCAGCAGCACCGTCGCGCCACCGGCGGCGAGCGCCGACCCGACCTGCAGTCCGTAGACGAAGCCGCTGCAGGCGGCGTTCACGTCGAACGCGGTGCAGCGCAGCCCCAGCGCGGCGGCGACGAGCGGTGCGGTCGCCGGCACCGGATGGTCGGGGGTCGTCGTCGCGACGATGACGACGTCGACGTCGGTGGCGGCGAGTCCGGCGTCGTCCAGGGCCCGCCGAGCGGCGGCCAGGGCGAGGTCGGAGGTCGCCTCCTCGGGCGCCGCATAGTGGCGCTCACGGATGCCGGTCCGCGTGCGGATCCACTCGTCCGAGGTGTCGAGCCGCTGCGCCAGATCGTCGTTCGTGACGATCCGGGACGGGAGGTAGCTCCCGAGCCCGATGATGCCGACGGCGAGGGCGGTCACCGCTCGATCCAGACGACGCCGTCACCGCTGGTGACGGTCTGTCGCACGCCGGCCAGCGTTCCCCCGACCCGCCCGTGGACGGGCGCGACGAGGCGGACCTCACCGCGTGGTGCCTCCAGGGTCGCGACGACGTCCCCCGGGGCGACGGTCGCGCCGGCGTCGACGACCGTCGTGATGCGTGCGTCGGACGGCGACGTGACGAGGCGGAACGGTGGCAGCGGGATCATCGGTGTTCCTCGGGTCGGGGACGGATCAGGTCGTCGGGGTCGGACGGAGCGGGGCACCCGGGGTGAGCCGCTCGAGCACCTCGCCGACCGCCTCGGGCACGGCGACGGAGTGGACGCGCAGGGACGGGACGGTGCGCTTCGCGAGCCCTGCGAGGACCCGGCCGGGTCCGACCTCCACGAGGTCGGTGATGCCGCGCCGCTCGAGGAGCAGCTGGACGTCCCGCCACCGGACGGCGCCGAGGATCCCGTCGACGAGCGCGTTGACCGCGTCGGTAGCGGTCCGGACGATCCGGGCGCGCGACGCGCTCACCAGCGGGATGACCGGGTCCGCGGGGCGCTCGGCGGCGAACGCCGCGCGGACGGTCTCGACGGCCGGCGCCATGGCCGGCGAGTGGAACGCGCCCTCGACGTCCAGCGCGACGAGGCGTCCGCCGAGCGCGTCGACCCTCGCGCGGGCCGCGTCGAGGGCGGCATGGTCCCCCGCGACGACGACCTGCCCCGGGGAGTTGTCGTTGGCGACGACGAGCCCGTCGATCTCCTCGACGAGCTCCTCGACCTCCGCCGCCGCGAGCTTCAGCACCGCTGCCATCCCTCCGGGTCGTCCACGGCAGGCCTCCGCGGTCGCGGCGCCCCGGGCGGCGACGACCCGCGCGGCACCGTCGACGGGCAGCACGCCCGCTGCGGTCGCCGCGCTGTACTCCCCGAGGCTGTGGCCGGCGACCAGGTCGGGACGGAGACCGGCGCGGGCGAGGGCCCGCCAGGCGACGAGGGAGACGGCGAAGATGACCGGCTGCGCGACGGCGGTGTCCCGCCCCGCGACCGGATCGTCGGCGGCCCGCACGACGTCGAAGCCGGCCGCCTCCGACACCTCGCCGAGGACGCCGTCGGGGTCGACGTCCACCCACGCCTGCGTGCACCCGGCCGTGAACGAACCCTGACCGGGGAAGATGGCGGCGACCGCCATGCGTGCTCCTCGTCCGACGTGCCCGACGATCATGCCGGAGCGTCGCCGTCGGACCGTGGTCGAGCGCTCACCCAACGCGCGTTCCAACTTTGAGCGGGTGTTCAACACTCCCGGCCGCGTCTAGCGTGCGGGGCGCGACGTCGGGTCCACGTCGTCGGAGGAGGACGCATGGGGGCGGTGACGACGACGGTCGTGCTCGCGCACGCCGCGAGCACCCTGGTGCTCGTCGGCATCATCTGGACGGTCCAGTGGGTCCACTACCCGCTGATGGCGCTGGTGGGGCCGGAACGGTTCGTCGCCTACGAGCGGGCGCACGCCCCGCGGATGGCGGCGGTCGTCATGCTCCCGTGGACCGTGCAGGGCGTCACGACCGCCTGGCTGCTGGTCGCACCACCGCGCGGAACACCCGGCTGGCTGCTCGTCGCCGCCGCGGTGCTCGCCGCCGTGCCGGTGCTCGTGACGGTGGTGGCGAGCGTGCCGGCGCACGGTCGTCTCGGCACGGGGTTCGACGCGACCGTGCACCGGCGACTCGTCACGACGAACTGGCTCCGCACCGGCGCGTGGACCGCCCACGGCGCGGTCGCCGTGGGCATCGTGGTCACGGCAGGCTGATGGCGCGCCCCTCGTGGGCCCCGATGCTCGCGGTGATGTCGGCGAGCACGTCCTGCGTGAGGGCCGCGTCGAGGGCCAGCGCCATGATGGCCTCACCCCCGCCGGCGCTGCGGCCGACCTGCGCCGCCGCGATGTTGACGTCCGCGGTGCCGCAGGCGGTCCCGACGGCACCGATGACCCCGGGCCGGTCGTCGTAGCGGAAGAACGCCATGTGGGGCGCGGGTTCGACGTCGATGGGCGTGTTCCACACCTCGACGATGCGTTCGCGGTCACCGGGCTGGAGCACGGTGCCCGCGACGCGGGCGATCGTCCCGTCGCGCCGCACGCACCGGACCCGGAGCAGCGACACGTAGTCACCGCTCTGCGGATCGTCGACCTCCCGCAGGTGGATGCCCCGGTGCTCCGCCATCAGCGGCGCGTTGACCAGCGTGACCGGCTCGGTCGCGGCGGCCGCGAGGACGCCGCGCAGCACCCCGAGCGCGAGGACCCGGTTGTCGTGCCCGGCGATACCGCCGAGGAACTCGACGGTGATCTCCCCCGTGATCCCGTCCTCGGCGATCGCGGCGAGCAGCCGGCCGAGACGCTCGGCGAGCGGNAGGAAGGGACGCAGCGCGTCGTCGAGGGGACCGCCCTGCAGGTTCAGGGCCGACGGGATGAACTCCCCCGCGAGCGCGAGGTTGACGAACTCGGCGACCTGCGTGCCGGCCTTGTCCTGCGCCTCGCTCGTCGACGCTCCCAGGTGCGGGGTGAGCACGACGTTGGGCAGACCGATGAGGGGCGAGTCGGTCAGCGGCTCGGAGGCGAACACGTCGAGGGCCGCTCCGGCGAGCCGGCCCTCCCGGAGGGCCTCGGCGAGCGCGACCTCGTCGATGATCCCACCGCGGGCCACGTTGATGAGCCGCGCGTCGGGACGCATCAGCGCGAGCCGGTCCGCGTCGAGCAGGTTCGCCGTCTCGGCGTTGCGCGGCAGGTGGACGGTGACGAAGTCGGCCCGGGACAGGACCGCCTCGACCGACGGCAGCAGCTCGACGTCCATCCGGGCCGCCCGCTCCGGCGCGAGGAACGGGTCGTAGGCGACGACGTCCATCCCCAGGACCTGGCAGCGCTTCGCGACGAGACCACCGATGCGGCCCAGCCCGAGCACCCCCAGCGTCTTGCCGTACACCTCGGTGCCGGTCCAGCGGCTGCGCTCCCAGCGCCCCTCGGACAGGGCGGCGTGCGCCTGCGGGATGTTGCGGGCGACCGCGAGCAGCATGGCGACCGTGTGCTCGGCGGCGGAGATGATGTTCGACTGCGGGGCGTTGCAGACGACGATGCCGGAGCGGGTGGCCGCGTCCAGGTCGACGTTGTCGACGCCGACGCCGGCGCGTGCGATGACCTTCAGCCGCTTGCCCGCCGCGATCACGTCGGCGTCGACCTGGGTCTGGGAACGGACGACGAGCGCGTCGTAGCCGCCGATGACCTCGAGCAGCTCGGGCCTGCTCAGCTCGGTCATGACGTCGACGTCGTGGTCGATGGCGAGCGTCTCGACGCCTGCGGGCGCGAGCGGATCGGTGACGAGGACCTTCACGGGGACTCCGAGGGTGACGGGGGCGTCGGGTGCGGGCGGGTCCGGCCGCTCGTCGACCGTCCTGCGTCCGCAGCCTAGGTCGCGGACGCCGCCGGGCCGTCACCGCCCCACGGGTCGCGCCCGTCGGGGGGCAGCACGTCGGCGGGGAGCCGGTTGATGAGGGTCGGGGTCGCCCGGCGGACGTACTCCTCCACCGCCGCGTGCACCTCNTCGGGCAGCTCCTGCTCGGCGAGCGCGGCCAGCATGTGGGTGGCCCAGCGGTCGGCCGCACCCGCGTCGATCGGGAACGGCGCGTGCCGCATCCGCAGGCGCGGATGGCCACGCTGCGACGTGTACAGGTCGGTCGCCCCGAAGTACTGGGCGAGGAACAGGGCGAGGTGGGCCTTCCCCGGCTCGAGGTCCTCGGGGTACATCGGTCGCAGCACCGGGTCCTGCTCGACCCGGACGTAGAACGCGTCGACGAGCCGGACGAACGCGTCCGGACCGCCGGCGAGGTCGGTGATGGTGGGGCTCACAGGGCTCGTTCGTAGTAGGCGATGTCGAGGTACTGGCCGAACTTGTGGCTCGCCTCGGTCAGGGTGCCACGGTGGACGAAGCCGTGACGCTCGTGGAACGCGATGGAGGCGTCGTTGGGCAGCGCGATGATGGAGAACGCCCGGTGGAAGCGGTCGTCGTCGGCGACGCGTGCGAACAGCGCCTCGAACAGCGCGGAGCCGACGCCCTTCGCACGCAGGTCGGGGGCGACGTAGACGGACAGCTCGACGGAGCGGTCGTAGGCGGCCTTGGGCCGGAAGCGCTGCGTCTCCACGAAGCCGACGACCGCGTCATCCTCCACGGCGACGAGCAGGTGGTAGGGGCCCTCGACGACGTTCACGGTGAACCGCTCCCGCCAGTCACGGGGGGTGCGAACCTCCGTGCTGACGGTGTTCGTCGTCCGCAGCGTGTAGTGCGTGTAGATCGCGGCGACCGCCGGCAGGTCGTCGAGGGTCGCGTCGCGCACGGTCAGGCTCATGCCTTCTCCTCCGGCCGCTGCGGGCGCCCCCAGCCGGACCGGAGGCGCCGCAGCCGCTCCTCCGCCTCCTCGGGGGTCGGGGCGGAGCCGCCCAGGCGGGCCGGGACCCAGCGTGCACCGGCGGGCAGCCCGTCGCGGTAGCGCTGCTGCACGTCAGCGAGCATGTCCGCCATCTGCGCGCGGATGCGTGCCGTCACCGTCGCGTGGTCGCCGTCGGGACGGACCGGCGGGGCGTAGCGGACGAGCACCGGCAGGCGCCACGTCAGGTGCGGCCCGTCCCCGGTGGTCCAGAAGCGGTGCGACCCCCACGACACGGCGGGGACGACGGGCACGTCGGCCTCCTGCGCCATCCGCACCGCTCCCGACTTGAACGGCAGCAGCTCGAACGACGGGGAGATCGTCTGCTCGGGGAGGACGCCGAGGAACTCGCCGCGTCGCAGCGCAGCGACGGCGGCGGCCAGCGCGTCACGCCCAGCGCCGCGTTCGACGGGGATGTGCCCCGCGGCCCGCATCGTCGGGCCGATCAGCCGCGAGCGGAACAGCGAGGCCTTCGCGAGGATGCGGACGGGGCGGCCGAGCTGCAGGAACGGGGCGCGCGCCGCGGTGAAGAAGTCGACGAAGCTCGAGTGGTTGAGGACCATCACCGCACCGCCGCTGCGGGGCACGTGCTCGAGCCCCTCGCTGTCGATGCGCCACCGCTGCGCCCAGATCGGGGTCATCGCGAGCCGTGCGAGGAGGTGGTAGCTCAGCGTGGCGCGCGGGACGGCGACGGCACTCATCGCGACGTCCCGTCGTCCCAGTCACGCTGCCGCTCGGCGTGCTGCCGCAGCACCTCGTCGTGCGGCGGCGCACCGCCGCCGAGCCGCGCGGGCACCCATGGCGCCCCTGCCGGCGTGCCCCCCGGGTAGGTCCGCTGCGCGTGGTCGAGCTCCGCCTCCATCCGCACCCGCAGCCGGTCGGTCAGCGCGGCCGCGTCCTCCCCGGGGAGGGGGACGAGCGGTTCGGAGAAGCGCACCGTCACGGGCAGGGCGACGAGCCGGGCCGGCCGGCGGTCGGGACCGACGGACCGCTGCGAACCCCAGCCGATGCACGGGACGATCGGCGCGCCGGTCGCGAGGGCGACCCGCGCGGGACCGTGGCGGAACGGCAGCAGCTCGAGCGAGTCGGAGATCGTCTGCTCGGGGGCGATCGCGACGAGGTCCCCGGCCGCGACCGCCTCCACCGCACCTTCGAGCGCACGGGCCCGGGCCGCGGCCGAGCCACGGTCGACGGGGATGACCGAGACCCAGCGGGTGAGCCACCCGAGCCAACGACCCTCGCACGCCTCACGCTTGGCCATGAACCGGACCGGCCTGCCGCCGCGCATCACCACCGCCCACGCGAGCATGACGGCGTCGGCGTAGCTGTGGTGGTTGAAGGCGATGACCGCGCCGCCCTCGGCGGGCAGCTGCTTCGCGCCGTCCACGTCGATGCGCCAGCGGGCGAGCGCCAGGACCGACACGAACAGGGCCTGCAGCACCCGCCAGTGCCAGTCGAGGCGCAGCGGACCCTCGGACTGCTCGACCACGGCACGACCCCCGTCGGCACGGTCCGACCGCCGGTCACGGCGGCCGGAGCCCTCAGATGACGCGGCGCATCCGCGCACGGCCACCGTCGGTGATGGCGGTGCCCCCGCGCGACAGCGAGATGGTTCCGCTGCGGACGAACTCGCGGATGCCGAACGGCTCGAGCAGGTCGAGCATCGCCTGCAGCTTGCGCGGGTTGCCGGCCGCCTCGATCGTGATGGTGTCGAGCCCGACGTCCACGACCTTCGCCCGGAACACGTCGGCGAGCTCGATGATGCTCGAGCGGTTCGACGCGTCCGCGCTGACCTTGACGAGCTGGAGCTCGCGCTCCACCGCATCCTCACCGAGCTCGGTGATCTTCAGCACGTTCACGAGCTTGTTGAGCTGCTTGACGATCTGCTCGAGCTGCACGGCCTCGGTCCCGACGACGAGCGTGAGGCGCGACACCGCGTCGTCCTCGGTCGGCCCGACCGCGAGCGAGTGGATGTTGTACCCACGACGCGAGAACATCAGCGCGATGCGGGCGAGCACGCCCGGCTTGTTCTCCACGAGCACCGAGAGGATGTGACGGTCGCGGTTCATGCGCGCACCTCCGCCTGCTTCGCGAACCATTCCTCGGCGGACTCGATGAGCTCGTCGTTCGACGCGCCCGAGGGGACCATCGGGAACACCATCTCCTCCGGGTCGACCCGCAGGTCGACGACGACGGGCCGGTCGGTGATCGCCGCCGCCTTCTCCAGCGTCGGGGCGAGGTCCTCCACCCGCTCCACCCGGAAGCCGGGGATGCCGTACGCCTCCGCGAGGTGCACGAGGTCCGGCAGCGCCTGCGGCAGCTCGACCTGTGAGCGGCGGTCGTCGTAGAACAGGGACTGCCACTGCCGCACCATGCCGAGGTAGCCGTTGTTGATGATGCAGAAGACGACGGGGATGTCGTGCTGGACGGCGGTGGCGAGCTCCTGGAAGGTCATCTGGAAGCAGCCGTCGCCGTCGATCGCGATGACCGGGACGTCACGGCCGAGGCCGACCTTCGCGCCGATGGCCGCCGGGACCGCGAAGCCCATCGTGCCGAGCCCACCCGAGTTGATCCACTGTCGCCCGCGCGTGTAGGGGATCAGCTGGCTGGCCCACATCTGGTGCTGCCCGACGCCGGCGACGTACACGGCCTCGTCGCCCCACTGGGCGTGGATCGCCCGGATCGCGGTCTGCGGCTTGAGCACCCCGGTCTCCGGCTGCTCGCAGCGCAGCGGGTGGTCGTCGTGGAGCTGGGCGAGGTGCGCGCGCCATGCCGTCGTGTCCGGCGTGACCTCCGCGAGCCGGTCCTTCTCCGCGAGGTCGTCGAGGTGGGCGAGGAACTGGTCGAGCACGACCTTGAGGTCACCGACGACCGGCACGTCCGCATGCCGGTTCTTGCCGATCTCCGCCGGGTCGACGTCGACGTGCACGACCTTCGCGTGCGGTGCGAACGCGTCGAGCCGCCCGGTGACCCGGTCGTCGAAGCGGGCCCCGAGCACGACGAGCAGGTCGGTCTCCTGGAACGCGCGGACGGCGGCGACGTGCCCGTGCATCCCGGGCATGCCCACGGCCAGCTCGTGGGTGTCGGGCATCACCCCGCGGGCCATCAGGGTCGTCACGACGGGCAGCTGCAGCCGCTCGGCGAACGCGCGCAGCTCGGCATCCGCGCCGGCCCGGACCAGCCCACCTCCGGCGTAGATCACCGGTCGCTCCGCCTGCCCGATGAGGCTGAGGCCCTCGCGGATCATGCGCCCGTGGCCCCGCACCGTCGGGCGGTAGCCGGGCAGGTCGACGTCCGGGTCCCAGTCGAAGTCGAGCTCCGCGTTGAGCACGTCCTTGGGGAGGTCGATCAGCACCGGTCCGGGCCGTCCGGAGCGTGCGATGTGGTAGCCCTCCTTGATGGCGTCGACGATGCGGTCGGCGGAGCGCACGAGCTCGTTGTGCTTCGTGATCGGCATGGTGATACCGGTCACGTCCGCCTCCTGGAAGGCGTCGGTGCCGATGGCGGTGGAGGCGACCTGTCCGGTGAGCGCGAGGATCGGGATCGAGTCCATCATCGCGTCGGTCAGCCCGGTGACGAGGTTCGTCGCGGCCGGGCCGGAGGTCACGATGCAGACGCCGACCTCCCCCGTCGCGTGGGCGTAGCCCTCGGCCATGTGGATCGCACCCTGCTCGTGCCGGACGAGCACGTGGTCGACCCCGGCCTCGATCAGCGTGTCGTAGGCGGGCATGATCGCCCCACCGGGGTAGCCGAACACGGCGTCGACGCCGAGCTTCTCGAGGGTCCGCATGACGGCCTCGGCTCCGGTCATCCGCATGTCGTCGTCTCCTCCTCCGGTCCGGACCGCGTCCGGACGGTGCCCGCCCCCTTCACGAGAGAACCTCCCTGGGAAGGGAGGTTCGCGCGCGTCGGAGCCGGACGCGCGCTACGGGACTACGAGGAGGACACGACGGAGGACGGGACGACGGCCCGCATCGCTCCGCTCCCCGGTGTCCTGCATGAACCGTTCCTCCTCGTGCGGGGGAGGATAGCCCCGGGTCGACGGGGCGTCACCCCCTCCGCGCGGCCGCACCGACGAGCTGCCCCGCACGCACGCCGATCGCGATGCTCGCCGCGTTCGTGTGCCCCCGGACGATGCGGGGCATGACGGACGCGTCGGCGACCCGCAGCCCTGCGACCCCTCTGACCCGCAGCTCCGGGTCGACGACGGCGTCGTCGTCGGACCCCATGCGGCACGTCCCGACCGGGTGGTAGAGCGTCTGCGCGTGCTCACGGGCGTAGGCGCGCAGCGCGTCCGCCCCCTCGAGCGGCGCCCGCGGGCTGAGCCGCTCGGTCACGAGCCCCCCGAGCGCGCGCGTGTCGGTCAGCAGCGCCTGGACCGTCCGCAGGCCGCTGACCATGCGTGCCAGGTCGCGACCCTCGGGGTCGCTGAACGTGCCCGGTTCGATGACCGGCGGCGCCGCGGGATCGGCGGCCCGGAGCCCGACACGACCACGGCTGTGCGGGGTGAGCACCACGGCACCGACGGTCAGACCGTGCTGGCGGAAACGGACCCGCCCGTGGTCGAGGATCGGTGCGGGGATGGCGATGAGCTCGACGTCGGGGGCCGGCTCGGCGTCGTCGGTGCGCAGCAACGCCAGCGCCTCCCCGAGGTTCGACGTCGCCGGGCCCTCACGGCGCGCGACCCACCGGGCGAGGACCCGCGGATCGCGGTCCGCGCCGTACAGGCTCCCACCGGCCGCGCCCACCACCATGCCGGCGGCGACGTGGTCCTGCAGGTCGGCCCCGACGGCCGGCCGGTCGACGTGGACGCCGATGCCGTGCCGTGCGAGCAGGTCGGCCGGACCGACACCGGACCGCTGGAGGATCAGCGGCGTCATCACGGAGCCGGCGGCGAGGATCACCTCACCGCGGACCCGCACCGTGCGCACGGTCCCCCCGACGCGGACCTCCGCTCCGACCGCCCGCCCGTCCTCGAGCAGCACCCGGTCGACGGTCGCACCGGTGCGCACCGTGAGCCGACCGGGCCCCAGCGCCGGACGGCCACGGCGCGGTCGGTGCGGTGCGAGGTACGCCTCCGCGGCGGTGACCCGACGTCCGCGCCGCTGGGTCACCATCGTGAGCGCCGCCCCGTCGGGTCGCGCGTGGTAGTCGTCGACGACGGGCAGCCCGAGCTCCGCGCAGGCGTCGAGGAACGCGAGGGTGAGCGGACGCGGGTCGCGCTGCCGCTGGACGGGGACCGGCCCGCCGACGCCGCGGGTCGGCGCCGGTC
>PR_CR_10_Liq_2_inCRDRAFT_1000415_pt1 | contig 11997 bp, 5 predicted proteins | sample PRCRCaboRojoPR_FD_10245 | JGI IMG/M metagenome (IMG submission 10245) | reverse complement strand
CACGGTGGGCAGGGTTTAAATCAAGGAGCCTGCTTCTTTGTCCACATAGACTTCCACATTCTCATGAAGTCTTAAGGCGGTCGCAGGAACAGATTCATTGATGCGATCGTAAATCATTTTGTAAACGGCCTTCGCTTTGTTTAAACCTTTGGCAACTAAGATCACCTTCTTGGCATTCAAAATGGTTGATATTCCCATGGTCACCGCTTCTTTAGGCATCTGATCTTTGCTTTCAAAGAAGGTTTGGTTGCTGTTGATAGTGCTGGGTGACAACATTACTTTATGCGTTTTGGATTCAAATGAAGTCCCAGGTTCATTAAAAGCAATATGGGCATTTACCCCAATCCCCAACAAAATAATGTCAAGGCCTCCTGAATTATCAATGATTTGATCGTATTTTCCATAATCTTGGGGACTTTCATAATATGGGAAGTGGGTTTGATGGGCGTTGATGTCTAAGGGATTGAAAAAATGACGTCTCATAAACGTTTCATAACTTGAGTCGTCTTCTTTGGGTTGATTGTGGTATCGATCTAGATTAAATGTCTGGATAGACTTAACATCAATAGCAGACTTTAGAATTTCATGGGTTGTTTTTTCATAAAATCCAATGTAGGTTCCCCCAGTGGGAAGCCCCATATTCATTTGTGGATTTTGATGGATTGATTCAACCATTTGTTCCGCTAAATATCTATCTATATTTTCGGAGGACTTAAATCGGTTTATATTCATGTTGTCCCTCTATTTTTCTCATATTCATAAAACACTTAAAAGAAGTGTGGTTTTAAAAACTAGCTACAGATTAAAAACTTCACTTATGTTGAATTGTTATATGTGTAATGAGGATTTGTAATCAATCGTATTGAGAATTCTTTTGACGGTATGTTGTGGGCGTTATACCAACGTGCTTTTTAAAGACTTTAGTAAAGTACTGATTATCTGGATACCCACAAAGATTTCCAACTTCATAAACTCTGTAATGACTTGTTTTTAACAATTTCTTAGCGTGATTGATTCGAATATCATTGAGATAATTACTGAAAGTTGTATTTAACTCTTTTTTAAATAATGCTGAAATGTACCCTCTTGATAATAAAAATTCATCTCCCAAAGACTGCAGACTAATTTTTGAAGAATAATGATTATCAATATGCATGGTCAACCCATCGATCAAACGATTTGAACGAGGGATCGAGTTTACATCAGAATCAATCTGAACTGGAAATTCTCCAGTGGCTTTTTTTCTTTTCAGAACTTTTAATAATGATCTGAGTGATAAACTGGTATATTCATAAAGTGCAATATGACAATCCGGTTTGTTTTGACCCAACACATCATACGGGGTTCTAAGTGAAACCAAAATGATTTCTTTGGCATTTTCTAAAACATTCGTATATAAAACTCTTTGGACAAGGGTTAGATGTGAATCGGTTAAGCCAAGAATTACTTTCTTGTTTTTTACCCAATTAGCTATCTCATGGACATTGATTCTCTTGTTATCAATGCTCAGATATTCTAAGCCCAAGTTTTCGCCTAAAAATTTTGCTACGTCCATTTTTTCTACGTTCACATCTTCAGCAATTGAGTTGACATAATTTGTGACTCCAACAACGACTGTGCTTTTATCAATCTCAAAAATGTTTCCACGAACGGTCACACTTTCGTAGCTTATACGCTCACTAATCTGCTCGTTTAATGCATAGTCAACGGGATCAAATTTTTTATTTGACTCAAAAAGTTTTTGCTTCGCTTTGTAAATACGATTTAAACTTTCGTTCAGTTCATTGTGTGAAAGACTGTGATCTTGAATGGCTTCAATTAAAGCATTTCTTACAATCATTTGGCGACCAAAAGTGTGACTGACCGTGATGATGTCAGTGCCCGCTTGCACTGCATAAACGCTTGCTTCTTTGAGTGAGAAGGCTCTTAATATTGCATTCATTTCAAAGTCATCACTGATAACGATCCCGTCATATTTTAATTTTGAGCGCAAATATTGATTGATGATTTTTTTTGAAATGGATGCTGGGAATCGGTCGTCTAAACTTCGATATAAGATATGGGATGACATGATGGAATCAGGTAGCCAATCATTTAAGTACGGACGCAGTTCTGTCTTTTCTAAATCTTCCAAAGACGTATCTAAATAGGGCAAGTCTAAATGAGAATCAATGTTGACATTCCCATGCCCCATAAAGTGCTTATAACAAGCGAGTACATTTTGTGTTTGAATGCCTTTCGCAAAGCCTTCTGAGAGTTTACTCACTTGTTCTGGGTCATCACCAAATGAACGAATTGCAATAATTGGATTTTGAGGGTTGGTGTTGACATCGGCCACGGGGGCCAAGACCTGATTAACCCCTAATTCTCTGAGTTCAGATCCTATGATGCGTCCTACTTGATATGCTGCATCAGGATTTGAGTAGCTCGCGGCGCCAATCGCCATGTGGCCTGGAACTTTAGTAACTCCTTGATAGATTCGACGAATACTTCCGCCTTCCTGATCAGTCGCGATGAGAGCTGGCAAGCCATTATATTGGATGGCAGCCTCTTGAATATCTTGAGTCAGTTTTTTCAGTTGTTCAGGACTCTTAATGTTGCGAGTAAACAAAATGACATTCCCAAAATGATATTTTCTAATTAATTCGACAATTGCATCGGATTGACTGCTGTGCCAACCAATCATCATCAACTGTCCAGCTTTTTGTTCAATGGTTAAGTCTGAGATGTTTTTCATCCTTTAATCGCTCCTGAAGTCAGTCCTTTTATGATGTGTTTTTGAAGGACAAAATAAATAATAATCATTGGGATTGCTATGATTGCCACAGCAGCAACCATTAACCCATAATCGGTGCCACCTTCTCGAGAGCTAATCTCTAAAAGTAAAGCACTGATGGGCATTTTTGATTCTTCTGTTAGAATAATCATTTGTAAAAACAAATCATTATAGCTCCACAAGAAAACAAATATTGCTGCTGAGGCAATGGAGGATTTTGACATAGGCACAATGATTCTAAACAATACTTGGAAAATATTGGCCCCATCGATGAATGCTGACTCTTCCACTTCTTTGGGAAGGGATCGAATAAAGCCACTTAAAAGGATGGTCGCAAAAGCTACATTGCCTGCAACTTGCGGGAGTATGACCCCCAAATGACGACCTTGTAAATTCAAATTCACCAATAATCGAAATAAAGGAAATATAGTTGAAAATATGGGAAACATCATAGATGCAATTAGAATTGCATACACAAGATTTTTTCCTCTAAAATCATATTTAGCTAATGCAAAGGAACCAAATAATGAAATCAATAAAACAATAAATACAACTGAGCCTGAGATAATTAAACTGTTTAAATACGCTTGATATAGTTGATATCTTCCATAGAGTGCTGATGCATAATTATCGAGTGTAAAACTTTGAAGCGGAATAGAAAACGAGTCAACGATAATACGGTCTTTATCTTTAAAAGAATTAATTAAAACCCAAATAAACGGATAGATTGTAGTAATCATCCATACAGATAAAATGGCATAAATTGATAAGACTGTTATTTTTTTTCGTGTCATATTAAATTTCTTCGTTATTCTTAAAAATTAGATTGCTGATGCCACTGAATAATACCCCTGCGAACGCAATGATTACTGCAAACGCGGCGGCAACACCCAATTGATTTGAATTGAATGCTTTTTCATACATATATGTTCCCAACAAATGTAATTCACCGTTTGGAAATCCTCCTGGAGAAATTACATGAGGCAAATCAAAAACCTTAAGGGTCCCAGTTATTGCGAGAACAAATACAGTTCGAGTCACATTTTGAATCATGGGAATTTTAATAAATAGGGATTTTTGAATTCCTGTAGCTCCATCAATCGCTGCTGCATCATTAATCTCAGAAGAAATGCCATTGAGGGCTGTTAAAAAAATCACGAAGTAGAATCCCACATATTGCCATAAAACCGGTCCCATTGTCAGCATAAATCTGCGTATAATGTTCACTGGATCCATCCAGAATATTTTCTCTTGACCCAATTGAATCATTAATTGATTAAGCATACCAAAGTCATAATCATAGAACAAATTAAACATAAGTCCTAATGCAGTCGCAGATATCACGATAGGCAGAAAAAATGTGACCTTGAAAACGGAAGCAAATCGGTCAATGACACTTACTAATAGAGCTAATATCAATGCAAGCCCTACTTGAAAAATAAGCACCAAAGCAATTAATATAAGCGTATTTGTAAAAGATGTGACAAAAGTAGAATCCCCAAAAAGATTCAAGTAATTTGTAATTCCAGAAAATGACGGATTTTGATCTAAGATGCTCGTGAAGTTGAAAAGACTATTGTAGATGTTGACTCCAAAGGGGTAAAAAAGAAAAACCGTCACGAAAATTAAAATTGGTAATAAGAAAAACCAGGGAAGTATTTTACTTTTGTACATCAGTGTTCTCCATCTATTTTTAGAGGGTGTAAATGAATACACCCTCTGACAAATCTAATTTAAATTTGCAAAACTTTCTAATGCTTCAATAATCTCATCTGTAGACCCCTCGAGATACGCAGCGGATTTTTTAACTAATTCTGTAAAAGATCCTGCAGCGGAAGCATCAGACAAGGGCAATGTTGCTGTGTCTGTTCTTGCTGGCATTCCGTTCATCGATACAGAGATACCATTTAGATTATCTACCACGGCACTCGGATCGGATGGGATACCACCCAACTCAGCATATGCAACGATGGATTCGGTTTTCGTCATTTCAGAAATAAAGTTAACTGCTAATTCCCGTTTAGCCTCATCTTCCCACGCTTGTCGAGTAATGTAGAAACCTGAAGTAAAACCACTTTGCATGTAGTACTTGTTCATTCCACCCTCTGACTCTGGAATTGCAGGAAAAGGAACCATTATAGTTTTGTCTGGATCGACACTTGTGCCTTCAATCCCACCAGCAAACCATGACCCATCAAGAATCATTGCAGCTTGACCGGTTTTGAAAAGCTGATTAGCAATTTCATTTTTTTGATTGCCGCGCGTATCTCCGAACCAGCCTTTGTCAGCTAATTCATTTAACATGCTCAATGCTTCAACCCATTTTTCACCATCTGCTGTAGCGGTTTGTCCACCAAAACTTCCTGGTTCTGGGATGTTGAAGAATGCGTCGGGTCCATTAAATCCTAATACCAGGTGCTCAATCCAATAGTGAGGAACATCCTCTGCCCCAAAGGCGAATGGAATGATATCTCTAGAAATTAATTCATCGGCGATGTCATTGAAATCTTGCCATGACCAAACATCTTTATCTAAATACGATTCAAGATCACCGGTAAATAATTCTGTATTAACAAATACGCCTTCTACAAATCCTTTAATAGGCACTGCGTATGGATCCATGACATTCTCAGAAATGTTACTTGCATAATCTGGATACTCCTGCCGAATCTCCTCAATGGAAACCACCATGTCATTTTCTACAAATGGCGCTGCAGTCGCTCCAGTAAAGAAAAACAANACATCAGGTTCTGTTCCGCTGTAGAAAGACGAAACCACACTTGTTTTCCAAATTTCATTCGACGTTGCTGACGTATCATTAACAGTAACGCCATAATCAGCCTCAAACTGACTAATAATATCTTGGTACACAGAAGCATTTGGATCGGTACCGCCAAACATACTGACAGTTCTTAGCTCATCAACTTCCTCAGATGCACCCGAACCACATGCTGCCAAACTAAAAACAAATAATAATGCTAAACTACTTAAAATAATTTTTTTCATTCATAAACTCCTTTTATTGAAATCAACTTCAGTTTATCACCGATAAAAGCGCTTACAAATATGAAAAAAATAATATTTGTTGTCTTATATTAATAATTAAACCATATTTTATGAAAAAGTTTGCGTAATCTTTTTATTCATACTCTAAATTATCAAATAAAAACCCCACCACGGTGGGTAGGGTTTAAATCAAGGAGCCTGCTTCTTTGTCCACATAGACTTCCACATTCTCATGAAGTCTTAAGGCGGTCGCAGGAACAGATTCACTGATGNGNNCGTAAATCATTTTGTAAACGGCCTTCGCTTTGTTTAAACCTTTGGCAACTAAGATCACCTTCTTGGCATTCAAAATGGTTGATATTCCCATGGTCACCGCTTCTTTAGGCATCTGATCTTTGCTTTCAAAGAAGGTTTGGTTGCTGTTGATAGTGCTGGGTGACAACATTACTTTATGCGTTTTGGATTCAAATGAAGTCCCAGGTTCATTAAAAGCAATATGGGCATTTACCCCAATCCCCAACAAAATAATGTCAAGGCCTCCTGAATTATCAATGATTTGATCGTATTTTCCATAATCTTGGGGACTTTCATAATATGGGAAGTGGGTTTGATGGGCGTTGATGTCTAAGGGATTGAAAAAATGACGTCTCATAAACGTTTCATAACTTGAGTCGTCTTCTTTGGGTTGATTGTGGTATCGATCTAGATTAAATGTCTGGATAGACTTAACATCAATAGCAGACTTTAGAATTTCATGGGTTGTTTTTTCATAAAATCCAATGTAGGTTCCCCCAGTGGGAAGCCCCATATTCATTTGTGGATTTTGATGGATTGATTCAACCATTTGTTCCGCTAAATATCTATCTATATTTTCGGAGGACTTAAATCGGTTTATATTCATGTTGTCCCTCTATTTTTCTCATATTCATAAAACACTTAAAAGAAGTGTGGTTTTAAAAACTAGCTACAGATTAAAAACTTCACTTATGTTGAATTGTTATATGTGTAATGAGGATTTGTAATCAATCGTATTGAGAATTCTTTTGACGGTATGTTGTGGGCGTTATACCAACGTGCTTTTTAAAGACTTTAGTAAAGTACTGATTATCTGGATACCCACAAAGATTTCCAACTTCATAAACTCTGTAATGACTTGTTTTTAACAATTTCTTAGCGTGATTGATTCGAATATCATTGAGATAATTACTGAAAGTTGTATTTAACTCTTTTTTAAATAATGCTGAAATGTACCCTCTTGATAATAAAAATTCATCTCCCAAAGACTGCAGACTAATTTTTGAAGAATAATGATTATCAATATGCATGGTCAACCCATCGATCAAACGATTTGAACGAGGGATCGAGTTTACATCAGAATCAATCTGAACTGGAAATTCTCCAGTGGCTTTTTTTCTTTTCAGAACTTTTAATAATGATCTGAGTGATAAACTGGTATATTCATAAAGTGCAATATGACAATCCGGTTTGTTTTGACCCAACACATCATACGGGGTTCTAAGTGAAACCAAAATGATTTCTTTGGCATTTTCTAAAACATTCGTATATAAAACTCTTTGGACAAGGGTTAGATGTGAATCGGTTAAGCCAAGAATTACTTTCTTGTTTTTTACCCAATTAGCTATCTCATGGACATTGATTCTCTTGTTATCAATGCTCAGATATTCTAAGCCCAAGTTTTCGCCTAAAAATTTTGCTACGTCCATTTTTTCTACGTTCACATCTTCAGCAATTGAGTTGACATAATTTGTGACTCCAACAACGACTGTGCTTTTATCAATCTCAAAAATGTTTCCACGAACGGTCACACTTTCGTAGCTTATACGCTCACTAATCTGCTCGTTTAATGCATAGTCAACGGGATCAAATTTTTTATTTGACTCAAAAAGTTTTTGCTTCGCTTTGTAAATACGATTTAAACTTTCGTTCAGTTCATTGTGTGAAAGACTGTGATCTTGAATGGCTTCAATTAAAGCATTTCTTACAATCATTTGGCGACCAAAAGTGTGACTGACCGTGATGATGTCAGTGCCCGCTTGCACTGCATAAACGCTTGCTTCTTTGAGTGAGAAGGCTCTTAATATTGCATTCATTTCAAAGTCATCACTGATAACGATCCCGTCATATTTTAATTTTGAGCGCAAATATTGATTGATGATTTTTTTTGAAATGGATGCTGGGAATCGGTCGTCTAAACTTCGATATAAGATATGGGATGACATGATGGAATCAGGTAGCCAATCATTTAAGTACGGACGCAGTTCTGTCTTTTCTAAATCTTCCAAAGACGTATCTAAATAGGGCAAGTCTAAATGAGAATCAATGTTGACATTCCCATGCCCCATAAAGTGCTTATAACAAGCGAGTACATTTTGTGTTTGAATGCCTTTCGCAAAGCCTTCTGAGAGTTTACTCACTTGTTCTGGGTCATCACCAAATGAACGAATTGCAATAATTGGATTTTGAGGGTTGGTGTTGACATCGGCCACGGGGGCCAAGACCTGATTAACCCCTAATTCTCTGAGTTCAGATCCTATGATGCGTCCTACTTGATATGCTGCATCAGGATTTGAGTAGCTCGCGGCGCCAATCGCCATGTGGCCTGGAACTTTAGTAACTCCTTGATAGATTCGACGAATACTTCCGCCTTCCTGATCAGTCGCGATGAGAGCTGGCAAGCCATTATATTGGATGGCAGCCTCTTGAATATCTTGAGTCAGTTTTTTCAGTTGTTCAGGACTCTTAATGTTGCGAGTAAACAAAATGACATTCCCAAAATGATATTTTCTAATTAATTCGACAATTGCATCGGATTGACTGCTGTGCCAACCAATCATCATCAACTGTCCAGCTTTTTGTTCAATGGTTAAGTCTGAGATGTTTTTCATCCTTTAATCGCTCCTGAAGTCAGTCCTTTTATGATGTGTTTTTGAAGGACAAAATAAATAATAATCATTGGGATTGCTATGATTGCCACAGCAGCAACCATTAACCCATAATCGGTGCCACCTTCTCGAGAGCTAATCTCTAAAAGTAAAGCACTGATGGGCATTTTTGATTCTTCTGTTAGAATAATCATTTGTAAAAACAAATCATTATAGCTCCACAAGAAAACAAATATTGCTGCTGAGGCAATGGAGGATTTTGACATAGGCACAATGATTCTAAACAATACTTGGAAAATATTGGCCCCATCGATGAATGCTGACTCTTCCACTTCTTTGGGAAGGGATCGAATAAAGCCACTTAAAAGGATGGTCGCAAAAGCTACATTGCCTGCAACTTGCGGGAGTATGACCCCCAAATGACGACCTTGTAAATTCAAATTCACCAATAATCGAAATAAAGGAAATATAGTTGAAAATATGGGAAACATCATAGATGCAATTAGAATTGCATACACAAGATTTTTTCCTCTAAAATCATATTTAGCTAATGCAAAGGAACCAAATAATGAAATCAATAAAACAATAAATACAACTGAGCCTGAGATAATTAAACTGTTTAAATACGCTTGATATAGTTGATATCTTCCATAGAGTGCTGATGCATAATTATCGAGTGTAAAACTTTGAAGCGGAATAGAAAACGAGTCAACGATAATACGGTCTTTATCTTTAAAAGAATTAATTAAAACCCAAATAAACGGATAGATTGTAGTAATCATCCATACAGATAAAATGGCATAAATTGATAAGACTGTTATTTTTTTTCGTGTCATATTAAATTTCTTCGTTATTCTTAAAAATTAGATTGCTGATGCCACTGAATAATACCCCTGCGAACGCAATGATTACTGCAAACGCGGCGGCAACACCCAATTGATTTGAATTGAATGCTTTTTCATACATATATGTTCCCAACAAATGTAATTCACCGTTTGGAAATCCTCCTGGAGAAATTACATGAGGCAAATCAAAAACCTTAAGGGTCCCAGTTATTGCGAGAACAAATACAGTTCGAGTCACATTTTGAATCATGGGAATTTTAATAAATAGGGATTTTTGAATTCCTGTAGCTCCATCAATCGCTGCTGCATCATTAATCTCAGAAGAAATGCCATTGAGGGCTGTTAAAAAAATCACGAAGTAGAATCCCACATATTGCCATAAAACCGGTCCCATTGTCAGCATAAATCTGCGTATAATGTTCACTGGATCCATCCAGAATATTTTCTCTTGACCCAATTGAATCATTAATTGATTAAGCATACCAAAGTCATAATCATAGAACAAATTAAACATAAGTCCTAATGCAGTCGCAGATATCACGATAGGCAGAAAAAATGTGACCTTGAAAACGGAAGCAAATCGGTCAATGACACTTACTAATAGAGCTAATATCAATGCAAGCCCTACTTGAAAAATAAGCACCAAAGCAATTAATATAAGCGTATTTGTAAAAGATGTGACAAAAGTAGAATCCCCAAAAAGATTCAAGTAATTTGTAATTCCAGAAAATGACGGATTTTGATCTAAGATGCTCGTGAAGTTGAAAAGACTATTGTAGATGTTGACTCCAAAGGGGTAAAAAAGAAAAACCGTCACGAAAATTAAAATTGGTAATAAGAAAAACCAGGGAAGTATTTTACTTTTGTACATCAGTGTTCTCCATCTATTTTTAGAGGGTGTAAATGAATACACCCTCTGACAAATCTAATTTAAATTTGCAAAACTTTCTAATGCTTCAATAATCTCATCTGTAGACCCCTCGAGATACGCAGCGGATTTTTTAACTAATTCTGTAAAAGATCCTGCAGCGGAAGCATCAGACAAGGGCAATGTTGCTGTGTCTGTTCTTGCTGGCATTCCGTTCATCGATACAGAGATACCATTTAGATTATCTACCACGGCACTCGGATCGGATGGGATACCACCCAACTCAGCATATGCAACGATGGATTCGGTTTTCGTCATTTCAGAAATAAAGTTAACTGCTAATTCCCGTTTAGCCTCATCTTCCCACGCTTGTCGAGTAATGTAGAAACCTGAAGTAAAACCACTTTGCATGTAGTACTTGTTCATTCCACCCTCTGACTCTGGAATTGCAGGAAAAGGAACCATTATAGTTTTGTCTGGATCGACACTTGTGCCTTCAATCCCACCAGCAAACCATGACCCATCAAGAATCATTGCAGCTTGACCGGTTTTGAAAAGCTGATTAGCAATTTCATTTTTTTGATTGCCGCGCGTATCTCCGAACCAGCCTTTGTCAGCTAATTCATTTAACATGCTCAATGCTTCAACCCATTTTTCACCATCTGCTGTAGCGGTTTGTCCACCAAAACTTCCTGGTTCTGGGATGTTGAAGAATGCGTCGGGTCCATTAAATCCTAATACCAGGTGCTCAATCCAATAGTGAGGAACATCCTCTGCCCCAAAGGCGAATGGAATGATATCTCTAGAAATTAATTCATCGGCGATGTCATTGAAATCTTGCCATGACCAAACATCTTTATCTAAATACGATTCAAGATCACCGGTAAATAATTCTGTATTAACAAATACGCCTTCTACAAATCCTTTAATAGGCACTGCGTATGGATCCATGACATTCTCAGAAATGTTACTTGCATAATCTGGATACTCCTGCCGAATCTCCTCAATGGAAACCACCATGTCATTTTCTACAAATGGCGCTGCAGTCGCTCCAGTAAAGAAAAACAATACATCAGGTTCTGTTCCGCTGTAGAAAGACGAAACCACACTTGTTTTCCAAATTTCATTCGACGTTGCTGACGTATCATTAACAGTAACGCCATAATCAGCCTCAAACTGACTAATAATATCTTGGTACACAGAAGCATTTGGATCGGTACCGCCAAACATACTGACAGTTCTTAGCTCATCAACTTCCTCAGATGCACCCGAACCACATGCTGCCAAACTAAAAACAAATAATAATGCTAAACTACTTAAAATAATTTTTTTCATTCATAAACTCCTTTTATTGAAATCAACTTCAGTTTATCACCGATAAAAGCGCTTACAAATATGAAAAAAATAATATTTGTTGTCTTATATTAATAATTAAACCATATTTTATGAAAAAGTTTGCGTAATCTTTTTATTCATACTCTAAATTATCAAATAAAAACCCCACCACGGTGGGTAGGGTTTAAATCAAGGAGCCTGCTTCTTTGTCCACATAGACTTCCACATTCTCATGAAGTCTTAAGGCGGTCGCAGGAACAGATT
>PR_CR_10_Liq_2_inCRDRAFT_1000413_pt1 | contig 12015 bp, 13 predicted proteins | sample PRCRCaboRojoPR_FD_10245 | JGI IMG/M metagenome (IMG submission 10245) | reverse complement strand
CCCGTCTGGGGCTCCACTTCGGCCTGACTCTCGGCCGCCGGAGCTGAATCTTCACTTTCGGATGACATGAACTGTTGATTCTGCGCCAGCCACCAACCCACAGCTCCGAGGGCGGCGAGCAAAAGCAGAATTATCAGCGCCAGCGTCAGGAAACCCGGCCCCGTGCGGAGTGCTGCACGGGGTTTGGCACCACCGAACGAGTCTGTACCGGCACGTGCAATTAACGGGCTTGAAGCATCATCACCTGCCGCCTCAGCCAGTGCGGCGAGCAGCGGCTCGGCCGGAATGCCGAGCAATTGGCTGTAGGAGCGCACATAGCCTTGGACGAAGGTCAGCGGCGGCAGGGCCGCGTAGTTGTCGGCTTCGAGATGTTCAATGGTCTTTCGGTTCAGATGCAACGCCTCGGCGACCTGCTCGAGCGTCATATCCCGTTGCAGCCTCTCTTCTCGCAGCTGCTTGCCCGGGCCCGGCATTGTCTGCTCGGTCCCCGCTTCGGACGCCTTGGTGCTTTTAATACTCATCGCGATCCACCCGATCAGCCAGTTGGCTGCGTGATTCCCCCAAAGCCTCAGTGTAGCGCGAAAAGGCCTGAGTTGCGGCACCGCTTTGCTTCAATTCCCGAGCGGCTTCGGCAAGTCCATCAATCGCTGGCGGATAATCCGGACGGGCATCGAGGGCTCGCTGCCAGTAACTGCGCGCCGCTGCCCAGTGACCGGCATTCGCCAGACAGCGGCCAGCATTACTCAGCGCCATCGCCCTGCCCTCATAGAGCCGATTGGAGGCAGCCAGCGTCCAGAGATCGAGGGCTCGCTCGATCTGTGAATCCCGGCAGAGGAAGGCGGCATAGTTATTCAAAGCCGCCCCGTTGTCGGGTTCCAACTGCAGGGCCCGCTGATAGTGCCGGCTGGCAATCTCCGGGCGATCGATGCGGGCGTTGAGTTCCGCGGCTATGACGTGCGCGGCGGTGAGATCCGGAGACTGCTCAAGTGCGCGCTCGACCTTCTCCAGCGCCTCGGCGTAATCCCCGCGCTGCAGGTGGTAGGCGGCAATATCCGTATTCGCCTTTGCCGCCCGGGCAGCCTGCTCCGCACCGACCGGCCCGATTGGCTGAACCGCGCAGCCGCATAGCATCCCAAGGATTGCTCCAAGGCATGCCCAGCGCATCAGGAATCAGCCTTCTCCGCACTTTGTTTGCCGCGATTGCGTCGGTTGATCACCTGACCAACCAACTGCCCGCAGGCACCGTCGATATCCTGCCCCCGGGTCCGACGGATGGTGGTAATAAACCCGGCCTGCTGCAGCGTCTCGGCAAACCGCAGGATACGGTCCCGGGGTGAGCACCGATATGCCGAGCCGGGGAACGGATTGAAAGGAATCAGATTGATCTTGGAAGGAACCCCACGCAGCAGCGAGATCAGCTCACGCGCGTTTTTCTGGCTGTCGTTGACACCGTCGAGCATCACGTATTCCCAGTAGATGCAGCGATGAGGGGTGTTATCGACATAATGCTCGCAGGCCGGTATGAGCTCTCGCAGCGGATATTTGCGATTGATGGGGACAATCTCATCACGCAAGGGATCATTGGGCGCATGCAAAGAGACCGCAAGGCTGATGTGGCTGTGCTCGGCCAAGCGATACAGGGCCGGCACGAGCCCCACCGTTGAGAGCGTCACCCGACGCCGTGACAACCCCCAGGCATAGGGGTCGACCATGAGGTTGGTCGCCGGCACGACATTGCGGAAGTTGGCGAGCGGCTCCCCCATTCCCATCAGAACCACATTGGTCACGCGCCGCCCGCGTCCCTCGGCTTCGAGCGCCTGTGTGGCGTAGTGCAGCTGCCCGATGATCTCCGCGGCGGTGAGGTTTCGATTGAAACCCTGCTTGCCGGTGGAGCAGAACCCGCAGTCCAGCGCGCAACCGACCTGAGAGGAAACGCACAGGGTGCCGCGATCACGCTCAGGGATATAGACCGTCTCGACGGCCTGACCGCTCTCAAGCGCCAGCAACCACTTACGCGTACCGTCACTGGATTCCCGATCGAAGATCGCCTGTGGCAGCGTCTGCTCTGAGATGGTTTTAAGCGTTGCGCGAAAACCCTTCGCCAGGTCAGTCATCGCGTCAAGGTCAAAGACCTGGCGCTGATGCAGCCACTGCCGAAGCTGCTTGCTGCGAAAGGGCTTCTCGCCCAGTTCAGCAAGCAGCGACTGCAACCCCGCCTCATCCAGGCCGAGCAGATTCACCCGGCCTGCGGCGGTCAGCGGCCTTGCTTCAACGGCGGCTGTGGAGCTCATCATCGGCAAAGAAGTAAGCGATCTCTTCGCGGGCTGTCTCAGGGGCGTCAGAGCCGTGCACCGCATTGGCATCGATGGTCTCGGCCAGATCGTGCCGAATGGTACCGGCAGCGGCTTCAGCCGGGTTGGTGGCACCCATGATTTCGCGGTTCTTGCGAATTGCGTCCTCACCTTCGAGCACCTGAACCACAATGGGCCCGGAAGTCATGAATTTCACCAGATCACCGAAGAAGGGACGCTCGCGATGGACGGCATAAAATCCCTCGGCCTGTTCCTGGCTGAGGTGCATCATGCGGGAGGCGATGATTTCAAGCCCGGCAGTCTCAAAACGCCGATAAATCTCGCCAATATGATTCTTGGCGACGGCATCGGGCTTGACGATGGAAAGCGTGCGCTCAACGGCCATGGATATAAACTCCTGATTACTTCCGGGTAAAGCCGGACTGAAAAAACAAAAACCCACCCGCAATGGCGCAGTGGGCCCAAATCCGGCCACAGTCTAACCACCCGACCGGGTAGCGGCAATCACTGCACCGAGAAGCTTTCTCCACAACCGCACTCGGCGGTGACATTCGGGTTGCGGAAGCTGAAGCGCTGATTGAGCCCATCCTGGACGAAATCCACTTCCATACCCTCGAGAAACGGCAGGCTCTGACGGTCAATGACGACCGACACACCGTGCTGCTCGACCAGGGTATCTTCGGCGCCCACGTCCTCGGCGTAATCCACCGTGTACATGAACCCGGAACACCCGGAAGTCTTGACGCCCAGGCGCAGACCAACACCGCTGCCATGCCGGGAGAGCGAATCACGAATATGCGCGGCTGCGCGTTCTGTCAGCTGAATACTCATACTCAACATCCACCTCCTTTAACCTCTTCTGCCGCCAATGCCGAGCGCAGGGCATCCTCGATCACCAGAGCCTGGGTTTTCGCCACCGCACTCACCGCCAGACTCTCAGCAAGCCAGCGCCCGGTCACCGCCTCGGCGCGAGCGATGGGCGCGCCCGTTAATTGATGCCCGAGCCATCCGGCCATCCTGACGGCCTCAAGGCTACCAAACACCTCAAAACAAACCGCCCTGAGGCATTCATTGTCAAGCCTGACCCAGCAATCAACCCGGCAGTCATCCTCTAGGCGGCCTGCTCGACCATGTCGATACCCCGCCGGCGAAGTCGGCGCGCCCAAATGCGCTTGATACTGATCGTCGAGCCAACCCTGCATGATTTCAAGCCAGATTCAGTGGGGTTGTGACCGAGTAGACACTTTCAATGGATGCGCCGGCCTGCAGCTCGCGCCAGACCGGAGAGACGGCGCGCAGGGCCTGCACCGCCTCAGCCACCGTCTCGGCGACCTCTTCGACGGCCTCAGCGGTTGTAAACCGCCCCAGACTGAAGCGCACGGATGCATGTGCCAGTGCATCCGGACGGCCCATCGCCCGCAGCACATGGGATGGGCCCTCACGGCTACTGCAGGCAGAGCCGAAGCCGACCATGCAGTTGGCAAGCAGCCCGCGAAGCGCTTCACCATGAACACCGGCAAAAGCAACATTGAGGATATGCGGCGAGCCGTCCTCACGGCTGTTGAGCACCACCCCCTCTAGCGCCGCCATTCGCCGGCGCAGTTGCTGCCATAGGGCGCGTTGCCGCTCGCCTTCCGAGGGACTGTCCGGATGCCGGAATGCCTCGGCCATACCCGCGATCAACGGCACCGGCAATGTCCCCGAGCGCAGTCCCTGTTGCTGGCCACCCCCATGGATCATCGCATCGAGCCGCACTGCCGGACGATAGCAGAGCGCGCCAATACCCTTCGGCCCATAGAACTTGTGCGCCGAGACCACCAACAGATCCGCGCTGGAGAAAAGCGCTGGATCATGCAGACGCCCGGCCGCCTGGGCGGCGTCGACATGCAACAGCGCACCTGCGGCATGCACTTTCTCAGCGATGCTGCCGACATCCTGGATGACGCCGGTTTCATTGTTCACAAGCGCGATACTGACCAGCGCCACGGTTTCATCGAGTGCGGCATCCAGAGAATCCGGACAGACCCTGCCATCAGCCCTCACCGCCAGGGTCTGCGCTTTCATCCCGTACTGCTCTGCCGCCTTCGCCGCCGCGAGCACCGCCGAGTGTTCCGTAGCCGGCAAAAGTAAGCGGTGACGGGCGCTACCGCGCGCCCTGAGCGCCGAGGCAGTCCCGAGAATTGCCAGGTTGTCGGCCTCGGTCGCACCACTGGTCCACACCAGACGATGCGAGTCCAGACCAAGTGCATGGCGGACCGCGGCATCGGCCTCCTCTACACAGCGATGCGCTTCAAGCCCTGCCGGATGGATGCTTGAGGGATTGGCAACCGGCTCGCCCGGGCGCTGGTAATCCGCCATGACCTCCGCGACACGCGGGTCAAGCGGAGTGGTCGCGGCATAATCAAAATAAGGCGCGCTCATTGCTTTGCGGCGGGCTCATCATCCATCGCGCAGTTCTCGATCTCGGGGATCTCGCTGTCGTTGACCTGCGCACCCAGCGCCCGCAGCGCGGCACACATCTCCTGGAGCCGGGCGTCGGTGTGGTGGACATGATCCAGAATGGCGTTAATGGCGTTTGCCACCGGGTCGGGCATATCGCGGGTTGCCCCATAGGCTTCAAAGCCGATCCGACGGGCCGTCTCGGCCCGGCGTTGATCAGCCTCGGTCGGTGGTGTTGCCTGATCCGCAATTCGCGCAACCCGTGCCGGAATACCCACCATGGTGGCCGCCGCGGGAACATCCTTGACCACCACGGCATTCGAGCCGATACGCGCACCATCACCGACATGCAACGGACCGAGCACCTTGGCACCGGCACCAACCACCACATCATTGCCCAGTGTCGGGTGGCGCTTACCCGGCTCCCAGGAGGTCCCGCCCAGCGTCACACCCTGGTACAACGTGCAGTCATCCCCGACTTCTGCCGTCTCGCCGATCACAACACCCAGGCCATGATCAATGAAAAACCGCCGGCCGATCTTCGCCGCCGGATGAATCTCGATACCCGTTAACAGACGCGCAATGACAGAGAAAAAGCGCGCCAGCCAGCGAAGTCGATGACGCCACAGCCAGTGATTCATCCGATGCAGGATGAGCGCGTGCACGCCGGGATAAGCGGTCAGCACCTCAAATCGATTGCGTGCTGCCGGGTCACGTTCAAAAACGCAGCTAATGTCCTCTCTGAGACGCTGGAACATAATCGCCACTCATTTCGCGTTTTATGCAGGAAAGCCTGCCAGTATACGCCTTAATTGAGAATACGCTTGAGAATACCGCGCAACAGATCCACTTCATCATCCGTCGGCCGTGCCCGGTTGAACAGATTGCGAAGCCGCCTCAGCATGACTTCTCTGGGTGCGCGCTCGGCGTAGCCGCTTTGCACAATCAACGCTTCCAACGCCTGATGCAGGCCCTCAAGCCGCGCTCCGGTGGCCGGCTCCGCGGCATCCGCTGCTGACAGCGATGCCTGCGACTCATCAGCCGTGGCCAGAAAAAGCTCATAGGCCATGATCTGCACGGCGGCTGCAAGATTCAGTGCCGGGTAATCGGGGTTGGCAGGAATGTGGACAAGACGATGGCAATGCGCCAGCTCATCGTTGGTAAGACCCGTGCGCTCACGACCAAAGAGCACCGATGCGCCGCCCGCCTCAGTCGCGACCAGGGCAGCTGCCTCCCGTGGCGTGAGAGCCGGCACGCCATCGCGCCGCGGCCTTGCCGTGAGCCCGAGTATCAGACGACTGTCGGCAAGCGCATCCGAGAGATCGGGGTAGGTCCTTGCCGCGTTGAGGACATCATCGGCATTGGCTGCCATGGCCTGCGCCTGTGCATCCACCGTACACTCCAGCGCCACCAGATCGAGTCCGGTTAATGCCATGGTTTTCATCGCTCTGGCGGTCGCTCCGAGATTACCCGGATGACTCGTTCCTACCAGAACAAAGCGAATGCCTGCTCTTGAGTCGTTCATGAATGTCTGGCCTCTCCCTGCAGCTTGAACCTGTTATGATAGAGCGAAGTTTTGAATTCTACGGCATGCGGCACAGGCTGCAGCCCCGATCTCAGGAATCCGCTTCATGCACCCGATGATTAACGTTGCCGTGCGCGCTGCGCGCAGCGCCGGGAATATCATTGTCCGTCACATTGACCGCCTTGACCGTATCCAGGTTGAGAACAAAGGCTTGAACGATTACGTCAGCGATGTTGATCGCATGGCCGAGGATGAGATCCGCGCCACGCTCTCGCAGGCTTACCCGGATCACGCCATCATCGGCGAGGAGCACGGCGGGACAGAAGACCGGGACTATGTCTGGCTGATCGACCCGCTGGATGGCACGCATAATTATCTACGCGGCTTCCCGCACTATTGCGTCTCTATCACCCTGAAATATCGCGGGGCACTGGAGGCCGGGGTGATTTACGATCCGATCCGCCAGGAGCTCTGGACCGCCAAACGAGGCGGAGGCTGTGTTTTTGAAGGACGCCGCATGCGCATGCCAACACGCCAGAGCATCGATGGCGCGCTCCTCGGGACGGGCTTTCCCCTGCGCAACGATCGCTACCATGACGCTTATCTCGGCATGTTCGGCGATATCTTCCGTCGGGCCGGTGACCTTCGCCGCGCCGGCTCAGCCGCACTGGATCTGGCCTATGTCGCCAGTGGGCGGCTCGATGGCTTCTGGGAGGTAGGACTCAGCCCCTGGGACATGGGCGCCGGCGCGCTCATGATTCGCGAGGCGGGCGGTATCGTTGGTGATTTTGCCGGCGGCGACCGCTATCTCGAGACCGGCAACATTATTGCCGGCAGCCCCAAGGTCTTTGCTGATCTTGTCCGCACCATCGCCCCCCACCGAGTCGAGGGTATCCGCGCCTGACCAGCCGCTCAGGCGACTTCGCGCTGTGGTGAGACATCCGCGCAGGTCTTCAGCGACTCGCGCACATCACTCCAGCGCAACAGCTCAAGCTCACCGCTGTGCGATTCCACCAGAGCGGTGCAACTCTCAACCCAATCCCCATCATTGCAGTAGAGCACATCGCTGCGCTCGGTGATTTCGGCGTGATGGATGTGTCCACAGACCAGTCCATCAACACCGGCCTCTTTGGCCTCATGCACCAGCGCCTCTTCGTAATTGGCGATGTACTGCATGACATTCTTGGTGCGATTTTTCAGATGCGCAGCCAGTGACCAGTAGGGCTGATTGAACGCCTGGCGGATGCGATTGACCCAGTGATTCGCCCGAATCAGCCAGGCGTACATGCGATTGCCCAGCATCGCCACCAAGCGACTGCATTGAACGACCGTATCGAACTCATCGCCATGAAGAACCAGTAGACGACGGCCATCGGCACACTCATGGATTGCCCGCAGTTCGATGCTCACGCCCTCGATGGACATCCCCGCATAGGCACGCATCATCTCATCATGGTTACCCGGGATATAAATGACCCGGGTGCCATTGCGGGCACGCATGAGAATATTCTGGATGACAGCATTGTGGGAATCCGGCCAACGCAGGCCGCGCCGGCGCATCTCCCAGATATCGAGAATGTCGCCAACGAGATAGAGCGTTTCACACTCAACGGATTCCAGAAAATCGAGCAGGTAGTCGGCACGCGCGCCGCGAAAACCGAGATGGGTGTCAGAGATGAAAATACTGCGGTAGCGAAGCGGTCGAAGCAGCTGGACTTCGGTCATATCGGACTTCCGGTGGCCAGGTTTCTCCAAAGCCTACTGACTGTTTGTGAAAAACTGATGACGCCCGGGTCAGGGGCGCTCTTCCTCGAGATCCTCTCCTTCTTTGGGCGGTGGAATGAGGTCCTCCTTGCTGACACCCAGGGCCAGAGCCGCAGAGCTGGCAACAAAGATCGAGGAGTATGTTCCCACCAGCACCCCGATAATTAATGCGAGTGCAAATCCGCGAATGAGTTCCCCACCGAGGGTAAAAAGGGCGATCAGCACGAGCAGCGTGGTCAGACTCGTCACCAGGGTCCGCGGCAGCATTTGATTAATCGACCGATCGGTCACCTCAACCGCGGTACCCTTTCGCATCCGAATGAAGTTCTCGCGAATTCGATCAAAGACCACAATGGTGTCATTGAGCGAATAGCCGATCACCGCCAGCAGGGCGGCGAGTACGGTGAGGTCGAACTGCAGACCGATACCGGCAAAGATGCCAATGGTCACGATCACATCATGCAGGACGGCTGAAACCGCCCCGATGGCAAACCGGTATTCAAATCGAAACGCCACATAAATCAGGATCCCGCCAAGGGCATAAAGCAGAGCCAGCCCGCCTTTCTCCGCCAGCTCCTCACCAATCTGCGGCCCGACAAATTCCACGCGGCGCAGCTCCGCTTCCGGATTGGCGGCCTGGAGCGCTGCCAACACGGCATTACTGAGTGCATCCCCCTCACCGGCATCCGGCCCTAAGCGAATGAGAATATCCCGCGCCGTGCCAAAGGTCTGCACCACAGCCCCGTCAAAACCGCCGGCATCCAGCGTCTCGCGCACCTCGGCAAGGTCCACGGCCTGCGGGTAGCCCACTTCAACCAGGGTACCGCCGGTAAAATCCAAACCCAGATTGAGCCCGCGAAAAACCAGAAAGGCCAGGGCCGCAGCCACCAACAACGCAGTAAAAATGGCCGCATGAAGCCGATAGGCCATGAAATTGATTCGGGTCTCGCGTTTGAAAAAATCCACGCCGACTCCCTAGATGGCCAGACGAACGCCGCGGCGTCCGCCGTAGATGAAGTTAACGATGGCACGCGTGCCAAGGATGGCTGTAAACATGGAGCTGAGAATGCCAATCGAGAGTGTCACTGCGAACCCTTTGACCGGGCCGGTACCAAAGGCGAAAAGCACCAACGCAGCGATCAGCGTTGTGATATTGGCATCTGCAATCGTCGATAGCGCTTTGCCGTAGCCGCCTTCGATGGCCTGCTGGGTACTGCTGCCGGCGCGCAGTTCTTCACGAATCCGCTCGAAGATCAGCACATTCGCATCCACCGCCATGCCCACAGTGAGCACAATGCCGGCAATACCCGGCAGCGTCAGCGTTGCCTGCAGAATCGACAGACAGCAACAATCAGAATCAGGTTGGCGAACAGAGCGAGATTGGCGATCAGGCCGAAGACCTTGTAGTAGACCGCCATGAACACAACCACCAGTGCGAATCCGAGCAGCACCGCCGCCATGCCCTGGTCGATATTCTCCTGCCCGAGGCTCGGCCCGATGGTCCGTTCCTCGACAATCTGCATAGGTGCCGCCAGCGAGCCGGCACGAAGCAGTAGTGCCAGATTACGCGCCTCGAGCGAGCTGTCGAGACCGGTAATCCGGAATCGACTGCCCAGCTGCTCCTGAATGCGCGCCACATTGATGACTTCCTCGACCTCAACCTGCTCGCGAATGACTTCATCGCCAACGCGCCGGGCCTGCAGCTCGGTTTCCTTGAATACCACCGCCATGTGATCACCGACTCGATCACCGGTGACCCTTGCCATCACGCCGCCGCCACTGCCGCTCAAACGGATATTGACCTGCGACTGCCCGGTCTCGGTATCGATTCCCGACTGGGCGTCGGTAATCGCCTCGCCGGTAATAATCACTTCACGCTCAAGCAGCACAAAGCCTCCGCCGCGCTCCGGGAAACGTTCGGTCCCGGGCGGCACTGGCTCACTCTCATCGCCAAAGTAAGGGAAGTTGCCCTCATCGACCATGCGGAACTCAAGCGTGGCCGTGGCGCCAATAATATCCTTGGCCCTGGCCGTATCCTGAACCCCGGGCAGCTGGACGACGATGCGATCCGCTCCCTGCCTTTGGATAACCGGTTCGGCGACACCGAGCTCGTTCACGCGATTGCGCAGCGTGGTGATGTTCTGCTCGATGGCGAAATTGCGAATTTCGCGCAGTTCATCCTCAGTGATCTCGGCACTGAGCGTCGCCGCCTGGTCGGATTCCGATGCCTCAAAAGCAAGCTCGAGGTAATCGGCGCTCAGCAACTCAAGCGCTGCATCCCGCGTCACCTCATCGATGAACGCAATATCAAGCCCCGTTTCCTGCGGCCGGATATCCCGATAGCGCAGATCAGCCTCACGCAGAGCGCGCCTGAACTCATCGCGATACCGCTCAACAGCCTGCTCGACAACCGCATCCATATCGACCTGCATGAGAAAGTGAACACCTCCCCGCAGATCAAGACCCAGATACATCGGCTCAGCCCCGAGCTCCCGTAACCAGGCGGGCGTTGCCGGCGCCAGATTGAGCGCCACGGTGTAATCACGCCCCAGCGCCACATCCAACTCATCGGCGGCCCGGACCTGCGCCTCGTTACTGCGCAGGCGCACCAGCAGATGGTTGTCAGTGGCTTCCGTGCCACGCACGGCAATCTCACGGGCTGCAAGCAGCTCAGCAATCCGCTCCTGCGCCGTGTATCCGGCGCCAGGCCATCAGCGGTGCTGATCTGCAGGGCCGGATCCTGGCCAAAGAGGTTGGGCAGCGCGTACAGACTGCCTGCTGCGATCACCAGGACAAGCAGCAGGTATTTCCAGAGCGGATAACGATTCATAAATCCGGAAGGCCCTTATTTCGACTTCTTGCTGTCTTTGCCTTCCTTCGCGTTCTTCTCGCCGGACTCATCTTTGCCGGCCGCTTCTGCCTTCTCCAGGTTCCCCTTCATCGATCCCTTGGGCAGAACCTGGGCAACCGCGGCTTTCTGCAGTCGCACCTCCATGCCCTCACCGAGCTCCACGTTGGCGTAGGTATCACCCACATCGGTAATGCGGCCGACGATCCCGCCGGTGGTGAGGACTTCATCGCCCTTGGCGAGATTGGCCACGAGCTGCTTGTGTTCCTTGGCGCGTTTCTGCTGCGGGCGAATGAGCAGGAAATAGAAAATCGCAATCAGTGCGATGGGGAAAAGCAGACCGGTAATTCCGGCGGCTGGTTCGCCACCCTGGGCCATGGCTGTGCTGATGAAAAAATCCATGATCATCCCTCTCAATTAAAAGCTCGGCATTATGTCACACCCGTGCGCATGGCATAGAACTCACGGGTAAATTCATGCAATTCTCCGGCGGCAATTGCCTCACGCAGTCGCTGCATCAGGCGCTGGAAATAGCGCAGGTTGTGAATGGTATTCAGGCGCGATCCGAGCATCTCACCGCAACGATCCAGATGCCGCAGATAAGCGCGACTGTAATGACGGCAGGTATAGCAGTCGCAGGCGGACTCCACCGGCTTTGTGTCGTTGGCAAAGCGTGCGTTACGCAGGCGCAGGGTACCGCCGTCGGTAAACAGAAAACCGTTGCGGGCATTGCGCGTGGGCATCACGCAGTCAAACATATCAATGCCGCGGGCAACACATTCGACCAGATCCTCCGGCCGGCCCACGCCCATGAGGTAACGGGGTTTATCGGCCGGCAGCTGATCGTGCAGCGCATCGAGCACGCGCAGTCGCTCTTCAGGGGGCTCGCCAACCGAGAGACCACCGACCGCATAGCCGTCAAAGCCGATGTCCATCAGCCCCTGTAGCGAGGCCGCCCGCAGGTCCTCGTACATGCCGCCCTGGACGATACCGAAAAGCGCCGACGGGTTATCCCCATGTGCCGAGCGGCTGCGCGCGGCCCAGCGCAGGGAGAGCTCCATCGAGCGCTTGGCCTCAGCCCACTCGGCAGGCCAGGCCGTGCACTCATCGAAAATCATCACGATATC
>PR_CR_10_Liq_2_inCRDRAFT_1000412_pt1 | contig 12017 bp, 10 predicted proteins | sample PRCRCaboRojoPR_FD_10245 | JGI IMG/M metagenome (IMG submission 10245) | reverse complement strand
CCCCGCGCCTGTTCCTCAGGCGGAGCCGCAGCCGGTTCGGCGGGCGCCGCAGCCTTCTTGGCGGCCTCCTCGGCTTCACGCTTCTTGCGCTCTTCTTCTTCCTGCTTGGCCTTCAACGCCTCTTCGCGTTCGCGCTCTTCGCGCTCCTTGGCCTCGGCCTCGGCGCGGCGGCGTTCGCGTTCGGCTGCACGGGCCTTTTCCTCTTCTTCGCGCTTCTTGGCCTCTTCGGCCTCGCGGGACTTGGCGGCCGCAAGAGCCTTCATCCGACGCTCCAGCTCGGCGTCCGAGATGCCTGCGGGCCGCTTCGAGGGATCGCCCCCGGTCGGTGCCGCGCCACCAGCCCCGCCGGACTTGGCGCCAGACGCACCGGGCTTTGGAACGACAACGCGCTTGCGCTTCGTCTCGACCACGACATTCTTGGTCCGGCCGTGGCTGAAGCTTTGCTTCACATTGCCCGAACGCGGGCCGCCACGCAGACCAAGGGGTTTCTTGCCGTCACTATCGCTCATTTAGCTTCTGTATCCTTTCCGGCAGCGCCCTCGCCACCGACATTTACCCGCAATCCTTTAAGTCTCGCGGCTTCCTCTACAACACGGTCACTGAGTCCACCAGAGGCGAGCGCCCCGTGTATCACAGATTGACGCCCAAATGCCAAACCCAATTCGGTTGACGTCAGGCAGTCGAAATATCGCGCCCCGGTCGGGGTCCACAGCTTGCCCTTGCCGCGTTCGGATCCGTCCGAGGCCTGGAGCAGCACGCGTACGACCTCACCGCCGGCCAGCCAACCCTTGACCTTTTCGAAGCCGCAAACGGCCTTTCCAGCCTTTCGTGCCAGCGAGATCGTCTCGATCACGCGGCGCACCAGCTGGCGCTCGATCTCATCGGCCAGGCCATCGGGAACAGTGACCTTGCCTTTGGCCGCCCGCGCGAATTGCGCAGGTTTGACCGCCTCGATCACTGCCCGGTCCGCCGTTACATACATGCCGCGGCCGGGCAGCTTGCCCAGTATGTCGGGCACAACAGCCCCATCCGGCCCGACGACGAACCGGATCAGCCCGGGCTTGGGTGCCGTTTCACCGGTGACGACGCACCGGCGTTCCGACACTTCCCGATCCTTGGCGCGACCTCCGCGACCCATGTGACCCCAGAAGGCCTGAAATCAGGCCTCCTGCTCCTCTTCGAGTTCGGCGTCTTCTTCAGCATCGGCTTCCAGCTCAGCCGGATCGACCCAGCCGAGCATGACGCGGGCGGTCATGATCATGTTCTGGGCTTCTTCAAGGCTGACGTCGAAGGGTTCCAGCACACCGTCATCCTTGGTGCGCTCTCCATCGACTGTCGTCCAACCGCCGGCCAGTTCCCAATCAGCGCAGGTCGCGAAATCTTCGAGCGACTTCACGCCATCTTCGGCCAATGCCTCGATCATCTGGGGTGTCAGGCCTTCGAATTCAACCAGGCTGTCCTGCACACCCAGTTCACGGGCGCGCTCCATGGCCTTGGCGTTCTGGGCTTCCAGGTAATCGCGGGCCCGCGCTTGCAGCTCGTTGGCGGTATCCTCGTCCACCCCGTCGATGACAAGCAGTTCGTCCAGCTCGACATAGGCGACTTCCTCGAGGTTGGTGAACCCTTCGGAAACCAGCAGCTGGGCAAAGAATTCGTCCAGGTCCAGCGTGTCCATGAACAGCTTGGTGCGTTCCTCGAACTCGGCCTGGCGGCGCTTGGATTCCTCTTCCTCGGTCAGAATGTCGATATCGAGGCCCGTCAGCTGAGAGGCAAGGCGCACGTTCTGGCCACGGCGGCCGATGGCCAGGCTCAGCTGATCCTCGGGCACCACGACCTCGATGCGTTCGGCATCCTCGTCAAAGACGACCTTGGACACCTCGGCCGGTTGCAAGGCATTGACCAGGAAGGTCGGCATGTCCTCGTTCCAGGGGATGATGTCGATCTTTTCACCCTGAAGCTCGTTCACAACGGCCTGCACGCGGCTGCCGCGCATACCCACGCAGGCACCGACCGGGTCGATCGAGCCGTCATAGGAGATGACCGCAATCTTGGCGCGGCTGCCCGGGTCGCGGGCCACGGCCTTGATCTCGATGATGCCCTCGTAGATTTCGGGCACTTCCATCTTGAACAATTCGGCCATGAATTCCGGCGCGGTGCGCGACAGGAAGACCTGCGGCCCGCGCTGCTCGCGGCGCACGTCCTTGATGTAGACCCGGATCCGGTCATTCGGACGATAGCTTTCGCGACCGATCTTCTCGTTGCGCCGCAGCACACCTTCGCCCGGGTTCAAATCGACGATGACGTTGCCGTATTCCTCACGCTTGACCTGCACGTTGAGAATTTGGCCAACGCGGTCCTTGAACTCTTCGTATTGCTTGTCGCGCTCGGCTTCGCGGACCTTCTGCAGGATCACCTGCTTGGCCGACTGTGCAGCGATCCGGCCCATTTCCACCGGCGGCACTTCTTCGACGAAGGTATCCCCGACTTTGGGATCGTCGAGATATTGCTTGGCCTGATCGACGGTCATCTCGGCCTGGTAGTTTTCCAGCTCGTCATCTTCGACCACCGTGCGGACGCGGGTAAAGGTCGCGCGGCCCGTCTTGCGGTCGATGCTGACGCGAATATCCATTTCGGCGCCGTAGCGAGACTTCGCGGCACGGGCGAGCGACTCTTCCATCGCCTCGATCACCAGGGCCGGGTCGATCATCTTCTCGCGCGCGACCGCCTCGGCGGTTTGCAGCAATTCAAGCTGGTTGGCAGAGGTAATCGCCATCAGTCTTTCTCCTCATCAGGACCGTCCAGCACGGTCTCCACTTCGTCAAATTGTGTCTCGTCGATCTGGCCGGCATCCTTGCGGCCTTTCAGAACATCGCGGATCAGTTCATCCGTCAGCACCAGCTTGGCATCGCTCAACCAGTCGAACTTCAGGCCGATTGTCACCGGCTCGCCGTGTTCCTCGATCTCGATCAAAACCTCGTCGCCTTCGGTGCCTTGCAGCACCCCCTTGAAGCGACGGCGGCCGTCGATCATCTGCTCGGTCTCGATCTTGGCCACATACCCTTCCCAAAGATCAAAATCCTTCAGCCGGGTCAGGGGCCGGTCGATGCCGGGGCTGGAGACCTCCAGCGTGTAGGCGTCAAGGATCGGATCCTCGACATCCAGAACCGCGCTGATGGCCGTGCTGATCTGGGCGCAATCATCCACTTCGATGCTGCCATCGGGCTTTTGGGCCATGACCTGCAAGGTGCTTTCCTTGCCTGTCATCAGCCGCACGCGGACGACCTCGTACCCCATGTCCTCGACAGTGGGGGCGATGATCTCGTTGATCCGGCGATCCATCGCCGAGCGGGCAATCAGGTCAGACATATCATCCAGCCACAAAAAAACGGGCGCGCGGCCCGTTCGAAATTCCGGTGGAGCCTCGGGGGTGGAAGCCGAAGCGCCGCTGTTGACTTGCATATAGAGCCAGACTCGTCTGGACGCAAGGGCCGGGTTACAGGCCCAGCATCCGGTGAAGCGCCGCCAGATCGGAATCGCTGATCGGGCGCCCTCCCGTCAGCTGCATGAGACTGTCCTGTTGCCGTGTCAGCGCGCCCTGGGCCCGGGCCGTCAGAGTCTGATAGTTCTCCATGGCCGCGGCAAGCGCCGACTCATATCCGCCATCGGGAAATTCGGCCGTTATCTGCGCTTCGCTGAGCGCCTGGAGCCTCACAAGTGTCTGAGCCGCGGCATTCTGTTGCCGTATGATCTGAGCGGAGACGATGACCGTGTCGCGATAGATGGCGAGGCGGGCGGGCGTGCTGTTGGGCGCGGCATTCACACTCCCGGCGTTCGCGGAACGCAGTCCGCTACGTTCTTCGCCGCGTCCATTATTGCCATTGTCCCGGTTGCTGCGATCCTTGTCACGATTGCTGTTTCCGTTCCCATTGCCGTTGCCATTCCCGTTGCCGTTCCCCGCAAATGCCTCAGCGGGAGTCAGACTTGCCAAAAGGCACAGGACCGCCATGAGCTTGGCAAAACTCTTGGCGGCATTGCGAATCGAAAACAGTGGCGCGGTGGTCATTACTACCTGCAAACTCAGACGTCCCCACTCGATGTCTTAGGTATGTATGCAGGCCTGTTTCGGTCCGAATTGTGACAATTTTGGGCAAGTAGAAAAAACGCCCCGGCAAGTCCTGCCGGGGCGTGCTTTCTAACTGAGATTCGGAAACAGGTGGCCGATCAGGCGGCCCACCAGCGTTCCGCCATGCGGGCATTATCCATCTGCCAGAGGTTGCCCACGGTTTCGGGCGTGGCGATGCGGTTGTTGAGGGCCTGCACGTAATTGGCGAACATCGGCACCAGAACACCGCCATCATCACGCAGGATCTGCTGCATTTCGTAATACTGCTCACGCCGCTTGTCGCTGTCCAGCTCGGCCCTCGCCATGATCAGCAATTCCTGGAAGCGGGCGCTGTCCTCGCTGCCCCACTGGCTGTCGTTCCACGGCACGCCCTCTTCATAGGCGGTCGAGAACATCCAGTCCTCGGTGGCCCGGCCCGACCAGTAGGAGGCGCAGAACGGCTTCTTCAGCCAGACATTCGACCAGTAGCCGTCGGCAGGTTCCTGGATCACATTGATGTTGATCCCGCCGGCAGAGGCCGAGGCCTGGAACAACTGCGCGGCATCAACTGCGCCCTCGAAGGCCGCCGACGAAGCCGAAAGGTCGATGTTCAGGCTGTCCATTCCGGCCTGCTGCAACCAGTACTTGGCCTGATCCGGATCGTATTCCAACTGTTGCATATCGGCGTTGTAGTACTGGTTCGCCGGTCCGATGGGGGAATCGTTACCCACCTTGCCGTGACCCAGCAGGATCTTGTCCACCAGTTCCTGACGGTTGATGCCATACTTCAGCGCGCGGCGCACATTCACATCGTTGAACGGGGCCACGTTGGTCAGCATCGGGAAGATGTAGTGCTGGTTGCCGGTCACTTCCTGGATCGAAAGCTGCGGATTGGCCCGCAGAAGCGATTCGGTCTTGAAGTCGATCCGGTTCACCGCGTCGACCTGACCGGTCATCAACGCGTTCATCCGCGCCGTGTTGTCGTTGATCGCGATGTATTCGATCTCGTCAAAGAACCCGGCATCATCGCCCTTGTAGTGGTCGGGATAGCGGGTCGCGACCATGCGCACGCCCGGATCAAAGGACTGCACCTGGTAAAGCCCGGTGCCGATACCATTGGCGATCGCTTCGTCGATCTGGCCCGCCGGATACATCAGGATGTGATAATCCGACAGAAGATAGGGCAAGTCCGCATTGCCTGCATTCAGGGTCAGTTGAACCTGATGATCGCCCATCTTGGTCATCTCGACGATGTTCTCGACGATCGGCTTCGCGGCCGATTTCGATTCCTCGCCCAGGTGCATTTGCAGCGAGGCGATCACGTCATCGGCGCCGAAAGGCTTGCCGTTGTGGAAAGTCACGCCCTGGCGCAGGTTGAACGTCCAGGTCTTGGCGTCGGGCGTGGCTTCCCAGTTCTCGGCCAGTTCGCCAACAAGCGAACCATCGGCGCGAATCTCGGTCAGGCTGTCGAACACCGCGCCCTGTGCACAGGCGATCATGAACAGGTCGGAATGGGTCCGGCTATCCCAGCTGTCCGAGGTATTCGCACCGGACAAACCAGCGGTCAGTTTGCCGCCACGGGTCTGGGCCCGGATCGGCAGGCCGGTCGCGGCCAGAACACCGGCGGCCACACCGGTTTTCAGTAGGCCGCGTCTGTTGAGTCTCGTCATCTTGGTCTCCCTGTTATCGATTGGTTCTTAGCTTAGCGCGATTCGGTCACATCTTATCAACTGCCGCATCGCCGATGTTATCGACGCCCCGTTCCGCCAGAAGATTGTCCAGCCAGTCAGGATCCATCTCGGGAACCGAACTGAGAAGCAAATCGGTATAGGCATGATGCGGCGGGCGGAACATTTCTGTCTTGGGTCCGCGGTCGACGACCTTGCCGTCCTTCATCACCACAACCTCGTCCGAGATCGCACGCACGGTCGCGAGATCATGAGTGATGAACATGTAGGACAGGCCAAGCTCGTCCTGCAACCTGGCAAGTAGCCGCAGAATGCCTTCGGCGACCAACTGGTCCAGAGCGCTCGTCACCTCGTCGCAGATGATGAAACGTGGCTCGGCGGCCAGTGCCCGGGCGATCCCGATCCGTTGTTTCTGGCCGCCGGACAGCTCTGAAGGAAGGCGGTTTCGGAATTGCGCGGGGTCCAGCTCGATCTGGTCGAGCAACTGGTCCACCCTGTCACGCAAGGCGGAGCCCTTGAGCCCCATATAGAATTCCACGGGCCGGCCGATGATCTGGGCGATGGTCTTGCGCGGGTTCAGGGCCGTGTCGGCCATCTGGTAGATCATCTGGACCTGGCGCAGCTGTTCCTTGGACCGGGCCTTGTAATCGAGGGGCAAGGCTTCGCCCTCGAATTCCACATGGCCCTCGCGCGGTGGCAACAGGCCAGTGATGCACCGCGCCGCGGTGGACTTGCCAGAGCCGGACTCCCCTACGACCGCCACGGTGCGACCGGCATGAATATCAAAGGACACGTCATGCAGCACGTCGACCTTGCCATAGGCTGCCGTGACCCCCTTGACCGAAACCACCGGCACGGCATCCGGTTCCGCGGGCGGTTTCTCGGGGCGCTCGAAACTGCGCACGGCCCAAAGCGACTTGGTGTAGTCCTCTTTCGGGCTCGACAGCATGGTGCGGGTATCTGCCTCTTCCACCTCGTCCCCGCGCAGCAGGACCTTGATCTTGTCTGCCATCTGGGCAACCACGGCCAGGTCATGGGTGATGTAGATGGCCGCGGTGTCGAACTCCTCGACAATTTCGCGGATCGCGGCGAGCACCTCGATCTGGGTGGTGACGTCCAGCGCCGTGGTGGGTTCGTCGAAAATGATCAGGTCAGGGCGGCAGGACATCGCCATCGCCGTCATCGCGCGCTGCAATTGTCCGCCGGACACCTGGTGCGGATAACGAAACCCGATCTGGTCGGGGTTCGGCAGGCGCAGCTTGCGATAAAGCTCGATCCCGTCCTCCTGGCTTTGCGCCCGGCTGGCGACACCGTGCTGGACCGGCCCCTCGGTATGCTGGTCGATCAGGCGATGCGCCGGATTGAAGGACGCCGCCGCCGATTGCGCCACATAGGCGATGCGCTTGCCCAGAAGTGCGCGCTTCTTGGCGGCCGATGCATTGACCATGTCTATGCCGTCGAATTCCACTGTCCCGTCGGAAATCCGCACCCCGTCGCGGGTGAACCCCATGGCAGCCAGCCCGATGGTGGACTTGCCCGCGCCGGATTCACCGATCAGGCCAAGCACCTCGCCCTTGTTGAGGTCCAGATCGACGCCGTTGATGATCGGGGACCAGCTTTCGTCGCTGCGCCCTTCGATATGCAGGTTGCGGATTTTCACCAATGGGTCGGGCATGGTCACTCCTTCAGCCCCGAGGACTTGTGCAGCATCCAGTCGACCACGAAGTTGACCCCCACGGTCAGCAAGGCGATCGCACCGGCTGCCAACAACGGCGTCACGGCAGCCATGGGCGAGAAAGCGGCGAAATTGATGAACTGCGCCAGGTCGCGCACCATCGTGCCCCAGTCGGCCAGCGGCGGCTGGATGCCGACGCCAAGGAAGGACAGTGCCGCGATGGTCAGGAAGACAAAGCAGAACCGGAGACCGAACTCGGCCAGTAGCGGCGCGGTGGCGTTGGGCAGGATCTCCTTGAAAACGAGGTATCCGAGGCCCTCGCCGCGCAGCTTTGCGGCCTCGATGTAGTCCATGACCACAATGTTCAGCCCGACGGCGCGGGCAAGGCGATAGACCCGTGTGCTGTCGATCACCGCGATGATGACGATCATGAACCATGTCAGCGGAATACCCAGCTTCGGCGCCCAGACCGTTGCGATGGTCATGAGCAACAGAGCGAAGATCAGTGACGGGATCGCCATCAGGACATCGACCGCGCGGCTGAGCAACTGGTCGAGCCAGCCACCCAGCGTTGCAGCCAGAAACCCGAAGGTGCCGCCCAGCAAGAACGCCAGAATCGTCGTTATGAAGGCAATCCCGACGGTATTCTGGGCGCCGTAGATCAGCCGGGACAGGATATCGCGCCCGATCTGATCGGTGCCCAGCGGATAGGCAGGGTCGCCACCAAGCGCCGGATCGCCTCCGGCAATCACGTTGGCCGCACCAAGAATCTCCTCCTGACCGTGGGGCGCGATCGCCCCGGCAAAAATGGCGACAAAGGCGTAGATCAGGATGACGAGGATGCCGAAAGACGCCGTCAAAGGCATCTGGCGGAACAGCTTGCGCGTCCACGCAGTTCCCACATTTCGCCCCAGAAGGCGGAACAGCCAGGCGGCGGCCGCGAAGATCAGGAACCCCTGCACAGCCCAACGGAAAAAGACGACACCGGCATTGGCCATGCCGGCCTCGGTCACCTTGGGCTGGAAATAATACCAGACCGCGAGGATCAGAAGGGTCGCCGCCAGCATGTAGCCGAANGCCTCGCCATAGGACATGTCGCGGAACTTGGGCGCGTCCCCAGTGGCCTTCTGCCCGGCAAGGCGGAACAGGAACGCCATGGCCGCAATGCCAGCAAGGCCAAGCAGGAAAATCATCCAGCCGCTCATTTCGGGTGCCTCAGGCGTGGGTTGGACAGGATCGACAGGATATCGGCCGTCAGATTCAACAGGATATAGGCGGCGGCAAAGATCAGGCAGCAGGCCTGCACCACCGGGATGTCGCGGATCTTCACACTATCGACGAAAAGCTGCCCGATACCCGGATAGACGAAGACCACCTCGACGACGACCACGCCGGTGATCAGGTAGGCAAGGTTCAGCGCGATAACATTGATGATCGGCGCCAGCGCATTGGGCAACGCGTGTTTCACGATCACCCGCATGGGCGAAAGGCCCTTGAGCCGGGCCATCTCGATATAGGGTGACGCCAGAAGATTGATGATCGCGGCCCGCGTCATCCGCATCATGTGCGCCGTGACCACAAGCGTCAGCGTCAGCGCGGGCAGAAGCGATTTCTCGACCCGTTCCCAGAACGGCATGCCCTGGTAGATGTTGGACAGGCTGGGCAGGATCGGGTTGAGAACCGCCAGGAACAGGATCAGCACGTAGGCCATGAAGAATTCCGGGCTGGAGATCGAGCTGAGCGTGAAGATATTGGCCGACCGGTCGAACGCCGTGTTACGGTAAAGCGCAGCCAGAACCCCCAGCGTGATCGAGAACGGCACCGCAATCGAGGCGGTGACGGCCGCAAGGAACAGCGTGTTCGACAGACGCGGCGCAATCTGCTCGACCACGGTCGTCGTATCGGACCCGCCGCCCAGGTTGCTGACCCGGTTGAGCTGCGAAAAGCTGGTGCCGAGATCCAGCGTCAACATCCCGCGCAACCAGTCGAAGTAGCGCAGCACCAGCGGCTGGTCCAAGCCCAGATCACGCCTGATGGTGGCGACCGTCTCGGGCGTGGCGCCCTGGCCCAGGATCAATTCGGCAAAGTCCCCCGGCAAGAGGTTGACCGCCACGAAGATCACGATGGACACGACAAACAGCGTCAACAAGCCGAGGCCGAGGCGCTGGAGGATAATCCTCAGGATTGAGTTCACGTATTCCGTCCCTGTTTTGCCAACAGGTTACCGGAAGCCCCCCAGCATTCAACCCCCTGCTTGGCGACGCTGCGCGATGCGGTCGGTGGCGCGCACGAGCTCCGCGCTGATTCCGGGTTCCGACAGGGCATGGCCGGCCTTGGGCACCATGACCAGGCGGCCGGCCGGCCAGGCTTGCGACAAGCGATGCGCCGAGGCGGGTGGGCAGATCATGTCGAACCGGCCTTGCACGATGACGCCGGGGATATGGGCGATCCGGTCCATCCGGTTCAGAATCCGCGTGTTGTCGTCCAGAAAGGCGCCGTTGTGAAAATAGTGACATTCCAGCCGGGCGAAGGCACGGGCGTAGTCCCCCGGCCCGTCCATTCCCGCGCCGTTGCTGTCGATCGAGGCCAGCGCGTTTTCCCAGCCCGCCCAGGCGCGCGCATAGCGCGTCTGAACCAGACGATCATCGGAAAACAGCCGCTTGTGATAGGCGGCGATCATGGCGTGGCGTTCTTCTTCGGGGACAAGGTTCGCAAACCGGTCCCACAGCTCGGGCCAGAACTTGCCCGCGCCACCTTCGTAGAACCAGTCAAGCTCTGCCTGGGTGGCCAGGAACACGCCGCGCAGGATCAGCTCCCGCACGCGGTCGGGGTATTCCTGGGCGTAGACCAGGGCCAGGGTGGCCCCCCAACTGCCGCCGAAGGCGACCCAGGTGTCGATGCTCAGCTCCTGCCGGATTAGTTCGATATCCGCGACAAGGTGCCAGGTGGTGTTCGCCTCGACACTGGCATGGGGACGCGAGCGGCCGCAGCCACGCTGGTCGAACAGGATCACTCGATAGACGGCCGGATCGAAATAGCGCCGCATGGCGGGGCTGCACCCGCCTCCCGGCCCGCCATGAAGCACGATCACCGGCAGACCATCGGGATTGCCGCATTGTTCGACATAGATCCTGTGGCCATCGCCGACATCCATCATCCGCTGATCGAACGGCTCGATCGGGGGGTAGAGATGTGCAACCGCGCGTCTTTGTCCCGGGACCTTGTCCATGACCATCCTATATGAGAGCGAGGGGGAGAAATGCCCCTACGCGATCTGGCATGCCATTTTGGAGAGTGCGATGCAAACCGGACCCAGCACAATCGACGAAAGCGAAGTCGCGAAATTCGAGGCGATGGCCGCCGAATGGTGGGATACCGAGGGCAAATTCAAACCCCTGCACATGCTGAACCCGACGCGGCTGGATTACATCACCCGCCAGATCGCGGCGGAGTTCGGGCGTGACCTATCGCAAGAGGCGCCCTTCAAGGGTCTGCGCCTTCTCGATATCGGCTGCGGCGGCGGCTTGCTTTGCGAACCCATGGCGCGGCTTGGCGCAACGGTCGTGGGCGCCGATGCGGCAGCGGGCAATATCCCTGTCGCCAGGATCCATGCGGAACAATCCGGGCTGGAGATCGACTATCGCCACACCACTGCCGAGGATCTGGCCGCCGCCGGGGAACAGTTCGACGTCGTCCTGAACATGGAAGTGGTCGAACATGTCGCCGACCCGCAGGCCTACCTGAACGCCTGTCACGCCCTGTTGAAACCGGGCGGCCTCCACATCTGCTCCACCATCAACCGCAACCCGAAAAGCTTTGCCATGGCGATCATCGGGGCCGAATACGTGATGCGATGGCTGCCCAAGGGCACCCATGAATGGAGCAAATTCATCACCCCCGATGAGCTTTTCGCGATGCTGCGCCAGGCCGGGCTGGACCCCGTTGATCGCAAGGGGTTCAGCTTCAACCCGGTGCTCTGGTCCTGGTCGATCTCGGAGCGTGATCTGTCGGTCAACTACGTGACTGCCGCGATCCGCCGTCACTGAGGACGTTTCAACGCCGCTGTCACGGTTTCATGCAATCCGAAGCCCGCCCGGCGATAGATGCGGCCGGCATCCCCGTCCGCTTCGGCCACGATGACTGCAGTCGCGTCAGGTGCCTTGCCGAACGCCCATCCTCCGACATGACCCAGCAAGGCGGCGCAGAGCCCCCGTCGGCGGTAACTGGCCCGGGTCTGCACATCCTGAAACCGGATCAACTCGCGATTCAGAAGGACCCCCATGCTGGAGACCGGCACATCACCCGCCCAAAGAGCGAACCATTGGCCCAGGCCCCGCGAAACCTGGACACGCCGATTGGCATATCGTTTCACAAGGTATTCCGCATGCAGTACCGGATCGTGGCCATCCTCGACCGCGACTTCCAGCCCAAGGTCCACCAAGGATCGCCAATCCTCGTCGCTCTGCGGCGGACGCAAGGAAAGGCCGGCCGGCAGTTCGGGGGCCCGGATCGCATGGCGCAGGGTCAGAACGTCGTCCCGCTCAATCTCGTA
>PR_CR_10_Liq_2_inCRDRAFT_1000411_pt1 | contig 12019 bp, 12 predicted proteins | sample PRCRCaboRojoPR_FD_10245 | JGI IMG/M metagenome (IMG submission 10245) | reverse complement strand
TGCACCACGAGGTTGGCGATGTAGATGCCGCGAACCCAGCGGGGGGATCGCCCGGACAGTGCTGGAAAGCCCCCCGAGGGAGCCTGGGAGAGAACGGACGCACTCACCGTGTCAGCGTAACCCGAGTGCGGGTGCTCGGCTGAACGGTGTTGCATCGCCCCCACGGCCCGCGGCTAGCGCCAACGGAAGGTCCTCGTCGCGAGCACCGAACCGATGAACGCCCAGCCGAGCAGCACGAGTGTCGGCACTGCAACAGGACCGCTTGCGACCTGCACCACGGCGTCGGGCGGCAGGTAGGCCAGCACCGCCCCGAACGGCAGGGAAGCGGCCGGGATCAACACCCCGCCGAACACGATCGCGACCAAGAAGACCGCGTTGGCGACGACGAGTACGGATTCGGCTCGCGCGGTCCCCGCGAGGACGAAGGCCCAGGGCACGACGGCCACGAGCCCGAGGACGATCGCGGCGATGAATCCGCCGAAGGCCGCCGGGGCGAGGCCCGTTGCCAGCACCGGAGCCAGCACCCCGACCAGCCCGGCTGCGATCAGCGCACTGACCGCGATCGCGCCGATGGTTCCGGCGATGATCGCCGAGCGCGGCATGGGGGTGGTGCCCAAGAACGCGTAGCTTCCGTACCGCCGCTCGAAGGCGATGCTGATGGCCGGTGAGGTGAATCCGCTCCCGAGCACGATCATGGCCGCCACGACCGCAAGCGGGTCGGTGACATCCGAGAGTAGGTCGGTACGGGTCAACGCCAACAGGGCGATGATCGGGACGCCCACCACGAGCAGCAGTTGTTCACCGTTGCGCCAGGTCGTGCGCAGCACCCAGCGGGCGTGGACGCCCGCGAGGGTTAGCCACGGACGGTGTTCGATCGGCTGGCGGGCCATCTGCGTACTCATCGCTCGACCCCCCGCGCTCCGATGGGCGGTTCGCCGGCGATCGCCTCGTACAGCGCCGCGCCGAGGTCCGCCACCGCTACATCGGGAGTCGCCGCGTGCTGAGCGCACCAGGAGGTGACGGTTCCCACTATCGCTGGGTCGACGTCCTGCGGCGTGCGCACTATGTAATGCCCGGGGCGTGCTTCCTCGATCGTCGAGCCGGACGGCAGCGCGTCCAGCAAGCCGTCGGGTCGCAGGTGCGCCGGCGCGCGGAGGTCGATACGGCCGCGGGGGCGCAGTTCCTCGGGGGTGCCGGCCAGGGCCAGTCGACCATCGCGCAGGACGCAGACGTAGTCGGCCAGCGCGGAGACGTCCTCGACCAAGTGGGTCGCGATCAGCATGGCGGTACCGCGACCGCTCTCCGCGGCTAGTGCTTCGTGCAGGCGCGAACGGGCTACCGGATCCAGGGCAGCGGTGGGTTCGTCGAGCAGCACCGCGACGGGGTTGCCGATCATCGCGGCCGCCCAGGCGACCCGCCGGGCCTGACCTCCGGAGAGCCGCCGGATGGGAGTGCTCGCGCAATCGGCGATATCGACGAGGTCGATCACTTCGGCAACCGACCGTGGTCGGGGGTACAGCCGCGCTACGTACTCCAGGAATTCGCGGGGGCGGGCGCTGCCGGGTAGCCCGCCGTCTTGCAGCATGACCCCCAGACGCGAGCGGTTGGCGGCACTGCCGGGGGGCTCGCCGAGCACCGTGAGCCGACCCGAGGTGCCCGCGCGCAGACCGCTCGCTGCCTCCAGTAGCGAGGTCTTGCCCGCGCCGTTCGCGCCGAGCAGGCAGGTTATGCCGGCCCCGGGGACTTCGAGATCCAAGCCGTCGAGGGCGACGACGGGTGGTTTCCCGGGGTAGCTCATCGCCAGGCCGGCGGCGTGGAGCAGGCTCGGTTCGGGCACCGCGCGAGTCTAGGTCGCCCTCCTGACTTGCACTGCCTGCGATTTACGCAACAATAGTGTTGTGAAATTCCCGACCGAGGCCGCTGAGCGGGTGGCGCGCGCGCTGGCCGAGCGCGGCCCGTCTACCGCGGCCGGGCTGGCCGAGGCGCTGGGCACGTCGGCCACCGCGGTTCGCCGTCCGCTTCGAGCACTGAGCGAGGCCGGCTTGGTTCAGGCCCGCGAGCGCTCACCGTACGGTCCGGGGCCTGCCCGAGGCCGGGGCCGACCCAGCGCCGTGTTCACACTGACCGACGAAGGCCGCGCCGCCTGCGACCAGGACTACGACACCTTGGCCCTGGAGGCCCTGCGCTTCCTGGCCGAGCGCGACGGCCGGGAGGCCGTGGCGGACTTCGCCGCCCAGCGGGCGCGCCGGATCGTCCACGCGGCTGCCCCCGCGGGCTCGCTGGACGTCGAGGAGGTCGCCGACCGGCTCACCGAGCAGGGCTTCGCTGCCAGCGTCGAGCCCCTCGCTGCGGGCGGCGCGCAACTGTGCCAGCATCACTGCCCCGTGGTGGAAGCAGCGGGGGAGTTCCCGGAGTTGTGCGAAGCCGAGACCGAAGCGCTCGGACATGCGCTCGGCACGCACGTGACCCGGCTCGCGACCCTCGCGCACGGAGATGGAATCTGCACGACCCTCGTACCCGACACGAAGGAAAGGTAAAGGTGACGTCATGAGTACGACAGCCGACGAGCAGGCAGCAACTATCGCCGAACTCGGGAAGTACGAGTACGGCTGGCATGACGCCGATGCCGCCGGTGCGGCAGCGCGTCGCGGCCTCAGCGAGGAAGTGGTGCGCGATATCTCCGCCAAGAAGGGCGAGCCGGAATGGATGCTCGACCTTCGGCTCAAGGGCCTGCGGCTGTTCGACAAGAAGCCGATGCCGACCTGGGGTTCCTACCTCGGCGATATCGACTTCGACAACATCAAGTACTTCGTGCGATCGACCGAGAAGCAGGCCACGAGTTGGGATGAACTGCCCGAGGACATCAAGAACACCTACGACAAGCTCGGCATCCCCGAGGCCGAGAAGCAGCGGCTCATCGCCGGTGTGGCCGCGCAGTACGAGTCCGAGGTCGTGTACCACCAGATCCGCGAGGATCTCGAGGAGCAGGGCGTGCTGTTCTTGGACACCGACACCGCGCTGCGCGAGCACGAGGACCTGTTCCGCGAGTACTTCGGTTCGGTCATACCCGTGGGCGACAACAAGTTCGCGGCGTTGAACACCTCGGTGTGGTCCGGTGGTTCGTTCATCTACGTGCCCAAGGGCGTCCACGTGGAGATCCCGCTGCAGGCGTACTTCCGTATCAACACCGAGAACATGGGTCAGTTCGAACGCACCTTGATCATCGTCGACGAAGACGCCTACGTGCACTACGTAGAAGGGTGCACCGCGCCGATCTACTCCTCCGATTCGCTGCACTCGGCGGTCGTGGAGATCATCGTCAAGAAGGGCGCTCGCTGCCGGTACACCACCATCCAGAACTGGTCGACGAACGTCTACAACCTCGTCACCAAGCGTGCCATCGCGCACGAAGGCGCCACCATGGAATGGATCGACGGCAACCTCGGATCCAAGGTGACCATGAAGTACCCGGCGGTGTGGATGACCGGTGAGCACGCCAAGGGCGAGACCCTCTCGGTGGCGTTCGCGGGGGAGAGGCAGCACCAGGACGCGGGCGCGAAGATGGTGCACGCGGCGCCGTACACGTCGTCGTCGATCATCTCCAAGTCCGTCGCCCGCGGTGGCGGCCGCACTTCCTACCGTGGCTTGGTCCAGGTGCAAGAAGGCGCGCACCACTCCAAGAGCACGGTCAAGTGCGATGCCCTCCTCGTCGACGACATCTCGCGCTCGGATACCTATCCGTACGTCGATGTCCGCGAGGACGACGTAGCCATGGGTCACGAGGCCACCGTGTCCAAGGTGAGCGAGGACCAGCTGTTCTACCTGATGTCGCGTGGCATGGACGAGGACGAAGCCATGGCGATGATCGTCCGCGGGTTCGTCGAGCCGATCGCGCGCGAACTGCCCATGGAATACGCGCTCGAGCTGAACCGGCTGATCGAGTTGCAGATGGAAGGAGCGGTGGGTTGAGCACGACCACAGCGCTCACCGATCCGCCGTCGGACCTCGCGCCGCGGATCCGCTCGAACGATCCCGATGCGCACGAAGTGCCCAACGGCCGGGAGGAGGAGTGGCGATTCACGCCGATCGCGCGGATCGCCGATTTCTTCGAAGCCCAGGCCTGGGCCAGCATCGGAGCCGAATGCGGGGAAGGGGCCGAGGAGTTCGTCTCCATCCGCGAGGTCGACGATCCCAGCGGAGCAAGTGCCGCCAGTGCAGTCGAGCAGGCTGCCGGATGGCAGGCGACCGACCGGCCATCGGCGGTAGCACGAAGCAACGCTGCGCAGGTCGTCGCGGTCTCCATCCCCGCCGAGCGGGAAGTGGCCGATGTCATCGTCGTCGACCTGCAGGCCGGCGGTGAGGCGAACTACGCCCGCATCGAGATCGAGGCGGGGCCCTTCTCCAAGGCCACCGTGGTCTTGCGGCACGACATGACGGCCGACGCCAACGGCGTGATCGTCACCAACGTGTCCGATCAAGCCAACTTGACGGTGCTGAACATGTACGACGGTCCGCGGATGAGTCGACATGCCTGGCAGTGGGCCGCGACGGTCGGTCGCGATGCGACCTTCCTGGGCTTGACGATCACGCTCGGTGGAAGCTTCGTCCGCCTGGTGCCGTCGGTGCGCTACGCAGGCCCGGGTGGATCCGGTGAGATGCTCGGAGCCTTCCTGGCAACCGATGGTCAATTCCAGGAATTCCGCTTGTTGGTCGATCACAACGAGCCGCATTGCACGAGCAATGTCGTCTTCAAGGGCGCACTCGCCGGTAGCGATACGCACACCGTATGGATCGGTGATGTGCTCGTGCGGCGGGAGGCGGTCGGTATCGAGACCTACGAGATGAACCGCAACCTGCTGCTCGAGGACGGCCCGCGTGCGGATTCGGTTCCGAACTTGGAGTTGGAGACCGGCGATGTCGTCGGCGCCGGCCACGCCAGTGCCACGGGTCGATTCGACGATGAGCAGTTGTTCTANCTGCAATCACGGGGTATNCCCGAAGCGCTGGCACGCCAGCTGGTGGTGCGGGGATTCTTCGTCGACGTACTCGACAAGGTNGCAGACGAAACCCTGCGCGCGGACGTCCTGCGTCGGATCGAGGAGCGNATCGGCATGGAAGCCCTGGAGGTCAGCGCGTGAGCAACGACACCCTCATCGACGTCGGCACGGTCGGCGATCTCGAGATGGACACCGCCAGCAAGGTGGATGTCGGTGGCCAGGCCGTCGCCCTCGTGCGATGCGAGGAAGGCATCTTCGCCATCGGTAACCAGTGCTCGCACGCGGACGTAGATCTCTCCGAAGGTGAGGTCGAAGGGTGCGCTTTGGAGTGCTGGTTGCACGGCTCGCAGTTCGATCTGCGCACCGGGCAGCCGCTAAGCCCCCCGGCGATCACCCCGGTACCCACTTACCGGGTCGTCATCGAAGGTGACGGGGACGACGCCCGCATCCTCATCGATCCCAACCCGCAAACCAGCTAAGCCCGAGACGAAGGACCGAACATGAGCACACTCGAAATCAAGGACCTGCACGCCAGCGTCGTCACCGATGCCGGTGAGACGCCGATCCTCAAGGGCGTCGACCTCACCGTCGAATCCGGGAAGATCCAGGCGGTCATGGGCCCGAACGGCAGCGGCAAGTCCACGCTCGCCTACGTCATCGCCGGACACCCGAAGTACCAGGTCACCAGCGGCTCGATCACGCTCGATGGCCAGGACGTGCTCGAGATGAGCGTCGACGAGCGCGCTCGAGCGGGCCTGTTCCTGGCGATGCAGTACCCCGTGGAGATCCCCGGAGTCTCGGTTTCGAACTTCCTGCGCACCTCGGCCACCGCGGTTCGTGGCGAGGCACCCAAGTTGCGGACGTGGATCAAGGAAGTCAAGGACTCGATGGCGGACCTGCAGATGGATGCCGCGTTCGCCGAGCGGAACGTGAACGAGGGCTTCTCCGGCGGTGAGAAGAAGCGGCACGAGATCTTGCAGTTGTCGCTGCTCAAGCCGAAGATCGCGATCTTGGACGAGACCGACTCCGGTCTCGATGTCGACGCACTACGCGTCGTATCCGAAGGTGTGAACAAGGTGAAGGCCGACACCGATTCGGGCATCTTGCTGATCACCCACTACACCCGGATCCTTCGGTACATCAAGCCCGACGTGGTGAACGTGTTCGCCGGTGGACGCATCGTCGAGACCGGTGGTCCCGAGCTCGCCGAGGCGCTGGAATCGGAAGGCTACGAGCGCTACACGGCGAAGGTCTGATCATGGCGGCCCGCTTGGACGTACCCCGCATCCGGAAGGATTTCCCGATCCTTGCCCGGACGGTGCGAGACGACCGTCCGCTGGTGTACCTCGATAGTGCGGCCACGAGCCAGAAGCCGACCGCGGTCCTCGATGCCGAGCGGGCCTTCTACGAGACCAGCAACGCCGCGGTGCACCGAGGAGCGCACCAGCTCGCCGAAGAGGCCACCGATGCGTACGAGGACGCACGAAGCGCCATCGCGGGCTTCGTCGGCGCCCGGAGCGAGGACATCGTCTTCACCAAGAACGCCACCGAGGGCCTGAACCTCGCTGCCTACGCCTTCAGCAACGGCACCGACAAATCCCGTCAAGGACACAGCATCGATCCGAGGTTCGTGGTCGGACCGGGGGATTCGATCGTGGTGACCGAGATGGAACATCACGCGAACTTGATCCCGTGGCAGGAGTTGTGCGCCAAGACCGGCGCCGAACTCCGGTGGATCGGGGTCGACGACGACGGTCGGTTACGCCGTGAGGATTTCGGTCTCATCGACGCAACGACCAAGGCGGTCTCGGTCGTGCACCAGTCCAACATCCTCGGCACCCTCAACCCGGTCGAGGAGATCATGGCGCAGGCGCGCTCCGTCGGGGCGGTCGGCATCGTCGACGCCTGTCAATCGATCCCGCACATGAGCGTCGACGTCGCCGATCTAGGTGCCGATCTGGTTGCCTGGAGCGGCCACAAGATGCTCGGGCCGACGGGGATCGGCCTGCTGTGGGGGCGCACTGAGATCCTCGAAGCCATGCCGCCGTTCCTGACCGGTGGCTCGATGATCGAAACCGTCTTCATGGAGTCCAGCACCTTCGCCCCGCCCCCGCAGAAGTTCGAGGCGGGCGTACCGATGGTCGCCCAAGCGGTCGGACTCGGGGCGGCGGTCCGCTATCTAGAGGACGTCGGGATGGCATCGATCGCCGACCACGAGCACGAACTGACCGGCTACGCCCTCGCGCAGCTGTCCCAGCTCCCCGGGGTGCGGATCATCGGCCCGACCGACAACGTCGATCGTGGCAGTGCCATCTCCTTCGTGGTCGATGGCCTGCATCCGCACGACGTCGGACAAGTCCTCGACGATCGTGGCGTCGCCGTACGTGTCGGCCATCATTGCGCGTGGCCGACTTGCCGGCGGTTCGCGGTGCCGGCCACCACCCGGCTGTCGACCTACCTGTACAACGACACCACCGATATCGATGCCGCGGTCGAAGGCATCGTCGCGGCACAAGAATTCTTCGGAGTGGCATGAGCAGCAACGTCGAATCCCTGTATCAGGAGATCATCCTCGATCACTACAAGCATCCGCGTGGATCCGGTGCGTTGGCGGGTGCATCTGGGGAGAGCCACCAGGTGAACCCGACCTGCGGTGATGAGGTCACCGTCGGCGTGGATCTCGATGAGTCCGGACATGTGCACGTCGGTTACGAGGGCCAGGGCTGTTCCATCTCGCAGGCGAGTGCCAGCGTCATGAGCGAGCTCGTGGAGGGCGCCACACTGGCGGATATGGCCAAGGCGGAGCGGGCTTTCGTAGAACTGATGCACAGCAAGGGCAACGCCGAACCCGACGAAGAGGTCCTCGGTGATGGCGTCGCCTTCGTGGGGGTGGCCAAGTACCCCGCTCGAATCAAGTGCGCCTTGCTGCCCTGGATGGCGTTGCAGGACGCCCGTCTGAAGGCAGGCATCGAGATCGACAAGGCCGAAGGCTAAACAGGCGAGAAGGTTAGAAGGCCAGAAGGTTAGAAGGGCAGGTGCGACATGGAATCGACTGTTGCTAAGGAAGACGACGTCATCGAGGCGATGAAGGATGTGGTGGATCCCGAACTCGGCATCAACGTGGTCGACCTCGGACTCGTGTACGGCGTATCCGTCGAGGANGGCAACATCGCCACGATCGACATGACCCTCACNTCGGCGGCCTGCCCNCTGACGGACGTGATCGAGGACCAGACCCGNGCGGCGCTGCTCGAGGTNGTGGACGACTTCCGCATCAACTGGGTGTGGATGCCGCCGTGGGGCCCGGACAAGATCACCGACGACGGTCGGGAGATGCTGCGCAGCTTGGGCTTCAACGTCTGAACTTGCTTTTCGTTCCACGCTAGGTCCGTGCGTAGGATGCGCGGGCCATGATCTCCGCGACCGACATCGAACTTCGGGCGGGCTCCGAGCTACTGCTACGGTCGACTCACTGCGGGTCGGCCAGGGGGATCGGATCGGGCTGGTCGGGCGCAACGGTGCGGGCAAGACGACCTTGATGCGCACCCTGTCCGGGGAAGGCACACCAGCGGCCGGGACGGTCACTACCCGCGGCTCGGTCGGGTACCTGCCGCAAGACCCGCGTGCAGCGCTGTCCAGCGAGTCGGCCTTGGACCGGATCCTCGGTGCCCGGGGCCTGGCCGAAGCCACCCGCCGGCTGCATCGCGCCACCGAGGCGATGACCGCCACCCGCGAGGACACCCCGGAGTGGGAGACGGTCGCTTCCCGTTATGCGCGCGCTGAGACCGAGTTCTTGAACCTCGGTGGATACGCGGCCGAGTCGGAGGCGGCGAGCATCGCAGCGGCTCTGGGACTTCCCGATCGGGTGCTGTCGGCCGAACTCGGCACCTTGTCCGGTGGGCAGCGTCGACGCGTGGAGTTGGCGCGCATCCTGTTCGCCGGTGCGGATGTCCTGTTGCTGGACGAACCTACGAACCATCTGGATGCCGATTCCATCCGATGGCTCAGGGAGTTCCTGCGTTCCTATCCCGGGGGCTTCGTGGTGATCAGCCACGATGTCGATCTACTCGCGGACACCATCGGCAAGGTCTGGCACCTCGACGCGAATCGGCANGTNATCGANCAGTACTCGATGGGCTGGGATGCCTATCTGGAAGCACGTGAGGTCGACGAGCGTCGTCGTCGTCGCGAACGCCGCAACGCCGAGCAGCAGGCCAGCGCCCTTCGGGCCCAAGCCGACAAGATGCGGGCCAAGGCGACGAAGGCCAAGGCTGCGCAGAGCATGCTCAAAAGAGCCGACCGCCTACTCGCCGACTCCGAAGGTGAGCGAGTGAGCGACAAGGTCGCGAAACTGCGATTCCCGGAACCGCGGGCTTGCGGCAAGGTTCCCCTGACCGCCTCGGGCCTGTCCCGGTCCTACGGCAGCTTGGAGGTGTTCACCGACATCGACCTCGCGGTGGATCGCGGATCGCGCGTGATGATCCTGGGCTTGAACGGCGCGGGGAAGACGACCCTGCTGCGCATCCTTGCCGGAGTTGACTCACCCGACACCGGCGTCGTGGAACGCGGGCACGGTGCGGTCGTGGGCTACTACGCCCAGGAGCACGAAACGCTCGATCCCACCGCGACCGTCGGCGAGACGTTGGCCAGCGCGGCACCCGATCTCGACGACACTCGGCGCCGCACCGTCCTGGGATCCTTCCTGTTCGAGGGCGACAGCGTGCACAAGCCCACGGGCGTACTCTCGGGCGGTGAGAAGACCCGGTTGTCGTTGGCCTGCTTGGTCGTCTCGGGTGCCAACGTGCTGCTGCTCGATGAGCCAACCAACAACTTGGATCCGGCATCGCGGGGCGAGGTGCTCACCGCGCTGCGCAGCTACGAGGGAGCGGTCGTGCTCGTCAGCCACGACCCCGGGGCAGTACAGGCTCTCGAACCCGAGCGGGTCGTGCTGCTGCCGGATGGGGATGAGGACCTATGGAACGAGGACTATGTCGATCTCGTCGAGTTGGCGTAGATCGAAGCACCCGACCAGGAAGCGGTATGCACCATGACCGAAGCTGAGGATCACGCAGCATCCACCGGCGAGTCATCCACCGACCAGATACTCACCGACCAGATACTCACCGAGCTGAGCGGGGACACCCTCACGGTGACCTTGAACCGGCCGGAGGTCCGCAATGCCCAGACCCCGCAGATGTGGCGAACCCTCGCGAGCATCGCTCGCGGTGTTCCATCCCACGTGCGATTCGTGCTGCTGACGGGTTCGGGTGTCGATTTCTCCGCCGGCTTGGATCGCGCAGTGCTGGCCGATACCGGCACCAGACGGGATGATCGCGGCGCTGCAGGCCGATGCCACCGGCTTCATCGAGTCGGCCCAAGAGGGCTTTCGCGCCTGGCAGCAGATCCCGCAGACGGTCATCGCCGCGGTGCAGGGCAACGTCATCGGTGCGGGCTTCCAGCTCGCTTTGGCCAGCGACATCCTGATCGCCGAACCGAACGCGCGTTTCGCGCTGCGTGAGACGGCGATCGGGCTGGTGCCCGACCTCGGGGGTACCGGCGCGCTCATCGATGCCCTGGGCTACCGGCGGACCTTCGCGCTGTGTGCGACCGGCGATTTCCTGTCCGCGTCCGATGCCGCCGACGCGGGGCTCGTCCATGCGCTNCACGACGATCTCGCCAGCGGTGTGGCCGATGTGTGCGANCGGNTGCGGGGGATAGATGCCGGTGCCGTATCNGACGTCAAGCGGCTGTTGCGCCAGGTTGCCTCGGACCGGGANTCCTGGAAGGCCGAGCGTGAGATCCAGGTCGAGCGGCTGCGGGTGCTCTTCGGCCAGGCGCGATCATGAGCATGCAGACGGTCTGGCAGACCTACCAGTCGATGACCCGGGANCGCTCNGTACAAAGNANGAAGGTCTCGCGCTCCACCGTCCGTCGCATCCTGGGGTACGCACGGCCCTATCGCGTCATCGTCGCGATATTCCTGCTGACCTTGGTCGTCACGTCCTTGCTGAGCGTGGCGCAGCCGCTGTTGTTCCGCCGGATCGTCGACGACGGCATCTCGGTTGGCAACGCTTCCCTCGTCACNTGGACCGCNGTCGCNATCGCCGGTCTGGCGATCGCCGATGCCGCCTTGGGATTGGTGAGCCGGTGGTTCTCGGCCCGCATCGGTGAGGGTTTGATCTTCGACCTGCGCACCCAGGTCTACGACCACGTGCAACGACAATCGATCGGCTTCTTCACCCGTACGCAAACCGGTGCGCTGATCTCCCGTCTCAACAGCGACGTCATCGGTGCGCAACAGGCATTCACCTCCACGCTCGGTGGTGTCCTAGGGAACCTGATCTCCGTGACGATCGTGCTGATCACCATGTTCGCGTTGTCCTGGCAGATCACGTTGGTGTCATTGATCCTGGTACCGCTGTTCTTGCTGCCGGCGCGCTACATGGGTCGCCGATTGCAGGCCTTGACCCGAGAGCAGATGACCCTCAACGCCGAGATGTCCTCACAGATGACCGAACGGTTCAACGTCTCCGGCGCCACCTTGGTGAAGCTCTTCGGGCGCCCGGAATCCGAAGCGGGGCTGTTCTCCGGTCGCGCCGCGCGCGTACGGGACATCGGGATCCGCATCGCGATGGCGAACCGTTGGTTCTTCACGGCCTTGACGCTGGTCGCCGCACTGGCCACCGCCGTCACCTACGGTCTCGGGGGCAACCTGGTGATCGACGGGGCGATCACCCTCGGGACACTGTTGGCTCTCGTTGCTCTGCTGGCGCAGTTATACGGGCCGCTGACGGCGCTGAGCAATGTGCGAGTCGACGTCATGACGGCGTTGGTGTCCTTCGAGCGGGTCTTCGAGGTGCTGGACCTACCCCCGCTGGTCACCGAACCTGAACACCCGCGCACATTCCCAGCCGGTGGTCTATCGATCGCCTTCGAGCACGTCGACTTCTCCTACCCGACGGCCGATCAGGTCGGGTTGGTATCCCTGGAGGGGGTTGCTCGCGAGGAGATCTCCGGAGCCG
>PR_CR_10_Liq_2_inCRDRAFT_1000409_pt1 | contig 12034 bp, 10 predicted proteins | sample PRCRCaboRojoPR_FD_10245 | JGI IMG/M metagenome (IMG submission 10245) | reverse complement strand
GAGCCTGTGTTATTTGTAGCCTTATTGCAAAACGACTTTGCGGGTAAGTGAACGCGGCCCCTGCCGGATCTCCAGGAAGTAAATTCCACGCACGCCATTGGCAATATCAATGCGGTCGCTGAAAGTGCCGGTGAATTCGCCAAGCGTATTGAAATAGACAGCTTGCCCTGCCGGATTGTAAATGTACACGGCTGTCTCGCCCCTTTGCGGCAGCTCGAACTGTATATCAAAGATGCCGGTATTGGGATTGGGGAAAATATTCAGGGCTTCAATGGCCAAATTTCGGACAATAGGCTCCTGAATCTCTGCTTCTGGGGCAAAAGTCTGGCTCATGTTGGAAGGGTTATCCGCCACGGAGATCGGAAGAACGGTCGCCTCCTGCCGCGTAACAGGCTGAAGCTCAACCTGAGCAACAGGCGGCAAATCATCTTCCTGAGGCTGAATGATTTCAGGTCCGTTAGGTCTGCTGTGGTTGCCGTGGGTAGCGGCCTGAGATTTAATGGGGCGGTTGCGGGTAAATATTTCCCCGTTGCGGTAAACAGACACTTGTATGGGGTCTCCGACCTTCCGCATGTCGATCATCGGGCTAAGGTCGTGCCAGTCTGCTACAAGGTTGCCATCAATAGCGGTAATAATGTCGCCGCGTTCCAGTCCCATGGCCTGAGCGGTAGAGTTATGCACTACGCTGACCGGCACACCGGCTACACCCTCTGGAAGTTCATCATGAACCTGGCTGATGCCGAGAAAGGGATCTTCTGAATTTGGTTGGTGCGGCATATCCAAATCTCCACGTCGGCTCAAAAATAAGGTCCGGCTTAGTGCTTCGCCTTTACGGTAGAAACCAATATCGATTTTGTCGCCCGGTACAAAATCTTCGAGCAGGTCACTCAGGCCCTTTTGTTTACTGACGGTTTGTCCGTTAACAGCATAAACATAGTCCAGGGGCTGAAGCCCAGCCACCTGTGCCGGCGTCCCCGGGTAGAGTCGGTCAACGCGGCTGCCATAGGGTAGGGGGTAACCCAGTTTTTTCGCTTTTCCCAAGCTGATTTCGCTGGACTGAAAGCCAATCACGGGATCGTCTTCGTTGTGTGCCAGGAGCTGAACGGAAAGTAGTAATGCCAAAAGAATGGTAAGGTTTTTCATGAATCTTGAGTTATCGGGTGAAAAATTACCACACTTACGATTCATTTGGTCGATTGGATTTTCGAATGCATCTAATTATTTTAAATACAGGTGAGCATTCCGTTAATATTTTTTGTTCTATCATAAAACCAAAATGTTATGTCTACACTAAAGCAACGCATGCAAGACCGTCTTAAGGATTGGCAATCCGACCTGAAGCAACTGCAGGTACAGTTCAATCTGGGCAAAAAAGAAGCCGCCGAGGAATTTGAAAAGCAGAAAACCCGCCTTCAGCACTGGCTGGAAGAGCAGCAGGCCGAAGTGAAAGAAGAGTTCGGAGAAGCCCGGGCAGAGCTCAAAGAAGAATACGACGAGCTATTGGCGAAGCTCAAAAAATCAAAGACAGCCGCTGCTGAAAACCTTGCAGAACAGCAAGCCTCATTTGGCTCCACCTTGGACAACCTTCAGGCTAAAGCTAAAAAAGCAGCAGAAGAAGGCGAAGCCGGTTCGGCAGAAGCCGCAAGTTCGCTACAAGATCGCCTGATGCGGTTCCGGGCTCAGATGGATGTGCTGGCCGCCAATGCCAAATCAGAAGCCTCAGAAGAGTACGAGGAAGCCCGGGAAGAAGCCCAAAAGCGCATTGCTGAACTCAAAAAGAAAACGGTGGAGTGGCAAAGCGAAGCCAAAGAAGAATGGAAGGAATTTCAGGAAGATTTTGAGAAAGCAATCGGAAAATGGAAGAACTACTTTAAATAGTATTCATCTAATCAGGGCACTGGTCGGTAGAGTTTTCTGGCATCATCCGGTAAAGAAGCTTATATTATCACAAAAAAAGATATGGACCTTTACCTGCACGAAGCCATTGCACTGATCAGCCTGGATGACGAAAAAGGCAACTTTACGCACGCCGGGGGCTATATCAACTACGCCTTCGGCGCTGCCTTTATTTTAGACCTCCTGCTCGAAGAGCGGATAAAAATTGAAGAGGACCGCGTTCACCTGCTTACCAATGCCATTACCGACAGCCGGGCCCTTAATAACCTTATCGAGCGCATCGCAAAGCGCAAAAAGCCGGACCGGATTTCCAACTGGATACACACTTGCGTACAGCGCCTGACCAAACTCCGGCAGCTGACGGTAGACAAACTGGTGCAGGAAGGCGTACTGGAGAAAACCGAAGGCAAAGTGCTCTGGGTTTTTTCCGTAGACCGGTATCCAACCAAAGATGTAGCGCCTGAAAATGAACTGCGGCAGCGCCTAAAGGCATTAATGCTGGACGAAACCACCGAGCCCGACAAAAAGGAACGCATGCTGCTGGTCATTATCCTGAAGTGCGAGCTTTATGCAGAGATGATTAAAGACAAAGCTCAGCGCAAAGCCGCCAAAGCCCGGCTCGAGCAACTCACGGATGGCGAAAAAATGCAGGAAGAAGTAGGCAAGGCCATTCAGGAAATGCTAGCTGCTATTATGGTAAGCACTACTGTGGCAACGATGTAACTCGCCTTAACATTTTAGTAAAAAATATATGCAGTCCGGGCTGCGTTATTTCACCGTACCAAAACCCAATGGCTATGTATTACCAAAGCAAATCCATCCGTAGTGCCCGCGCCATCCGTTCCAAGGCGTTGTTGTTTACCCTCCTGTTCCACATCGCGCTGATTGGGTACCTGACCTATGGCGCTGACCTGGCCCTCGCTGAGCTGCTGCCTGAGGCGATGCTTGATTTTCTGGGTATGAACGCGCCCGAGACTCCGGACGTGCCCATACCTTAAGTAAGAATGGGCCTGCAACTCTCCGGGTTCAGCAGCGTTATTAATTCATGAATTTTCTCGCCCACTTTTTTCTTTCCGGCAAAGACGACCACCTCATGGTGGGCAACTTTCTGGGAGATTACCTCAATAATGCGCAGGTGAGTCAATTGCCGCCGGCAGTACAAAAGGGCGTAGCCCTGCACCGGGCCATTGATTCCTACACCGATCAGCACCCTGAAGTGCTGAAAGGCGTACGGCGGATGTACGACCGCCACTCCAAGTATGCGCCCGTTATCATTGATGTGTTTTACGATTATTTCCTTGCCCTGAACTGGTCTGCCTACTCGGAGCAGCCGCTGCCTGAATTTATTTTGGATACCTACGCCTGCCTGAAGCGCCATCACCACCTCATGCCCGAGCCCGTCCACACCTATGTGCCCAAAATGATTGCGGACAACTGGCTCGAGACCTACGCCACTCACAATGGCATTGCCTACACCTTCAGGCGGATGAGCCACCGGGTAAGCCGCCCTGAGCTACTTGCAGGCGCCCTTGACACCATGGTTAGCCACTTTCAGGAATTAAATTCGGAGTTCAACGCCTTTTTTCCGGACGCTATCCGGCACGCTAAGGCTTTTGTGGAGCAGGCTGCTCCGCCTCAATAAGGGTAAAGCTCTCGAAAAAGCGGTCGGTTGACCGGTTGAGGCTGCGGGTGGCAACGGTCGCTGTTTGCACTGAATAAAAACGCCGCCCGTTTACCAAAGCCCATGTTTTCAGCACGGCATTCCCATCCAAATAATCGATTCGCCAGTATTGCCCGGTGGCGTCCCCCAGGTTGCGCTCAGAATGGTAGATGAGGTCGCCGTTGATGGAAAAAGCGCCTGACTCCCGGGTCGTCTCAAAAAATTCCGTGAGCAATTCTGTGCTGTCCGCATGCAAACTGCCCTCCGGATAGTCACAGTAACTGACCATATACATCAGGTTCTCTGCCGATTTTTCCTCCGCCGGCGGCTGGTAGTAATAGGTATAGTAGGTCAGTGCCCCAACCGGTGTTTCCATCGTATCCACCGCCAGCTGCATGGTGCCGGGAGCCAGGACCCGGAAACGCCCCTCAAAGGATTTGACCTCTTCCCAGGTATCCGATTGAGCGAAACCCAGAGCGGAGAACAAAAGTAGGGGTACAACAAATAAATTATTCATAGACAGCTTTTCTCTTCCGCATAAAAACCCGGAAAAATACCGTTGGGTTGGCTGAGCAGGTGCAGAAAATAAAAATTTTACTTGCATGTCAACCTTAAAGGGCTTAACTTAGTTTTAAAATTAAACTAACTATTACTGACATGCCGAATACGCACCTCCGTCAACTTTACTGCGGCCCCTTTGGCCTGATGACCGACCTGTATCAGTTGACTATGGCCTACGGGTATTGGAAATCAGGGCTGCATAACCGGCAGGCGAACTTTCATCTCTTTTACCGGAAGCCACCGTTTCAGAATGGCTTTGCCATAAGTGCGGGCCTGGAGCTCGCTGTTGACTTTTTGCAGCAGTTCCGGTTTTCCGTAGCGGACATTCAGTACCTGGGTGGGTTGAAGGGCTCGACTGGCGCTCCTTTGTTCAATGAAGCCTTTCTCAACCATCTGCAGCGTATGGAGCTCGAATTAACAGTGCACGCCATGCCCGAAGGCACTGCGGCTTTCCCTAATCAGCCGATACTGCGGGTGGAGGGGCCTATCCTGCAGTGCCAGTTGGTGGAAACCGGCCTGCTCACGCTGATCAATTTCTCCACCCTGCTGGCGACCAAAGCCGCCCGTATTGTTGATGCGGCGCAGGGCGACAGCGTACTGGAATTCGGGATGCGCCGTTCCCAGGGGCTGGACGGTGCATTGACGGCGGCCCGGGCCACTTACATCGGTGGCGTGCACGCCACAAGTAACGTGATGGCGGGGCGCATCTACGGCATTCCCGTCAAGGGCACGCACGCCCACAGCTGGGTGATGGCTTACGAAGATGAACTGCTGGCTTTTCAGCAGTACGCCCAGGCCTTACCCGGCAACTGCATTTTCCTGGTTGATACCTACGATACAGAAGCCGGGGTGCGCAATGCCATACAGGTAGGGCAGTGGCTGCGCGAACAAGGGCACGAAATGAATGGCATTCGACTCGACTCCGGCGACCTGACCGCTCTGAGCCAGAAAGCCCGCCAAATGCTGGATGAAGCTGGATTCAAAAAAGCAGCGATCGTGGCCAGTAATGACCTGGACGAGTACCGAATTGCGCAACTGAAAAAAGAAGGTGCTAAAATTACCGTTTGGGGAGTCGGTACGCGCCTGGCGACCGGGCATGGCGACCCGGCGCTGGGGGGCGTGTACAAACTGGCCGGTATACAAAATGAACACGGAGAATGGGAAGACCGGATCAAGCGGTCGGAGGAGGCCATAAAATCTTCTCACCCCGGGCTACTGCAAGTCTGGCGGTCTGAAAAGGACGGTCGGTATCAGGGGGATGTCCTTTATGATATCCGTCATGGGTTCGAGGGGGCGCAGCTATGGGAGGAAAGCCAAAACCGCTACCTGCCATTGGAAGCCAAAAACGGGCATGACCTTTTAGTCCCTGTCCTCGACCGTGGGCAATTGGTATATGATTTTCCCCACCTGTCCGACATCCGCACCTACGCCGCGAGGCAATGGCAGCAGTTTTCCGGCGGGCCATCCTACCCTTACGGTTTAAGCCCGGGTCTGCAGGAGGCCAAATCTGCCATGATAACCACAGCGGAATAAAGAGGGTGCCCACCAGAAAAGGCCGGATTTTTCAAATTGAATATTTAGCTTTGCTGCCATGAAAAACTGGACAGCAACAATCGGACTGGTACTCAAGGGTATGGCAATGGGCATGGCAGAAGTCATACCGGGCGTATCCGGCGGTACCATCGCTTTCATCACTGGTATTTATGAGCGCCTGCTTGAGACCATCAAGCACATCCTGGGCCCTGAAGTCTGGCGAACCCTCGGCAGGGAAGGGCTGGCTGCAGCCTGGAGCAAAGCCAATGGGACCTTTTTGCTAACCTTACTAGCCGGTATGGTTTTTGGAATCGTAGTAGGCGTGTTTGGCATTACCCATCTGCTGGAAAATTATCCGATACAGCTTTGGGCTTTCTTTTTTGGGCTCATCATCGCCTCCGCCATTTACATTGGGCGGCAGGTAGGCGTTTGGAAGGCTACGGAAGTGGTTGGTCTGGTAGTTGGAACACTTGTCGCCTACATTATCACTATTGCCAGCCCTTCGGAAGGCAGTACTCATTTGGGGCTGGTATTTGTATCGGGTATGATTGCCATTTCTGCACTTATCCTGCCGGGGATTTCCGGTAGTTTCATCCTCCTGCTGATGGGGATGTACACCATTATTATACCGACCATTAAGGATGCGCTCAAAACGCTGGCACCGGAGAGTCTTGTTGTCCTTGGTGTTTTCGGCGCAGGTTGCCTGTTGGGCCTGGCGACTTTCTCCCGGGTCTTGTCCTGGACATTCAAGCACTACCATAACCTGACCCTGGCCGTTCTGACCGGCTTTATGCTGGGCTCCCTCAATAAAATCTGGCCCTGGCGCAAAGCTGTGCTGGGCCTTACCGAGGAGGGTGAAATGGTAGAGCTGCAGCCAGGCATGATGGTGGACAAAGTCATCAAAGAAGTCAACCTGATGCCGGGGCAGTACGCCTCAGAGGTTGGGCCTTCCTTCCTGGCAGGCGCGCTCCTTTGCATGGTGGCCGGTTTGGCGATTGTTTTTGCACTGGACCGGCTGGATAAGCGTGGGCTGTAAAAAAGTTTTTGATGAAGCCACTGAATGAATATGAGCGGCTGTTTGGATTGATCGGATATCCGCTTTCGCACTCTTTTTCCAAAAAATACTTCTCGGAGAAGTTTGCCAAAGCCGGAATCACTGATGCCTGTTACGAGCTGTTTCCCCTCTCCGAAATTGAAGCCCTGCCGGAGCTGTTGCGACAGCATCCCAATTTAGTCGGGCTAAACGTGACTATTCCTTACAAGCAAGCCGTATTGCCGTATCTGGACAAAGTGTCAGAAGGAGCCGCAGCCGTTGGTGCAGTGAACACAATTCGCTGCAGCGGAGATCAGCTGGAGGGCTTTAATACCGATGTGGTGGGCTTTGAAACCTCCCTTTGCAGCTGGCTGGAGACCACGCGTGGAGGCTGGTCCGGGCTAAAGGCATTGGTGCTGGGAACCGGAGGGGCCGCTAAAGCGGTAGCTTTTGTATTGGGCCGGCTGGAGATTCCGTTTGAAATGGTCTCGCGTACCTCCGGGAAAGACCGGCTAAGCTACGGACAGGTGACTCCCGAAGTGGTAGCCGCCCATGAGCTCCTCATCAACACCACCCCGCTGGGGATGTCTCCCAATACCGCAAGCAGGCCCGAATTACCTTATCATGCCCTGGGCAGCAATCATTATTTATACGATTTGGTCTACAATCCCGCCTCCACCGCATTCATGGAATCTGGGCTGAAGCAGGGGGCAAAAGCTATGAATGGCTTACAAATGCTGCATGGACAGGCCGAGGCTGCGTGGACAATTTGGACCGGACCGGATATTAAAAAATGATAAATATAGCTTACCTTGGGATAGCTCTTAACCGGACCAAATTACATTCATGGAAAAGATAGGTAAACCTGTGAAGGACATAGAAAAAATGAAGAAAGCGGTTGAAGCCGTCATCAACAGCAAGGACGCGCCCCTTGTGGACTTCTCTAATACAGCGGTAGCTTTTGCAGGCAAAACCGATGAGGAACTGCGCAAGTCAGCCTGGATTTTTGGTATGATGAACCGGCACTGGCTGGTCGGCATCGGCTCAAAACTGGGGCTGGCAGCCATAAAGATGCACCTCCCCTTTGTTGAAGGCATTGTCAAAAACACCATCTACGAGCAATTCTGCGGAGGGACGACACTTTTGAACAGTCAGCCTTCTATCAATAAGCTCGCAGCGCAGAACTGTCTGACCATACTGGACTACGGGGCCGAAGCCAAAGACTCCGAAGACGAGTACAATCAGACGATGAATGAAACCATCCGTGCTATTGAGTTCGCTGCCAAAGCGGATCATGTGCCGGTGGTGAGCACCAAGGTGACTGGCATGGCCCGTTTTGGTCTGCTCAAGCAAATACAGGAGGGAGAAGCCTTTACCAAAGAGACACGATCGGAGTATAAAAACATCCTGAAGCGTATCGATGCGATCTGTCATATCGCTGCTCAAAAGGGCGTCAGTGTATTTTTTGATGCGGAGGAGTCCTGGATACAGGGTCCGATCGACCACTTTGTCAATATGATGATGCGCCGTTATAACCGGGAAAAGCCGGTGGTGTACAATACCTTCCAAATGTACCGGAAGGATCGCCTGCAATACCTGATTAGCTCCTACAATCAGGCCGAACGCAATGGCTACATTTTGGGCGCGAAGCTGGTACGGGGGGCTTACATGGAAAAGGAAAGAGCCCGGGCAAGGGAGTACGGCTATGAATCTCCCATCCATCCTACAAAAGCCGCAACCGATGACGCATATAATACCGGAATAAAGTTTTGTATTGACAATTACGAACGCATCGCCTCCTGTAATGCTTCACACAACGCTGAGAGCAACCTGCTGCAAGCCGAGTTGATTTACCGCAAAGGTATTTCACGCGACCACCCTCACCTGATGTTTTGCCAGCTTTATGGTATGAGTGATAATCTGACCTTCAACCTCGCTGCTGCCGGTTTTAAAGTAGGGAAGTATCTGCCCTATGGCCCGGTACGGGAAGTCGTACCTTATCTGATCCGCAGAGCCGAGGAGAATTCCTCCGTGACCGGTGATATGACCCGGGAACACCGCCTTGTTCATGAAGAAATGAAGCGCCGGGGATTGTCTTAGTTCCTGTAAAACAAAACCTTACAGAAGCAGAAGAAAATTATATTTTAGTTTTATAATGATCAGGCAGCAATTCACCGGGCTCAGGTGTCTTGTATCAAAGCAGAAAAAGAGAATAATTCGGGCTGTTTTCCCAAATGATGGGATTACTGTTTAACTTTTTTTATATTTGTATCGTGTTCACCCCCCCGAATTAGTTGTCTTTATCTACCAGATACCTGGGTACAGCTCCCAACACAGCGTACTAAACAGGAACACAACCGCTTTCAGTTCGATAAACAATACACTTGCCTAATAGCCCCGGAAGAGTTATAATCCCATGATGCATAGCATTTTATAATTGCTGGCATCCATTGCTGGCTATTGCCGGAATGAAAAACTATATTGATGCGGTGTTGTAATCTCAAAAGCCGTCTGATCCTAACCCTGACCGTGCTGCCCCTTTGGATGATAGCACAGAACGTCTCCGATTGCAGTGGTGCGATAGTGGTCTGTGGCGACCGAAATATTGACGTTCCGGATTCTCCGGGCGAGCTCAACGATTTCCAGAACCCCGATAATTCTATTGGGTGCCATGAGACTGGGGAGTCTTCCAGCGTATGGCTCTACTTTCGCTTTCGCAATGATATGCCCCCGGGCAGTGACCTGCTTTTTACCATTTCTCCCTACGAAGGTGGTGATGTCGACTACGATTTCGCCTTATTTGCTGCCGATACCCGCTGTGACAGCCTCGGCGAGCCTGACCGCTGTTCCTATGCCTGGTCTGTGGAGGAAACCCAGACTTTTCAGTGTGGTTTTTGTCCGTTTACCGGATTGGGCAATGGGGAAACAGACCTTTCAGAGGGGATCTTCTTTGACGAAACAGGGGCCATGGCCAATGGCTATGTAGCCCCAATGATCGTAGAGCCCGGGCAGGGCTTTTATCTCTACATCAATGAATTTTACGGGGTAGGAGGGGAGCAGTCGGAATCTGACGGTTTCAATATCTCTTTTTCCGGCCAGGCGGCAGATTATTTCGATTGCACGGCCAATCCCAACTGTGAATTACAGGTGGTGGCCCTTGATCAGGACACGGCGCTTTGTTCTGGTAATGTGCCATTTACCCTTAACAGTGAGGTGACTTACGCTACGGGCTTCGAATCGTATACCTGGATGGGTACCCCGGAAGCCCTGAGTTACCTTGATGACCTCTCAAGCCCGACACCACAGGCTGTTTTCCCGGATAACTTTTCCGGCACCATCGAATACATCCTTGAAGTCAGCTCCGATGGCTGTACCAATTCCGATACGATGACCCTAAGCATTGAGCCTTCTCCAACCATCATGGTTGGCTTTGAAGCCTTTTTCTGTGAAGGCTCGGATTTGACGCTGGACGCCGGGCCTGACTTTGCTTCCTATGAATGGTCCACTTCGGTCACCGATCCGGCTATTGTGGTGGATGAGCCCGGAATTTATACCGTAACGGTCACCGCACCGGGCAACGGGTGCACCATCATCCGGGAAGTAGACGTCACCGAAATCCCTACTCCTGCGCCCATCATTGACGGCGGCCCCTATCTTTGTGAGGGCACTACAGATACCCTGGTCGTGCAGGGCAATTACGATACTTACAGTTGGGTGGGCTTGTCGGCAGACAGCTTCCTGGTCATTGATCAGCCCGGCAATTACCTGCTGCGTGTGACGGACCCCTTCGGCTGTCAGGGTGATACAACGCTAACAATCGAGGAGGTACCTGCTCAACAGCCACAGATTGCTTCGCCACCTGGCTTGTGCCCGGACGGAAATGCCACCCTCGCCCTCAACGAACCCTGGGCAGCTTACCAATGGTCTGATGGCAGCACCGATAGTCTCTTGGTCGTGGATACGACGGGCAACTATGCCGTGACCGTAACCGATACCTTTGGCTGTTCCTATTTCACCGATACGGACCTATTGCCTGTTGATGCCCCTCTGCCCGAGGTGGATGGCGATACCGTATTCTGTGATGGAGGCAGCAGCTTGTTGCTGACAGTACAAAACTACGAAGGCTACCTTTGGTCTACCGGTGATACCACGAATACGATTACCGTGGAAGAGGGAGGCACCTATCTGGTCACCGTTACGGCAGCCAATGGCTGTACGGGCGTAGACTCCCTGCAAGTCAATGAGTACGATCCNCTTGCGTTGGATGTCGCCATTGTCAATGCTGAAAGCCTTTGTGCGGGGGATACCATCTTTGCCTTCGTGGATCAAATGTATCCCAGCTATCTCTGGAGTACGGGAGCTTCGGGCCCGGCTGCCGCAATAGCAGAGGCGGGCTCCTACAGTGTGACTGTTACGGATGACCGGGGCTGTACTGCGGTAGATTCCATTCAGGTGGAGGCATTTTTGCCACCTGAGCCTGAGATTGACGGTCCGGTGGGGCTTTGTCCGGATGCTTCCGGGGTGTTGAGTGTGGACCCCTTCGTTGCCGTAGACTGGGGGGGCGCTAATCAGGACTTTACGCTTTCTATATCCTCACCTGGCACCTATAGTGTAACCGTGGTGGACGAAAACGGCTGCATTGGGGCCGATACCCTAAATGTATTGGCGTACGCTGAGCCGGAGCCACAGATCAATGGAGACACAAGCCTTTGTGAGGGCGGTGCGGTCAGTTTGTTTGTAGAAGGGCCCTACACGAGCCTGTCCTGGGATGGAGGCAGTTCAGATAGCTTATTGGTGGTGAATGCCCCCGGCACTTATGGTGTCACGGTAACCTCTGAAGATGGCTGTACTGGCAGTACAGATGCCATAGTGGCGGAATTCCCCAATCCTCAGCTTACCCTGGATGAAGAAGCCGTCTTTTGCGCCAACAGCACAGTGGAAATCAGTGTCAATGGTATTTACTCAACTTACAACTGGAGTAACGGTGCCACAACCGCCACAACAGTTGTGGACAGCGCCGGCACCTACCAACTGGAAGTAGCCAATGAATTTGGATGTACCGCCACCGACGATATCCTGGTGCAGGAGGAAGCCGTCCCGGTAAGCGGGCTGGCCGGGCCTTACACCTTTTGCGAAAATGAAGACACCGAAATACAAGCCAATACCGGTTACGCTGATTATCAGTGGTCGGTTCCCGGTACCGGCCCTTCGGTCACGGTAGATGCCGCCGGCACTTATTATGTGACTATTACCGGAGCGAACAACTGTGTGGTTATCGATTCTGCAGTAGCAGCAACGCTACCTTTGCCGGAGCCCGAGATCATCGGCGGGCCAAGCCTGTGTACTGGCAG
>PR_CR_10_Liq_2_inCRDRAFT_1000403_pt1 | contig 12230 bp, 9 predicted proteins | sample PRCRCaboRojoPR_FD_10245 | JGI IMG/M metagenome (IMG submission 10245) | reverse complement strand
CATCTGTGGCGACGATGATGTCGAGCTGGCCCTGCTTGAGGCGCGCCACGATCTGCTCGCGGAGCTTCTGCGGCAGATCGCCGTTCAGTGCCGCCGCGGCGTAGCCGCGGGCCTCCAGCCGCTCAGCGAGCTCCACGGTGGCCGTCTTGGTGCGCACGAAGACGAGCAGCCCGTCAAAGGGCTCCACCTCCAGGATGCGGGTCAGGGCGTCCAGCTTGTGCAGCCCGCTCACCAGCCACCAGCGCTGGCGGATGGTCTCGGCCGTCGCCGTGCGCGCCGCAATGCTGACCTTGACCGGCTCCTGCAAATAGGCCTGCGCGATGCGCTGGATGGCCTGCGGCAGGGTCGCGGAGAACAGCGCGATCTGACGCTCGGAGGGCGTCTGCTCCAGGATCCACTGGACATCGTCGATGAAGCCCATGCGGAGCATCTCGTCCGCCTCGTCCAGCACCAGCACGCGCAGCGCCGCGAGGTCCAGCGTACCGCGGCGCATGTGGTCCATGATCCGCCCCGGGGTGCCGACGATGACGTGCACGCCGCGCGCCAGCTGACGCAATTGCACGCGGTAGTCCTGCCCGCCGTAGATGGGCAGCACATGGAAATCCGGCAACGCCGCCGCGTAGCGCCGGCAGGCCTCGGCCACCTGGATCGCAAGCTCGCGCGTCGGCGTGAGCACCAGGGCCTGGGGCGCGCGCCGCGCGACCTCCAGCCGCGCCAGCAGCGGCAGGATGAATGCGGCCGTCTTGCCCGTGCCGGTGGGCGCGTGGCCCAACAGATCCTGCCCGGCGAGCAGGTGCGGGATGGTCTGCGCCTGAATCGGCGACGGTGTTTCGTAGCCGACCTGGTCCAGTGCCGCGAGGAGCGCCGGCGGCAGGCCCAGCGCGCGGAAGCCGGGCTCTGCGGTCGGCGTGTCGGCCGCAGGCTCGTCGCCGGCGTCGGCCTTGGCGTCGGTGGGCTCGGGGGGTTCCGTGGAGCCGGCGGGATCGGCGGGGTCGGTGGCGGATGGGCCGGCGGGGTCGATGGCGCTCATGTGCGGGGATACTCAGGTCAATCCCCCAGTATACTCGCGGTGGGCGCTCTGTGGCGGGCGAGCCCGCAGTGTCCAACCCCGAATAGGAGCACGCCGCCATGCACATCTGGGTCGATGCCGACGCCTGCCCCAAGCCCGTCAAGGAGATCCTCTTCCGCGCCGCTGAGCGCACGCAGACGCGGCTCACGCTGGTGGCCAACCAGCCCATGCAGACACCCCCGTCCAGGGTCATCCAGAGCGTGCGCGTCGGCGCCGGCTTCGATGTCGCCGACAATCACATTGCACAGCATGCGGTGCCCGGGGATCTGATCATCACCGCGGACATTCCCCTGGCCGCCGAGGTGGTCGCCAAGGGCTGCACGGCCCTGAACCCCCGCGGTGAGCGCTACACGCCCGAGAACATCCGCGAGCGGCTCAACATGCGCGACTTCATGGACACCCTGCGCGCCAGCGGCGTGGACACGGGCGGGCCCGCCGCCTTCAGCCAGCGTGACCGGCAGGCGTTTGCGAATGCGCTGGATCGGTGGCTGGCCCGCACACGTTAATGCGGACTTCAATGGCGCTCGCACACGCTTCATGACTGCGCTAATCTCCTTCGAGCATCAGCTGACCTGAGTGTGACCCAGACCATGTCCACAGCCGCCGAACAGGTGCGCGAGCCCGGTCTGCCCGCAATCTATGCCGTCCACGGCGCCGACCACGACAACATCGTCTTCCTGCGCGAGGCCACCTGGGACGATTTCCAGGCGCTGCTGCGCATGCGCGGCGAGCACAGCGCACCGCGTCTCAGCTATCTCTGCGGCGAGGTGGAGATCATGAGCCCGTCACGGACTCACGAAAGCATCAAATCCACCCTTGGCTGCCTGGTTGAAGCCTACTGCCTGGAGCGCAGCATCCGCTTCCGCACCCTGGGCGCCTGGACGCTGGAATCCGCACCGGACGAGCGCGCGGCCGAGCCCGACGAATGCTGGATCTTCGGCGACGCCGACGCGGACCGCCCGCAGCTTGCCATCGAGGTGGAGTGGACCTCGGGGCGCATCGACAAGCTGGAGATTTACCGCATGCTCGGCGTCGCCGAGGTCTGGTGGTGGCGCAAGGGCCGGCTCACGCCCTATGGCTTGGAGGCCGAGCGGTATGTCGCCATGGACCAAAGCCGTGTGCTGCCCGAGCTGGACCTGGCCCAGCTCGCGAGCTTTCTGGATCAGCCCACGGCGTACGATGCCGTTCGCGCCTACCGTACGGCCCTCAGTGGCGGGTGAAAAGACCATGGAAACAGCTCCCAAGCCGGCCGCGCAACTGACCGCCATCAGTCTGTATACGGGGGCGGGCGGTCTTGACCTCGGCTTCGAAGCCGCTGGCTTTGACACCCGCGTCGCCGTCGAGATGGACGACGATTGCATCGCCACGCTGCAGGCAAACCGCGACTGGCCAGTTATGCATCGGTCGATCCACGACGTAACCTCGGCCGAGCTTCTGCGCCAGGCTCGGCTTGAGCCTTTCGAGGCCGACGTACTGATCGGCGGCCCTCCCTGTCAGCCTTTCTCGAAGTGCGGCTACTGGGCCAGCGGCGATGCCAGGCGTTTGGAAGACCCCCGCGCCTCCACGGTCGAGGCATTCCTGCGCGTCCTGCGGGACACGCGGCCTCGCGCTTACCTCATGGAGAACGTCGCCGGCCTCGCTTTCCGCGGCAAGGATGAAGGTATTCACTTGATCCGCGACATCGTAGCGGCGATCAATCGTGAGCAGGGCACCGCCTACGAAGTCGAGCTGCTGGTCCTCAACGCTGCCGACTTTGGCGTGCCTCAGACGCGCGAGCGCGCCTTTCTGGTCGGTGCACGGGACGGTTCGAGATTCGGCTCCCTTATCCCAACGCATCGGCCGGCCGACGACGACGTGAAGGAGCGCCAATTGGCCCTTCCGCTTGACACGCCGTTGTATCGAACCGCTTGGGATGCCATCGGTGACTTGGCAGACGACGATGACCCCCAGCTCGCCCCCCGCGGCAAGTGGGCAGACCTGCTGCCGTCGATCCCGGAGGGCTCCAACTACCTCTACCACACCGACCGAGGCGCGGGTGTACCGCTCTTCGGCTGGAGGCGGAGATTCTGGAATTTCCTGCTGAAGCTGGCCAAGGATCAACCCTCTTGGACGCTGACCGCGCAGCCAGGCCCGGCGACCGGACCATTCCATTGGCGAAATCGGCGCTTGTCTGCACGTGAGCTGTGCCGATTGCAGACCGTACCGGACGACTACGAGGTGCTGGGCTCGACCAATACGGTTCAGAAGCAGTTGGGCAACGCGGTGCCCTCAGCACTGGCAGAGGTGATCGCTCGCCACATGCGCCGTCGCCTTTTCGGCGAGCCCGACCACAGCGAGCCCAAAGTGACGTTGATCCCCTCGCGCCGAGGCAAGCCGCCGCCGCCGGAGCCCCCGCAGCCGGTTCCCCAGAAGTATCGCCACCTGATCGGCAAGCATTCCCCCCATCCTGGTACGGGAAAGGGCAGTCGGGCATCGCTGCGCTCGGCGACATCCTAGCCGCATTCAAGCCACATGACCTACCGGCGCTTCTCCGTCAGCCGAAGCCAAAAAGCGCCCTTACTGGCGTTTATCCTGTCCGCTTTGGAGGGTTCCGGCTGCCGCACGCTGCACTGCTCCGACCCAGCCGAGGCACCCTTTCGCATCAGCTTCGAGACAGCGGACGGCGAGCGCATGGGTATCGTCGCCTATGCCTTCTTCGCCAACAGCCGGCAAACGCGGAACAGACCGGGCGACGAACATCGCTTTCAGGTGAAATACGGCCCGAAGACCGGAGAGCAGCATGAGCTTTGGCAAGACCCCTACGGCCTCTACACGACACTGTTCTGCGGCATCAATCCGGAGACCGGCTACTTCGTCGCCGCCGACCCCGTGCTGCACAGCCCCACCCGGTTCTTTATCTCCATCGAGTTCAAGGACCAGCATGTCAAAGCCATTCTCGAGCGCGGCTGGCACGCCTGGGAGAGGCAGAGGCGGACAAAAGACGGACTGGATGAGCCTGTAGAGGTGATGCTCGGCGGCATGCCGGAGAATTTTCTGCGTTACGTCCGGTTCGAGCGGGCTGCGAAGGGTCTAGACGCCGGTCACCGCGCCCTGCTGGCCGATAAAATGACGGAGCTTGACCACCTGCGGACGCCGGAAGCTGACGCGCGCGCGCAAACACCGATCGAAGTCGCGAGAATCCACCAGCTCACGAGCGAATTCCAGCTCGCAGAGAACGAGATCCTCGACCTGATCGAGAGTGCCCCACGCCTGAAGATGGCCGTGCGCGGCTGGGTGGCAGAGGCACACCTGGTCCGACAATTAGCCGGGCTTCCCGCCATCACCGAATGCATGCCGATCGAAGAAGACGGCAGACCCGATGTACGTGTATCTCTCCGGGGGAGCCGCCCCATCTTCATCGAATGCAAGAACGTCCTGCGCCGCCCCTATGCCGACGGTACCTATCGGCTCGACTTTCAGCGGACCCGTGCCGCCAAGGGCGATCCCTGCTCCCGTTACTATACCGCCGAAGAGTTCGATGTTGTCGCCGCATGCCTGCATCCCCGGACCGAGCAATGGGATTTCTGTTTCGCACTCAGTCGCGAGATGGACAGCCATGACCGCTGCCCCGGCAGGCTGAGCAACCGCGCCAAGGTGGATGCACGCTGGGCGGCGGACGTGGTTGCGGTGCTTGAGCGAGCGCTCGCCTGAGAGAGGTGCCTCAATGGAGGATCAGCCGACAGCGCCACGGTTCAATCAGCTCCAACCCGCGTCGCGGGTGGCATCACGCACGAAGCGCCGAAACAAGGCACAGGGCAGCAAGGCCGAGCTCGCCCTGCGTCAGCAGCTCTGGTCTCTGGGTCTGCGCTATCGGCTGCACGCCAAAGACTTGCCAGGCAAGCCGGACATTGTATTTCGGCGCCAGCGGCTAGCCGTGTTCGTGGACGGCGATTTCTGGCACGGCCGTGATTGGGAAGCGCGCCGCCGGAAGCTTGCCAAAGGGCACAACGCCGAATACTGGCTCGACAAAATCGCCTACAACAGAGTGCGCGATCACCGCAACACGGAACAGCTCGAAGGCGCAGGATGGCGCGTGATCCGATTCTGGGAGACCGACGTAAAGCGAGCACCACGGAATGCGGCTGCCATCGTGCAAGCCGCGCTCTCGTAGCGATGATCCAGCACGCGCTCGAGCAGCCGTTCCAAAGCCCGCCTCGAAGAGGACCCTGACTATTGATAAGCTTTCAAGTCCGTTTTTTGAGAATGAATGCTCCTTTAACCAGGTTCAGTAATCAAGATCAGGCGACCGCAGACGCCGGCAAATGGCGCGGACGCTTGCGAGCCAGCACCTTGCCTCCACTGCCGTCTTTTCGCCGTCTATTAATTGTGGGTACAGGCTTTACTGGAGTGGCGCTGTGCTATAATTAAAGGCGGTTGAACAGCAAGCTCAGTCCACTGCAAACATGAACGATACAACCTCTCAAAACAGGCAGGAAAGAAGCTCGGCGCGAGTCGAGTATCTTGAAAGCAAGTACGCTGCGATCATGACAAAGTACGTCGAGTGGCGTCGAAGCAAGCTCGACAGCCACATGCACGCAGAGGATCTCATGTATCGCCAAGAGCTTGACCATTGCCGCCGTGAGATCGCCTCCGCAAAAGCGCCCGCGACTGACCTCTTGAGCAAGATGGCGCTGCTGGACAACTGGCTCCAAACCGCCAATGGAGGTTACGAGTTCGCGTTCGAAACTCCGCACGGCATCTATCAGCGCTGGCAGAGCGACGTAACCTATGTCTGGGTCGTGAAGACACCCGACGGTTCGCTGGAAGGACCTTTCGAAGAGGCGCAAGATGCGGCAGATTGGGCGGCGGAGCACTGGGACGCTGTATTCGCGGATTCAGAGCCGGAAAACAGCTGAATCTGTGCAGGGACCCGAAGGTGGGTGGTGGTGTACTTTCCCACCGCGCCTACCCTTCCCGAGAAAGCCCCGCGTCCATGATCTGCTGCAAGCTGTAGCCGCAGTGCTCGGGGAAGGGTGACTTGAGCCTGCGGGGCTCCTCCGGCGCGGCACGGATGGCGTCAAGCGCGCTTCAGTAATGCCGCGGGGAGCATCATCTATCCGCCGGCGCACCGTCAACCCGCACGCAGCGCACAATGCGTCCGCCGTCGAGCCGCCGCGGCTCGGGATAGGCATCGGCGCACTCGGGCAGTGCCTGCGGGCAGCGGGGATGGAAGTGGCAGCCCGCGGGCGGATGCGCCGGCGAGGGCATGTCGCCCGCGAGCCGGATGACCTCGCGGCGGCGCTCCGGGTCGGCCACGGGTACCGCCGACAGCAGGGCTTTGGTGTAGGGATGCCTGGGATCGCCCAGGATCTGGTCTGTGCTGCCCCGCTCGACGATGCGCCCGAGATACATCACCGCCACCTCGTGGGCGAGGTAGGACACGACAGAGATGTCGTGGGTAATGAAGAGATAGCTCAGGCCCAGGTCCTGCTGGAGCTGCTTAAGCAGGTTCAGGATCTGCGCCTGCACCGAGACATCGAGTGCGCTGGTGGGCTCGTCGCAGACGATGAGGGCGGGCTCCACGGCCAGTGCCCGGGCGATGCAGATGCGCTGCCGCTGTCCGCCGGAGAATTCGTGCGGATAGCGGCCCATGGCCTGCTCGCCGATGCCCACCTGCTCCAACAGCGCCGCGACACGCTTGCGTCGCTCGGCACGGCTCGGTGCGATGCCCAGCGCCTGGAGCCCCTCGCCCACGATGTCCTCCACCAGCATGCGCGGGTTCATGGACGCAAAGGGGTCCTGGAAAATGACCTGGAGGTCCTTGCGATAGGGCCGCAGGCGGCCGGGCTTGAGGCGGGCCAGGTCCACGCCGTCGTAGTGCACGGCGCCGGCGGTGGGCCGCTCCAGCTGCAGAATGCCCTTGCCCGCGGTGGTCTTGCCGCAGCCGGATTCCCCCACCAGCGCCAGGGTGCGGCCGGCATAGAGCGTCAGATCCACGCCATCGACGGCTTTGACGTGGCCCACGGTGCGCTTGAAAAGCCCGCGGCGGATGGGGAAGTGGACCTTGAGGCCGTCGGTGCTGAGCAGGGCATCGCCGGGACCGGCCGCCTGCGCATGAGCGGAGATCTCCTGGGCTGCGGCGGGCGCGAACTCGGGCGTGTCGCCGTCCCACAACAGACAGCGCACGCGCTGCCCGTCACCGGCCTGGAACCAGTCGGGCGGGCTGTCATGGCAGCGGTCCATGACCCGGAAGCAGCGGGGCGCGAAGCGACAACCGGTGAAGTCCTGATCCAGCGACGGCACCCGGCCCGGGATCACCGCCAGCGCCCCGGCGCGCTTGTCGGCATCCGGCAGGCTCTCCAGCAGCTTGCGGCTGTAGGGATGCGCCGGCCCCTCGAAGAAGCGCTCGACAGGCGCCTGCTCCACGATCTGGCCCGCGTACATCACCGCGAGCCGGTCCGCCGTCTCGGCGACCACGCCGAGGTCGTGCGTGATCAGCAGCACCGCCATGCCGCGCTCGCGCTGCACGTCTTTCAGCAGGCGCAGCACCTGTGCCTGGATGGTGACATCGAGCGCCGTGGTGGGCTCGTCGGCGATGATCAGCGCCGGATCGCCGGCGAGCGCCATGGCGATCATGATGCGCTGCTTCATGCCCCCCGAAAGCTGGTGCGGGAACTCTTCCGTGCGCCGCTCGGGGTCCGGGATGCCCACCGCACGCAGCAGCTCCACCACCCGGGTGCGGATACCGCTGCGTGGCATGCCCTCGTGCACCCGCACCGCCTCGGCGATCTGCGCGCCCACCGTGAGCACCGGGTTCAGGGAGGTCTGCGGCTCCTGGAAGATCATGCCCATGCGCCCGCCGCGGATGCGGCGCATGTCGCGCTCGGTGAGCCTGAGCAAATCCGTGTCGCCCAGGCGGACTGCGCCCGCCGTGATACGCCCGCCGAGCGGCAGCAGGCGCATCAGCGACAGCGCGGTCATGGACTTGCCGCAGCCGGACTCGCCCAGGAGTGCCAGGGTCTCGCCGGGCTGGATATGGAAGCCCACGTCATCGCAGACGCGCACCGGGCGCTCGCCGCCGCGGGCCGGCGGCAGCTCCGTCGTGAGTCCGGTGACTTCCAGCAGGGCGTCGGTCATGGCGGGTCTGTCAGCATCGGTCCGATTGCGGGTCCAGGGTCACGCGAAGGCGCAAAGCAGCAAGCCGGCCGCTCCAGAAGCTGGAGACAGACGACGAAACTCGCAGCGAGCGGCGCGTGGAGTATGCAAGCCCGAACAGTGCCGCAATGCCCGCGGTGAAGCCCAGCGCAGTCTCACTTGACGCGCACCAGCCTTGGGTCGAAGGCATCCCGCACCACGTCCGCGAACAGGTTCGCAGCCAGCACCAGCGTGAACATGAACACGAAGGCAGCGGCCAGCGACCACCAGACGATGGGGTCCCGCGCCAGCTCCAGCCGGGCGCTGTTGATCATGTTGCCCCAGCTGTTCATGGTCGGGTCCACGCCGATGTTGACATAGGAGAGCACCGCCTCCGCCAGCACCAGGCCGCTGAAGTCCAGCACCACGGTGATCATCACGATGTGCAGCACATTCGGCAGGATGTGGCGGGCGAGGATCGTCGAGTGCCGCACGCCCAGCGCGGAGGCGGCCTGCACATACTCCTGCTCGCGCAGCTTGAGCGACTCGCCGCGCAGCAGCCGGCACAAGCCGGTCCAGCTGGTGACGCCGAGGATGATGCACAGGAACAGCAATCTCAGATCCGCGCGCTCCACCAGGCTCTCGAACTGGTCGGCGTTGTTGGTCATGTAGACCTGGAGCATCAGGATGGCGGCGGCGATAAGCAGCACACCGGGGATGGAGTTCAGCGTGGTGTAGAGGTACTGGATGACATCATCCGTGAGCCCGCGAAAATAGCCGGCCATAATGCCGAGGATCACCGCCGCCGGCAGCATCACGAGCGTGGTGAGCGTGCCGATGACAAGCCCGGTGCGGATGCTCTTCAGGCTCTGGTAGAAGACGTCCTCGCCCACCTTGTCGGTGCCGAGGATGTGATAGCCGGCGGCCAGCTCGGCGGCGACGAAAACCAGCACCAGCATTGCAGCCGGGGTGATGAGGGCGACCCGCCAGGGCACCTCGGTGCGGCCCTCCCAGATGGAGCGGGCGCCGTCGTTGTAGGCCTCGCCGCGGGCATGGGCCACCAGCCAGACCAGACCAGCCGTCAGCGCCATCCACAAGAGCATGCCCTTGATGGCGCCCAGCACTGTGCGCACGGCGATGTCGACGCCCCGCCACGACGGGTCGCTCAGGTGTGCACCACCGTGCTCCAGCGGCGGATAGCCGCGGATCATGGTCCCATCCGGCTGCTCCATGGCCTCCTTGACGAAGAGATGCGTGGCGAAGGGCGCGGAGAAGGTCTTCTCCTGCCGCTCCCGCAGGCCGGTGAGGATCACGTCCAGCACCGACAATACCTGCGTCGAATAGCGGGCCTGCACCCTGGACTCAGCGCCGCCGCCACCCCCAGCGCCGTCGCGCGCGGCGGCCTCGGGCGGCGGGGCACCGGCGGACTCGCCGGTCGCCACCGGCTCGATGCGCGGGTGGAAGTGCATGGAATCCAGCAGCCCGATGAGCACGTAGAAGCTGATCACCACCAGCGCCGCGACGCCCACCCGCGAGCGCGCCACGCTGCGCCAGGGCGCGCGCAGGTGCTCATGCTGCGAGGCATAGACCCCGTAGCCGAGCGCGACGGCGATCAGCAGGAAGATCAGCGCATCCGTGGTCAGGATTACAGGCATCTGCGCTGCCCCTCGTCGTTCCGGGATGGGGGCTCACCCATCATGACAACCTCACCCGCGGGTCCACCATGGTGTATGAGATGTCGGTGAGGATCAGCCCGAGGATGTAGAGCACGGAGCCCAGGAACACCATGGCGCGCACGATGGCGAAGTCCTGGCGGTTGATGGCATCGATGGTGTAGCTGCCGAGCCCCGGGATGCCGAAAAAGGACTCGGTAATGAGCGCGCCCATGAAGAGCAGCGGCAGCACGGCGACGACGCCGGTCAGGATCGGAATCAGCGCGTTCTTCAGCACATGGCGGAAGAGCACCACGCGCTCGCGCAGGCCCTTGGCACGGGCGGTGCGCACGTAGTCGCGGTTGATCTCTTCCAGGAAGAAGGTCCGGTACAGCCGGGTGCCGGTGCCGATGCCCCCCACCACGCCGACGATGACCGGCAGAATCAGGAACTTCACCGCATCGAGCCCGGTGTCATAGCCCGAAATAGGCACCAGATGGAACAGCTTGCCGATGAGGAACTGGCCGCCGATGATGTAGAAGAGTCCGGAGATGGACATCATCGCCACCAGCAGCACCACACTGCCGAAATCGATATAGGTGGCGCGGAAGAACACGATCATCAGCGCATAGCTGATGTTGATGGCAAGCCCCACCAGCAGCACCGGCAGCGCAATGGCGAGGCTCGGCCACATGCGCTGGCTGATGTCGTAGCCGATGTCGCGGCCGCTGTCCGAAGTGCCGAAGTCGAAGAAGAAGAGCTTGGCGGACTTCTGGAAAAAGATCGTCTCCGTGAGCTTGGCCGCCCCACTGGCGTCCGCGTTGAACAACAGCGGGCGGTCGTAACCATGGTCCGCCTTCCAGGCCTGCACGGCATCCTCCGTGACACGCTTGTCGCCGAGCTGCATGCGGGCCATGTCGTCCGGGGAGTTGACGACAAAGAAAAGCACGAAAGTGATCAGATTCACGCCGATCAGGATCGGAATCGCATACAGCAGCCGGCGGATGATGTAGGCACTCACAGCGCCGCACTCCGCTCCCGCCGGCGGGCGATGACGATGGCCGGCACGGCACCCACCGCGAGCACCACGGCAATGGCGCCGATGGGCCAGACCACGGGCGGGTTCCAGGCGGCACGGCGCTCCTCGCGGATGGCGGGCTCCACGCGCAGATACTTGAGCGTGTTATTGGCCATGAGGTTCGGCTTCACGTTGCCGATCCATTGGTGGTGGAGGCTGAAGGATTCGGGATAAAAGCCGAAGGACCAGGGTGCATCCCGGCGCACGATCTCCGTCATGCGGTCGATGACGGCCTGGCGCTCCGGCCCATCCGGCATGTTCTTCATCTCCTCGAACAGAAGGTCCAGCTCCGGATTGCTGTAATTGGCCGCATTCTCGCCGCCGTCGATCTTGCGGTTCGGTCCATACAGCAGAAAGAAGAAATTCTCCGGGTCCGGGTAGTCCGCATTCCAGCCCCACATGAAGATCTGCCCGGTGCCCTCGCGCATCTTCTCCTGAAAGCGGTTGTAGTCGGTGGCCCGCACGATGAGCTCGATGCCGAGCTTGGCGAACTGCTTGCGCATCCAGTTGAGCCGCGCCTTGCCGTCCGGCCCCGCGTCCATGGCCTCGTAGTAGAGGCTGAGCGGTCGGCCCGTCTCGGGGTCGCGACCATCGCGGTAGCCCGCCTGGGCCATCAGCGCCCGGGCCTCGGCGATGGACTTGCGCTGCGCGCGGCCATTCTCCCAGTCGAACACGTAGGGGTTGATGCCGGCCTCGCCGTCACGGTGACCGAAGATGCCGGGCGGCAGCGGCCCCTGCCCCTGCACGCCGCGGCCGTTGGCGAAGATCGAGATGAACTCGTCGAAGTCCACGGCGATGCTGATGGCGCGGCGCAGCAGCCGGGCGCGCTCGGAGTCGCCGCCCACCACGTCGTCCGCCATGTTGAAGCCCATGTACCAGATGGACGTCTGCACGGCGGTACTGAGCCCGATGCCCTTGGCCTGCATATCTGCCGTGAGGCCGGCCTCACCCGCGGCGTCGAACCGCACGGCCTGGTCGAAGGCGTCGGAGCTGATGCCGGAGGTGTCGTAATAGCCCTGAAGGAACTTGTTCCAATAAGGAATGCTTTCTTTCTCCAGGCTGTAGACGGCCTGGTCCACAAAGGGCAGCGGCTTGCCCGCGTCGGCGAGCAGGCCCTCGGCGGCATCCCCCGGCATGCCTTCGGTGGGATAGGTCTCGCCGTGGAAATTCGGGTTGCGCGCGAGCACCATGCGCAGATTCGGATTGTTCTCGGCAAGCATGAAGGGCCCGGTGCCCACCGGGTACCAGTCCAGGGTGATGTTGTTGTCTTCCATGCCCCGCTGATTGGTGAGGGCCTCGGCCTCCCAGGGCATGGGGG
>PR_CR_10_Liq_2_inCRDRAFT_1000401_pt1 | contig 12316 bp, 13 predicted proteins | sample PRCRCaboRojoPR_FD_10245 | JGI IMG/M metagenome (IMG submission 10245) | reverse complement strand
AGCGCGACGCTGAAGCCGAAGGCCTTGATCGGGTGTTTATTGAGGCAGGGCTTGAGTGGCGCTCGCCAGGCTGCTCAATGTGTGCGGCGATGAATGGTGACGCAGGCACCCCTGGCGAGCGCATCGCATCAACGTCAAACCGAAATTTCGTTGGCCGCCAGGGCCCAGGGGTTCGCACGCATTTGATGAGCCCGGCCATGGCCGCAGCGGCTGCGGTCACGGGCAAACTGACGGATGTCAGAGAACTGTTTCAAGGGTGAGCCAAGATGAGTAAGAGCAACCAGGTGTTTGAACCCCTGACCCAGTTAAGTGCAAGAGCAGCCGTGTTGCCAGGTCCGAACATGGATACCGACCAGATCATCCCAGCACGGTTTCTTAAAAAAGACCGTGCCCAGGGTTATGGACAGTATTTGTTCTTTGATGCGCGGTTTGATGAGAACCATACCCCGCACCCGGATCACCCGTTAAACCTGACACCGCCGCCCAAAATCCTCGTGGTCGATGACAATTTTGGTTGTGGCTCCTCGCGCGAGGGCGCGGTCTATGCGCTGTCGGACTACGGCATACGCGTGGTCATTGGCACCACGTTTGGTGACATCTTTCACAACAACTGTTTTAAAAATGGCGTGTTGCCTGTGCGCCTGGACCAGGACAGTCACCAAGCGCTAGTAGCGAGCTTGCCTCAACCGCGTGACATCGACGTGGACTTGCTGGACCAAGGGATTGACTGGGGTGATGGTCAAGCTCGTTTCGAGGTCGATGCCTTCGGTAAAGAGTGCCTGACGCAAGGCTTGGATGAGCTGTCTCTGACACTCAGTTATCAGGCCGATATCGATCAGTTCGAAGCGAACTACCGTGCCAACTATCCGTGGCTCGCGCCAACGAGTTGAGCGGCCGATTCACCTGCTGTTGCTCCAAGCATTACGGCAGCCAATAGGCCATTTCCCGACAGGTATCCAGAGTCTCCAGCACCAGAGATGCCTCTTGCGGCGCCGCCACCGGCATAAAGGCCATTGATGGGGTCACCGTTTGTGTCAAGCACGCGTGCCGCCGTATCGACAACGAGACCGCCCTGCGTGTGGAACAGCGCACCGGTGACTTTAATGGCGCAATATGGCGGACTCAGTCGCTCTTGCGGCTTGAATTCGCGTCCGAGTGGATCTTGCGGGTCAGTGGCGCTCGCCGCGAGCGCATATTGATCCACGCTTTGCAGGGTCTGTTCGATGCCGGCCGCAGGCAACCCTGTTTTGTGGGCCAACGCTTCGATGGTGTCGGCCATGATCACTGCGCCAGCCTCAGCGGCTTGGCGATAATCTTCAAACTGCATGGCGCTCTCATGGATGCGCTGGTCATAAATGTTCCAGGCGATACCGCCTGGTTGAGCGATCACGCGCTGGGCCTGTTCAGAATAGCCATCGTGTTCATTTGAAAATCGCTCGCCGGATTGATTGACCTGAATGCCGCCTTGCATCATGATTGACCACGACACCAGTGTCTGGTGTGGCCAAGCCAGCGAACCATGCCCCTGGAACGAACTTAAGTCCATCGTTTGTGCGCCAAGCGCTTGGCCCCAGCGCAGGGCATCGCCTTGGTTGCCCGCATGACCGTAATACACCGCGCCGGCCATGTCAGGCATGAGCTGGGCCACCCAATTGGCATTTCCACCAAAACCGCTTGACGCAAGAATGAGTGCCTGACAGCCAATGGTTTCGGTGCTGCCATCTGGTCGGGTGAGCTCCACACCGAGCACTCGATCGGTAGCGTCATCAGCCACTAAAAGAGTCGTGACTTGGGCGTCGCACATCAGGTCAATGCCTGCGACTTCGACGGCGTTCAGTAGCGCACCCATAAGCTCTTCTCCGGTGCGTTTGGGTGTGCCGTGCATGCGCATGACCGAATGGCCAGGATATAGAAACCCGGTGACCAGGCTAAAGGGTATGCCGTGGCGGTCGGCCAGCCAGTGCAGGGTGTTTGCCGACCTTGCTGCCAAGGCCTGAACGATTGCAGGATCGGCCTCGTGATGGTTCTTGTTCTGAATGTCACTGGCCATCAGCCAAGCGTCATCTGAGATATTTTCCTTCGCTTGCCAGCGCGTGCCGGCCGCGGGAATGAGACCGGACGACATGGCGGTGCTTCCGCGTGGCAAGGCGTCGCGTTCGAGCACGAGCACTTGGGCGCCCGCATCGCTTGCTGCCAATGCAGCCACCAGTCCACAGGCGCCTGCACCTATAACCACGACTGGCACCTCGATCGCAATGTCGGCTTCGGCGGTGCGCGCTATTTTGCGGATGGCTGGGGCCTGGGTCATGTCTGGCCTAATCTGAAGTGATCCACAATTTCACGAGGTGTTGCGAGCCAGATATCGGCCTGATGACTGTTCAGGTGTTCAACCACCCGTTCTAGGCATGCCATGCGATGTGGCTGCCCCGTNAGCCANGGGTGNAGGCTTAAGCCNAGCATGCGGCCACACTGGTTTTGTTGCGCCTCGCGAATCAGGAAGTCGATGGCGTCGGTCACCTGGTCTACCCACTCATCTTCGCTATGCAAGTTACTGCCCATGACGAAACTGTCTTCGATTTCAGTGTTCAAGGGCAACATCGTCAATGCGCCGGTGTCTAGCTTCACAGGATAGGGCATGTCGTCATTGACCCAATCGAGGCAGTACTGAATGCCAGCTTTTGGCAATAGCGCCATGGTCTTCCAGCTTTGGTTGCGTGCCGGGCTGAGCCATCCGGTGATGGGTTTTTGGGTCGCTTGGCTAAGCGTAGTGACACAGCGTTCGATGAGCTCTTTCTCGTCCTGCTCTGAAAGGGATGGCGAGTGCAGGTGGTCCATGTCCCAGCCATGGGCCAAGATTTCACGGGCGCTTTCGCTGACACGGCGAATCAGTGCCGGTGCTCGTTTAGCCAGTGTGGCATTGATAGCGTAGCTGACCGGCAGGCCGTGGGCTTCGAATAGTTTGAGGAATCGGTAAATGCCAACGCGATTACCGTAGTCACGCAACGAGAAGTGACGCAGGTCAGGGTAGGGCATCGTCATGCCAAACGGCACTTTGAATGGCTTGCCTTGTTGGTTCAGTGGGAAGTGCTGCAACGATACGTTGATCCAGATTGCCAGAGGCTTGTCCCCAGGCCAAGTCACAGGCTTGCGCTGCCCCAGCATGGACCAGTCATACCAGGCGTGGTCATAACCATAGTGGCGTTGCTTGTATTGCAGGTAGTCGTCATTGACCTCACTCATGCTGATTCCCCCGCCGTGTTTTTTTGAGCGATATCGTCAACGGCCGCGTGGTAGTGGTGTTTCAGATAGTGCTCGGCGATTTCGCGCCCCGTTGTTACCCAGACTTCACGGTGTCCGGTGATGTACGCCAGCGCCTCTTCAAATGCAGCCAGCCGATGCGGACAGCTGATTTGGTAGTTGTGTGTCGGTATGCACATGACCGTGCCAGATTCAGCACCCTCGGCGTAAAGCCGGTCAAAGTGGCGCTTGAGCATGGTCAGGTAGTGGCGTGGCGTGACTTTGTTCACGGCGTACACAATGGTGTCGTTCATCTCGAGGGAGTAGGGCACCGAAATGAAGCGTCGGCCACTTTTTAAGTGAATCGGCGTGGGTTGGTCATCGTGAAACAGATCACACGTGTAGATCCCTGCCATTGATTCAGCGCCAAACAATTCCGCGCCTACTTCACTAAACAGATCAAGCGTGTGATCCGAATGCGACAGTGCAGGTGCCAAATAGCCCGCGCAAATCTGGCCTGTGTGTCTGTGAATGGTTTCTATCGAATCGCGAATCATCTCGCGTTCTTGGGCCGGTGTCATGCCGTAGGTGTAGCGGGTGTTGTAGATCCCGTGGCTAAAAAACTCCCAGTTGCGCTCCTTGCACATCTCGATAATTTCAGGGTGATGCTCGCACAGTGCGGTTGACAACGAGATCGAGCCGCGCACACCGTAACGGTCAAGCACCGCCATCTGGCGTTCGTGGCCCACGCGGTTGCCATAGTCGCGAATGGCATAACCTGGCACGCTGGGATGCGGTGTGGGCCAGGCTTTGCGATGAGGGTTGGTTGGCGGGTCGAGCTCGTAGAACTCGATATTCGGTGCCACCCAAAAAGCCACCCGCGCGCCATTGGGCCACGTAATCTTGGGGCGATTCTCGTAAGGCCAGTAGTCGTAGTAACCGGGGTCAGGTTTCATGGTGTCAGGCCCCCTTGCTTTTTAGCCAGGCTGCCACGTCAGCGACCTTCATGACGTCGGCGTACTTCAACACCATGTCGGTCAGGTTGGCAAAGTGATAGCTCTCGTGCTTGTCAGCCACGCACTCCATGGGCACGATGGTGCGATAGCCGCGCGACAGGCTCTCAACGGCCGAGGCACGCACGCAACCAGAGGTCGAGCCTCCTGTGAGAATGACGGTGTCGACCTTGTGCCAGACCATCAGCGACTGCAGGTTGGTCTCAAAAAACACGGACGCCATGCGTTTGTTGATAAAGATATCGCGGCTGCGGTCAAGCTCGAGGCGATCGTCGAGTTCTGCGCGCTCAGACCCTAGCTTGATGTTTTGCAGGGAATCCGGTGTGTTGGTGCGCGTGCCCCACACGCCAGCATCTTCGCCCGACTCCATATAAGCCACATGGGTCCATACCACGGGCCACTTCAGGGTTCGAAATGCCCGTGCCAGCTCGTTGACATAGTCAAGCTGCTTAGGGTCCGTTTCATAGGCTGTCTTAAAGAGGTCTGTTCGGGTGTAGGACTTTTGCAAATCGACATTAACCAAAATGGCTTTCTCACCAAAACCAAAGGCCGCACGTTGCGGGTTGGCCATGACTTCCTGAAAAATTTCACGGGCGGTTTTGTTTGACTCAATCATGGTCGGCCTCCTTGCTTTGGTCTTTAGGTTCGTAGCGCTGTCCAAGCGCCAAAATCTCGGGTGTGCGCAGCACCTCGTTGAGTTCGGTAAAGTTCAGCATGTGACTGCGCCAGCTGTCTGTCGTTCCTGTGCGCTTGAGCGCAGCAAAGTAACCCTGCATGGCGTGGGTTAGCGCCCTGACGAGCCCCCCTGGAAATATCACGATCGAGAACCCCTTCTCGTACAACGCTTGTGCCGGGTCTATCGGGGTGTCACCGCCTTCGACCATGTTGGCCATCAGTGGCACACGCCCGCCAAGGGCCTGCATGATGCGCGCCACGTGTTCGTCGTTTTTAAAACCCTCGACAAACACGATGTCGGCACCAGCCTCTTCATAGGCAACCGCGCGCTCAATTGCGGCATCAATGCCGTCAACCGCAATGGCATCCGTGCGCCCGATGATCAGTGTGTCGTGTGAGCGTCGGGCGTCGACAGCGGCCTTGAGTTTGCCAACCATTTCGGCTACCGGCACGAGTGTCTTGCCACGTAAGTGCCCGCAGCGTTTGGGAAATGCCTGGTCTTCTAGCTGGATGGCTGCAGCGCCCTCGCGCTCGAGCAGTCGCACCGTGCGCATGACGTTAACGGCGTTGCCAAACCCGGTGTCAGCGTCCACGATCACCTGTACATCCGTCTGCTCGCTGATGTAGCGCAGTACATCGGCCACTTCAGTCAAGCCAAGCAGTCCGATGTCGGGGCCACCTAGGCGGGTGTAGGCAATGCTCGCGCCCGAGAGGTACACCGTCTCAAACCCAGCTTGCTGTGCCAGGCTTGCCGAAAGTGCGTCATACACACCCGGTGCCAAGCAGCCACCTGCCCCGATTTGTGCCTTGATGCTGGTCGTGGTGACTTGGCGTGGTGTCATGACTGCACCCCGGCACTAGCCATGTCGTTCCAGACTTGTTGACGTACAAGCAGCCCGTTTTTAATTTCAAATCGGTCGATGAACCGGATTCCGGTGAACTCGCGGCCATCAAGCCACTGACCGTAGAGGGTGCCGTGACAGTGCACCACGGCATGGTCTGGTTTGAACGTGGTGTCAAACGTTTCGTATGATTTTTTTACGAACTGATAGCGCCCTTTGGCCCATTGCACGAGGTCTTCGAGTTTGGTGAGATTGACGTTGCCCGGGAAGGTCATCGCGAATTCTGGCGCCAGAAATGACTTGGCTTGCTCGAGCTCGCGCTCTTGCATGGCCATTAAAAACGCCTGTGCCGTTTGGGCCGGGTCGCTTTGCGCTTGTCCGCCTTGCCTGGACACCCCGGCACGGTAATAGTTTCCGGTATCGAGCTCGTTGATGCACACCACAATCGCTTCGGGTGGCGCGGCAATGACTTGCTGCACGGCGCTGGTAAGTGCGGTGCCCAATGCTTGCCTGACTGGCAGCTCATAGCCTTTGAGCAGTGAGACGTTTATGACTGGCATGACTCCCCCTTATGATGCGGTTTGGGGTGCCCGAGCGAGCGCTGAGCAACCTTCACAAGATCGTGGCACTTGCGTATAGTGCGCAATTGATAGTGCAATTAAATGTTTTGTTTTTAAGACAATATAGCAAAACACCCGCGTAAGTCGATAGGGTGCTTTTAAGGGCTTTACGTGAACAGCACCAAATACCATCAAATCTACTTGTTGTTAAAAGATGCGATTGAGCGCGGGCAATTCGAGCCTGGTGCTTGTTTGCCCGGTGAGCTCGCGCTGTCAACCGAGCACCNGGTGTCTCGCATTACTGTGCGGCGCGCCATGGCCGCGCTCGCTGAGGAAGGCCTGGTGCAACGCCGGGTTGGCATTGGCACGGTGGTGGTGCCGCGCAAGGCTGAGATTGCGCAGATCACAGCGGATGTCTCCAACTTACTGCCAAACTTTGTTCGCATGAGCAAAGAGTCCAGTATTCGCTTGCTTGAGTTCGCATATCGGTTGCCACCGGCAGCTGTGGCTGCAAGGCTTAAATTGGCGCCGCGTGAGCGCGTTCAGTATTCGGTCAGAGTGCGCAGTATGCAGGGCGACCCATTTTCTTATCTGGTTGCGCATGTGCCGGAGTCGGTTGCGCGCACCTACAACGAAGCCGAGCTCTCTACAACTTCACTGTTTGTCCTGCTCGAGCGCGGTGGGGTCAAGCTTGATCACGCCACCCAGAGCATTTCGGCGGTACTGGCCACGCAAGGGATGGCCGAGGCACTTGATGTCGCGGTTGGCGCCCCATTGATTGCCTTACGCCGAGTGGTCTTTGACGTGGATGGCCAAGGCATTGAACATCTTGATGCATTTTATCGACCGGACCGCTATCGCATCGAGGTTGACCTTGGACGAGAAGGCAAGGCCCAGTCGCGTTATTGGACGCCAGTGGCGAAGCGTCCATCACGCGATGGTAGACGGCGTGTCGTTAAGAAAATTTCGTAGGTGTTTAACCTGATACAGAAATTCGTTGTGTGATTTTGATTGTGTGCTAGCCTTAAGTTGTTTTAAAAACAATACATTTAAATGGTGCTGTTGCAAGGGGTGGCACAAGCAAAGTGGGTTGCCCCGTCAGCGAGTCTCACGTTCAGACAAGGAGGTATCCCATGAAGAAATCCTGGCTAGCTGCAATGACCTTGACCTCGGCCCTGGCCGCGAGCCCGGCAGTTGCGGTCGAAACAGTGACTGCGGTACATGCGTTTTCCCCGAACCTGATTTACACCCAGAGCTTTTTGGACTTTGTCGACAAAGTTAATGAACGTGGTGAAGGAGTGGTGCAGATTCAGGTGCGTGGTGGCCCGGAAGTCATTGGCCTGCCCCAGCAACCCGACGCAGTGCGCAACGGTGTGGTCGACATGGCCTACACGGCGGCTAGTTTCTACGGTGGTGCGGTGCCTGAGCGCGATGTTCTTGTGGCTTCAAACGCTAATGCACCTTACGCTCGTGCCAACGGCGGCATTGACTTGCTCAATGATATCCACCAAGAAAAGATGGGGGTGTATTACCTTGGCTGGTTCGACAGTGGCGTGAAATACAACCTGTACACGGTAAATCCGCCCGAGCTCGATGCCGACGGCAATCTGACCGTTGACGGCATGCGTTTGCGCAGCAACCCAGTCTACGATGCATTCTTTAAAGACGTGCTAGGGGCTCAGCCTATCAGCCTGCCAACCGGTGAGGTCTATTCGGCACTTGAGCGTGGGGTGGTCAATGCCACCGGTTGGACCCAGATTGGTCTGGATGACTTGAAGTGGAACCGCTTTCTGAAGCATCGAGTGGAGCCCGACTTTTTCTCGACCGACATGGGCGTTATCGTCAATCTCGATCGCTGGAACGAGCTTAGCGAGCCAGCCAAGCAAATCCTGCAGGAAGTGGCCATCGAGCACGAGCGTGAAAGCGCCGAGCGTTTTGCGGCATTGGCTGCTGAGCAGCTCGAAGAGCTCAAGGCCAATGGCATGGAAGTGGTCGAGCTCGAAGGTGATGCGGCGCAAAAGTTTTCAGATGGCGCGCGTGAAGCCACATGGAATCGCATGCGCACCCAAATGGAAAAGCAGCCCATGGGCCTTGAGCATTACGACGTTCTGATTGAGAAGTTCAACAAGCCTGAGTAAGCTGCAGGCAACCAAGAGCTGGCAGATGCGCCTGCCTTGTTTGGCAGGCGCATCTGTTTAAAGATGAGGTCGTGATGAGGCTGCTTAGCAAGCTGTATGACGCCGTAGTGACCGGCCTTGCAGTTGTGGCTGGCGTGATGCTGGTCTGGCTCATGATTGCGATTATCGTGTCTGTGCTGCAACGCAACCTCGGTCTGCAGCCGGCGGCCTGGCTGTTCGTCTCGACTGAATATTTCATGTTTTACCTGACATTGCTTGGTGCGCCTTGGCTGCTGCGTCAGCGCGGCCACGTTTACATCGAGCTCGTCACAGCGGCCCTGCCCAAGGCTGCGCTGAATGTGTTCAGCCGTTTTGTGTCATTGCTGTGCGCATTGGTTTGTGCCTACATGGCCTTCAAAGGTGCCGAGCTGGTGGGTTTGAACTTGCAGCGCAGCGATCTTGATGTGCGCGCCTACTATTTCCCCACCTGGATCTTGAATATGGCGTTCCCCGTGAGCTTTGGCCTGATGGCTATCGAGTTCATGCGCTTTGTGATTGGCAAAGAGATTCTGCACACGGGCGAGGCGGGGCTTAAAGAATGATGGATTGGTATAGCGCGCTGGCGCTCTTGCTCGGGCTGATCGTGGTGTTCATGCTCATTGGCATGCCAATCGCTTTTGCATTCCTTTCGGCCAACCTCATCGGTGCCTGGTTCTTCATGGGTGGCCCTAATGGGGTCATTCAAGTGCTTAACAACGGGTTTGGGGCGCTTTCAAGTTTTAGCCTGGTGCCTATTCCCTTGTTTCTGTTAATGGGCGAGCTTTTTTTTCGTACCGGACTTGGCATGCGAATGTTCAATGCCATTGATGTGCTCATGGGCAAAGTACCCGGGCGGCTGTCCTACGTCACGGTGGTTGGAGGCACGGGCTTTGCCACCGTAAGCGGTTCATCCATGGGATCAACGGCCTTGCTAGGCTCGGTACTGGTACCCGAGATGATGCGACGAGGCTATAAAAAACACATGGCTATTGGCCCTATCATGGGCACTGGCGGCTTGGCCATCATCATCCCGCCCTCGGCGCTTGCTGTGCTTTTGGCCACGCTGGCAAAAATCGATGTGGGGGCTTTGCTGGTCGCTGGCATTGTGCCGGGCTTCATCCTGGCTGTGCTGTATTTGGCCATGATCTGGATACAAACCCGTCTCGATCCGCAAGCCGCACCTTTGTATGACGTACCTGCCATCGCGCTTTCAAAAAAGATCAAGGTCTTCTTCAAAGACGTGGTGCCCATGGTGGGGGTGATGACCATTGTGGTCATTATGTTGCTCGCTGGCTGGGCTACACCCTCGGAGTCTGCTGCGTTTGGTGCCCTGGGCGTGATGTTGTTGGCCCTAGCTTATCGTTGTCTGTCGATCAAAGCATTCGCTGAGTCAGTGGTCGGTGCGCTTAAGGTTACGCTCATGGCTTTCATGATCGTGCTGGGTTCGGCAACCTTCAGCCAGCTGCTGGCCTTTTCTGGGGCGTCGAGTGGCTTGATTTCCTGGGCCACGAGTTTCGAGTTGTCGCCGTTGATGATGCTTCTGGCCATCTTCGCGGTGTTGCTGGTGCTTGGCACATTCATGGAGCAGATCTCCATCATGATGATCACCGTGCCATTTTTCTTTCCGCTGGCCGCCTCCTTAGGATTTGACCCTATCTGGTTTGGCATCATTGTGTTGCTATCACTGGAAATCAGCTTCACCACGCCGCCGTTTGGCTTGTTGCTGTTTGTCATGAAAGGCGTGGCCCCACCCGACACATCGATGCGCGAAATCTATTGGGCTGCGATACCTTACATTATTTGCAGTATGGGGCTTGTGGCGTTGTTGATTGCGTTTCCAGGCCTGGTGACGGGTTTGCCGAGCCTGCTGCGCTGAGCGGCCGCATCGCCACGCACTCTGATGGTGCCTGCTCGCTCGGATCTCAGCGTAAACCCGTGCCTAAAGACCCACACACCCCGGGCAGGCTACAAAAATCTTGACCCCATCATCGGTTGCGCTTATTTTTTCACGGTACGCTGCTAAACAACTGGCATCCACAAGCTGTACGGATGTCCGATCTCACGAAGGAGAGGAAACTTTCATGAAGACGACATTTGCTTTGTCCATGGCCGCTGCCATGCTGGTATCGACCTCGATGGCCAGTGCAGAAACCCTGCGTTGGGCACGTTCGGGCGATGCCTTGACGCTTGACCCCCATGCGCAAAACGAAGGGCCAACCCACACCGTGCGCCACCAGATTTACGAGCCACTCATTATTCGTGACGTCACGGGTGCCTTTGAGCCGGCGCTCGCCACTGACTGGGCGCCAAGCGCTGATGACCCCAATGTCTGGGTGTTTAACCTGCGTGAAGGGGTCAAATTCCACGATGGCGCAGACTTCACAGCCGAAGACGTGGTGTTTAGTTTTGAGCGGGCCAAGCAGCCCAACTCAGACATGAAAGAGCTGATCGGTTCGATTACCGAGGTTCGCGCAGTTGACGACTACACCGTTGAGATCGTCACTGATGGCCCAACCCGATCTTGCCATCGAATTTGACTAACTTGTTCATCATGGACAAGGGCTGGGCTGAAGCCAACGACACGGTCAGTGTTCAGGATTTCGAGGGTGGTGAGATCACATTTGCCACGACCAACGCCAATGGCACCGGCCCTTACATTTTGCAAAGCCGTGAGCCCGATGTGCGCACGGTCATGACCCGCAACGACAATTACTGGGGCATCGACCAGTTCCCCATGGAAGTCACTGAAATCATCTATACCCCCATTCAAAATGCCGCCACACGCGTAGCTGCACTGCTGTCTGGCGAGGTTGACTTTTTGCAAGACATGCCCGTTCAGGACATCCAGCGCGTGAACAATGCCGATGGCCGGGTGGTTAAAAAAGCTCCACAAAACCGTGTGATCTTCTTTGGGATGAACATGGGCGCTGATGACATCGAAGCCGACAACGTCGACGGTAAAAACCCATTGGCAGATGTGCGGGTGCGCAAGGCCATGTCCATGGCCATGAACCGTGAGGCCATTCGCAAGGTTGTGATGCGCGACCAGAGTCAACCGGCAGGCATGATCGCGCCTCCGTTTGTCAACGGCTGGACCGCAGAAATGGATGCCGAAGCTAAAACCGACATCGCACAGGCCAAAAAGTTGTTGGCCGAAGCCGGTTACCCCGATGGTTTCTCGATTCGCCTGGATTGCCCCAACGACCGTTATGTCAACGACGAAGCGATCTGCCAGGCCGCGGTGGGCATGCTGGGTCAAATTGGCATTACGGTGAACCTTGACGCCAAACCCAAGGCACAGCACTTTCCGCTCATCACAGATGGCAAGACAGACTTCTACATGCTGGGCTGGGGGGTGCCAACCTATGATTCCGAGTACATCTTTAACTTCCTGGTCCACGGCCGTGAGTCCGATATCGGCTCCTGGAACGGCACGGGATACAACAACCCTGAATTGAACGCCAAGATCAAGTCGCTTGCCTCGAACACCGATTTGGAGGCACGCAATGCCGATATCGCCGATATCTGGCGTGTGGTTCAGGACGAGCAGCTCTACATCCCCATCCACCACCAGGTGCTGAACTGGGGAATGGCTGACAACGTCGGTATTGAAGTGGACCCCGAGGATCAACCCAAGGTGAAATACTTCACCATTAACTGATCGCTGTCCCATGCCCCGCACCCCGCGTGCGGGGCATGGCGTGACCTGTTTCGTGACCCAAGACGCAACTAGCAGGGCAACTAGCAGCGTAACCGGCAGCGCGGCGCTAGGGTTAGCGGTAGACTACGCGTTTTTATCTACCTCCAATCAGTCTTTGCTGGGCTCATGGTGG
>PR_CR_10_Liq_2_inCRDRAFT_1000399_pt1 | contig 12329 bp, 15 predicted proteins | sample PRCRCaboRojoPR_FD_10245 | JGI IMG/M metagenome (IMG submission 10245) | reverse complement strand
CGATATATCGGCTCCCGCCTCCCGAAGTTTATCAAGCACGATGGCTAGATGATTCGGTATAACCCCCTCTAAACGCACTTTGCCACCCGTCGCGGCCACCGCAACCAAGTACGTACCGGCTTCGATGCGGTCAGGCATAACGGTGTAATCACAACCCTGAAGGGCGGGAACACCCTCGATCTCGATAGTGGAGCTGCCCTGCCCTGTAATCTTGGCACCCATTTCAATCAAAAACTGCGCCAGATCAACGACTTCCGGCTCACGTGCCGCATTGCGTAACACTGTCGTCCCGCGGGCCAGGGTAGCCGCCATCAATAGATTTTCTGTACCGCCCACGGTGACCGTTTCGAGCGTGATATCGGCGCCCCGAAGACCACCCGGTGCTTTGGCCTTGATATAGCCCTCCTCAATCGTTATGTCCGCCCCCATGGCCTCAAGGCCTTTGAGGTGGAGATCGACAGGGCGAGAACCTATGGCACAGCCACCGGGAAACGAGACCTCGGCTTCACCAAAGCGCGCTAGCAATGGCCCCAATACAAGTATTGAGGCCCGCATGGTTTTCACTAGCTCGTAGGGCGCTCGCACGTTGGTCACCGAGCTACCATCGACCTCAATGCCAAGTCGCTCGTCGACCGTTAAACCAACCCCTAGACAGCCCAGCAATTCCATCATCGTGGTGATGTCATGCAAGTGCGGCAAATTGTGGATGCGTGTGGTCTCCGGCGTTAACAATGTGCCCGCGAGAATGGGCAGCGCCGCATTTTTTGCACCCGACACTTTGAGCCGGCCATGTAGGGGGCGCCCCCCTCGAATAAGAAGACTACCCAAGGTTCAACCCGCGCTGGCTTCGGCGGGTGTCAGGGCGCGAATATTTACCGCGTGCAAGGCACCCGACGCAATGGCATCGGCAAGAGGTGCGTAGACCTTCCGTTGACGAGCAACCGCACGTACCCCCTCAAATGAGGCAGATACGACGGTTACCGTGTAGTGACCGCCCACTATCTCTACTTGGACGTCGCCATCGGGAAATGCCTGACTGACAAGATCCTGAACTGTAGTTGCTTCCATTCGCTTATTGCTCCTCGGTCGGTGTTTCAACGTCGGTATCTGTCCACTGGGCAATCACACGATCAAGATCACCGCCGGCTTCATNCGCCGCAGCCTCAAATTGACTGCGATAAATTTCACCTAGATTGATATTTTCGATAATCATGTTGCGTAGACGCCAGCGTCCGTCTTTGTACTGCCCCATTTGGTATTTGAGGGTGTAAACCTTGCCGTCTTCACTTTTAACGAACTGGCTCACCGAGGCCACCCGATTGCTGTTGGGAGCCATTTCGACGTCACCCAGATCTAACTTCACACCACCGAAGGCCAACAGTCCCCGTGCATAGGTGCTTATGAGGCTGGCACGCAGTACGTCGGTGAACTGCTCAAGCTGGTTACGCAGTTGATCCGTTTGCTCCTTGTTTAAACTCCGCACCCTATCGCTCGATGCGTACTTACCCATGACACCACGAGCAAAACTGCGAAAGTCAACAACCTTATCAAGTTCAGCACCAATGGCATCGAAGTAGCGCTGTGGGTCTTCGTCGAAATAATCGGGGGCCTCGGCAACCACCGCCATAATGGTACTGGTTGCATCAGCAACAACCTCGCCGGGGCCCGGTGATACAGCTGCATCCTGGGCCCGCGCATGGGTCCCAATGCCGGCAATGAGGATTGCCGTAACAAAGGCTAGGAATGTGAACTTGTGACTGAAACTGACTGTCATAGTGTTCTCCGCATTAGCGTGGTGTGAGGTAAACTCCGGCGCCCGCCGACACATTGTGGCAGCAACAGTCCATCGGGGCGCGCATGATACCCGAACTGTTCGCGGACCGCTCTGCGCAATTAATGCGGGATCGATCCCTAAGGGGGTCACCTTTGGCAACCGTTGCGCAACCAACAGCGAGACACGCTATGTTCATCGACATCGCCATCATCCTCATCGGCTTTGGCGCACTTGTCTGGAGTGCCGATTTGTTTGTCGATGGCGCCGCAGCAATTGCTCGACACCTGGGCATGGCGCCCCTCTTAATCGGTATGACGATTGTATCGGTGGGCACATCGGCACCCGAAATTCTAGTGTCGCTCATGTCCGCGATCAGTGATGCCGGGGCGTTGGCAATTGGTAACGCCTTCGGCTCGAATATTGCCAATATTGGCTTGGTATTGGGTGTTACTCTGATCATCGCGCCAATCACAGTTGGCAAGTCATCGGCCTTNGTCGANTTGCCTTTATTGCTACTAACCAGCTTATGCTGTGGTTTGCTACTCATTGACGGTCGCCTGTCTTTCTTTGACTCCAGCTTGCTACTTGGGGGCCTCGTGCTCTTTTTTTGGCGATTGCTGAATCATGCCCATCACCCAGATATCAATGACGAAGTACCCGAGATCCCCAACATGGCGCCAGCCAAGGCCTGGCTAATCTTTGGGGTTGGACTCATCGCCCTCATCATTAGTTCACGGGCACTTGTCTATGGGGCTGTGAACGTCGCTACCGCCTTGGGTGTATCTGAGCTCATTATTGGCTTAACGATCGTTGCCCTCGGTACCAGCCTGCCTGAGTTGGCGGCCTCTCTGGTAAGTGCCGTCCGAGGGCATGCGGATATAGCCATTGGCGCCGTTGTCGGCTCAAATATGTTCAACCTGCTGGTGGTACTGGCACTGCCGGGATTTTTCGATGACTTGGTTGTGGAACGCAACGATATCATCAGAGATGCGGGTACCGTCTTTGTCACCACCGCAGTTTTGTTGGTGTTCGTGGCCTTGAACTGGCGACCCGAGCAGCAGCGAGCACGAGTTGGTAGACTCGCGGGGGGCACTTTCTTCGCCATTTACATCGCGTACTATGCTTGGCTATTCATCTAGGCTGCTGCTTAAAACTCTATGATGACTGCCGATGACATCCTCGCCTCCGCGCACCGAACCTTCCAAATGGAAAGTGATGCCATTGGCGAGTTACGCCAACATCTAGACCACAGCTTTGTCCGAGCATGCCAACTGCTATTGAGCATTGAAGGCCGGGTAATCGTGACGGGCATGGGTAAGTCGGGCCACATCGCCAACAAGCTTGCGGCCACATTGGCAAGCACAGGTACGCCGGCTTTTTATGTCCACCCAGCCGAGGCCTCCCATGGGGATATGGGGATGATCACGGCAAAGGATGCGGTGATCGCCCTATCCAATTCAGGCACAACACCCGAGGTCATGACCCTGCTGCCATTACTGCAACGCTTGGGCGTGCCGCTGATCAGCATCACCGGCAACGCTGACTCAAGCTTAGCGACAAGCGCCTCGGTTCACCTGTTTGCAGGGGTGAAAACGGAAGCCTGCCCCCTTGATTTGGCGCCGACCTCAAGCACCACCGCCGCACTCGTCATGGGCGACGCCTTGGCCATAGCGCTGCTCGAGTGCAGAGGTTTTACGGCAGAAGATTTTGCGTTCTCTCATCCGGGTGGCGCACTTGGCAAGCGCTTACTATTGAAAGTAGACGACGTCATGGTGAAGGGTGACGACATCCCCCGGGTAACACCCGAGGCCACATTGGGTGAGGCCCTCATGGAAATAACCGCAAAGGGCCTCGGCATGACCACCATCACCCGCGGAGAGGAATTACTGGGTATCTTCACCGACGGTGATCTGCGTCGCGCACTCGATAGCCGACCCGATATCAATGAAGTTCGCATCGGACAGCTTATGTCACCCGGTGGCAGAACACTGCCCGAGGGCACACTTGCCGCCAAGGCTTTGGGCACCATGGAGCAATTTCGTATCAGTAGCGTGGTCGTTACCGACGCTAACAACCGCATTAAAGGTGTCGTACAGTTGCTCTCACTCTTAAAAGCAGGGCTCGCCTAATGTTTCTACATTCCGATAAAGCGGCTGTATTGACCTGGGTGGTACTCGATGTCGATGGGGTCCTCACCGATGGCAGTGTCATCTACAGCAATAGCGGTGATGAGCTGAAAGCCTTCAACATTAAGGATGGGTTTGCCATAAAAATGGCGCAGCGTGCCGGCCTGCAGTTTGCCATCATTACTGGGCGAGCTTCCCAGGTGATAGAGCGACGTGCTAAAGAACTGGGTATCGACAAGGTCATGCAAGGGCGAAGCGACAAACTAACGGCACTGAATGAACTGGTTGAGGCCCTTGGCATCAGCCTTAAGCAGGTGGCCTATATGGGTGATGACTTGCCAGATCTCAGTGCCATCGAGGCGGCGGCATTGGGTGCTTGTCCAGCCGATGCTGCCAGCGAGGTGGTAGCAGCTGCCGACTGGGTGGCGACAGTCAACGGTGGTCACGGCGCCGTGCGCGAGCTGATTGAAATGCTGCTGTCCGCACGGGGCCAGTGGGATACATTGGTCAGCGATTACCGGCTTTGAAAAAAACCCTCCCCTCAACCCTGCTACTGATCACAGCCGCATTGATGTGGCTTACCCTCGATCCCGGTGATCCGGTGCTTGAGCTTGCAACAACTGAAAACAATAAACGCCTACAAACGTATCTCGATGACAGCGACTACTGGAGCTACGACGCCCAAGGTGTGCGAACAACGCGCCTGGAGACTCTCCATGCTCGACGTTATAGCGATGATCCCGCCATTTATTTGGACACCATCCGCATGAAGGGTGGCGACAAACAGGGTCGACGCTGGCAACTTTCGGCGGGCTCAGGTGAACTAATACCTAGCAGTGATCAACTGAATTTGGCAGATAATGTCGAGCTGAAACAGGCTGATGGACACAGCAAACTGACTACCGACTACTTAAGCGTCGACACGCAAGCCCAGCTTGCCACTACTGACGCTGCCGTAACACTCATTCATGAATCAAGCATCACCAGGGCGCGGGGCCTAAGGATAGACTTACCCGCGGGCACTGCTGAACTATTGGGTGATGTGGAGACCATTTATGAAGCTCGACCATAAAGCCACAGCCCCTCTTGTAGTACTGTTAATGATGATCTTGATGCCCCCGGCCAAGGCACTACCCGAGGATCGCGAGCAACCCATTCGGATTACCGCTGACAGTGCAAGTCGATTCGAGGCCACCGGGGAAACCCACTACAAGGGCAATGTTGAGCTCACTCAGGGCTCTCTGCGCATTAACGCCGATCAAATCGTGGTTCAACAGCAACAAAACAGCGGCGGTGTCATTGTGGCCACAGGCAAGCCCGCCCGGCTAGAGCAGACCCCCACAGAGGAACGCGGCCCCGTTTCCGCAGCGGCGGAGCGCATCGAATATCGGCAAGACATCGATACGGTCAGACTCGTCCAAAATGCACGTATCGAACAAGAGGGCGCCGTGGTAACAGGTGCCACCATCGACTACGAGGTGAGCGCACAGCAGGTCAGAGCCAGCGCGGCGGCCGGTACCGTGGACAAGCAACGGGTTGAGGTCATCATCCCCCCGAGCGCGCTAGAGCGCAGCAGTGATCCCCAATGAGCGGCGATCACTCTCAACTAAGTGCTCGCCACCTAGCGAAGGCTTACAAAGGCCGACAAGTGGTCAGAGATGTGTCTCTTGAGGTCAGCACCGGTGAAATTGTTGGACTCTTGGGTCCAAACGGTGCCGGGAAAACAACCTGCTTCTACATGATTCTGGGGCTCGTTAATGCCGACGCAGGTGCCATCCTGCTTGGGGACAAAGATTTAACAGCCCTGGCAATACACGAGCGGGCACGAGCGGGCATCGGCTACCTTCCCCAAGAGGCATCGATCTTTCGCCGCCTATCGGTGCGGGATAATTTGTTAGCCATTCTTGAAACCAGGTCCGACCTTAATCGGGCACAGCGGCAGCAAGAGTGCGCGGCACTACTCAAGGAATTCAACGTCGACCATTTGGTCGATACGATGGGGCAAGCCCTCTCTGGAGGAGAGCGGCGGCGGGTTGAAATAGCGAGAGCACTGGCAGCACAACCTCGCTTTGTACTGCTCGATGAGCCATTTGCCGGGGTCGACCCCATTTCCATCAGCGACATCAAGGGCATCATTACACACCTACGAGACCGCGGCATTGGGGTTCTAATCACTGATCACAACGTGCGCGAGACACTCGATATTTGCGAGCGAGCCTATATTGTGGGAGAGGGCCATGTCATTGCTTCCGGCACGCCCAAGGAAGTCCTCGCCAGCGCAAAAGTCCGCTCGGTTTATCTGGGCGACAATTTTCAACTGTAATCTCCATGCAAGGGGCGAGCCAACTGATTGCGGTTAGCCCTGTAAGACAGCTAAACTGAACCCTAAAGGTAGACAGCTCTCGAACATGTGGCAGGTGGAATGAAGCAAAGTTTGCAGTTGAAAATGGGGCAAGCCCTTACGCTGACCCCACAGCTACAGCAGGCAATTAAGCTTCTACAATTGAGCACCATCGATTTACAGCAGGCTATCGAGGAAACGCTCGAATCCAATCCCCTGCTGGAGCGCGAGACTGACCACGTTGAGACCGAAAGCGGCAGTCACGAAAACGTCGACTTCAGTAGTATCGGTGACAGCGAAGATGGCGCTACCGAACTCCCCGTTGATACTCGCTGGGAGGACCTCATGCCCTCTTCTGCGCCGACACCAACACTGGGCGGTGACGGCTTAGATGATCTGCCCTTTGGCGAGCGAGACGCCAACCCCGAGTCATTGCAAAGCCAGTTACTGTGGCAACTCAACCTCACTCGATTCTCCGACACGGACAGGGAAATCGCCCTAGCGTTCATCGATAGTATCGATAGCAATGGTCGCTTGACGCAAACTCCCACGGAGATCCTAGAATCATTAGCCATTGAGGACGTGGAGCTTGATGAGGTCATGGCCGTGTTACATCGGCTTCAGCACTTTGAACCCACAGGCGTATTTGCCACCGACCTGAAGGAGTGTTTACTTCTTCAACTGCGACAAATGCCCGTAACAACACCCTATCGAGAGCTAGCGGGGCAGTTAGTTAGTCGCTACCTCGAGCACATAGCAACGGCTCAACCGCGACAGCTAGCTCGCCGCCTGCGCACCGATGAGACCAATCTTCGCCACGCGCTTACCCTGATCCGCAACCTCGATCCGACACCCGGGGCTACCATCGGTAGCGATACCACAGAGTACATAGTCCCCGACGTTTTTGTGCGTCGTGTCAATAATCAATGGCGTGTCGAGCTAAATGCCGATATCGCACCAAAACTGCGTATCAATAGCGAGTACGCCAATCTCATCGGCAAAGGCCAGTCGCAAAGTGATCAGCATTTTTTGAAAGAAAATCTGCAAGAAGCCCGGTGGTTCATGAAGAGTTTGCAGAACCGCAACGAGACTTTGCTAAAGGTTGCCAGCAAAATCGTTGAGCACCAGCGCCAATTTCTAGAGATCGGTGAGGAGGGTATGCGTCCCTTGGTCCTCGCTGATATTGCAGAACAGATAGATATGCATGAATCCACCATTTCCAGGGCAACAACCCGAAAGTTCATGCACACGCCTCGAGGGGTGTTTGAGCTCAAATACTTTTTCTCAAGCCATGTGGCTGCTACCGAGGGGGGCGAATGTTCATCGACTGCCATAAAAGCGCTCATCAAAAAGCTGGTCCAGGACGAGGATTGCCGCAAACCACTTAGCGACAACAAACTGTGCAGTCTGCTAGAGACCCAGGGGGCGGTGGTAGCTCGACGAACCGTTGCGAAATATCGAGAGCAACTCAACATACCCCCGTCTAATGAGCGCAAGCGCCATATCTAGTATCCTTAAGCGGTCANCAACAGGAGGAACACAATGCAATTGACAGTTAGCGGTCATCACATCGACGTAACCGACGGTATGCGAACCCACGTCGATGAAAAATTTGAAAAATTGCAGCGTCACATTGACCACATTACGAAGATCGAGGTTACTTTGGTGGTGGAAAAGCAGGTTCACAAGGCGGAGGCAAGCTTACATGTCTCCGGTGCTGATTTATTTGCCTCTGCGGAATCCGACGACATGTACGCAGCTATTGATGCCCTCGCCGACAAGTTGGATCGCCAAATCATTAAGCACAAGGAAAAGCATCGGGGCCGCTAAATCATGAATGCCCTCGACAGCCTGCTTAATAACAAGCGAGTCATGTGTCAGGTTGAGGCCGCTAGTCGCAAACGCATCTTTGAACTCGTCGCACAGCAAGTTGCGGAGGATGCAGATCTGACTGAGGACTTGATCTACGCTCAGCTGTTTGCCCGCGAAAAGCTGGGCAGTACAGCTTTGGGTGCGGGCGTGGCTGTTCCCCATTGTCGCGTGGCAGGCTGTGAGCAACCACTTGGTTGCCTTGTCACGCTCGCGCACGGCGTCGATTTCGATGCGCCGGATGGCCGCGATGTTGATTTACTTTTCGTACTCTTGGTACCCGAGGAGGCGACCCAAACCCATTTGGATCTGTTGGCAGAGATTGCTCGCCGCTTCTCCAATGATCAGTACTGCGCGCAATTACGTAGAGCCGAGTCAACGGGCCAATTACTAGCGGCCGCTACTCAGCGCTTGGCGGCGTGACGATGAAACTCATCGTCATCAGTGGGCGGTCAGGCTCTGGCAAGAGTACAGCGCTGCATCAACTGGAAGATCAGGGCTATTACTGTGTTGACAACCTCCCTGCGGGTTTGCTGCCGATGCTGCTCGAACAGTTGGAGCAGAATCAGTATGCCGGGTTTAAAGGCATTGCCGTGTGTATCGATGCGCGTAACAGCCCCCATGATTTGGACCGTCTTCATGATGTACTGGAGAATTTACCCAGTGATCTTCATAGCGAGGTGTTGTTCCTTGACGCACAAGACGCGATTCTGACAAAGCGCTTCAGCGAAACACGTCGACGCCACCCTTTAAGCAATGACGAGCGCTCACTGAGTGAGGCTATTCACGCCGAAATCGACCTACTCGATGCATTGTCATCCCGAGCCGATCTCGTCATCGATACCAGCGACCTTAATCTTTACGATTTGCGTGCGGTCATTGACCGATATTTGGGCAGCGGCCCCAAAGAAGGGATGTCGGTTTTGGTGGAGTCATTTGGCTTCAAACGCGGTGTGCCCCTGGACGCTGATCTGATCTTTGACGCTCGACTGCTGCCCAATCCACACTGGGTGAGCGGATTACGCCATCAAACGGGACAGGATGCTGGGGTTGTAACGTTCTTAGAATCTCATCCTCAAAGCGGCGCACTGATCAAGGATATCGTGACCTTCCTTGAGCGCTGGCTACCCGAGTATCATCGATCTCAACGCAGCTATGTCACCGTCGCGATTGGCTGCACCGGTGGCCAGCATCGATCGGTCTACGTGGCTGAACGGGTCTTTGCAGAGCTCAAGCCCAGTCAAAGCCGGTTGCAGATCCGCCACCGGGAACTTGCGAGGCAAACGTCCCCATGATCAGTCGAGACATTGAAATCATCAACCGCTTGGGGCTACACGCGCGAGCTGCGGCAAAACTCGTTGACTGCGCTGCCCGCTTTAGTAGCCAGCTCTCGCTGACGAAAGCCGGCAACAAAGTCGACGCCAAAAGTATTATGTCGGTGATGATGCTGGCAGCAGGGCAAGGCACGGTACTAACCCTCACCGCCGATGGCAAAGACGAGCAGGCGGCCATGGATGCACTGGCCGCACTCATTAATAACCGTTTCGATGAAGCAGATTGAATTTTTTACCAACACCATAGGTGCAGTCCTCATCAGGGTGCCGGATAATGGGGCCCTGACTTGAGGATAAAGCGTGAATACAGCGGTTAAATCTCAGAAACAGCTAGCTCGCTTAGACCGCGCACTTAACCACGGAACCCTGGGCGACGTTGCGGGTATCCTGGCTGATCTGTCCCCCGGTGACGTGGCCCACCTGCTCAGTTCGTCACCCCCTCGCTACCGCCATGTACTATGGAGCTTGCTCGAGGACGAGCAGGAAGCGGAAGTTCTCAATGAACTACCCGAGGATCTTCGCAGTACCTTTCTTCTTGAAATGGAACCTGAGGCACTGGCCTCTATTGTTGGCAAACTCGATGACGATGATGTTGCCGACATCTTGCAGGAACTGCCCGATGAGATAACCGGGCAAGTCCTGAGCGCAATGGATGATCAAGATCGCGCCCGCATCGAGACCGTGCTTGGCTTCTCGGACGATGTGGCCGGTGGTCTCATGAGCACCGATACCATTACGATTCGAGCCGATTTAACCCTTGATGTGGTCCTGCGCTATCTTAGACGCCATCAGGAGATTCCTCTTAATACCGATAACGTCATTGTCGTTAATCGAGAAGATCGCTACGTTGGGATGCTACCTATCCGCACGCTACTCGTGAGCGATCCCCACGTCTCTGTTCGGGAGATGATGGTGACCGATAGGGACCCTATCCCTGCCCTGATGCCCGCATCGGAAGTAGCGCGTCTGTTCGAGCGCAACGATTGGATCTCGGCGCCGGTAGTCGATGACCACGGCTTACTACTTGGTCGTATCACCATCGATGATATCGTCGACGTTATTCGCGAAGAGGCCGATCACTCACTCACCTCCCTCGCCCGCCTCGGTGAGGAAGATACCTTTTCACCGGTGATGCAAACAGCGCCACGCCGCGCCGTTTGGCTAGGCATTAACCTATTGACAGCCTTCATCGCTGCAGCCGTTATCAGTCAATTTCAGGGCACCATCGAAAAGGTTGTGGCGCTGGCAGTACTGATGCCCATCGTGGCAAGCATGGGGGGAATCGCCGGCACACAAACACTGACCGTCCTTATTCGTGGTATGGCCATGGGGCATATCAACCGCCGTAATCAGCGATGGCTGGTGGGGAGAGAAACCCTCGTCGGTCTATTTAATGGGGTGCTCTGGGCCTTGGTCGTCGCTGTTGCCGCAGCCCTTTGGTTTGATGATTGGATTCTGGGCGCTATTATCGCAGCGGCGATGGTTATCAATTTGGTGACGGCCGGCGTATCAGGCGCCACATTACCTTTAATATTGCAGCGCCTGGGCATCGATCCTGCGCTTGCGGGCGGTGTAGTGCTAACGACTGTGACGGATGTAATCGGGTTTTTATCTTTTCTGGGCCTGGCGGCGCTGGTGTACAGTTAAATCATGGTAGAGGACCCACTAAGCGCCAACGATGATGATTTTGATGGCCCCAGTAAAAGCGCCGTTAAACGTGAAATGACGGCCCTTCAAACCTTGGGGGAGCGATTGGTGGAACTGCCCCCTGCGCGCTTGGCACAAATACCCATCACTGACGACACCCTGCTGGAAGCTATTGCGTTGGCGCAGCGAATAACCGCACGCGGTGGCCTGCGACGTCAATTGCAGTACATTGGTAAGTTGATGCGCCGAATTGATGNGGAGCCGATCGAACAAGCACTCAATGCCCTCGATCACCAAGACAGCGTGCAAAAAGCGCGCTTTCATCGCCTGGAAAACTTAAGAGACCAGTTCTTGAATGAAGGGGATGCGGCGCTAGATGATATNCTGGGTGCATTCCCCGATGCCGATCGGCAGCAGCTTAGGCAGCTATACCGGCAGCATCAAAAAGCGACGAGTGCGGGTAAACCATCGACCGCCGCACGAAAGCTCTTTCGCTATCTACGGCAACTCGATGAAGCGGCCAACTACAGCGATTGATTACCCAGCCTTTTATCGATTTACGCGTGACGCAGACCTGCCACTTACTGGGAAGGGGGTGAATGTGACTCTGGCTTGGGCTCGGTATCTGATGCCTTGCTACTACCTGTCGTGGCACCTTCGATCTGTTTAGTACCCGTTGCATCGAAGACACGAACAAACTTCACGGTTGGATCATCGACAGAGCCCGATACGCTGTAAACACCACTGGTCAGTGTCTTCACCTGATCCTTGAACACACGACTAGCAATATATGCTCCGGCAGCGACTGGCAAGCCTCCCGCCAAGGCAACCACCCATGGGATATTATTCGCAAGTGGCAGCGTAACGACTAGCTCGCCATCAATAGTTCTCGCCAACAAATCGATATCGCTCGTGAATTTGAAGCCGCCACCGGGACCCTCCACCGAGAACCTAGGTAAGGCTAGCTGTCCTTCGTTAAACAGGACTTTGCCCTCGGCTTTTTTGAACGCGACACCCGGTTCAAACAAGCGGGTAACATTGGCCCGCTCAAACAGACCCGCCAAATTGAGCAGACTGAACAAGCGAACCGCGCCGGTAGCGCCCGAGGGCACAGGTAAAAATGACCCCTCACGCAAGGTCAAGTCCATATCACCGACCACCTGCAGCACATCGGCATCCATCGGACTACCCGGCCACCGCAATACAGCCGTTAACTGGCCGTTATCGGTTTCAGCCAC
>PR_CR_10_Liq_2_inCRDRAFT_1000397_pt1 | contig 12347 bp, 10 predicted proteins | sample PRCRCaboRojoPR_FD_10245 | JGI IMG/M metagenome (IMG submission 10245) | reverse complement strand
TAAGGTGCGGTTATGAAGGCTAACGCAAATACGATCACCGATACAATCAGCCCATACATGAAGATGCTGTAGCAAATCCGCAGGTATTTGTATTTCTTAGCCAGCACCACCCCAAGATAGTACAGGTCACGCGTCATAGAGCTGTATAAAAAGTCGCTGTCCCGGATCATCTCCATCATGCCCCAGTGAAAGTCGTCCAGCTCCATATTGTAAAAATTCCCAAAGAAAAGCAGGTTCGAATTCTTTCGCTCAATATTTTCCCGGGTCACCCGCCCTTCCGTCACTTTTGGCCGGGTAGAAAGGATCGCAAAGACCAAAGCTGATAAGCAAACTGCGAGCAGCAGGATAGTTGGCAGAATTAACCGGGGATTATCGGAGAAACGGGGCACCAGGCTCGACACCACAATCGAAATGATAATGGCGTTGATTGACAGCATAATATTCGCCTTGTTGTCTGCAATGGAGCTCAGATTGACGTGGGTGCGGTAGGTGGTTCGGTACATCGTCTCCACGCCTCTTCCCAGGTTCAGTTCTTTCAGTTGATCGCCATCCCGGCCTTTCTTCTTTTTTTTCTTCTTCTTTTTCTTTTTGGATTGCTCCTCCTCCTGCATCACCTTCAGGGTATCCGGATTCAGGCGTAGCTTTTGCTTGTTCAGTTGTTTGATGTGTTTTAGCTTTTGCTCATTGAAGAGCTCACGAGCCACATCCGTATGATAGCTGTGCTGCATGAGGAAGTTGATCTCAAATTCCACCCACTCCGGATCTGACATCACGATCCCTCTGGCAATCGCCATTTCCTGCCGGAGCCTGCCGCAGCGGTCCCAGTAGTGGGCATTGCCAAGGTGACTGAGGTCTGCATCGCAGAGTATCTGCTGAAGTAAGGTTTCGGGAGACTGAGGCAGACGGGTCGCCAGGATACATGCCTTGACTTGCTCAATATGTGCTTCAGGGTAATCCTGATCCTGTAAGAAAGCCCCTGCTAGTGCCGCACTCTTTGCCTCATGTCCTTCCGGGGATTCAAAATAGCCCAGGTCATGGAACCAGGCTGCCAGCCGAAGGACTTCAAGGTCCTGCTCCTGAAGTTCATACGCCTCACCAATCAATTGTACTGCGTTAACGACGTTTTCGAAATGCCTGTAATCATGGAAAGGCAGATTGCCCTGAAAGTGTTCATCATAAAAACGCTTCACGTATTGCTCAGCGGCAGCAATAATAGGGGTTTCCGTTTTCGTCATAGCATTATCCAGGTTGGCGATGGAAGTTTGAGGGGGTTAAAGATAGTAAACTCCGCGGTCCGTTTGGCCATTCGGCATCTGTTAACGATACCGGCAGCTCAAATAGTATAAAATCGCCCATTTCCTTACCTTTATCAAAAAATATGCGCCCCTGCCTGAACTGTACATGGACATTCCTGTTGCTGCTCACCGTCAGCTCCCTCGCTGCGCAGCGGCCTGAAGAAAGCCCGCTTCCGCTTTCCGCCAATCATGTGCAACAAGCACTGACCGAGCTCGAAGCCATCGCGCCCAACCTTATTGGCTTCATCCCTGAGACACAGCGCCGCTACATTAATATTCCCAGGAGCAGTGCATTACCGGATCAGTGGCAGGAGCGGCTGCAGGATGCTTTTTATAAGGATGCGTCGGCGGCCTGCCAGCTTTATGGCCAGTTGTACCTTGCTGACTGGCGGGCTCTGCTAAGCAAAGCCGCGAGAGAGTCCTTTTGGGGCACATCCTATCTGGCCAACCGTACCTTCAACTACTTTGGTATCCGGCACCATGGCAAGCCCTGGATTTGCCAGCAACTCGGCTTTTGTGCCCACCATATCCGGAATGACCCCGACCCTGCGGCCTTTGTGGTATTCCCCAACTTCGAGGCTTCCGTCTGGGCATTCATACACACCATTTACAGCGGTCATTTCCTGGCGCGCCTCCCTGATGGCGGCATTAAGGTCGCCGATGCTATACAGTTTGAGCGCAAACACGGCATCCACTATTGGGAGTATACGGCGCCAGGGCAAACCTACGGCGCCTTGCTACAAGGCACAGCCTATACGCCGCAATCCCTGATCTACAGCTGGAGCGGGCACCCTATTAACAACCTGTGTATCAACTGCGACCGGGCAACCGACTGGGAATGGCTCCAAAAAATAATCCGGGTGGAAAAACGAACCCAGCCCTCTACTCCTGCTTTCAACAATTAATGCAGGGCAGCACAATTTCTTAAAACCGAAGAGCGTTAACTACCCGTTTTTGATGCTGCCCGAATGACAGAAGTGTGACTTTAACATCATGCAGAGTCTAAATGACAGACAAATGTCGTAAATTAGTTTGAGGCAACCCATGAACAAAACCAAAGCAATATGAAAAGCTTACTCTTTTTTGCCTTTTTGCTGCCCACTGTACTCCAGGCCCCGGCAAACCTTTCTGCCATCACGCAGGCCATCAGTCAGGGGGATGCCACAACCCTAGGTACTTACTTCGATGAGTCTGTAGAGGTTTCTATTTTGGAAAAAGACGATGTCTACGCCAAAGCCGATGCCATTGGCGTGGTCCGGCAGTTCTTTAGCCAGTACCGCCCATCCGGATGGAGTACGGTACACAAGGGGGCCGCCCGCAATAATGATTCTCAGTACTGTATTGGCAACCTCTCCGCCAATGGGCAGACTTTTCGAGTGTACATTTACATGAAAGAAAAGAACGGCCGGCAGCTTATTCAGGAGCTTCGCTTTGACCGGGAGTAAAACGCTACTTTCCTTCCAGCACGCCCATCCCAAACAGGGCAAAATCATACTTCACAGGATCGGCAGGGTCATAGCGCCTCAGCGCTTCGGTAAGTTCCAGCACGGCCTGCCAGTCTACCTGCTTGCGGGTTAGCAAGCCTAGTCGCCGGGCTACACGCTCCACATGCACATCAAGCGGCATCAGCAACTGCCCGGGGCGTATCCTATGCCAAAGCCCAAAATCCACGCCGCGCTCATCGGAGCGTACCATCCAGCGCAGAAACATATTGAGCCGTTTGCAGGTCGACTTCCGCACAGGTGTTGCCACATGCTTCCGGGTGCGCTGTGGCGCAAAGGGATGATCGAAAAAATCCTCATGAAACCCCGCCAGCGCAGGTCCCACATGTTCTGAATCAGAACTGAGATGACGGGCAAAAGCCGTTTCCAATGAGTCATACGCCCGGTAATAGCGCTGCAAAAAATCCAAAAAATAAAGGGTATCCGTAGGTTGAAAGGTGCGGTGCTTAAAACTAAGAAAGCGGACACGATCTTCCTCTGTATGTTGTGTGATAAATTCGTAGGGAGCGCCATCCATGAGCTCCACCAACTCCTGCGCTTTATTGATGATGGTTTTGCGTTGCCCCCAGGCTAGCATCGCTGCCCAAAAGCCCATGATCTCTATATCCTGCTTCCGGGTAAACTGATGCGGGATGCTTATCGGGTCGTCCTCAATAAAGCCAGGCTGATTGTAGTGGTCAACTAATGCTTCTAACTGTTGCTTAAGGTCTCGCTTAGGCATGCTTTTTTGGCTGTTCGTAAATTCGGAAACGCCCAAGCCCCATCCGCTGCAGCAGATGGCTCACGGATACCCGCAACACGCCCAGCCCGTACTTGCTACTGCGCGCAAAATTGATGGATGAAGCCTCTTCAAAGTATTTGGTAGGACAGGTCACCTCCGCAATGTGAAACCCGGCGTAAATGATCTGAGAAAGCATCTCATTATCGAAGACAAAATCGTCGGAGTTGGCATTGAAGTTAATGGACTCCAACACCTCCCGGCTGAAAGCCCGGTAGCCGGTGTGGTATTCGGAAAGCTTGTAGTTGATCAGCAGGTTTTGTGTGAGGGTCAGGGCACGGTTGGCAATATACTTGTAGAGCGGCATTCCTCCCTGCAAGGCTCCTTTCCCAAGGATACGGGACCCCAGTACCACCGGGTAGAGCTCATCACCGATGATATTAACCATTGCCGGTATCAGCTTCGGGGTGTACTGATAATCCGGATGAAGCATAATCACAATATCTGCACCTTCCTCCAGCGCCTTGTTGTAAAGAGACTTTTGATTCCCTCCGTATCCCCGGTTATCAGGGTGGACAATGACATGATCCACACCGATGGCACGCGCTAACTCGGAGGTATTGTCCTTACTGGCGTCATCGCAAAGAATGACCTCATCCACCAGGTCGAAAGGAATCTCCCGATACGTTTTTTCCAGCGTCCGTGCAGCATTATAAGCAGGCAACACGGCGACGACTTTTTTGCCTTTATACATGATTGCGGTTTATTGCGCGCAAAGATAGCAAAAGTGTGTAGACCTTATGGTATTGAGCTGACAAACCAATCACCGGCTTCTTTGTTACACCCACCAAAAACGCACACCCATGTCCAAAGCCATCTTGTGGTTCCGCAACGACCTGCGGCTTACCGATCACCCCGCGCTCCATGCAGCGCTCCAAAAGCACGAAGCCCTCCTTCCTGTTTATGTATTGGATGAACGCCAGTTGCAGCCCGATCGCTGGGGCTTCACCCGGCTTGGCCCTTACCGCCTTAAGTTTTTGCTGGAAAGCCTGGAAGACCTCAGGGATGACCTGAAGGAAAAAGGCAGCGACCTGCTGGTTAAAGTGGGCATACCGGAGAAGGTCATTCCCAAATTGACGGAAGCCCATGGCTGTACAGCTGTTTTCGCTTCCCACGAATACACACATGAGGAGCTCCAAGTCGAAGCGCAACTGACAGAACACCTTCCACTCCACCTTTACCACAGCCAACTATTGGTCAACCCCGAGGACGTGCCCTTTGCGGTAGAGCAGACTCCGGATGTCTTCACGCAATTCCGCAAGCGGGTGGAAAAGTACGCACAAGTCCCGCTTCCGCTGGACCCGCCTGAAACGATTGCCACCGTGCCTTTCGAGGCTGAAGCCCTGCCTACCCTGGAAAGCCTCGGCTACCTTGCCCCCATACCGGACGACCGTGGGGTGCTGGCATTCAAAGGCGGCGCACTTGCTGCCTATCAGCGCCTCGACCACTACCTTTGGGATACCGACGCTCTGGCGTCCTACAAGCAGACCCGAAATGGGCTGATCGGAGCCGATTACTCTTCCAAGTTTTCAGCATGGCTGGCCAATGGCAGCATCTCTGCCCGGGCTATCTGGCATGAGGTAGAAGCCTATGAGGCCGAACGCACCAAAAATAAAGACACCTACTGGATGAAGTTCGAACTGCTGTGGCGGGAATACTTCAAGTACGTGGCCATGCGGTACGGGCGTAAAATCTTCTTCAAAGGCGGTATACAGGACAAAAGCGTACACTGGAAAAACAGCCCCAAAGCCCTTCACAAATGGATGACCGGTACCACCGGAGACGATTTCGTGGATGCCAATATGCGGGAATTGCTCTACACCGGCTTTATGAGCAACCGGGGACGGCAAAATGTTGCCTCCTACCTGGTACATCGACTGAAGCAGGACTGGCGCAAAGGTGCCGCCTGGTTTGAATCCCTGCTAGTCGACTATGATGTAGCCAGCAATTATGGCAACTGGATGTATGCTGGCGGTGTGGGCAATGACCCGCGCGACCGGGTCTTCAATACCCAAAAGCAGGCCAGGGACTACGATAAGGATGGAGCCTTCCGGCGGCTATGGCTGCACGAGGATCAGCGTGACCCTGAGGAAGTTATCGCTCAACTTGGGGTCCTTCAGGCAGAATATTTCTAAATAAGACACAGAGTGCCTGATTCGTCAACTTTGAATGCCAGACCACGTTGTAATAGCTGAGTCAAAATTAAAATGCATCATGAGTATTGAAACTAAAAATCTGACCCACGAAAAAGTGGACGTAAATATCGGCATTGAAGCTTCGAACCGTCAGGGCGTAGCTCACGCGCTGAAGCAATTGCTTGCGGACGAGCATGTGCTTTACATCAAACTGCGTAATTACCACTGGAACGTTACGGGCATCCACTTCCAGCAGCTTCATGCTTTCTTCGAAGAGCAGTACGATGCCCTCGAAGACCATATCGACGATATCGCAGAGCGTATCCGCAGCCTTGGCTTTTTCGCTCCGGGCTCTATGGAGGAATTTAAAAAGGAAGCCCGTCTGGAAGAGACAACAAGCCACCTCAACGGCAATGCAGAGCAGATGCTTAAAAACCTCTTTGCTGACCATGAAGCCATTATACAGTTCCTGCGCCACGATCAGGATGTGGTAATGGAAGAATACAACGATGCCGGCACACAGGACTTCCTCATTGCATTGATGGAGGAGCATGAGAAAATGGCATGGATGGTACGCGCACACCTCGGCTAAGCTATTTCCTGGCAAAAGTGTGCCTGCCTCATAGCGGGACGTAAAAAGAAAACCGGAGCAGAAAATACATCCTGGCTCCGGTTTTTTTTTTTGCTATTTGTTTAAGCTAATGTTGCCTAGTTGACTTCCAGTTTGAATTTAACTGGCAAGTTGAAGAGGACTTTTACTTCCCGGCCGCGCTGACGGCCCGGGGTCCATTTTTCATTCATATTGTTCATCATTTCGACTACCCGGAGGGCTTCTGCGCCACAACCGCCGCCGATTTCCCGAACCACCTGAGCATCATCAATAGTGCCGTCGGTGTCCACAACGAAGCTTACGACTACCGTACCTTCGATGTTATTGTCCCGGGCCACGGATGGGTACCGGATATTCTCGTAGATGAACTGAAGCATCTTTTGGTTAGCGCACATCCGCTTTTCGGAAGCGCTGGCTGTCATTTCTTCACAGCCGGGGAAGCGAGGCATTTCCTCTACCACCTTGAAAATTTCCGCAGCTTCTTCCTTGGGAGGAGGAGGTGGAGGCGGAGGAGGTGGAGGTGGTGCATCATTCTTCTCTTCATAGACAGGTGCGTCAATGTAGGTATCGGCGTCAATAGACTGGTCTTCGAATTCGAAGTCATCCTCTTCGTCTATATCGATCTCCGCTACCGCCTCAATTTTGGGAGGAGGAGGTGGAGGAGGTGGTGGTGGTGGCTCCGCAGTACGGGGCTTCTCGATTTCGATATCTACATCTAATGCAAGAGCATCTTCAGGGATATAGACCTCTTTCTCGTAGACGGTCCAGTTGAAGGCTCCGATAATCAACGCCAGTACAGCGATAGCTGCGATGCGCAGAAACATCGGTGAATAATTGAATACATTTACTTCCGGATACTTATTGCGTGCAGCGAGGCGGGAGCTCCTCTTCTCATCGCGGTACCGATCGGCTAAGCCGGAACGGGACTGTTTATTGAAATAGAAGCGCCCCAAGAATATAATGGCAAGAAGAACAAGTACTCCAATGCCCACGCCTGTCAGTAATGCTGGTCCTGTGATTGCGAAATTAGGGTTCATGAGTGAGGAGTTTTTGCCCGAGGGCGTTTAAAAATAATTTCTTTTTACACTCACAAGATGCTGGCTTTCATAAGGATTCCGAATGACGAAACGCAGGGGCCTTTTATGACTTTTATCAATTTGTTGAAATTTTAGCGCCAGGCTGCCTGCCGCATTACCCCAGGATCGGCAAGGGTTTTGGCACGGGCAGCCAGCAGCACCCGCCGGCCTTCGAAGGTACGGGTATACAATAGCTCGAGGGGCTCGGGCATCTGCCGTTGGAGCGACTCCCGGTAGGCTTCGGCTTCGGCTCGACGCTGGCCAAACAAACCTGGAACAGCATAGTGCTGTACACTCAGCAGGGCTTCTCCATCGTAGTGCTTCCGCAAAATCAGGTAACGGGGGTTATCAATGGGGCCGAGGGCTTCTTCGAGCAGCTCCAGAAAAAGTTGCTCTTCCTGCAAAGTAACGCCCTCCAGGTAGCACCCTTGCTGGTCTGTTGCGCTTTCCACCATACGCAGTTGAATTTTGAAGTAAGGGCTGCTCAGCATTTCCAGCTGCCTTAGGGTAAGCAGGATGCCGCGGGCGGTACGCTCAATGAGCAGGCTACCGTTTCCGGCTTCGTCCAGTTGACGCTGTGCTTCCGATAGTTTGGGGCCTTGCAGTATAGAGAGTGCCAGACCAGTAGCGGCACTACCCAGCAGTAACACGGTCAGGCCGGTCACCCATCCGCCAATTGCGCCGGCAGCCAGGGCGGACAGCCCGGCGGACAGCCCTACCCTGCCCCAGCGCACCCTAAGCTGTTGTGCTGCTTCGAATTGCTGCACCAAACGCCGTAAACGGCCGATGTAACCATTGCGCCCCAAATTAAAAAGGCTGTACAGCAACAACAGCAGCACACTTACCAGCAATAGTACCTGCGGAGGGACTAGTCCGGAAATCACCATCGCCACGCTGCCCGCTGCCACCATCGGCATGACCATGCTTCCCATTTCCCCGAGTTCTTCCAGCTGAGGAGCCACCATTGCCTGATTCTTTACCCAGTATACCTCATAAACCTGCTTTTGGCGCCTGGTCCGAATCACCGGCAACGTAATCTCCTCTGCCATGTGAACGCCCCGCTGAATACTTTCGCCCCAGGCGCGCCGAAGCCGGTCGCGCATACCGGCCTGTTCCAGCATGACCCTGTTGGTTTCGGCTACCGCGGCAGGTGTGATGGGCAATTCCCCTAAATGGAAACGCCCCACCCCATTTTCTATGCGTGGTGCCGTTTCAAAGGAAGGTCCGGCAAAAGCCCGGAAGCGTTGTACCAGCTTTTTCCAATCCAGTCCTCCTGCGTGGTGGTAAGGGTCCATACAAGCCAGGTGCCAGATATTGGCAGCTTTGGCGGGCTGCCGGGGGTCAGTGCGGATGACCCGCCCCCGGGCCTGATTGGAAGTTACGAATGACTTGACCACAGATGCCAGGATCAGCGTATTTGCGGCAGGGGCATCCCAACCTTCACCGAGCAGGGCGTTGGTACCCACCAGGACTTGGAGCTGCCCGTCATTGAACAGCTGCGTGATCAGGCTTGTCATCTGCTTTCTCAGGTGTTCCTGGGGCTGCAGGCGCACGTAGTGTGGATCATGTGGCAATGCTGATGCCAGTAGGCTGCCATCTTCCAGCCCTGCCTTTGCCATTTGTTGCCGGAGAGCGGGCAGCAGTAATTTGGGTAAAATCAACAGGCTGCCGGTCAGCACGCCTATTTCGACTTCTATAGGGAAAAGCCGGCGGAGCACCTCGAAAATGGGGGCTACGCCTATTTTCTGCAATTCAGTACGATCCTCCAGTTCGGCACGGGGTAGGGCTTCTGCTCGAATGTAGTCGGTGAGCACCAACAGCCGCAGGCCGTTGCCCATACTTTTGTACTCTGCCCGGGCGATGGCAGCGATGGCATCCAGTTTACTGCTGCTCTGCCGGATGCGGCGCTCCAGGTGGGGCGGCTCTTCCAAGTAAATACGGCGGCGCTCAATGGCATGTGCTTTTCGCAACCTCCGGTGAATGGACACCATACAGGGCTCCTCCCTTAAAGGCTCGAAGTAGGGGTCTTTATAAAAGGCTTCATTGAGGAACATCTCCAGCCATTCGAGATTCATTTCAGGGATCAGGCTGTCATCAGCGCCAATAATGCCAATAGCGGTGGCAGGGGCTACCCCGCCTATGCCTTCCAGCACAATCATGAGCGCGGAGAAATACGCAGGGTTTTCATAAATGGCTTCCAGGCACACCGCCGGGCGGATGAGCCAGGGATGTGCTTTGAGGTGCTCCCGGAACGTATAATTGGTCTTCAGGTGGTCCAGCAAATCACTGATGGCTTCCTGAAAAGCCTTTAGCGGAGCCTGTTCGTCAGCAGCGGGCAGGGTAAACCAGATGTAGTCCTGATGCGGGCAGAGATTACCTTCGGCGATCAGCTCGGGCATACTGATTTCGGCATCAATCAACCCGCAGAGTTCCTGATAGCGTTGCCATTCGTAACCGGATACATCGTAGGGCGGCGTAGCGGTGAGGGCAATGAGGGTAGGTGACCACTGTTCGTAGGTTTTCATCAGGCTCTGCCACCAGGCTTTTTGCAGGTGGTGGCACTCATCGACTATCAGGGTACCGGCAGCAAGCAGCTTGAGGGTATTCCACACTTCGTCTCCCCGCTTCACCGCAGCGTGCAGGGCTTGGTAGGTGGTAATGGTAACGGTGCCGGGCTTTTCGAGCTCGTAGGAAAGCCAATCCGGTTGCTGCCCATTCAGGAAATCCTGCGTGAGGCGTTCGCCCCATTGCTGACGGATAGCCAGCGTAGGGCAAAGAATAAGGCAGGGCTGATTGAGCTGCCGCATGATTTCTAACCCCAAAACCGTCTTGCCAGACCCGGGCGGGGCCACCACATGCAGGCGATTATCCCCGAGGTGCTGCCCCAGCTCAGACAGCAATCGTGCCTGATACGTACGCCAGGGGAAATTGAATTTCATGTGGGGCGGAAAAGCCATTTGGTTCCGGGCATTAGTTAGCAAACCTTAAAATTAGGGATTCGATGGGGAAATTTCCCGTTCTGGATAGCTTCACTTCGGAATACCTTATCTTAGCCTTAAAAAGAATGCGGCGCTACCCTGCCCTGTTGCAGTACCTTCTGTTTTGGGCTATCACCCAGCTGTTTTACTTTCCCACACGGTATTCGGGCTTCGTCACGGACTTTACAGGGCTGTTGTCCCGCTTTGAAGGAAGGACTGCTGCGGGCATATTGGACTGCTTTGGGTTCCCGGCCATGCAGCAGGTACTGAATGCCCTGCTTTACACCTGGCATTCTGTCTTTGGCATTGCGCCCCTGCCCTGGTACCTCCTGCAGAGTAGTCTTCATGCGCTCAATGCGTTCCTGCTTTTACAGTTGGGAAAAGCGCTGAGCGAGCGCCTGCAGTTGCCCAGTGCTCATCTGATGGGGTGGATGGCGGCTTTTCTGTTCCTGCTATCGCCCTATGCTTCCGAGCCAGTCACCTGGCGGGTGGCACAAAACTTCCTGCTTTCCACTGCAGTCATTTTGGGTACGGCCCGGCTCACCTTAGACTGGCTGTACAAGCCTGACCGCCATCGGTGGGTGCTGATACAAATTCTCTTTATCCTGGGCTTATTCACCTTTGAATTGGTCCTGATCCTCCCGATTCTCAGCAGTTTGCTGCTGCTGATGCTGCCCCATGGAAGCTGGTCTAAGTGGCGGCGACTGAGCCTGCCGCAGTTAGGAGGCGTAGGGCTTTACTTTATGCTCAACCGGCTTATGCTTGGGTCCTGGGTAGGGCACTACGGAGCGGAGGTGCACCTCAAGTTCGAGCTACCGGTGCTGCTTGGCAACGGGCTGCGCTACACCGCCAAGCATCTGCTTTTTGGCCGCAACTGGCCGCACGCCGCCAAACAATGGCTTTTTGAGGGGCTTGCACAACCTACGGTTGCGTTGGGGTTGGGTGGAATATTGATTGTGCTCTTAGCCGCAGGGCTTATATTCCGGAACAGACTGAGTAACCGGTGGCGGTTATCGATCATAGGGCTGACGGGTTTTGGGCTGGCGCTGCTTCCGGTGCTCAACTTGTATTTCAATTACACCCTGCATTTGGAAAACGACCGCTACGGCTATCTCGCCTCTGCCTTTCTCGCGCTGGTTCTGGCCACAGGCTTGAGCGCGCTGCCGAGGTGGGGCCGCCTGCCCCTGCTGCTGGCCTATCTTGGTTGTTCCAGCTATTTCCTTTGGCAGCATAATCAGTTTTGGTGGAAATCCACACAGGTATACCAGCAAATGCTCAACGACTTTAATTACTACGATGCCCCGGCGGCTTACCTTCTTAATCTGCCGGACAACTTTCAGGGTGCGCCCATGTTCCGCGACTACAGCGGGGAGGACCATGCCTTTCGCGATGCGCTTAAGTACATCAAACAACAGCCTTACGATGGTCAAATCTACGAAGTAGCCCAATACAATATGACCCGTCTTACGGATGGTGCCACCGCTACCGTTGACAGTACGGGCACCTTACGGGTGGAGTTTAATCAGTGGGGCAATTGGTGGTGGAGGCGCGGTATTGGTATGGGGCCGGGCTATGACACAGAAGTATATGAGGTCGATAGCAAAGGGCACCATTATTTTTTGAAGCTGAGGCAGCCGAAGCGAGGAGCTGTATTTTTGATACAGGAGGGGCTGGAGTGGAAAACAGTAGATTGATGCTTTAGCTAACCCTGAGCGCAGGCGCTGCCAGGATGAATATTCCAAACAGCAGGTTGTTGAAAATAGCGGTTATACCGACGACGAAGTAATTTGGAACCAAACATGACTTCGTGTCGGCATATACGCGTGCGTCGGGTTTGTGCCTTAGGCCCAAACCTCTCCGTTCCGAGTATAGTCGCATGTGATAAAGATTAAAATAGGTTAATTAATTGGCCCAGTCATAGTCGAAACGGCCATCGGTGATAAAGAGCGTGTCGCCACAGTTATCATCGANCA
>PR_CR_10_Liq_2_inCRDRAFT_1000394_pt1 | contig 12388 bp, 13 predicted proteins | sample PRCRCaboRojoPR_FD_10245 | JGI IMG/M metagenome (IMG submission 10245) | reverse complement strand
TACGAGGGCGATACCGCCCCGACGACGCTTGCGATCCATGCGTACTCCCTAGTTTCGATAACGACGCCCTCCTCGGGGCGCTCGCAACGACGCTAGGAGCAGCGGATCCACAGTGAAGGTCATGCTGACGCCATTGCTCGGGTAGTGGGCATGGCAGGCAGTAGGGAGGGCAGTCGAGAGCCACCCGTGCGTGTTGGGACGTCCGGCTGGATCGACCGAGTCGGCGCGGCCGACGACCCGCGACGAGTGTCCGAGGGGGGACTTGAACCCCCATGCCCCGTAAAGGGCACTAGCACCTCAAGCTAGCGCGTCTGCCAATTCCGCCACCCGGACGAGGGCTGCACGTGGGATGCGTGCGGCGCACAGCATAACGTCGGGGTCGCGGGGCCGTGGATACGACTGCGGCATCCCCGGATGCCACGGCAGGATGGACACATGCAGGACACCGAGCGCGAACTACTGCAGCGCGAAGCGATCTCCCTTACCCAGGACCTGATCCGGATCGACACGACGAACTACGGCCCTTCGGATGAGACTGTCGGAGAGGCGGAGGCGGCGCTGTTCTGCGCGGAGGCGTTGCGCGAGGTCGGCTTCGAGCCCGAGGTCATCACCACCACGAGCGATACCCGACGCGGCATGGTGGCGCGCATCGCCGGAACCGACCCGCAGGCCTCGGCGCTGGTGCTGCACGGTCACCTCGACGTCGTGCCCGCGATCGCTGCGGACTGGTCCCACCCACCGTTCGCGGCGGAGATGGACGAGGGCTTCATCTGGGGACGCGGTGCGGTCGACATGAAGAACATGGACGCGATGATCCTGGCCGTCGCTCGCCACTGGGGCAGGACGGGCGAACGTCCCCGACGGGACATCATCGTCACGTTCTTCCCCGATGAGGAAGCCGGCATGGTCCACGGTTCGCAGTGGATGGTCGAAAACCGCCCCGACCTGTTCGCGGGGGCGACCGAAGCCGTGGGCGAGGTCGGTGGCTTCTCGTTATCGATCCACGACGATCTGCGGCTATATCCGATCCAAACGGCGGAGAAGGGCATCAAGTGGCTGCGGCTGCGCGCGAGCATGCGAGCCGGACACGGCTCGATGATCCACGAGGACAACGCCGTCACCGAACTCACCGAGGCGGTCACTCGTATCGGCCGCCATGAGTGGCCGATACGTCGCACCAAGACCGTCGAACGCTTCTTGGACGAATTGGCGCAGGCCTACGGGATCGATCTGGATGTCTCGGACACAGACGAAGTGCTGCGCCGTTTGGGCACGCTGGGCATGTTGGTCGGTGCCACACTGCAGAACACCGCCAACCCATCCATGCTCGAGGCGGGTTACAAGGTCAATGTGATCCCCACCGAAGCCACGGCCCACATCGACGGGCGCTTCCTACCCGGCTACGAGGACGAGTTCGACGAAACCATCCGCTCACTGGTCTCCGAGAACATCGATATCGAAGCAGTGAACGGGGACATCGCCATCGAAGCTCCGTTCGAGACGACCACCTTCGATCTGATGGCACAGGTGCTGCGCGAGGAGGACCCGGGTGCACGGGCGGTTCCGTACATGATCAGCGGCGGCACGGACGCCAAGGCACTCACGCGGCTAGGCATCGACTGCTACGGCTTCTCACCGCTGCAGATGCCACCGGACCTGGACTACTGGCGACTGTTCCACGGAGTCGACGAGCGCGTACCTGTCGCCGGACTGGAATTCGGGGTCCGAACGTTGCACCGCTTCTTGATGGCCTGCTGAGTCCCCATCCTCAGGCGGTGCGCACGACCCGATAGACGCGTCGTCGCAGGCGGTACTGGCGGCGCCCATCCCGGAATATGCGCGTGCGGTCGAGTTCCCAGTGTTCGGTCTCCGCGGACGCGGTCAGCAACGCGCGCGCCTCCTCGCGCGGGGTATCCCGCGAGATGCTCACCTCGCGGAACTCCCAGGTGCTGCGCCGCATGCCCACCCGATGACCCTACGACCGCGACCGACCAACCGCCCCCGTTGCGGCGGCACAGGTCGGGCCGATTTTCGTCGAATCGGCCCGACGNNNGACGCCGCATCGGGGAAGGGGGTCAGCGGCTTTGCGCCCAGCCTGCCTCGGGATACCCCATCGGTGGTTCGGACACGTCCTCCAACGCCGTGGTGATCTCCTCGGGCAACTCGAGTTCCTCGCTGGCCAGCGCCGAGATGAGTTGGTTCGTGGTCCGCGCGCCGAGGATGGGCGCCACCACCCCCGGTCGATCGCGCAGCCACGCCAAGGCGACCTCCCCGGGTGCGGCATCCAGGCCCTCGGCGGCGGTGCACACCGCATCGACGATGCGATGGGATCGCTCGTTGTTGTAGGCGCCGACGAAACCACTGGTCTCGGGATTGCCTCCGCGGGAGTCGATCGGAATCGAGTGCCGGTACTTGCCGGTGAGCACGCCCCGACCGAGCGGGGACCACGGCAAGATCCCCAGGCCGAGGGTCTGGGCGGCCGGGACGATCTCGCGTTCGATGCCGCGCTCGAGGAGCGAGTACTCCATCTGGGTGGTGATGATCGGCGCCGAACCCTTCAATTGCTGGATCGTGCACGCCCGGGCGGTCTGCCAACCGGAGTAGTTCGAGATGCCCACGTAGCGCACCTTCCCGCTCGCGACCGCGTGGTCCAGCGCGGCGAGTGTCTCCTCCAGTGGAGTCCAGGAGTCCCATCGATGCACCTGCCACAGGTCGATGTGGTCGACATCGAGTCGAGTCAGGGATGCGTCGAGGGCCTTGAGCAGATGACGACGGCTGGCATCGAGGCGACGTTCGGTGCCCGGACGTTGCACGGCCTTGGTCGCCAGCACGATGTCGTCTCGGCAATCGAACTCCTGCAGCAAGGTGCCCAACAAGTCCTCGCTGCCGCCTTGGGCGTAACTATCGGCGGTGTCGATCAGCGAGCCACCGGCGTCCAAGAACGCGGCAAGTTGGTCGCGGGCCTCGTATTCATCGGTCTGCTTCGCCCAGGTCATGGTGCCCAGGGCGAGGCGGCCCACCCATACGCCGGATCTTCCCAGTGGTCGTTGCTGCATGCGTGAACGTTATTGGCGCTTGGGGTGCAATCCGGGCTTTGGCCCTAGGGTGGCGGAATGAAATTGGGTGTGAATCTCGGTTACTGGGGTGCCGGTAACGACGCGGACAACCTCGAGGTGGCACGCGAGGCCGACCGTTTGGGCTATTCCGTTGCGTGGGCCGCGGAAGCGTACGGGTCCGATGCTGCGACGTGCTGTCCTGGATCGCGGCGCAGACCACTTCGATAGACATCGGCTCCGCGATCTTCCAGATCCCCGGGCGCACACCGGCCAACTGCGCCATGACCGCGGCGACCTTGGACACGCTGTCCGGCGGTCGGTTCCGACTCGGACTCGGTGTCTCCGGACCCCAGGTCTCGGAGGGGTGGCACGGCGTTCGCTTCGACAAGCCGCTGGCCCGCACCCGCGAGTACGTCGACATCGTCCGGATGGCGCTTCGCCGCGAGCGGGTGACCTACGAAGGGCAGTTCTGGCAGTTGCCGCTGCCCGATGGACCGGGCAAGGCGCTGACGCTGACGGTTCACCCGGTGCGCGAGGAACTCCCGATCTACTTGGCCGCGATCGGGCCGAAGAACCTGGAATTGTGCGGGGAGATCGGTGACGGTTGGCTCGCCATCTTCTTCAGCCCCGAGGATGCCGGGGAACTGATGGAGCCACTGGTGCGCGGTAGGCAGCAGGCAGGCAAGACGATGGAGGGCTTCGACGTGGTGCCCACGGTGCCCGTCGTTCCCGGTGCCAGCGTCGAGGAGTGCGCGGACCCCATTCGCGCCTATGCGGCGCTGTACGTCGGTGGGATGGGTTCGCGGGACAAGAACTTCTACAACCAGCTGATGGGTCGGATGGGCTACGAGGGTGAAGCGGCCGAGATCCAGGACAAGTACATGTCCAAGGACTACGCGGGTGCGGCCGCGGCGGTGCCGCTGGAGTTCATCGACAAGACCGCACTCATCGGACCACCGGAGCGCATCGGCGAACGGCTACATGCGTACGCCGACGCGGGTGTGACCACCTTGACCATCGGTTCCTTCGCGGGAACGATCGAGCAACGGGTGGGCGTCCTTCGCATGATGACGGAAGTCCTCGACAAGTCCGGGCTAGCCGATTGATGGATACGGGCGTCTCCTGGTTCGAGGCGGTCGTACTTGGCGTCGTCCAGGGGCTGACCGAGTTCCTGCCGATTTCCTCGTCGGCGCACATCCTGATCGTCTCGAGACTGTTCGGCTGGGGTGATCCGGGTGCTGCCTTCACCGCGGTCTCCCAGATCGGGACCGAAGCGGCCGTCCTCATCTACTTCCGTAAGGACATCGGCCGGATCCTGAGCACCTGGACGCGATCGCTTCGGCGTCCGGAGCTCCGCGGCGAACTCGATGCCCGCATGGGCTGGTACATCATCATCGGCACGCTGCCGATCGCCATCATCGGCCTGACCTTCGCCAATTGGATCGAGACCGCGGCGCGGAACCTGTGGCTCGTGGCAACGGTCTTGATCGTGTTCGGCATCGTGCTGGGTATCGCCGACCGGTGGGGGCCCAAGCGCAAGGAGATCGACTCGCTGGGGGTGCGCGATGGCCTGTTGTTCGGTCTCGGCCAAGCCCTCGCCCTCATCCCCGGCGTCTCNCGTTCGGGGGCGACCATCTCCACCGGCCTGGCNCTGGGCTACTCCCGGTACGCAGCGACCCGATACGCGTTCTTGTTGGCGATACCGGCAGTGCTGGCNTCGGGCCTGTACGAAGCAACGAAGATCGGCGATGATCCGAATGTCCAATGGGGACAGACACTGGTGGCCACCGCGATCGCGCTGGTTATCGGCTACCTGGTCATCGCATGGTTGATCCGTTGGGTCACCACGCGCTCCTACCTACCGTTCGTGATCTACCGGGTCGTACTGGGCAGCGCGCTGCTGGTCCTGCTCGCTACCGGGGTGCTGGCCGCTACCTAGAGCCAGCCGTTTCGCTTGAATCCGCGATACAGCAGCAGGCAGATGCCGACGATCACTGCTAGGACCACCGGGTAACTCCACCGCCAGGACAGCTCGGGCATGTACTCGAAGTTCATGCCGTAGATGCCACCGGCAACGGTAGGAACGGCGGCGATCGCCACCCATGCGGAGATCTTGCGCGCATCGGCGTTCTGCTGCAGGTCGCGCATCGCGGTGCTGGCCATCAACATCGTCATGAGCAGCGAGTCCATCGACTCGACCGCATCGTTCACGCGCAGGATGTGTTCCCCGACATCGCGGAAATACGGTCGCAGGTCCTCGGGGATGGCCACGAAGACTTCGTCCGCGAAATCGTGTGCCACTCGAAACAGCGGGTGCACGGCTCGCCGGACGACCATGTTCTCGCGCTTGAGCTCGTAGATCAGTTGCGTGACGCTCGGCGAGGGGGTCATGCCGAAGACCGACGTCTCCACTTCACCGACGTCCTCGTTCACTTCGTCCACGACCGCGAGGTACCCGTCGACCGTCATGTCCATGATCGAGTACAGCACCGAGAGCGGTCCGTGGGTGCGCAGCACCTTGCTGCCTCGGATCCGACTACGGACGGCGGTGAGATCGCCGTGCTTGCCGTGTCGAACGGTGATCGCATATCCGGGCCCGGTGAAGATGGCCACCTGTCCGGTGTCGACCTCACCGGCCTCACCGGCCTCACCGTCGTATCCGAGCGTCTTCAACACCGTGAAGAGCTCACCCTCCTCGGAGATGTCCACCTTGGCCCGTTGCCGAGGATTCGCCGCATCCTCGACCTGGAGCTGCTCGAGCGCGAAGATCTCCGCGACCATCGCCAACTCCGGCTTGGTCGGCTCGAGTAGTCCGATCCATGCGAAGCCACCGGGCAATTCGAGTGCCTGGTCACGCATGCGCACGAGTAGCTCGCGGGTTCCCTCGCCGGCGAGGTCATGGTCGGCCGGGACGTGTCGCGCCGAATCGTCGATCCCATCGACGGCGCCATCGGGGTGGTAGACGCCCACACCGCGGATCACGGGCGTCATCCTGCCACTCACGAGGGTGCAGTTGCGCTGACCGCGAACGTCGCCTCGTGCGCCGCGGGATCCGCGCTGCGCCAACCTGCCGCGGTGCAGTCCACCTCCTAAGGTGGCGTCGTGCCAACGTGCCTGCTGATCCGTCATGGCCGCACAGCGGCGAACGCCCAGGGAGTCTGGCGGGCAACAGCCCGGGTGTCGATCTCGACGAAACCGGACTCGAGCAGGCACAGCGGGTTGCCGAGCGCCTCACCAAGGTCCGGCTTGCCGGCTTGATCTCCTCGCCGCTGGAACGCACGCGACAGACCGCGGAGGCGGTCGCGCGGGTTCAAAGTGAAAGCGGCAATCCCGTGGAACTGCGCATCGACGATCGGATCGTGGAGTGCCATTACGGGGAATGGACCGGACGCGAACTCAAGAAGCTCAGCAAGGAGCCGCTGTGGAAGCAGGTGCAAGGCCATCCCAGCGCCGTGACCTTCCCCGGTGGTGAATCGATGCGTGCGATGCAGCAGCGGGCGGTCGATGCGGTCCGCTCCTACAACGCCGACTTGGGCGAGAAAGCCACGTACGCGATGGTCAGCCACGGTGATGTCATCAAGGCGATCGTCGCGGATGCACTGGGCATCCACCTCGACCAGTTCCAGCGCATCTCGGTCGATCCGGGTTCGATCTGCATCATCGAGTACACGCCGCTGCGTCCCTTCGTCATCCGCACCAACGACACCGGCTCGGACCTGTCGTTCCTGCATCCGCGCAAGAGGGGCGGAAAGGGCGGTAAGGGCGGCAGGGGAAGCAAGGCGGCCGCTTCGGACGCCGCAGTGGGCGGAGGTGCCGGTCGATGAATCGCAGGATCTTCGAATACCGCTTGCCGGAGCGTTTCGTCGTGGGCACGGTGGGCATGCCGGGGGAGCGGACCTTCTTCCTGCAGGCCCGTTCGGGACAGGAGATCACCACCGCCTCGTGCGAGAAGCAACAAGCCAGCGTGTTGGCCGAGCGCATCGATCAGTTGCTCGACGAGGTGCGGGGCACCCGCGCACCCGAGGACGCCATACCCGCGAAGGCTCCAGTGGAACTGAGCGATGAATCGCCGCTGGACGTTCCGCTGGAGGAGGAATTCCGGGTGGGGGCGATGGCGCTGGGTTGGGACGAAGCCAACAACCTGGTTGTCATCGAGGCGCATGCCGTCTCCGATGAAGACGATTTCGAACCCCCCGAGCTCGCCGACGACGACGCCGACGGACCCGACACCTTGCGCGTGTGGCTGTCCGCGCCCTACGCCCGCGCGTTCGCCGAACGCACCCGCTCGGTCATCGCCAGTGGGCGACCCACCTGTCCGTTCTGTCAGCAACCGCTCGATCCCCAGGGGCACATCTGCGCGCGGGCCAACGGATACAAGCGTCGGGGATGAACCCGGATACGGCGCTCGAAGCGCTGCGCTCGTGTGCCTTCGACATCGAAGGTCGCGTGTTCGGAGCCAGTAACGCGACCTTGCGATGCACGTTGGAAACAGGCGTTCCGATCGTCTACAAGCCCCAGCGCGGGGAACGCCCGCTGTGGGATTTCCCCGAGGGGACGCTCACCGGTCGGGAGATCGCCTGCTACGAGGTCGACCGGATCTTGGGGTTCGGCTTGATTCCCCCGACCGTCTGGCGCGAGGACGGTCCAGCCGGTGCCGGGATGATCCAAATGTGGGTGCCCGAAGACGATGAGGCCAGGCTCGTGGATGTCGTGGCCCCCGACCGGATTCCCGAAGGTTGGCTGACGGTGCTTCGGGCCAGCGACGGGATGGGTAACCCGCTCGTCCTGGTCCACGCGGACGACCCCCGCCTGCAGCAGATGGCCGTGCTCGACGCCGTCATCAACAACGGCGACCGCAAGGGCGGACATGTCATCACCGACACCGGCGGTCGGTTGTGGGGTGTGGATCACGGGGTCACGTTGTCGGTCGAACCGAAGCTGCGCACCGTGCTGTGGGGTTGGGCGGAGCGCACCATCGACGATGCCGCGCTCGGCGCGCTGACGGAATTGGACGAGCGGATTCAAGGCGGTCTTCCCGAACTTCAGCAGTGGCTGGATCGAGGCGAGATCGCTGCGTTGCAGGGTCGAGTGAGCGAACTGCTGCGCACCGGCCGGTTCCCAGCGCCGAGCCAGGATTGGCCGGCGATACCGTGGCCGGTGTTCTAGTAACCGCCGATAGGGTCACCACGTGCGAGCCTGGCCCAGCGTGCATTTGCCGGAACTGCCGGGAAACGCCCCTCCCTTGCGGCTGTTCGACACCGCTACCGGTCAGGTGCGCCCGAGCGCACCGGGTCCCGTGGCCACCATGTACGTCTGCGGTATCACTCCGTACGACGCAACCCATATGGGCCACGCCAATACCTACGTAGCCTTCGACCTACTGCATCGCATCTGGCGCGATGGTGGACACGATGTCCGCTACGTACAAAACGTCACCGACATCGACGATCCGTTGTTGGAGCGAGCCGTTGCCACCGGACAGGACTGGCGATCGATCGCCGATCGGGAAACCGCGCTGTTCCGTGAGGATATGCACGCCCTTCGCGTGCTACCGCCGGGTGAGTACATCGGGGCCGTGGAATCGATTCCCTCCGTGGCCGGCTACGTCGCCGGACTTCAGGCCAAGGGGCTCGTGTACGCCGTCGACGACGACCTGTACTTCCGGGTCCGCAGCGATCCGAACTTCGGATCGGTCACCCACCTGGACGAGGAGACGATGATCCGGCTGTTCGCCGAACGTGGCGGTGATCCCGACCGGCCGGGCAAGGAACATCCGCTGGATTGCCTGGTCTGGCAATCCGAACGTGCCGATGAACCGGCGTGGGATACGCCGCTTGGCCACGGGCGTCCCGGATGGCACATCGAGTGCGCGGCCATCGCCTTGGACTTCCTGGGCATGACGATCGACGTGCAGGGGGGTGGCTCCGATCTTGCTTTCCCGCACCACGAGATGGGCGCTTCGGAAGCCCAGATGATCACCGATCAGTGGCCTTTCGCGCGGCACTACGTCCACTCGGGCATGGTTGCCTGGCAGGGCCACAAGATGAGCAAGTCGCGCGGGAACCTGGTGTTCGTATCGGCGCTCAGACACGAGGGCGTGGACCCGATGGCAATCCGCTTGGCGCTGTTGGCCCACCACTATCGAACCGACTGGGCCTGGACTCCGCATGGCCTCGAGGGTGCCGCCGAGCGCCTCGCCCGCCTACGTGCGGCGATAGCGGTGGCCGACCCGCCACCGGCCGAGTCGACCCTCGAGCGGATGCGCGAAGCCCTAGCCGACGACCTACGCTCGCCGGCTGCGCTCGACGCGCTGGACGATTGGGCGCATCGTGCGCTGCGATCGTCGGCTGCCGCGAACACCCAGGGGCGCGCCGCGAGCGAAGCCGGTGCCCTCATCGCCGCCGCGAGCGACGCTCTGCTCGGTGTGCGGCTGGAGACCGAAGGTGACTAGTCGGTCTTCTCGGCGTGCCCGCCGAACTGTGCCCGCATCGCGCTGAGGATCCGACCGGCGAAGACGTCCGAGCCTTGCGTTGCGAATCGCTCCATCAAGGCCGCGGTGATCACCGGAGCCGGGATCCCTTCCTCGATGGCGGCGATCGCCGTCCACCGGCCCTCACCGGAGTCCGATACCCGTCCACTGAAGGCCTCGAGCCCTGGATCCTCGACCAACGCCGCCGCGGTCAGGTCCAGCAGCCACGATCCGATGACCGAACCCCGTCGCCACACCTCGGCGACATCGGCCACCGGGAGGTCGTACTTGTAGTAGTCGGGGTCGGACAGGGGGGCGGTCTCAGCATCGTTGCTCGCATCGTCCGCCGCGAGACCCGCGTCGGCGTGCTGGAGGATCGATAGGCCCTCGGCGTAGGCGGCCATCAGGGCGTATTCGATGCCGTTGTGCACCATCTTCACGAAATGCCCCGCACCGCTGGGTCCGCAATGCAGCCAGCCCCGCTCGGCCGGAGAGGCATTCCCGCTTCGGCCGGGTGTCCTCGGTGCCGCCTGCTCGCCGGGAGCCAGCGCGTCCCAGACATCCGATAGGCCAGCCACGGGCCCAGGCGGACCACCGATCATCAGGCAGAAGCCTCGTTCGGCCCCCCAGACACCGCCCGAGGTCCCGACGTCGATGAAGTCGACGCCCTTNCCTGCCAGCCCACGGGCGTGGTGGATGTCGTCGCGGTAGTTGGAATTGCCCCCGTCGATGAGTACGTCACCGGGGGATAGCAGGCCACCGAGTTCGTCGATGACCGCATCGGTCACCGGCCCGGCGGGAACCATGATCCACACCGTTCGAGGNCTCGGCAGCGCCTCGATGAGNGCCGCCAGGGATTCGGCGGTACCCGCGCCNAGGGCTCGGGCCCGATCGGGGGTCTGCGGGTCGGGGTCCACGACGACTACNTCGATGCCGGCGGCGATCGCGCGAGCGGTCAAGCCAGCACCCATACGCCCGAATCCGACCATGCCCAGTGAGCGTCGAGTGTCCATGTCGCCTCCCGATTCCGACGGTGGAAGGCTACGTGCATGGACGCAATCGGGTCACCGCCGGTCATCGATCCGACTTCCACGCCGGCATGGCTCGCCCTGACCGAACACGCGCACAGGTGTCGATCCCTGACGGTTCGCGGGCTGCTCGATGAGCCCCGTGACCATCTTCGACTTCGCGCAGCGGGCATCGGTTTCGATTACTCACGCCAACGCGTCGATGACGAGGCGGTAAGGCTGCTCGTCCAACTCGCCCGCGAGACCGGGGTCGAAGCCCTCCGAGCGGCGATGTTCGGCGGCGAGCACATCAATGTGACCGAGGACCGAGCCGCTTTGCACACCGCGCTGCGGCTGCCGCGGTCGGCGTCGCTGGAAGTAGACGGCCAAGACGTGGTGGCCGATGTGCACGGGGTGCTGCAGCGCATGTCGGACTTCGCGGAGGAAGTACGCACCGGTGAATGGCGGGGCGCCACCGGCGAGCGCATCAGCGAGATCGTGAACATCGGCATCGGCGGCTCGGACCTCGGTCCGGCGATGGCCTATCGCGCCTTGGCCCAACACGTGCAGCCGGGGTTGCGCTGCCACTTCGTGTCGAACGTCGACCCCGCCGATGTGGTGCGGGTCCTGACAGATCTCGACCCGGAACGCACTTTGGTGATCGTCGCCTCCAAGACCTTCACCACCGCGGAGACGATGACCAACGCCCACGTTGCCCGAGAGTGGCTCGTTGCACGTGTCGGTGAACAGGGTGTCCCGCGACATTTCGTGGCCGTGTCGACGAACACCGACGCAGTGCGGGACTTCGGAATCGATCCGGCGAACATGTTCGGCTTCTGGGATTGGGTCGGTGGACGGTATTCGATGGACAGCGCGATCGGACTGTCCACCATGATCGCGATCGGTCCGGTGGGCTTTCGCGCACTCCTCGACGGCTTCTACGCCATGGACGAGCATTTTCGAAGCGCGCCACTGGAAGCGAACGCACCGGCGATGATGGGACTGCTCGCCGTGTGGAACCGGGACTTCCTCGGTATCCCCACCACCGCAGTCCTGCCCTACTCCCAGGATCTCGCGCGCTTTCCTGCGTACCTGCAACAGCTCACGATGGAAAGCAACGGAAACGAGTACGTCGTGACGGGACGCCCGTGGATTACCCGACGGGTGCGGTGTACTGGGGGGAGCCGGGAACCGGTGGTCAGCACTCGTTCTACCAACTTTTGCATCAAGGCACCGATGACGTCGCCTGCGACATCATCGTCAGCGCACTACCTACGGTCGAGCGCACACCCGCGGTCGACGAACAGCACGACATGCTCGTGGCCAACGCGCTGGCCCAGGCTTCGGTGCTCTCGGTTGGACGGAGCGCACAGGAAGTGCGCGACAGCGGCGTCACCGAAGAACTCGTCGAGCACAAGGTGATGCCGGGCAACAGGCCGGTGTCCTTGGTGATGCTTCCGCAGGTTTCACCCTTCACCCTGGGCGCACTGATATCCGCTTACGAACACAGCGTGTTCGTACAGGGAGCGGTGTGGCAGATCAACTCCTTCGACCAGTGGGGCGTCGAACTCGGTAAGAGCGTGGCGTTGGGGATCCTGGCGGACATCAGGGCCGAACGCAGCGAGGATGCGAACTTGGACCCGGCCACACGCGTCTCGCTGTCGGACTACCTCGAGCAGCGGAAGGGCTAGATCGGCCGTGGGCGCCGATATCGAGTTGCGCTTGGCTCGGATGCTGGAGCAGGCCGAAGCGGAACTGCACACGGCCACCAAGGGTGCGCCCTTGTGCAAGGTGTCGATGACGGGCACGAGCGGGCAGAGCGTCAAGTACTTCGAGGGACGCTGGGCGGCGCTGCG
>PR_CR_10_Liq_2_inCRDRAFT_1000393_pt1 | contig 12394 bp, 14 predicted proteins | sample PRCRCaboRojoPR_FD_10245 | JGI IMG/M metagenome (IMG submission 10245) | reverse complement strand
AGGGTTACTAAACAGTAATCACACCTTTGAAAACCAGCTCCGCGGGTCCACTAAGCCCAACTCTCTCCCCTTCTTCGCTGGGAAAGACTTTCACTCCGAGTAAACCACCTGGGACCTTCACCTGCCAGTGATCCTGACCGACACCTGACCAGTTACGAACAGCCAAAGCAGCGGCGGCCACTCCGGTACCGCAGCTAAGTGTTTCCCCNACTCCGCGCTCAAAGACTCTCATCTCAATTCGGCCCACACCATCTTCGATTAGTGGATCTGAGGGGACAACAAATTCATAGTTCAGACCATTTGGTCGGGGATGGTTTTCAGTTGGTTTTGAACCCAGTTTTAGAGATGCAAGTTCATCTGCACTGGAAACGGCAACAACGGCGTGCGGATTCCCCATGTCAACCTCAAGTGCCGGTCTTGCGACTGCGAGTCCATCTGCACTTATTTCAAGCTGGTTATCCACTACTTTGAATAGTCCTAGGTCCACCGCAAAACCGGTGGCTGCCTCGGTTAGATCTTTTATCCCATCACGGGTGGCGATTGGCAATGTGGAACCTGCCGAAATTTGAGCAAGCTCATTTGCCAGCAGGTAACGCGCGAAAACCCGAATGCCGTTCCCGCACATTTCCGCTTTCGAGCCGTCAGCATTTCGATAGTCCATAAACCATTCAGCTTCAGGTTCCTGGTCCAGAAGCCCAGAAACTTCGCTAGTGGCAGTCTTCACCACGAATATGACCCCATCTGCGCCAATGCCGAAGTTCCGATCGCAAATTTTTTGAATTTGCTGCTCGGTAAGTTCGATGGTGTTGTCAAAGTTGTCAATCAACACAAAGTCGTTTCCTGTGCCGTGGCCTTTGGTGAAGTTGATCTCCATCCCTATAGCCTAGCCTCGCTGATTATCTGTTCAACGGCCGTCTCCGGTTGTAGCCAATGAATATTCTTATCTCGCCTAAACCATGTCATCTGCTTTTTGGCATACCGTGCTGTCGAAATCTGTATCTGCTCAATTGCCTGCTGCTTGGTGATCTCACCATCGATAAACATCTCTACCTGCTGGTAGCCAATGGCTGCAGATGCTGTGGTGCTGAGTTTTCCCCTAAGCCTCTTGGTTTCATCCACCAATCCGTTTTCCCACATCTCCTCAACTCGACTATTTATTCTTTGTTTCAGCTGCTCTCTTTCAACATCAAGACCAAAAATTTTGCAGTTTTCCAAAGAGGTGGCTGCTTGTTGAATTCGTCTAAACCTCGCCCTCGCAGCTGATGAAGCTCAAGGGCTCTGATAATCCGTCGTTCATCCCCAACATCGAGCCTCTCAGCTGAATCAGGGTCCAGCTCTCTTAGCCTTGCTAGCAAAGCCCCGGGGCCCAACTCATCAAGCTCGCCCTCCAGGTTTTTTCGAATTTGCTCGTCGGTAGGGGCAAATTCCATTTGATAAATAACGGACTGCAGATAGAGCATTGATCCGCCAACCAGAATGGGCAAGCCACCTCGGGAAATAATCTCCTCAATCACCAATCTGGCCTTCTCCTGGTATTGCACCACGGTCATTTCCGTTTCTGGCGGTGAAACATCAAACATATGATGAGGAAACTCTTCTCTTTCCTGTGGTGTCAATTTTGCGGTTGCAATATCCATTCCTTGATATAGCTGCATCGAGTCTGCATTAATCAATTCTGGGAACAAACCTTTATCCGAAAGCCTCCTTGCCAGTTCGAGGGAGACGTTAGATTTACCTGAGGCGGTCGGCCCCAGGATGACAATCAACTCAGCCACGGATAGGCAAGCTGGGCATACCGAGAGAGATTGCGCCTGGCTCACCAACAGCGCAGCTCTCAGCCTGGGCGCGATCCCAAGCATCCCCAGCAATGGTCCTGCGCAGACTGTAAGCATCGGAGTCGGCCAACAAAAAATGCGGGGCACTATCTGTAACCTCAACAGTCACTACATCCCCTGGTCTTGGTCTTTCCGCTTCAGCTGGGACACTGAAGTGCACAAGGCGGTTATCCTTGGCCCTTCCGCTAAGCCTTGAGGTTGCTCCGTCTTTTCTTCCCTCGCCATTCGCTACCAATACTTCCACTGTCTTTCCAACTTGGAGCTTGTTTTCCTCCTCAGCAATTGAGTTGACAAGCTCCAGCAGTCGCTCGTAGCGCTCTTGAACAACTTCCTTTGGCAACTGATCCTCCATCTCCGCAGCTGGAGTCCCCGGCCTCTTGGAGTATTGGAAAGTAAATGCACTTGCGAACCTAGCCTCACGAACCACATCCATGGTTGCCTGGAAATCCTCCTCAGTTTCCCCAGGAAAGCCAACAATTATGTCTGTTGTGATAGCCGCCTCTGGCATCGCCTGGCGAACGCGCTCCAAAATCCCGAGGTATTTCTTACTGCGATAGCTTCGTCGCATATCTTTTAGAACCTTGTCGCTTCCGCTTTGAAGCGGCATGTGCAGCTGCGGCATCACGTTCCCCGTCTCAGCCATCGCCCAAATCACATCATCAGTGAAGGCAGCTGGATGTGGGGATGTAAATCGAACTCTCTCCAAACCCTGAATATCCCCGCAAGCTCTTAAAAGCTTTCCAAAAGCCTCTCTGTCCCCAAATTCAACACCGTAGGTGTTTACGTTTTGCCCAAGCAGGGTGACCTCTATGGCTCCATCTTGAACCAAAGCTTCAACCTCGTTTAGAACCTCTCCGGGTCTTCGGTCCTTCTCTTTTCCTCGCAAAGACGGAACTATGCAAAATGTGCAGGTGTTATTGCATCCGACAGATATAGAAACCCATCCCGAATAAGTATTGTCACGCTTGGTTGGAAGCGTTGATGGAAAAACTTCAAGCGCCTCTAATATCTCAACCTCAGCTTTGCGGTTGTGCCTGGCACGATCTAAAAGAGCTGGTAGCGAGCCCATATTGTGAGTACCGAAGACAACATCGACCCATGGTGCTTTCTCGACAATTTTGTGTTGATCCTTTTGAGCTAAGCAACCACCAACAGCAATCTGCATATTTGGGTTGTCTTTTTTCTTTGGAGCAAGCTGTCCAAGTACCCCGTAGAGCCTATTGTCGGCGTTTTCCCTGACCGCACAGGTATTGAAAACAACGATGTCAGCCTCGTCACTCTCCGATTCAACATACCCTGCATCTTGAAGCAATCCGGAAATGCGCTCGGAGTCGTGCACATTCATTTGACACCCGTAGGTGCGAACTTGGTAGCTAAGCGTACTCATCGTCGCCCAATTTTAGGGCATCTAAAGCGTTGGCGACAGCTCTGGAGGAAATCTCGCCGCTAAATCCTCTTCTCTGCAAAAATGCCATCAGACGTCTGCGGATTACGGCTGGTTCCAAATTTTTCAGTGAACGAATTCTTTTAGCGGCCGCGTGATTGGCAAGCTCTTGATCAGATTCCGAGATTTCCTCAGTTGCTCGCTGAATCAAGTCTTCACTTACGCCTTTTTTCCTCAACTCATAGTTGATTACTTTTCGTGCGCGGAACTGGCTCGTTCGGTGATTGACCACACTTTGGGCAACTGCAAAATCATCGATAAGCCCAACCTCGGTGAATCTCTCAATCACGTGCTCAGCAATCTCTTGCGGGATTTCACGTTTTTCAAGAATAACCGCCAACTCCTTGGCTGATTTTGGTGATTTAGAGAGCTGGAAGAGAACTACGTTGCGGGCTCTTTGCTCCAATTTCTCCGGACTAGCTTGCTTTTGACTCTTCATCTCCCTGCTCCAAGTCAGCAACTGGCACAGGAGTCCCGATTCCAAGCGTTACCCTAATCTTTTGCTCTATTTCTTCGCTAATGGACGGATTTTCGATCAGATATCTTCTCGAATTTTCCTTACCCTGCCCCAGCTGGTCCCCCTCGTAGGTGTACCAAGCTCCGCTCTTCTTCACAATCTCATTCTCGACAGCCAGGTCTATGAGACTACCCTCGCGTGAGATACCTTCACCATACATAATGTCAAATTCGGCCTGCCTGAAGGGAGCTGCAAGTTTATTCTTGACTACCTTTACTCTGGCACGGTTTCCAACTGCGTTCTGTCCATCCTTAAGGGTCTCAATTCTCCGGATATCTAAACGGACACTCGCGTAGAACTTCAACGCCTTTCCACCACTGGTTGTCTCAGGTGAGCCGAAGAAGACGCCAACCTTTTCCCTGAGCTGGTTTATAAATATTGCAGTGGTTTTCGTGTTGTGCAGGGCTCCGGTTAGTTTTCGAAGTGCTTGAGACATAAGCCTCGCCTGCAGACCCACGTGGCTATCGCCCATCTCTCCCTCGATTTCCGCCCTGGGTGTCAAGGCGGCAACAGAGTCAATCACTACCACGTCAACCGAGCCGGACCTAATCAACATGTCTGCAATCTCCAAGGCCTGTTCACCGGTATCAGGCTGGCTAACCAGCAGGTCATCGATATTTACGCCAAGAGCCTGAGCATAATTTGGATCCAAAGCGTGCTCAGCGTCGATAAATGCAGCTACACCCCCGTTTTTCTGAGCGTTTGCGATTGCGTGCAGAGCGACGGTGGTCTTTCCGCTTGATTCCGGACCGTAAATCTCGACTATGCGACCTCTCGGTAAACCACCTATACCCAAAGCGGCATCTAGGGCTATCGAACCGGTAGAAACGGACTCGATCGGGGCTCGCTCCTCTGAACCCAGTCGCATAATCGCACCTTTACCAAACTGACGATCAATTTGGGACAGCGCCGCGTCCAGTGCCTTATCTCTATCTGCTGCTGATGGCATTTTTTAGCCTTTCCAATCCTTTTGCAAAACAATAATTTTCCAGTGCCCGACAGAGGTGCAAGCAATGCCGAATGTGGAAAAATTCCATGTTTTCAACTTTGTGGATAAGTTATGCCATATTCGAACATAATTTCGAATATTTATTGCGTGTCGCCGATTCTCTTAACAACTGGTTTTCCAGCCCACCGTGACTTTGGAACCTGTTGGGTCTTGCAAATTGCCAGCCAGATAGCCTTTGGGTCCTCGCCCTCGGCCAAAAGTTCATTAGCTGTCTTATCATCTAATTCGTGCAGGTGTAGATCTCTCTTGAGGATTTCGGAGTAGCTTTCGCCAAATTCCTCCGACATCAGGAATTGAAACTCAGAAAGCCGCAATTACGAATTTTCAGAGACAAGTCCCGCTTCAGAGACAAACTCGTCTGGGACAGTGTCGGGAATAAACAGGCCTTCACCGGCAGCAACTCTGTCGCTGACCTGGCGGATAATCAATGAGAGGGGAACCTCGAGAGAATCTGCTACTGACTGCAAAATTTCACTTGAAACTTCCTTTTGACCGCGCTCTACCTCGCTGAGATAGCCCAGTGCAACACTGGCTCGACCGGCAACCTGCCTAAGAGTCAGACCCTTGTGCAGGCGGTGAGTTCTCAAAACTTCACCAATTTGTTGACGTAGTAGCAATTCAACCTCCTGAGCCTCAACTGTAGTTGAGCCAACGGTCATTTTCTATTTAGCTGGCTCAAAAGTTGCTGATAATTAATAAACCTTCCTAAAGGCCGAGTTGTTCCCTAAGTGCATGAATGGACTTATCGCAGGCTTGTTCTCTGATTTCCGGGCGATTCCCTTCGAGCTGAAACTGGTAGACGCTCTCGCCTCCAAAAAGTGAGACACCTATGAATATCTCGCCAACCGGGTGTTTCCCAACGGGCTCTGGCCCAGCAACACCTGTTGTGGAAATTCCTATCACCGACTCCCGCTTGATATCCATAACTGTTGCGAACCTTTGCCGAACACCTGCGGCCATCTGCGAAGCCACCTCAGCATCAACAGCCGTTTGAGACTGAATCAAAGATGGCGAAACACTTGCGAAGTAACTCTTTAGATCATCCTGGTAGGCGACCACTCCCCCGAGAAATACATCACTCGCTCCGGGAACGGAAACGAATCTATCTGCCAGCAATCCTCCCGTGAGGCTTTCGATTACTGCTATCTTCATGCCTCTTTCTCGGCAAGAACTTATGATTTCAGCGACCAATTTGCCTCCTGAAGAAATCAAATCCACTCCAGAGGGTTACCGCCACAGCGACCCATATGGCCAATTCGTTTATAACTAAAACCCAATCTCCCAAAAACTCAATCGGAGCAATCACGATTGGAATCGCAGTTGACTGAACAATTGTTTTTAGCTTTCCCCCAGAGCTGGCAGCAATAACTCGGCGCTTTGCCACAGAGAGACGATAGATGGTTACAAGCAACTCCCGGATGATTATCAGCAAAGTTGGAATCCAACCGACCATCCCGATCGAGCTGAGTGTTATCAGGGTTGCACCAAGCAGCGCCTTGTCCGCTATCGGATCTAATAGCTGGCCGGTTTTACTAACAAGATTTTTTCTTCTGGCAATTGCTCCATCCACGCCATCAGTTGCCGCACTGAGCACAAAGAAAAAAACTGCTAGCCAAAGCTCCCAGGCACTATCGGCTTGAATGAGTAAAAAGATCACCAGTGGGACGAGCAGAATGCGCAATACCGTGATTGCATTCGGTATCTGCCTAATCGCCCTCTTGCGCACTTGTCTCTTCCTCGGTTTCTCCTCGGAGTCTAGCTAAAGCCTGTGGTAAATCATCCGGCTTTACCAACACCTCTCTAGCTTTTGACCCTTCGCTTGGGCCAACCACCCGATAGCTCTCCAAGAGATCCATCAGTCTGCCAGCTTTAGCAAAACCAACTCTAAGCTTTCTTTGAAGCATGCTGGTCGAGCCAAACTGGCTATTAACAATAAGCTCACAGGCTTTCAAGACAAGCTCTAGGTCATCTCCGATTTCGCTATCCACCGCAGCCGATGATTGACTCTGGAGAACATCGCTTCGATAACTGGGCTCCATCTGGCTTTTCACGTGGGCAACGACTTTTTCCACCTCGTCCTCGGATATCCAAGCTCCCTGAACCCTGATTGATCTGTTTGACCCCATTGGATTGAAAAGCGCATCACCCTGACCAACCAGCTTCTCGGCTCCCGGGCCATCGAGAATCACCCTTGAATCCGTAACGCTGGATACCGAAAAAGCCATGCGCGAGGGAACATTAGCTTTGATCAATCCGGTGACAACATCCACCGACGGTCTCTGAGTTGCCAAAACCAGGTGAATGCCGCTGGCTCTGGCAAGCTGTGTGATTCTGACAATTGCATCCTCAACATCCCTTGGAGCGACAATCATGAGATCGGCAAGCTCGTCAACCACGACCAGCAAGTAGGGATAGGGCTGCAACTCGCGCTTCGAACCCTCGGGCAATCTAAGTTCATCGTTGGCAACCGCGCGGTTGAAATCATCAATGTGCTTGAAGCCAAATTGTGCCAAATCGTCGTATCGACTGTCCATTTCCTTGACCACCCACTGCAGTGCCTCTGCGGCTTTTTTGGGGTTAGTGATGATTGGGGTAACCANGTGCGGAACGCCTTGGTAAATGGAAAGCTCAACGCGTTTTGGATCAACCAACACCATTCTCACCTCGGAGGGTGTTGCCCTCATGAGAACAGAAGTAATCATCGAATTTATAAAGCTTGACTTTCCAGCACCGGTCGCACCCGCGACCAAAAGATGAGGCATCTTCGAAAGGTTAGCGACCACGAATCCACCCTCGGCATCCTTACCAACACCGATTGTGAGAGGGTGTTTGGATTGGCTGGCAGTTTTAGATTTCAACACATCGCCAAGAGTTACAGTTTCTCGATCTGAGTTGGGAATCTCGATTCCAATCGCGCTCTTACCAGGAATAGGGGCAAGAATTCTCACCTCACTGGAGGCGACTGCGTAGGAAATATTGTTCGTGAGCCGTGTTACCGCTTCTACCTTCACACCTGTTCCAAGCTCTACCTCATAAGTTGTGACTGTTGGCCCTCTGGTAAAACTGCCGACTCTGGCCTGAACTCCAAATTCCTTGAAAACCGCATTGATTGCATCGGCAGAGCGTTGATTGTGATCGCTTGAGGATTTCACAGAGGTACCGGTCTCCAAAATGGCCATGCTAGGGAGCTGGTAGGGGCCTGTTGGAATAATTTTCTCAGCCAAAAATTCGGTTTCCTGCTCAAGTTGTTCGGGAATCCCGATTGGCTCGGTAGGAAGGTCCTCTTCCGACACTTCGGTCTCAGGCTCAATCTCTGCATCTGGTTGGTCAACAATTACAGGGTTATCAAAAGCCTGACTCCTCTCTTTTTCCTCCTGCCACCAATCAGCAGATGGCCTCTGCTTTCTCTGCGGCCTAACTCCAAAAAGAAACTCGTAGAAGTCGGCGAATCTGGAGAGAATCTTGTTTGGGGCGGTTTTGGTCATCACCAAAACCGACACAAAGAGCAATAAAACCAAAACCGGGATTGCACCGAAAATGGTGAGAACCGCAACAGATGGCTCCCCTATTAGCCACCCGAACAGCCCTCCAGCGCTCGCGAACTCTTTAGGCCCGCTGCTGATAACATCCGCAGGTTGCGGACGTCCACCAAAAATGTGAAAAAAGGCTGAAATTGTTGCAAGGAATAACCAAAAACCAGCAGCAAACCGAGAGCTGTCTCGGATTGAAGCAGGAGACCTAAACAGGAATATTGCATAAATGAGCAACAAGACTGGAAAGACTCTAGCTACGGCACCAAACAAAAGTCCGAAGGTGTAGTTGTGAACCTGTTGTGCAAATTCAACATCAATCAAAAACCAAGCAAATACGGCTCCCAGAACGCTCAGGATAAAAAGTAAAAAAGGCGCTCCATCGCGTCTGTCGGAATCCGCTAACTTTTCAGTCGAAAATGCTCTTACCAAAGAGCCCATGCCATTGGCCAAAAACATGTAAAAAGACCCCACTGAGCTCCAAAAGCTCCCACCAGCGCCGGATTTAGAGGGCTTGGCTGGTGCTTTGCGGTTTTTGGCCGCGGGCCTTTTCGGCGGCGGCGTCTTGCGTGCCATGGCACAAAAATAGCAAGTGGAGCGCAAAAAAGCCTGCAGGCACAGCGGCTATCGGCGTGACTGGACTACCACGGGAATTATCATTGGCCTGCGTCTGTGGGCTTTATTGACCCAGCTTCCGATAGTTCTTCTTATGACCTGCTGCATCTGATACGTGTCTCGCACGCCGTCGCTGGCGGCTTTGTCCAGAGCCCTCTGGATTTCAGGCTTGATGTCATCGAATACATGATCTTCCTCGGCGTAGGCCCGAGCGCGAATTTCAGGACCCTCAATAACCACGCCCGTATCTGGATCGATTACGACAAAAATCGAAATGAAACCCTCAGCCGCAAGCGTCATCCGGTCCTTGAGATCATCCTCAGTGATCTTTCCTACGGTTTTTCCGTCAACAAAGAGCATTCCGCACTCCACCTTGCCAACAATCTCTGCAACACCGTCGCGAAGGTCTATTACTGCTCCATCCTCGCCAATGAGAATTCTCTCTGGAGGAACNCCCGTCTGCTGCGCAAGCTTGGCACATGAGGTTAGATGCCTGAATTCGCCGTGAACTGGCATCACATTTTTGGGCNTCAAGACATTGAAGCAATAAAGAAGTTCTCCTGCGGCACTGTGACCGCTCACGTGGACCTTGGCGTTTCCTTTGTGCACAACATTCGCGCCTAAGGCACTCAGCTTGTCAATAACCCGGTAAACCGCATTCTCATTTCCCGGTATCAGGCTTGATGCAAGCAAAACTGTGTCATCGTGGCCAATCTCGATGGCGTGGTCCTGGTTTGCCATTCGGCTCAGCACCGCCATAGGTTCTCCCTGGCTGCCGGTTGACATAAACACGATTCTGCTATCAGGAACATCGCCGGCTTTTTTTACGTCAATCAACAAGCCTTCGGGAACCCTCAAAAAACCCAGATCAGAAGCAATCTGCATGTTTCTCACCATAGATCGACCAACAAGCGCGACCCGCCGATTGTTTGCCTCTGCCGCGTCCAGCACCTGTTGAACTCGATGCACGTGCGAGGCGAAGGAGGCTACAACAACTTTTCCATTGGTCTTAGAGATTACGTTTTCAATCACCGGGCCAATCTCTTTTTCCAGTGGAGTGAAACCTGGGACATCGGCGTTGGTGCTGTCGACCATAAAGAGGTCCAGCCCTTCGTCGCCGACCTTGGCAAATGCGTTCAGGTCAGTCAATCTTCCATCAAGAGGTAACTGGTCCATCTTGAAATCTCCGGTATGCAAAACTGTGCCAGCAGCAGATCTGATTACCACCGCTAGCGCATCCGGTATCGAATGGTTCACGGAGATAAACTCCAAGCCGAAATCAGCCATCTGCTCGACTTGTCCCTCGGAAACGGTGTGAGTGAAAGGGGTTATGCGATGCTCTCTGAGCTTCGCCTCAACAAAGGCAAGAGTCAGTGAGGAACCAAGAATTGGAATATCCTCTCTCATCCTCAGTAGATAAGGGACACCGCCTATGTGGTCCTCATGCCCGTGGGTCAGCACTAACCCAATGACGTCATCAATACGATCTTCCAAATAACCAAAGTCGGGCAGAATCACATCTACTCCAGGATGGTGTTCCTCTGGAAATAAAACACCGCAGTCGACAATCAGCAGTTTTCCGTTGATTTCGAAAACGGTCATATTGCGGCCGATTTCGCCAATCCCTCCCAGTGGGATAACTCTGAGGGTGTCTCTTTGAAGTTTAGGAAGGTTCATCGAGTAGTTCCGGCAACCTTTGGAAGGGCACCGCCTGCTGCTGCATTTCTATCTGGCCTCCAGTTTTCAAAGCTCAAACCGGGGATATCAATTACCGAATAAACGTCTGCTTCGATTTTCGCAGCCTCTGACTCCTCGGGTCCGACAAGTGGAAGCCTCACTCTTGGGGTTGAGAGGTCCCCGAGGCCATGCAGTATGTACTTGGCGGCAACTGTGCCGGGAACATGATTCATGGTCGCCCTGACCAATGGCTCCAGCTTGTTATGAACCTCTCGAGCGGCCACGAAATCATTTTTGTTCGCTGCATCAAGCATTGCTCGATAAGCAACCGGNGCNATNTTTGCAGTTACCCCAATCAAACCAGTTGCCCCAAAAACAATATGTGCCAACGCATTGGAGTCGTCACCGCTGAAATACAACAAGTCTGTTTCGTTCAAAACCCTTGAGACCTCGGCAAAATCACCCTTTGCGTCCTTAACTGCGACAATGTTGGGGTGCTTTGCCAGACGGGTAATGGTCTCGAATTTGATTGGGACTCCAGTTCTACCTGGGATGTCGTAAAGAATCATCGGTAGGTCGGTGGCATCGGCAACCATTCTGAAATGGGTTAGCAGGCCTTCTTGAGTTGGTTTGTTGTAATAGGGGGTCACGGCCATCACGCCATCTGCCCCGATTTTCTCGCTAGCCTTTGCAAGCTCAATCGCATGAGCGGTCTCGTTGGAAGGGCCACCAGTGATAATTTTCGCGCGATCGCCGGCGACTTTCTTAGCAACCTCCACAAGCTTCAGTTTCTCTTTATCCGTAAGGGTGGATGTTTCCCCGGTGGTACCGGTCACTACCACGCCATCGGCGCCACCACTCACAACGTAATCGACATGCTTTTCAACGTCATCCCAGCTGACTTCTCCGTCACTGGTCATGGGTGTGACTAGCGCCACCAACACCTGGCCGAATAGATTCTGCTCTGAACTCATAGGTTCAGCCTATCGTTGAATGTTACGGAGCGACTCTTCCGTTTTGGTTAAACATCTCGTGACTTATCGGCATTAGCTTCGCCCATTCGTTTTCCATCTGCTCAGCACACATCTCAATTTCACGCTGAGGATAAGAGGGGAAGTGAGAGTCATCACGCTTTGTCCTAAGGCTTAGAAAGTTCATAAGTGACCTGGCATTCATAGTGACATACATGCTTGAGTAAATATTGAGCGGCAGTGCTATGCGAGCAACTTCGCGAGCAACCCCGGCTTCAAGCATTCTCTGATAGGACTCGTAGCTCGCCCTGGTCACGCTCATGACCTCCTGCTGGACCAGTGACTGCTGTTCGGCAGTTCCCGGTTCAAACTCGTAGGCACCAGGTTTTCCTACCTGAATCAGGTTTCGGTTTTCATCCGGTACATAAAAAACAGGCTTAAGTTCGCGATAGCGACCACTCTCTTCGTTATAGCTTGCGATTCTGTGACGCATGAACTCTCTGAAAACGAAAATCGGAGCCTGCACGTAAAAAGTCATTGAATTGTGCTCGAATGGCGAACCATGACGATCGCGCATCAAATAGTTAATGAGTCCACGATCCTTTTTCTGTGCTTCTTGCTCTGCCTGAGCGGCCTCCAGAGTTTGCTCCCCCTGGGTTGAGACCCTGGCTGCAAAGATTACATCGCTGTCTTGGGCGCTGGCCCTGACCAGCTCCACAGTCATATCACTTCTAAATTCAATTTCGCTCACGAGGGTCAGCCTAATGCGGGCAAGCTAAACAATTGGTAGCAACAT
>PR_CR_10_Liq_2_inCRDRAFT_1000386_pt1 | contig 12529 bp, 14 predicted proteins | sample PRCRCaboRojoPR_FD_10245 | JGI IMG/M metagenome (IMG submission 10245) | reverse complement strand
AGGGCGGATACCGCCACAGGAAGACCCGGGAAACCGCTGGCATTAACGCCATCGCGGAAATCGCCACGCCGCAGGCGGGTGTCGATATGATCACTGCCGAGCGCCCGGAGAATACGGGCTGCCAGATACATCTCTTCCAATGTCGCTGAGGGCGAAATGAGCCCACCGAGCGCGCCCGGCCCGTGCTTCTCAACCGTCTCTTTCAGGGCATTGGCTGCTGCTTCGATGGCGGTCTGCCAATCGACGCTATGCCATTCGCCGTTCTCGCGGATCTGCGGCGAGAGCAGACGCTCGGCACTGTAGACACCCTCGTAGGAAAAGCGATCACGGTCGCTGATCCAGCATTCATTCACCGCCTCATTGTCGCGCGGGACCACCCGTTTGATGTGGCCACGGACCTGATGCAGATCGATATTCGAGCCAAGGCAGTCATGTGGCGCAATGCTCGGATGACTGAGCATCTCCCAGGAACGGGCGCGGAAGCGGTATGGCCGTGAAGTCAGTGCTCCGACCGGGCAGAGGTCGATAATGTTGCCGGAGAGTTCGGAATGCACACCATTGCCGACCAGGGTACTGATCTCGGTATGCTCACCACGGAACATGGCGCCAAGCTCGGAGGTTCCGGCAATCTCGTCGAGGAAGCGCACACAGCGCGTGCAGTGGATGCAACGGGTCATTTCCGTGGCAATCAACGGACCGAGGTTTTCGTCCTTGACCACGCGCTTGCGTTCAACGAACCGGGAGACACTGCGACCATAGCCCAAAGCAAGGTCCTGCAGCTCACATTCACCGCCCTGGTCGCAGATCGGGCAATCCAGCGGATGGTTGATCAGGAGGAATTCCATCACCCCGCGTTGCGCCTTCAGCGCCCGCTCTGAGGTGGTCCGCACGACCATGCCGTCCACAACCGTGGTAATACAGGCCGGCAACGGCTTCGGTGCGGGGCGGCCGCCCATCTCGACATCAACCAGACACATCCGGCAGTTGGCCGGTGCCGAGAGCTTGCTGTGGTAGCAGAAGCGCGGGATATCGATGCCATGTTCATCGGCTACCGCAATAATCGAGGCACCCTTGGGCGCTTCGATGGACTGGCCATCGATCTCGATACTCACCATCTCCGGCGCCTGGGTTTTGACTTCTGCGCTCATGCCGCTGCCTCAACAATCGATCGCTTGTGCTCGATGTAGTACTCGAACTCGTGCCGGAAATGACGCAGCATGCCCTGCACGGGCCAGGCCGCGGCCTCTCCGAATGCACAAATGGTGTGACCGGCAATCTGACCGGCTGCCGATTCCAGCAGCTCGATGTCCTCAGGCCGGCCCTGACCTTCATAGATGCGTTTGATCACGCGATACATCCAGCCGGTACCTTCACGGCAGGGCGTGCACTGCCCGCAGGACTCGGCGTAGTAAAAGCGGCTGATGCGCAGCAGTGCCTTGACCATATCCGTGGCCTCATCCATCACGATCACGCCACCGGAGCCGAGCGCCGATCCCGCTTCGGCAAGCGCATCGTAGTCCATGGTCAGACCGAGCATGGTCTCCGCCGGAACCACCGGCATCGATGAGCCGCCAGGAATCACGGCTTTGAGCTCACGACCTTTCCAGACCCCACCAGCCATGGCGAGGAGGTCCTTGAACGGCGTGCCGAGTGAGATCTCGAAATTCCCTGGCTTCTCCACATGACCGGAGACGCAGAAAATCTTCATCCCGCCGTTGTTCGGCTTACCGAGCTCGAGGAACCAGTCGGCTCCGTTGCGAATAATCGCCGGGACCGAGGCCAGTGTCTCGGTGTTGTTGATGGTTGTCGGACGGCCATAGATACCCGCCTGGGCCGGGAAGGGCGGCTTGTTGCGTGGCATGCCCTTCTTGCCCTCGAGCGACTCCATGAGCGCCGATTCTTCACCACAGATATAAGCACCGGCGCCGATGTAATTATGCAGTTCGAAGTTAAAACCGGAACCGAGAATATTCTCGCCGAGATAGCCCGCCTCGCGGGCCTCGACAACCGCCTGCTCCATGCGCGAGAACGGCTCTTTCATGAACTCACCGCGCAGGTAGTTGTAGCCGACATCAATCCCCATGGCGTAGCCGGCAATGATCATGCCTTCCACAACAGCATGCGGGTTGTAGCGCAGGATATCGCGATCCTTGCAGGTGCCGGGCTCTGATTCATCCGAGTTGCAGAGCAGATATTTTGGCCCCGGCGCCGAGCGTGGCATGAAGCTCCACTTCATCCCGGCCGGGAAACCGGCACCACCGCGGCCACGGAGGTTGGCGTTTTTCACCACTTCGATGACATCGTCTTCGCTCATGCCCTCACGCAGGACTTTCTCAAGCGCCTGATAACCACCGGTGGCCCGATAGTTCTCGAGCGTCCAGGGCTCGTCAAACTGCAGCGTTGTGTAGCAGACGTTGGTCATACCTACTCCAGCTCGTCCAGGATGCGGTCGATCTTCTCCGGGGTCAGATCGGTGTAGTACTCCTCGTCCACCTGCATCATGGGTGCACCCGTACAGGCCGCGAGGCACTCCTCTTCGCGCTTCAGGGTAATGCGGCCGTCAGCCGTGGTCTCGCCAAGGCTGATGCCCAGTTTTTTCTCGACATGCTCAACAATTCTTCGGCACCACGCAGCATGCAGGAGATATTGGTGCAGATATTCACCTTGTGCCGACCCACCGGTTTGACATCAAACATGCCGTAGAAGGTCGCAACCTCGTAGACGCGCGCCGGGGCGAGCTCAAGATATTCCGCCACGGCATCCATGCACTGCTGCGGCAACCAACCGCCGTGGTGGTGCTGGACAACATGCAGGGCCGGGATAATGGCAGAGCGTCGCCCCATGGCGTCATCAGGAAAGCGCTCAAGCCAGCGATCAATCTCTGCTTGCTCGGCCTGTGACAGCCCGTCGTGAACCTGATCCTCGGCGCTACTCAACGGTCCACCTCCCCAAAGACAATATCCATGGTGCCCATCACCGTGACAACGTCAGCCAGCATATGCCCCTTGACCATTTCATCCATGGCGGCCATATGCGCAAAACCCGGCGCCCGGAGCTTGAGCCGATAGGGCTTATTGGCGCCATCGGAGACGATGTACGCACCGAACTCCCCCTTCGGCGCCTCAACCGCGGCATAAACCTCACCCGCCGGGGTGCAATATCCCTCGGTGAAGAGTTTGAAGTGATGAATCAGGGACTCCATGTCGTCCTTCATCTCTTCGCGCGACGGCGGGACAACTTTGTGATCCGACAACATGACCGGCCCATCATTGCGCCGCAGCCAATCAATGCACTGGCGGATGATGCGCACCGACTGGCGCAGCTCTTCCATGCGCACGAGATAACGGTCGTAGCAATCGCCGTTGCTGCCGACCGGCACCTCAAAATCCATGCGATCGTAGACTTCATAGGGCTGCTTGCGGCGCAGATCCCATTCAACACCGGAGCCACGCAACATCGGACCGGTGAATCCAAGCTGCAGTGCACGCTCCGGAGAGACAACGGCCACATCCACCAGACGCTGCTTCCAGATGCGGTTGTCCGTGAGCAGGGTTTCGATTTCATCGATGGTCGAGCCAAAGCCATCACAGAATGCCTCGATGAAATCGAGCATGCTGCCCTCGCGCGCCGCATTCATGCGCTCGACATCCTTATCCTTGCGATACTCGGAGCTGCGATACTTCGGCATCTGCTTGGGCAGATCCCGATAGACACCACCCGGGCGATAGTAGGTCGCATGCATCCGCGCACCGCTGACCGCCTCGTAGCAGTCCATGAGCTCCTCGCGCTCCTTGAAGGCATAGAGGAAGACCGTCATCGCACCGACATCAAGCCCGTGCGCGCCGATCCAGAGGAGATGGTTGAGAATGCGGGTGATCTCGTCAAACATCACCCGGATGTACTGAGCCCGTTCCGGCGGCGTTATGCCGAGCAGCTTCTCAATTGCAAGCACATAAGCATGCTCATTGCACATCATCGAGACGTAATCGAGCCGGTCCATATAACCGATGCTCTGATTGTAGGGTTTGGTCTCGGCGAGTTTCTCGGTCGCTCGATGCAGCAGCCCGATATGCGGATCGGCCCGACGCACCACCTCACCTTCCATCTCCAGGACAAGACGCAGCACGCCATGCGCTGCCGGGTGCTGCGGGCCGAAGTTAACCGTGTAGCTGTTGATCTCAGGCATCTTTTGCTCCCTCGGCCGCAGGATCGGCATACCGGTTGTCATCGCGGATCACACGCGGCACCAGAACCCGGGGTTCAATTGAGACCGGCTCATAGACCACCCGGCCCCGACGCTCGTCGTAGCGGACCTCGACGTTGCCGATCAGCGGGAAATCCTTGCGGAAAGGATGACCAACAAAACCGTAATCCGTGAGGATGCGGCGCAGGTCGGGATGGCCATCAAAAATGATGCCGTAGAGATCAAAGGCCTCTCTTTCCTGCCAATTGGCCGATGACCAGAGCGGCACGATGGAATCGAGCATCGGCATGTCATCATCGGCTGCATAACAGCGCACCCGCAGGCGGTGATTGCGCTTGACGGAGAGCAGATGATAGACCGCAGCAAAGCGGCGACCGGTGCTGGATTCAATGGACTGCACGCCATAGATGCCGGTCAGCCCGAGACGCCCGGTGGTAAAGCCATCAACACCGCGACTGAAACCTGTGTTGCTCGCCTCATCGGTAATCCATTCATCCTGCCCATAAGCCGCGTAATCCACACCGGCGATATCAAGCAGTTGATCAAAGGCCAGCATTTCGCTGTCGCGCAGGGTTTGCATGGCCGCATAAAGATCATCGGGGGCGACTTCGATCTCCACCTCACCGTAGGCGAGTTCTGCCCGGGCAATCTTCTCGCCCAGCGCGGCCTGCACATGCTCAAGGAGTTGGTTGGCGGAAAAAGGCATGGGCCTCCCCTTTAGCGCGCAATCGTGTTGGTGCGGCGGATCTTGTTCTGCAGCTGAACGATGCCGTAGAGCAGCGCCTCTGCCGTGGGAGGACAGCCCGGGACATAAATATCCACCGGGACAATTCGGTCACAGCCGCGGGTGACTGAGTACGAGTAGTGGTAATACCCCCCGCCGTTGGCGCAGGATCCCATGGAAATCACCCATTTCGGGTCGGGCATCTGGTCATAGACGCGCCGCAGGGCAGGCGCCATTTTGTTCACCAGCGTACCGGCAACAATCATGACATCGGACTGACGCGGCGAAGGACGGAATATCAGCCCCAACCGGTCCATGTCATAACGAGCCGCACCGGCATGCATCATCTCGACCGCGCAACAGGCCAGGCCGAATGTCATCGGCCAGAGCGAACCGGTCCGAGCCCAATTGATGAGCTTGTCCGCGGAAGTGGTCACGAAACCCTTGTCGAGAACGCCCTCTATTCCCATTCCAGCGCCCCTTTCTTCCATTCATAAAGAAAGCCGATCAACAGCACACCAATGAAAACGGCCATCGCCCCGAACCCGAACAGGCCAATGTCATCAAGCACGATGGCCCAGGGAAACAGAAAGGCGATTTCCAGATCGAAAATGATGAAAAGAATCGCGACCAGGTAGTAGCGCACATCAAACTGCATGCGGGAGTCCTCGAAGGCCTCAAAACCGCATTCATAGGGCGTGAGCTTTTCATGTTCGGGTCGGTGAGGAGCCAGGAGAAAACCCGCTGCCAGCGGGGCGACACCGATACCCATCGCCAGAACGATGAAGACCAGAATCGGCAGATAGCTCTCAGTCATAGGTAACGGCATCCTGCAGGCGACGAATCAGACTCAGGCTACGATGATGGTGCGGATGGCCGGACTCGAACCGGCACGGCTTGCGCCACTGCCCCCTCAAGACAGCGTGTCTACCAGTTCCACCACATCCGCTAACAGGTAGTCCTGACCGCCAAGAATATTAACAGGAGACGGCCGCTGTAACAACGAAAAAGCGCCTATTCCGGCGCAGGCGCTGGCGCAGGCTCAGCAGCACCGGAGCCCGCTGCGGCATTATCCGGAGCCGGTGCTGTCTGCTGCTCAACCTCCGCTGGCAACTCAACCTGGTCCACCACACTGGAGCCACTGGTGAAGGTTCCGGCCATGATGGCCAGCGTCAGGCTGGTGACGAAAAACCCGACCCCGAGAAATCCGGTAAGCCGCCCGAGAAAGGACGCCGAACCACGCGCACCAAAAACGGTACTGGATGCCCCACTACCAAAAGCCGCCCCGGCGTCGGCGCCCTTGCCATGCTGCATCAGCACCACGCCAATCAGAACAACCGCCAATGCCAGGTGAATAACCAGAACCACTGTGTACATAGTCAATCCGAATCCATGAGCTGCGGGGTTCAGCCCCGCGCTGCCGCAGCATGTATCGCTGCAAAATCTTCTGCCTTGAGAGAGGCACCACCAATCAGCCCACCATCCACGTCGGGCTGGGCGAGCAGAGCCACCGCATTATCAGGCTTCATGCTGCCCCCATAGAGGATGCGCGTGCGCTCAGCGAAATCCGCATCATAGGCCGCCAGTCGATTGCGGATGAACGCATGCACGGCCTGCGCCTGCTCGGTGGTGGCGGTGCGACCGGTACCGATGGCCCAGACTGGCTCGTAAGCAATGACCCCGTCAACGAAACCCTCAGCACCCAGAATACCGAGAACGCCATCAAGCTGCTCGGCGATCACCGCCTCGGTCTGCCCTGCATCACGCGCCTCGAGCGTCTCGCCAACACAGAGAATCGGCCGCAACCCGGCCGCCACCGCCTGCTCACAGCGACTGGCAATCAGTCGGTTGTCCTCGGCGTAGAACTCACGGCGCTCGGAATGCCCCAGGATGACGTACTGAACCTGCAGATCCGCCAGCATATCAGCCGCGATTTCACCGGTCCGCGCCCCCTGCGGCACATCCGCACAGTTCTGCGCGCCGAGCCGGACACCGGAGTCCTTTAACGCCTCGCCGACCGGAGCCAGATGCACAAAGGGTGGGCAGACCAGGACTTCAACAGACGGCTGCGGCTCAATCGCTGAGACAACGGCCCTGGCAAGCGATGTTGCATCCGCCTGCAGACCATTCATTTTCCAGTTACCTGCGATAAGCGCCGTGCGCATGCTGACTCTGTCCTGTTATCCGAGAAGCCGGGGAGAGTAACGGCGTCAGCCCCCGGAATCAATCACCGGCAGCCATCCTGGGCGCTGGTTCACCGCAAATCCTTTCAACCGCCTGCGCCAGATCCACCGCCGCTGCATGAACCAGATCGCCGTCTTCGCCTTCGACCATCACACGAAGCACCGGCTCCGTGCCGGAGGGCCGCAGCAGGACTCTGCCGGTTTTGCCCAGGCGCTGCTCCAGATCGCGGACGGCCTGGGTCACACGCTTGTCGGCCATGGGGTTACTGCCCCGATCAATGGGGACGTTGACCATGTGCTGCGGCAGCTTATCCATACCACAGGCAAGCTCTGCCAGTGACCGTCCTGTCTGTGCCGCGGCTCCGAGCACCTGCAGCGCCGAGACAATGCCATCGCCAGTGGTTGTTCGATCCAGGCAGACGATATGCCCGGAGGACTCACCACCGAGCTCGCCGCCGTTGGCCTGCAACATCTCAAGGACATAGCGGTCACCGACACGCGCCCGCAGGAAATCCACCCGCAACTCACCGAGCGCGAGCTCAAGGCCAAGATTACTCATCTGGGTGCCCACCACCGGCCCCTGCAGGCTGCCGGCAAGATGACGCTGCTGAGCGATAATCCAGAGCAACTGATCACCGTCGAGAATCTCTCCCTGGTGATCGACCATGATGACCCGGTCGCCATCGCCATCCAGTGCAATACCGGCGTCGGCCTGATGCTCGAGGACAGCCTGCTGCAGGCCCTCAGGATGAGTCGATCCGCAGTCGACATTGATGTTCAGCCCATCCGGCTGATTCCCGCGTCGAATGACCCGCGCACCCAACTCTTCGAACACCGCCGGCGCCACCTGGTAGCCGGCGCCATTGGCACAGTCGACAACCAGGGTCAGCCCCTGAAGACTCGTCCCGGCGGGCAGCGAATGCTTGCAGAATTCAATGTACCGGCCGGGCGCATCAACAAGCCGGGATGCCTTACCCAGGGACGATGAGTCCACCGTCGACAACGGCTTTTCAATATTCGCCTCGATGGCCAGCTCAGCCTCATCATCAAGCTTGAATCCATCGGCCGAGAAGAACTTGATGCCGTTGTCATGATGACTGTTGTGAGAGGCGCTGATGACGATACCGCCATTGGCGCGCAACGTACGGGTGAGATAAGCGATGGCCGGCGTTGGCATCGGCCCGAGCAGGCGGATATCCAATCCCGCAGACGACAGCCCGGCCTCGAGCGCGGATTCGAACATGTAATTGGAGAGCCGCGTGTCCTTACCGATCAGCACCTGACCGGAACCGCTGCGCCCACCAAGCACCTGCCCGGCGGCCCAGCCCAGCTTGAGCACAAAATCAGCGGTGATCGGTGGCTCACCGACCCGCCCGCGGATGCCATCGGTGCCAAAATAGCGCTTATCCATCGGTCAAAGGGCCTCCCTGCACCCCATCAATCAACGCCTGCCGCTGTGGTCATGACGTAATCGCACAAGCGTACCGCGTCGACGGTCTCGGCAACATCATGCGCGCGTATGATTTTAGCCCCATTCCACACCGCCAACGTAGCAGCGGCGAGACTCCCGGGCAGACGCTGCGACATTTCACGCCCGAGCACCCGACCGACCAGCGATTTTCGAGACAGTCCAGCGAGCACCGGGGCCCCCAACGCTGCAATTTCACCAAGCCCCCGCAACAGCGCTGCATTGTGCGGATCGGTCTTGCCGAACCCAAACCCCGGATCGAGGATCAGGCGCTGCCGGGAGATGCCTGCGTTCTCTGCAACCTGTAACCGCTCGGCAAGAAAATCGCGCACCTCGGTGACCACATCCCCATACTGCGGTGCGTTCTGCATGGTCTTGGGCGAGCCCTGCATATGCATCAGACAGACCGGCAGACCGGTGCTGGCGGCCGCCTCGAGCGCGCCGGGACGACGCAATGCCATGACATCATTAATCAGCCCGGCACCGCTATCGGCGGCGGCCTGCATGACTTCCGGCTTGGAGGTGTCGATGGAAAGCGGTACCGAAACCGTCCGGCTGAGGGCTTCGAGAATCGGCAGGACCCGGCGCAGTTCTTCCTCAACCGTCACACCTTCGGAACCGGGCCGTGTCGATTCACCACCGACATCAATAATCGCCGCCCCCGCCGCTTCCATGGCAAGCGCATGCTCAATGGCACTGTCGGCCGCAATGAATTCACCCCCGTCCGAGAAGGAATCGGGGGTGACATTGAGAACGCCCATCACGCAGGGCCGGGTCAGATCGAGCACATGCCCCGCGCAGTCCAGCTCCCGCCTCATCAAAGGCTAGTGCTCGCTGGCCGGCTTGCCGACATCGCCTCCCTCGGCTTCGGTGTCATCAGATTCCGCACCCGATGAAGCACTGCCCGATGGCCGATTGGTGTCCTTCGGCGGACGCGGATCACGGCCGTTCATGATGTCATCAATCTGCTCACGATCGATGGTTTCGTACTTCATGAGCGCATCCGACATCTTGTGCAGGATATCGATATTGGACTCAAGGAATGGACTTGGCCTCGGCGTAATTCTCCTCGACGATGCGACGGACCTCTTCATCGATCGCATGCGCCGTTTCATCAGAGATGAGCTTGTGCTGCGTCACCTGATGGCCCAGGAACACCTCGCCCTCATCCTCACCGTAGGCAAGCGGCCCCATCTTGTCCGACAGGCCCCACTTGGTGACCATATTGCGGGCAATCTCGGTAACCCGCTGGATATCCGACTGAGCACCCGTTGTCACGCGGTCGGCACCGAAAATCATCTCCTCGGCGATCCGGCCGCCGAACAGTCCGCAGATGGAGCTGTTCAGGCGACGCTTGGTGTAGCTGTAGCGGTCTTCCTCGGGCAGAAACATGGTCACGCCCAGGGCTCTGCCGCGCGGGATGATGGTGACCTTGTGCACCGGATCATGTTCCGGGACCTTCAGCCCGACGATGGCATGCCCGGCCTCGTGATAGGCGGTGAGGCGCTTTTCATCCTCGGTCATGACCATGGACTTACGCTCGGCACCCATCATGATCTTATCTTTCGCGTCCTCGAAATCCTGCTGATCGACGACCCGCTTGTTACGCCGCGCCGCAAACAGCGCCGCTTCATTCACCAGGTTGGCCAGATCAGCCCCCGAGAACCCGGGGGTACCCCGCGCCAGGACCTTGGCATCAATATCATCCGCCAACGGGGTCTTGTTCATGTGTACGCGCAGAATCTGCTCGCGACCGCGAACATCGGGCAGCGGCACCACGACCTGACGGTCGAAGCGCCCCGGGCGCAACAGCGCCGGGTCGAGAACATCCGGGCGGTTGGTGGCCGCGATGACAATAATGCCTTCGTTGCCCTCAAATCCGTCCATTTCCACAAGCATCTGGTTGAGCGTCTGCTCGCGCTCATCATGTCCGCCACCGAGGCCGGCGCCACGCTGACGACCAACAGCATCAAGCTCGTCGATAAAGATGATGCAGGGGGCCTGCTTTTTGGCCTGCGCAAACATATCGCGAACACGCGAAGCACCGACACCGACGAACATCTCCACGAAATCCGAGCCCGAGATGCTGAAAAACGGCACGCGCGCCTCACCGGCAATGGCCTTGGCGAGCAGCGTCTTACCCGTTCCGGGCGGACCGACCATCAGTACACCGCGCGGAATGCTCCCGCCGAGGCGCTGGAATTTGGAGGGATCGCGCAGGAACTCAACCAGTTCGACCACATCCTGCTTGGCCTCTTCAACGCCGGCGACGTCCTTGAAGGTCACCTTGACCTGCTCATCCGACATCATCTTCGCGCGGCTCTTGCCAAAGGACATGGCGCCCCGGCCACCGCCGCCACCCTGCATCTGGCGCATGAAATAGACCCAGACGCCGATGAGCAGAAGGAACGGGAACCAGGAGATGAGGATCTGCAGCAGCATGCTGCGGCCTTCCGGCTCTTCAGCCCGAATGCTGACGCCGTTGTTCATCAGCTGGCCGATCAGGGCGTTGTTGTCCGTCTCGGGGCTGTAAGTACTGAAGTGTGAGCCGTCCGAGCGGGTGCCGCGAATCACCGGCCCCTGCATCGTCACTGAGTCGACGCGGCCACTGTCCACTTCACCGAGGAACTGCGAATACGGGACTTCCTGCGCGGTGGTTCCCTGCTGCTGAAAGTTGCTGAAAACGGACATCAGCACCACGGCGATGACCACCCAGAGGATCAGGTTCTTGGCCATGTCGTTCAAAACGGCTTACCTCAAGTCGTTGGTTTATTAAGCACCCTACACTGCCCGAAAGCCTCTCGCCAGCAGATAGACCTCTCGACTTCTGTCCCGAGAGGCCTGCGGTTTGCGGCTGGAGACCCGGTCAAACTGTCTTCTCATCTCGGCCAGCAGGGCATCGAATCCCTGCCCCTGAAACACTTTGACCAGCAATCCGCCGCCAGGTTTCAGGCGATTGGCGCAGAAATCGAGCGCCAGCTCGGCCAATAACATTGAGCGTGGCTGATCGACGGCTTTCTGTCCTGAGAGATTGGGGGCCATATCGGATAATACAAGATCGACCGCCTGACCATCGAGTGCGGCATCCAGCGCTGCAAGCCCTTCATCGGCTGCAAAGTCGGCCTGGATGACCGTCACACCCGGCAAGGGCGCCATCTCCAGAAGATCGATGGCAATCACCCGCCCGGATTCTCCGACACGGCCCGCGGCATATTCACTCCAGCCACCGGGCGCGGCACCGAGGTCAACCACGCATTGCCCCGGGGCAATGAGCCGGTCCTTCTGATCAATGGCCTCCAGCTTGAAGACCGCCCGCGACCGCAGTCCGCGACGCTGGGCCTCGCGGACAAACGGGTCACTGAAATGTTCGTTCAACCAGCGACGGCTGCCACGACTGCGGGCCATTACTCGTAGCGCACCTCAACGATCTCGTAGGTCCGCTGCCCGCCGGGCGCCTGTACATCAACGACATCGCCCTCTTCCTTGCCGATCAGCGCCCGGGCGATGGGCGACTGCACGGAAATCCGGTTTGCCTTGATGTCCGCCTCGTCCTCGCCGACGATCTGGTAGGTCTTCTCGCTTCCGTCTTCTTCGTCAGCAAGAACAACCGTGACGCCGAAAACGACTTTTCCATTCGCCGGCAACGCCGTGACGTCGATGATCTGGGCATTGGCAAGCTTGGATTCGATTTCCGCAATCCGGCCCTCGATGAACCCCTGCTGCTCCCGGGCAGCGTGATACTCGGCGTTCTCTTTCAGATCACCGTGGGCGCGGGCCTCAGCAATCGCCTTGATGACATTGGGCCGATCCGCGGTTTTCAGGCGATTGAGCTCTTCACGCAGCTGCTCTGCGCCCCGCACTGTCAATGGTGTTTTGCTCATGCCATCGCCTCCTTGTGCAGATCCTGCAGCGAGCGCACTTCCTTGGAATCAAGATACTCAAGCGCCTGA
>PR_CR_10_Liq_2_inCRDRAFT_1000384_pt1 | contig 12543 bp, 14 predicted proteins | sample PRCRCaboRojoPR_FD_10245 | JGI IMG/M metagenome (IMG submission 10245) | reverse complement strand
CCGAGCCAATCAAGGCGGTCGATTGGTTGGATCGGGGTTCAAACCTTTGATCTATACCGCTGCTCTTGAGGCGGGGATGACACCGGCCACCTTAATCAATGATGCACCTGTGGTGTTTGATCAAACCGAGGCGGCCACGGATTGGCGTCCGCAAAATTCAAGCGGTACGTTTTTAGGGCCGACTCGCTTGCGAACCGCACTCTACCGCTCGCGGAACTTAGTCTCAGTTCGACTGGTTCGCGAGCTCGGCATCTCCGAAATCGTCCGCATTGCAGAACGCTTCGGACTGGACTCTGACAAACTTCCGAACGACCTTTCGATTTCGTTAGGTACAGCGAGCCTGACACCGCTTGAACTTGCTGAAACCTACGCAGTCTTTGCCAACGGCGGCTATCGGGTCAGACACCACCTCATTGACCGTATTGAGTCCGCAGACGGTGCAGTGTTGTATGAAACGCAGCCAGTGAGTGTCTGTACATCAGACTGTGACGCCAAACCCATCTCGGTAGATCTTGAATTCGACAATCGACTGAAACCGACGCAGTCAGACTTCTTCGAACTTGAATCACAAACACCCATCGCGCCGCGCGTTCTGGACGCTCGCATTCATTTTCTTGATCCATGACATGCTCAAAGATGTCATCAACCAGGGTACTGCCAAACGCGCACGCGTTTTGAATCGAAGCGATTTAGCAGGTAAAACCGGGACCACCAATGATCAAGTCGATGCCTGGTTCAGCGGTTATCATCCTGATCTGGTCGCTTCGGTGTGGGTCGGATTTGACCAGCCAAAAACACTGGGAAGAGCCGAATATGGAGGCCGTGCTGCACTGCCAATCTGGATTGAATTTATGCGGGAAGCGCTTGAATCAATCCCACAGAAACAACCGGCGCTGCCCGAGGGCGTCATTGCAACGCGGATTGATCCAGACACAGGAAACAAGGCCCGTGCGGCGCAGACCAATGCAATGCGGGAATTCTTTCTGATCGAGAACCCACCCAAAGAGCCGCCACCTGACACCAGCATCTCGGCACAAGACGGCTCAAATATTCAGTCGCCGCAACAGCTGTTCTAAAAACCACGCTCGAGATTTCTGGGATCCCGCGCGTGTACGAACCAGTCCGCATACGCGCGCGTCCGTCCTCGAGACTTACTCAGCCAGCCTCGAACCAGCCATACGCTGTCCACCGGTGGAAGATCCATCCGATCCGGCCAGCGCACTGCAAGCCGTCCATCTAAAATTACCAGGGAACCTCTAAATGGCGACACGGCTGTGACACGGCCTTTGACATATTGAAAGCCGCCAGCACCGTCTGCCAACTGCGACGCACTGGATGGCAGGCGATTGACGGCCCACAGGCCTTGCTTCTGTGTACGCGCATCCTGTTCATGCATTTTCAAACAATCTGCGATCAGATCATCGGGTGGAACAGTGACAACCAATGCCAAACCGGCACCGACTATGGATTCAGACAGGTACTGATCACCCAGCCAAATATTTGCAAGCAACCGGCCATATCGATCTTTTCGGGCCGGCCAAGGGCTCAGGACCACAGTGTCCTTGATCAGCGTCTCCGCTTGGCGCTTGGCTTGATTGGCTAACGACCGACGCCACCCTGAATCTTTGAGTTCAAAGGCATTCATGCCGGGGATACGGACACGTTGGCCAGACGCCAGACGGACGGTGTCTCCGTCAGTGACCGATTGGACCACCATGGGCGGGCTGTATGAGGCAGGAGGCGGGCAGTGCGCGACGACCGGAAGCGCCACGCTCAACATCAGGGCTGTTGCAATCACAGCCCATGAGCGGCCGTTACTTGGCGATGGTCCGTCCACCAAAGCGCTTGTTGAAGCGGTCGATTCGACCACCGGTATCAACCACTTTTTGCTTTCCAGTGTAGAAAGGGTGACACTCTTGGCACACATCTACAGAAAAATCTTCGCCACGCGTTGAACGCGTTTCATAGGTGGCTCCGCATGAACACGTCACCTTCACCTCTGAATATGCCGGATGAATATCCGCTTTCATCTGTTCTATCCTCTATCATTCGATGCCGCTCCCCCGACCACACTACGCGTCAGGCACCGCATCTTTCTTTGGGCGGCGGAGTCTAACAGAGACCGAGGTCTCACCGGAAGCTATGTCACGTATATTTCTGAAAATACTGGTTCCTGGGCCATTTGCCGATGGACTGACCTATCATGCCACTGACACGATCGATGCAGGCATACGGGTCCGCGTGCCCTTAGGGACACGCGAGGTCATCGGCCTTTGCTGCGGACACACCGCGCCACCTGACAACATCGAAACCACGAAACCCATCATCGAGGTCCTCGATACGCAACCGATCATTGATCCCGCGCTCTTTCGGTTGGCCGAATTTGCGGCCGATTATTATCTCGCACCGCTTGGCGATCTGCTCTTACAGGGGATCCCAACTGCACTTCGTAAAGGCAAGCCCTTGCCCGCCGCCAAACCGGAGCAAGGCCAGTCAGTTGCGCGGCCGTATCCGTTGACCGATGAGCAAACAGACGCCATTGACCGGGTGCAAAGCGGCTTTGATCAATTCAATGTGTTTCTGCTTCAAGGGGTAACGGGGTCTGGTAAAACGCAGGTGTTCTCGGAATTGATCAGCCGCACCTTGGCACGGAACCAACAAGTGTTACTGCTGGTTCCTGAAATTGGCCTGACCGGTCAAATGGTGGATCGTATCCAAGCCCAACTGACGGGCACCCTCAATGTATCCCACTCAGGACTTGCCGATGGCGCACGTGCGCGAGCCTATGCAGGCGCGCTCAGTGGCGATACCGATGTGTTGATTGGAACACGGTCGGTACTGTTTACCCCCCTACCCAATCTGGGTTTGATTCTGGTCGATGAAGAGCATGACAGCGCCTATAAGAACCAAGATGGTGCGCGGTTTTCAGCACGTGATTTGGCCATTGTCAGGGCCAAACAGGCAGACATTCCGATCTTGCTGTCGTCTGCGACGCCGGCACTTGAAACCTGGCACCAAGCCAACCTCGGGCGTTACACACGGCTGAGACTGACCCAACGACCAGGAGCTGCGCGTCAGGTCTCGTTTCGTCTGATTGATGCGAGACGTGACCAACCGGTTCATGGACTCACTCAGGCGGCACGCATGCGCATTGAGCGCACGCTGACAAATGGGCAGCAGGCTCTGGTTTTCCTAAATCGACGTGGCTACGCGCCGGTGTTGCTATGCACGGACTGTGGTTGGACACCGGGATGTCGGCACTGCGATGCGCGACCCACATTGCATCGCGCACCGGATCTGCTGTGGTGTCATCACTGTGATCATAAACAACGCCCCCCAACCGTCTGCCCAGACTGCGGGGGGCTTCAGCTGTTGCCGGTCGGTCAAGGCACCGAACGGCTGTCCGAAGCACTTGAGCATCAGTTCCCCGACTGGCCCGTCATTCGAATTGATCGCGACACCACGACACGACGGCGTGCTTTTGAAACACTGCTTGAACCGGTCATCGCCGGCGATCCTTGTATCCTCATCGGTACGCAAATGTTGGCCAAAGGGCATGACTTTAAACAGTTGGCCACCGTGATTGTGGCTGATGCCGATCAAGGATTACTGGGTGCCGACTTTCGTGCAGTCGAACACTTCGCCCAACTTCTGACACAGGTCGCAGGACGAGCCGGTCGCCACCAGACTGACGGCGAAGTGCTGATCCAGACACATCGTCCAGACTCTGAATGGTTTGCACGCATCATGTCAGCGGACTACGACGCACTGGCGGAGCACATCTATGCGGAGAGGAAGCAGTACCAATGGCCGCCAGAGACACATCTCGCATTGATCACAGCGCGTGGACCACACAGCGATTCTGTGCTTCAAGCACTCGGTGTGGCTGCGCAACACATCCGTCAGTTGCAAAGTCCCATTCGGATATTGGGTCCGGCGCCGGCGCCGATGGAGCGACGCAATCGACAGTTTCACGGACAGTTGTTACTCGTTGGAACACGGACCGTGCTGAATTGGGCTCTGAAGGAGACGGGGCCTTGGGCATATCGACGCCGGGGACAGGTCATGTTTCAACTTGACGTCGACCCCTGGGACCTCTGGTAATGCTACACTCGCGCCCGCATTTGGAGGAACGCTATGAAGGACAAGGTGGCCGCCTTACTGACTGAGGCATTGGACCGACTCATCGAAGACGGGCTTCTCGACGCCAGCCAAAAAAAGCCCGTGCACGTCGAAAACACCAAGGATCCCACTCACGGCGATTTAGCAACGAACGTGGCGATGATGCATGCAAAGGCTGCAGGGATGCCACCACGCGTTCTGGCCGAGCACATCATCAAGGCACTCCCGGCGTCCCCAGACATCGTCTCAACCGACATTGCCGGGCCTGGATTTATCAATCTCACACTGGCACAAGACGCAGCCTTCGCACCGGTTCTTCATTGCCTCGACCAGGGCGAGGCCTATGGATATCAGCAAACGACAGACGAGGCTTGGCAAGTCGAGTATGTGTCGGCTAACCCAACTGGACCGCTGCATGTCGGTCACGGGCGCGGTGCGGCCTATGGAGCGACCTTGGTGAATCTGTTGAAAGCCCGTGGACACCGCGTTGAGGCGGAATACTACGTCAACGATGCCGGTCGCCAAATGAACATTCTCGCCGTCAGCGTGTACCTCAGATACCTCGAGGTGCTGGGTGAACCCATTGTGTTCCCACGGGCCGGCTATCAGGGTGAGTATATTGAGACACTTGGGCAGACATTGCACACACAGGCAGGCACCAGCTTGCATCACTCGTATGCCTTAATCAGTCAGCATCTACCAGCTGACGACGAAGCCCACCAAGATGCGTACATCGATGCACTAATCCAGCAGGTCAAAGAGATGCTTGGCGATCAGTGGATGCGTCCATTTCAGCTGGCGCTTCAATCCATTTTGGATGACATCCATGCCGACCTCGGAGATTTTGGCGCGCATTTTGATCAGTGGTTTAGCGAGTACTCATTGGTGGAATCTGGTGCCATTGAGTCTGCGATTGAAACACTCAAACAAGGCGGTCACCTCTACACCAAGGACGGCGCACTGTGGTTCCGATCCACCGATTTTGGCGACGACAAGGACCGAGTCGTTCGTCGTGATAATGGTGAAACCACCTACTTCGCCAGCGATATTGCCTACATTGCAAATAAGTTTGCGCGCGGCTTTGACCGCATCATCTATATCTGGGGTGCCGATCACCACGGATACATTGTGCGCATCAAAGCAGCCGCCCAAGCGCTTGGATTTGATCCGGAGCGAATCATCATTCGGCTGGTCCAATTTGCCAATCTCTATCGAGACGGTGAACGACTGCAAATGTCGACCCGATCCGGATCTTTTGTCACGCTCAGATCGCTTCGAGAAGAGGTGGGGCGAGACGCGTGTCGGTATTTTTATGTGATGCGAAAAGCAGACCAGCATCTCGATTTTGACTTGTCGCTCGCCACCAGCGAAACCAAAGATAATCCCGTCTATTACATTCAGTATGCGCACGCGCGCATTTGTCGAGTCTTCGAGGGTCTCGCTGATGCGCCCTATGATGCCGATCGCGGTCGAGCAAACATCACGGCGCTGACACACCAAGATGAACTCGATTTAGCGACCGCGATTGGTCGCTATCCAGAAACTGTGATGAAGGCCGCCGACAGCCTCGAGGCCCATGTCCTGTGTTACTACTTACAAGAGCTCGCGGCTGATTTTCATCGATGGTACAACGGCACGCGGTTGTTGGTTGATGATCTGGATACCCGTGATGCGCGATTAACACTCGCTCAAGCCGTGCGCGTTGTGCTACACAACGGTCTCACTCTATTGGGCGTCAGCGCTCCGCAGTCGATGTAATGCGCGATTATTCCTCTCANGCCACAAAGCACCGTCAAGCGCCCAGAAAAGGAGGGCCAAGTGCTGCGCTCGGAATCACGCTCAGCGTTGTGTTGGTCGGTGTCGTCGCGGCTGCTCTGATCTGGCTGAATCAAGCATCTACGCCTGAGCCTGAGGTCTCCGACGCTGTTCCAACGGCTCAGCCTGAGGCCAAGCCAGCTGAACCTGAATCACCTGAGGCTACGATCGATACGGAGACAGATGTCGCGGTTCAAGAGATCCCGAAAGCACCTGAGAACTTCTACACCTTCTATGATCTACTGATCGAAGGTGAAGTGCCTATCGACATTGAGGCGGGTGAAACCCGTGATGAGGCCATCGCCAAGCGATTGAAAAATACGCTCGTCCAGGTCGCATCTTTTAGGAGTGCGGAATCGGCAGAAAGCACACGTGTTGCACTGCTATTTTTGGACTTAAAAGCACGCGTGCTGCCCCCAAGTGAGAGTAATGGCGGATGGCACCGAGTCGTCATCGGGCCTTTTAAGACCGTTCGCGACATGCAGGCGGCAATGGACCGCTTGACCAAAAACGGGCATGACGCCCAACCGGTAATGGAGTAGCACATGGAACAATTTCACGGCACAACCATCGTCTCGGTCCGTCGTGGCGACAGTGTCGCCATCGGTGGCGATGGACAGGTCACACTCGGCAATACCGTGATGAAAGGCAATGCGCGAAAAGTCAGACGTTTATATCAAAATCGAGTGCTGGCCGGATTTGCAGGTGGAACTGCCGATGCATTCACGCTGTTTGAGCGATTCGATGCGAAGCTCGAGAAACACCAAGGCCACCTAACACGCGCTGCAGTTGAGCTTGCCAAAGACTGGCGACAAGACCGCATGCTCAGGAGGCTTGAAGCCATATTAGCAGTGGCTGATACCGAGACATCCCTGATCATCACCGGGAACGGAGACGTCATGGAGCCTGAAGACGGGGTCATTGCGGTCGGCTCTGGCGGGCCCTTTGCACAGGCTGCTGCCATCACGCTATTGCGTAATACCGAACTTCCGGCGCGAACAATTGTGGAAGAAGCATTGAAGGCAGCCGGTGAGATCTGCATCTATACCAATCACAACGTCACTATTGATGAGCTTACACAAACACATGACTGATCTTTCTCCGAAGGCCATTGTCGCGAGCCTCGATCGCCACATTATCGGTCAGGCCGACGCCAAACGCGCGGTCGCCATTGCTTTGCGCAATCGCTGGCGTCGCATGCAACTGGAATCCGATTTGGCACGCGAGGTCACTCCGAAAAATATTTTAATGATCGGACCCACCGGTGTCGGTAAAACCGAGATTGCACGCCGATTGGCGAAGTTGGCAGCGGCTCCGTTCATCAAAATCGAGGCCACTAAGTTCACCGAGGTGGGATACGTCGGTCGTGACGTCGAATCCATCATTCGAGATCTGGTCGGCATTGCGATGAAAGATGAACGCGAGCGCCGGATGGCTGCTGTACGCAATGATGCAGCCGATCGTGCAGAAGAACGCATCCTCGATATCTTACTGCCGCCACCACGCGGTGACACACCGATCCAAAGTGATCAAAGTGGTGCACGCCAAGTCTTTCGGAAAAAACTCAGAGAGGGCGAGCTCGACGACAAAGAAATTGAAATCGAAATCACAGCGCATCCTGTCGGCGTCGACATCATGACGCCGCCCGGTATGGAAGACATGGCGAGTCAATTACAAGACATGTTTTCGCGTTTCAGCCAAGACAAAAAGAAATCTCGCAAGTTGCCGATCCGCGATGCGTATCGGCTGCTCACTGAAGAGGAGGCAGGCCGTATGATCTCAGATGAAGAGGTCAAACAAGCGGCCGTGAGCCATGTCGAATCCCGCGGGATCGTATTTTTGGANGAGATCGACAAAGTCTGTCGTCGNGAGAGNGCACAAGGTGGTGATGTCAGCCGTGAGGGTGTGCAGCGCGATTTGCTGCCACTGATTGAGGGCACCACGGTGCAAACGAAATTTGGCTCAGTGAAAACCGATCATATTTTATTCATCGCATCCGGGGCATTTCATCTGGCCAAGCCCTCTGATCTGGTTCCCGAGTTACAGGGGCGACTGCCGATCCGGGTCGAGCTCAATGCACTCAAGCCGGCTGATTTTGCACGTATTTTGACAGAGCCGGATCATTCGCTGGTCACACAGTACAAAGCGTTGCTTGCAACAGATGGCATCACTGTCGACTTCACAGCCGATGGCATCGAAGCCTTGGCTGAAATCGCAGCGCGCGTGAATGAAAAGACTGAGAATATTGGCGCAAGACGTTTACATACGTTAATGGAACGTGTCCTAGAAGATCTGCTATTTGAAACTGGTCAGGCGCTCCCGGATGACATCGTCATCGATCGCGACTATGTTGAATCGCGGTTGTCTGAACTGAGCCAGGACGAAGACCTGTCTCAATACATTCTCTGAGGTCCTATGAAAGAAACAACCCACTTTGGGTATCAGGATGTGCCGATTGAAGAAAAGACCTATCGAGTCCGTGAGGTCTTTAACAGCGTCGCACGCCAGTATGACCTCATGAATGATCTCATGTCGGCGGGGCTGCATCGACTGTGGAAACGTGTTGCGGTCGAAACAGCCGCCGTACGCCCTGGGATGCACGTGCTTGACTTGGCGTCTGGCACCGGTGATTTAGCCCGTGCGATGGCACAACGTGCTGGCTCCAAAGGATCTGTGGTGTTGGCTGATATCAACGATCAGATGCTGCGCGTGGGCCGCGATCGCACCATCGATGCAGGCGAATTGGTGGGATTGTCATGGTGCCAGTGCGACGCCGAAACATTGCCATTTCCGGATGCGAGTTTTGATCGCGTGACCATTGGTTTTGGATTACGGAACGTCACCCAAAAAGAGGTCGCGCTGTCTGAGATGTATCGGATCTTAAAACCAACCGGGAGAGCACTTGTTCTTGAATTCTCAAAACCGATCTCTCAGCCACTCGAGCAGGTNTATGATCTCTACAGCTTNAATGTGTTGCCCNTGCTTGGGCAGCTCGTCGCAAACGACAAGGCCTCATACCAATACCTGGCTGAGTCGATCCGCAAACATCCCGATCAAGACACGCTGAAATCCATGATGGAGGATGCGGGCTTTTGTGACACCAAGTATCAAAATCTGACCGGTGGGATTGTTGCCATTCACAGCGGGGTCAAACGATGATTCCACGACTGATGGTGGCCGGTCTGATCTCGGCATCCGAACGTGCAATTGCAGCCGGGATGCGGGCCGCTGATCTGGGTTCTGAGGAGCTCGCGCCCATGGTCGGTAAAGTGCTGAAGTTGCACGTGACTGACATGGATCTCTCAGTCTGGTTAATCTGCGGCGAAGATCGCTGGTGGCTATCCTCTGAACCGCATGAACATGCCGATGTTGAGCTGTCCGGAACACTCGGCAGTTTGGTTGAAACAGCACGTTCGATCACGCAACCAAACACCCCCTTAGTCTTTGAGGGTCTCGACATCCGAGGCAGTGTGGGTGTGCTCCAAACCATGCAGACCATGTTCCAAACGCTGGATTTGGACTGGGAAGATGTCGTCACCAAAGCACTTGGACCGCTGCCTGCGGGAGTTTTGATCAATGCTTTCGGGCGGCACGCACTCAATTCCTTGAGAGCCGCACACAGCTCAAGCGCCAAGCACATGACTTCCTGCGCGCTGAGCAACGCACTGTCCTGACCAACGATCAATATGCGGAGACGATTGAGCGGGTTCAACAGTTGACGCGGCAAGCCGATCGCTTTGAGGTTCGACTGCGTCGACTGGAGAATTCACAATGAGTCGTTCACTGAGACTGGCGAAAATTCTTCGCGTCCTGTTTGCAGAACGCATCGACGAATTTCTCCCCAAACCCAAGCGAGGGCCTCTGAGAGCCATCAGTTGGTGCATCCCGAAAGTTCGCATGAAGCGCTCGCGTGGAGAGCGTTTACGCGATGCATTGCAAACCCTCGGTCCGGTATTCGTCAAATTTGGACAGATGCTGTCCACCCGCCGTGATCTATTGCCGCCTGACATCGCATCGGCCTTGGCTGAGCTCCAAGATCGGGTCAAACCCTTTCCAGGTCACATTGCCAAGGAGATCGTCGAGCGTGACCTCGACGCCACCGTAGAGGAGTTGTTCAGCGAATTCGCAGATGAACCCATGGCTTCTGCCTCAGTTGCACAGGTGCATCCGGCGCGACTGAAGACTGGCGAAGACGTGGTCGTCAAGGTCATCCGACCGGGAATTGACAAAGTCATTGAGCAAGATCTCAAACTCATGATGACCATCGCGCGATTTGTCGAGACAAACTTTGTCGACGCCAAACGCTTGAAGCTCGTGCAAGTCGTCTCTGATTACCGCATGACGATTCTGGATGAACTCGACCTGCAACGCGAGGCTGCCAATACAGCGACCATCCGCAGGAATTTTGAGGATTCAGAAACCTGTTATGTCCCCGAGATCTACTGGGACTACACACGGCGTAACGTCAAGGTTGAAGAGCGTATTTACGGGGTCCCAATCTCTCGCGTCGATATTTTCAAAGAGAAGCACGTCAACATGAAAGTGTTGGCCGAACGCGGTGTCGAAATCTTCTTCACACAGGTCTTCGACCACAGTTTTTTCCATGCTGATATGCATCCCGGCAATGTCTTTGTCGACATCGAAGATCCTGAAAAACCGGTATACAAAGCCATTGATTTCGGCATTGTTGGGACACTCGATGCAGTCTCTCAAGCCTACTTAGCGCAGAACCTCATTGCATTTTTTGATCGAGATTACCGTGCGGTTGCAGAACTCCATGTGGAATCGGGCTGGGTGCCAAAAGACACCAATGTTGGCGAGTTTGAAAGCGCAATCCGGACCGTGTGCGAACCCATCTTCCAAAAACCCTTGGGTGAAATCAGCTTTGGAGTCGTCCTCATCCGCCTGTTTGAGGTCGCGCGTCGATTCCAGATGGAAGTTCAGCCGCAGTTGATCTTGTTGCAAAAAACGCTCCTCAACATTGAAGGCTTGGGGCGCGAACTCTACCCCGATCTCGATTTGTGGCAAACCGGTAAACCCTTCCTCGAACGCTGGGTCAGTGAGCGCCTTGGACCCAAGGGATTACTTGAATACGCCAAGAGAAACGGATCGCGATGGGTCGTACAGTTTCCAGCGCTCACCAACACCCTGCTGACAGCCCCTGAGCGCATCGATCGCATCGAGTCCACGCAGCAGGCACAAACCCATGCACTCGAACAGTTGGCCAATGAATCGCGCAAGGCTCGATATGGGCGTCGTGCCGGTGTGATCCTCGGCTCGATTGGACTGAGTGTGGCTGCATTGAGCTATTGGGAGACCCCTGATGTACTCATCGCGCATTGGCCATGGCTGGTTGGACTACTCTCGCTGATACTGATCGTGAGGCGATAGACATGCGTATTCAGGATGACAACGAGCGGCAAACACTCCTGGATGCAGTGGCTTTTAATCAAGAAGGCCTGATTGCAGCGATTGCGCAAGACGTTGAAAGTCAGGCTGTCTTGATGATGGCCTGGATGAATCGAGAGGCCTTGGACGAAACGCTCAAAACAGGTCAAGTCGTGTATTACTCACGCTCACGCGAGTGCCTGTGGCGTAAAGGTGAAACCTCAGGTCAGACGCAACAATTGAAGACGATTCGAATTGATTGTGACAAGGACGCCCTTGTGTTAGGTATTCTTCAAGAGGGGGTGGCGTGCCACACGGGACGACGCAGCTGTTTTTCGTGGGCGCCAGACGCAGGCACCTGGCAGGCCGTCGAACCGGTTGTCACGGATCCTGAGTCGCTGTATGGAGAGAATAAATGACGGTGATTGAAGTCTTAGAGGACATGTTAGCCGAGCGTCGCTATGGCGATCCCGAACAATCGTACGTCGCCAAGTTGCATCACAAAGGACTCGACCACATCTTAAAAAAAGTGGGAGAGGAATCCACCGAAGTGGTCATGGCCGCCAAGGATGCAGCTCGCTCGAAAAATAACAGTGATGTCATCCATGAGGTGGCCGATCTGTGGTTTCACACCTTAGTGCTGTTATCGCATTTAGATGAGCCACCCAGTGCCGTCTTGGCAGAACTCGAACAGCGCCTCGGCGTCAGTGGCTTAGTTGAAAAAGCAAATCGTGAGGATGCACATGGCTGACTGTTTGTTTTGTAAGATTCGCGATGGCGAGATCCCTGCAGACATTGTTTACAAAGACGATGACATGCTGGCATTTCGGGATATTCACCCCAAAGCACCCGTGCATTTTCTGGTGATCCCACGACGACACATTGAAAATTTATTTGATGTGACAGAGAGCGACACCGGGTTACTTGGGCGGATTCAGCTCATGATTCCCGAGATTGCAAAGCAACAAGGACTGGATTCGGGGTTTAGAACAGTGTTGAATACCGGACCCGGTGGACACCAAGAGGTGTATCACATGCATTATCATGTCCTCGGTGGCGGACCATTTACTGGATTTAATTAACATAAACACAACGAAGTAGGAGCCCGCATATGGGAGTTGGTGGTATCAGCATTTGGCAGCTTTTGATCGTGCTTGCCATTGTGATCATGATCTTTGGGACGAAGAAACTGAAGACACTCGGATCCGATCTGGGCAG
>PR_CR_10_Liq_2_inCRDRAFT_1000382_pt1 | contig 12563 bp, 9 predicted proteins | sample PRCRCaboRojoPR_FD_10245 | JGI IMG/M metagenome (IMG submission 10245) | reverse complement strand
CATCTCAACCAGTAGCTGGTTCAGTGTTTGCTCACGCTCGTCGTGTCCACCGCCGAGACCCGCTCCCCGCTGTCGGCCAACTGCATCAATCTCATCAATAAAGATGATGCAAGGGGCTTGTTTCTTGGCTTGCTCAAACATGTCGCGCACACGTGAGGCACCGACACCGACGAACATCTCAACAAAATCTGAACCCGAGATTGTGAAGAAAGGCACTTTTGCTTCACCGGCAATCGCCTTCGCCAGCAATGTCTTACCGGTGCCCGGAGGACCTGCCATCAGGACGCCTCTTGGGATCCGACCACCCAATCTCTGGAATTTTCCAGGATCTTTGAGGAATTCAACAAGCTCAGCCACATCGTCTTTCGCTTCGTCACAGCCGGCCACATCACCAAAAGTGGTCTTGATTTGATCTTCACCAATCAAGCGTGCTTTTGATTTTCCAAATGACATCGGACCGCCGCGACCGCCACCCATGCCGCCCTGCATTTGGCGCATGAAGAACATGAAAATGGCCAAAATGATGAGGACTGGGAATGCAGCAACGAGTAACTGCATCCAAATGGACTGCTGCTCTGGCTTACGTCCCTCGACCACCACATTATGCTGCAGCAAATCATCCATCAGACGGGGATCTTCCACATTGGGCCGCACCGTCTCATACACATCACCATTGGAGCGGGTTGCGATGATGGTCTGCCCATCGATCACCACACGTCGTATCTGATCACGATTCACTTCTTCCACAAACTGGGAGTAGTTGACTTGCTGCGACTGCGTCTCAACGCTGAAATTGTTGAATACTGTCAACAATACGGCTGCAATTACCAACCACAGAACTAAATTTCTGGCCATGTGCTTCTCCATTCCTGTCAAGGAGCCCGAACCCCTCAATATACAGGGATTTATTTGGGCGTTACACCCGAAATCAATGATTCACCCAGCGCGAAAGCCACTTGCCAAAAGATAGGTTTCACGACTGCGCGCTCGGGACGCATCTGGTTTTCTGGTTTTAACAACAGAAAAATTGGCACGGAGGTCTGCCAAAAAAGCATCGAAGCCCTCACCTTGAAAGACCTTGATCAAAAAACAGCCATCCGGTTTCAAAGCGGTTCTCGCAAACTCAAGCGCCAGTTCACACAAATACATGGCACGCGGTTGGTCCACAGAACGATTGCCCGACAGATTCGGTGCCATATCCGAGAGCACCACATCCACCGCTCGACCGTTCAATCGCGCATTCAGTGCGTCTAATACGGCATCCTCAGTAAAGTCGCCGAGAATGATCTCAACATCGGCAATCGAATCCATGGGCAAAATATCGAGCGCAAATACGGCGCCTGTTGGGCCAGTCCATTGCGCAACCAGCTCAGTCCAACCACCAGGCGCCGCGCCAAGATCAACAACGACATCTCCTGGCTGGATCAACTGGTCCTTAGCTTGCACCGCCTCAAGTTTAAAACTCGCGCGCGAGCGCCGACCTTCAGCCTGCGCTTTTTGCACGTACTGATCGTCAAAGTGCTCTTTCAACCATCGGCTACTGGACTTGGATCGTGCCATCTTTTGCTCTACACTCGCGCGCCCCTTAGAGGAGACACTTATGTTAACGCCAGAACGCAAAAAGCAGATGCGGGCGATTGGACATCATCTCAAACCTGTGGTTTTGGTCGGCGACCAAGGCATGTCCACAGGTGTGCTCGAGGAATTGAATCGAGCACTCAACGATCATGAACTGATTAAAGTCAAAATTCGCGCTGAGCGCGAGACCCGCAAGCTCTTAATTGATTCGCTCTGTGAAGAAACGGGCGCGCATTGCATCCAATCCACAGGAGCCATGGCACTTTTATTTCGCGCTGCTGAGCAACCAAACCCGCGCCTCTCGAATCTCATCCGACCGCTCTAGCCTACACGTGCTCGACTGAGTCAATTTCGAACGTCACAACACCGCCGGGTGTTGTGACCGCGACCTCATCACCTTCTTCTTTACCAATCAGTGCGCGTGCGATCGGACTTGTGACCGAAATTTTTCCATTTTTCACATCGGCCTCGTCTTCACCGACGATGCGATACGTCACCGACTCATCTGTATCCACGTTAATCAAAGTCGCAGTGACACCAAAAATGACTTTACCGGTATTTTCAATCTGGGTGATATCAATGACGTGGGCATGCGATAACTTGGCCTCGATATCTTTAATCCGGCCTTCGCAAAATCCTTGTTGTTCACGTGCCGCGTGGTACTCCGCGTTCTCTTTCAGGTCGCCGTGCTCGCGCGCCTCAGCAATCGCCTGCACGATCCGCGGCCGCTCGATCTGCTTCAAGCGCTGCAGCTCATCACGAAGTGCCTTTTCACCGGCCTGTGTCATTGGAATCTTATTCATAGTCTGGCCCTAATATTTGAGTTCGACCCGCTGATGCAGATCCTGCAAACGACGTACCTCGCGCTCATCGCCGAACTTCAGCGCACGCACGATTGATTCGCCGCCCGCTAAGGTGGTGGTGTAACACACTTTATGATTTAACGCCGAACGTCGAATCGTCGCAGAATCCGTAATCGCCTGTCGACCCTCTGTCGTATTGACAATGAATGCAATCGAATCGTTTTTGATCATATCGACGATATTCGGACGACCTTCCAGCACCTTATTCACGCGCTCGCATCCAATCCCCGCCTCGGTCAAATAGTCACTGGTACCACCGGTGGCAACCAGGCTAAAGCCCATTTCAACCAATGACTTGGCAACCCCCAGCATCCGTGGTTTATCCGCATCGCGTACGGAGATAAATGCCCGACCGATGGTTGGCAAGCGATCGCCTGCGGCTGCATGTGCTTTTGCGAAGGCCTCGTCAAAACTATCGCCGGTGCCCATCACCTCACCAGTCGACTTCATTTCAGGACCTAAAATCGGGTCCACGCCTGGGAATTTCGCAAACGGGAAGACCGACTCTTTGACGCTGAAAAAGGGAGGGATACGCTCGCACGTGACGCCTTGGTCTGCCAGCGAGGTACCCGCCATGCACCGCGCTGCAATCTTGGCAAGAGAGACACCGATGCACTTTGACACAAAAGGAACCGTCCGCGATGCCCGCGGATTGACCTCAATCACAAACACGTCCTCTCCCTGGACGGCCATTTGGACATTCATGAGACCGACCACGTTCAACTCACGGGCCATCCGAATCACCTGATCCCGAATCACATCCTGGATATGGGACGGCAAACTATACGGCGGCAACGAACACGCAGAATCTCCTGAATGCACCCCAGCTTGCTCGATATGCTCCATGATGGCGCCAATGACGACGTGCTCTCCATCACTGACCGCATCCACATCGATTTCAATCGCCGGATCAAGAAAATGATCGAGTAACACAGGCGAGTCATCACTCGCGATGACCGCCTCTTGCAGATACCGCTTCAATTCCGACATTGTCGAGACCACTTCCATGGCGCGTCCACCGAGTACATACGATGGACGCACGACCAATGGGAAGCCAATTTGCTCAGCCAGTGCGAGCCCCTCGTCAAGACTCCGCGCAGTCGCATTGGCCGGTTGACGAAGTCCCAATCGAGTCACCATCTGCTGGAATCGTTCGCGATCTTCAGCGCGATCGATGGCCTCTGGTGAGGTGCCAATGATGGGAACACCGGCCGCTTCGAGTGCACGCGCTAACTTGAGTGGTGTTTGACCGCCAAATTGAACAATCACGCCCTTGGGTCGCTCAAGATCAACGACCGCGAGCACATCTTCCAGGGTCAAGGGCTCAAAATACAGACGATCAGAGGTGTCATAATCTGTTGACACAGTTTCCGGATTACAGTTCACCATAATGGTTTCAAAGCCATCTTCACGCATGGCAAAGGCCGCATGCACACAGCAGTAATCGAACTCAATCCCTTGGCCAATGCGGTTGGGGCCACCGCCAAGCACCATAATCTTGTCACGTGATGACGGCGCCGCCTCGCACTCGTCTTCATAGGTGGAGTAGAGGTAGGCAGTGGGTGTCGCAAACTCGCCCGCACAGGTATCGACCCGCTTGAATACGGGACGCACATCAAATTTCAGTCGACGCTCGCGCAATTCTTTTTCAGACACATCCAGCAAGCTTGCAAGCCGCTGATCTGAAAATCCTTTTCGCTTCAAACGCCATAAGCCATCACGGTCTAAATCAGACAATGCGATTTCAGACAGTTGTGCTTCTTCCCAAACCAAGTCTTCAATTTGTGCGAGGAACCAGGGATCGATCTTGGACACCTGGAACACATCGTCCATGCTCATTCCAGAGCGGAAGGCATCGGCAACGCACCAGAGTCTGCGGGGTCCTGGATTGGCTAACTCGTGACGCATGGCCTGAACGGACTCGTCGTTCTCCCAGCCAAATGCAGGATCAAGACCCGAAACTCCGATCTCGAGCCCGCGCAATGCTTTTTGTAAGGACTCCTGGAAACTCCGACCGATTGCCATGACTTCACCGACTGATTTCATCTGTGTCGTCAAGCGACTGTCGGCTTGTGGGAATTTTTCAAACGTAAACCGCGGCACCTTAGTCACGACATAATCGATCGAGGGTTCAAAAGAGGCCGGTGTTGCACCGCCTGTGATCTCATTGGCAAGCTCATCCAAGGTATAGCCCACCGCGAGTTTGGCGGCGACCTTGGCGATCGGAAAGCCAGTTGCCTTCGAGGCCAATGCAGACGATCGCGATACACGTGGATTCATCTCAATCACGATCAGTCGACCGGTTTCAGGATTCACCGCAAACTGCACATTGGATCCACCGGTCTCAACACCGATTTCGCGCAGCACCTCGATCGAGGCATTCCGCATCAACTGATACTCTTTATCAGTCAGAGTCTGTGCGGGGGCCACGGTAATGGAATCCCCTGTATGCACACCCATCGGATCTAAGTTTTCGATGGAGCATACGATGATGCAGTTGTCTTTTCGGTCACGCACCACCTCCATCTCAAACTCTTTCCAACCGAGTAATGACTCATCAATCAACAACTCATTGGTTGGCGATAAGTCCAAACCGCGCTCGCAAATCTCCTCGAACTCTTCGCGGTTATAGGCAACACCGCCGCCAGAGCCTCCCATGGTGAAGGATGGTCGAATAATGCAGGGGAATCCAAGATCATCAGCTGCAGCACGTGCCTCTTCGAGACTGTGCGCGATGTGGCTTCTCGGCGTATTCAAGCCAATCGCTTTCATTGCTTTGTCGAACCGATCACGATCTTCTGCTTTATCGATGGCATCGGCGTTGGCGCCAATCAGCTGCACACCATGGGCAGCCAGTACACCCTCTCGATCCAGATCCAACGCGCAATTCAGTGCGGTTTGTCCGCCCATGGTTGGCAGCAGCGCACTTGGCTTTTCTTTCTCAATCACCTTGGCGACTGATTGCCATCGGATTGGCTCGATATAGGTTGCATCTGCCATGGCAGGATCTGTCATGATGGTTGCCGGGTTCGAGTTCACGAGAATCACCCGGTACCCTTCCTCTCGAAGGGCCTTGCAGGCCTGTGCTCCGGAGTAATCGAATTCACATGCCTGCCCAATCACAATCGGCCCGGCACCAATGATTAAAATGGATTCAAGATCGGTGCGTTTGGGCATTAGCGGGCCTCCATGAGCTGGATAAACTGATCAAACAGCGGCGCCACATCGTGCGGGCCCGGACTGGCTTCAGGATGGCCCTGAAAACTGAATGCAGGAACATCGGTGCGCCGAATTCCCTGTAACGAGCCATCGAATAGTGACTTGTGCGTCATTTCCAGTGTGGCCGGCAACGACGATTCCTCAATCGCAAATCCATGATTTTGGCTGGTGATCATCACGCGACCCGACGCGAGATCTTGAACCGGATGGTTGGCACCATGATGGCCAAACTTCATCTTCACAGTCTGCGCACCAGAGGCCAACCCGAGGAGCTGGTGCCCCAAGCAGATACCAAAGATTGGAATTCCAGTCTTCAAAAGCGCTTGAATCGCGTCGATGGCATAGGTGCAGGGCTCTGGATCACCGGGCCCGTTGGATAAAAAGACACCGTCTGGGTTCAGGTCCAAGACCTCACTCGCTGGAGTGTGTGCAGGCACCACCGTCAATCGACACCCCCGCGACGCGAGCATCCGCAGAATATTGCGTTTGACGCCAAAGTCATAGGCAACCACATGAAAACGTGCTTCAGGAGGCGTCACAAATCCAGTATCAAGTGACCACTCACCTTCCGACCAGGCGTATGCGCTCGGTACTGTCACCTCTTTGGCCAGATCCATACCAGACAGCCCTGGGAACGCTTGAAGCGCCGCGCGTGCATCCTCAAAAGAGGCATCGCCAGCAACGATGACACCGGCCTGCGCCCCGTTCTCTCTCAAAATCCGGGTGAGTTTTCGTGTGTCAATTTCAGCAATCCCAACCACTCCCTCAGTCTTCAGGTAGGTATCAAGCGATTGTTCCGCCCGGTAATTGCTATGCGCGAAGGGTAAATCGCGAATGATCAGCCCACCGGCATGGATGCGGTCTGATTCTTGATCCTCAGCGTTCACACCAACATTGCCAATATGGGGATACGTCAGGGTGACCAACTGACGCGCATATGAGGGATCCGTCAGGATTTCTTGATACCCAGTGAGTGCAGTATTAAAAACCACTTCGCCGACCGAAAAGCCGTCGGCACCAATCGAGCGGCCGGCGAACTCAGTGCCGTCAGCCAAAATTAACATAGCAGGAGAAGTCAACCGGAGGTCCTCTGTCTTAACAGACTCGACAGGCGCCGAGCGATTGAGGGCGCATTGTAGGGAGATGGACTGCAAAAGTCCATGGATCATTCCGGGTTGATCAGTTCAAACCCAGCACATCTCGCATGCTGTACAAACCGGGCGTCTTCTCGGACACCCAAATCGCGGCTCTCACTGCGCCATCAGCAAAGGTCCGTCGACTCGACGCCTTATGGGTTATTTCAACCCGCTCACCCTCAGAGGCGAACAGCACGGTGTGTTCACCGACCACATCACCGGCACGCATGGTTGCAAAGCCGATTTGATCCCGGGGACGCGCACCGGTCTGGCCTTGGCGACCAAACACCGCCACATCATCCAGCGTCCGGTCGAGAGCATGTGCAACTGTCCGACCCATGGCAAGTGCCGTGCCACTGGGCGCATCGACCTTATGACGATGATGCGTCTCGAGCACCTCAACATCGACAGTATCACCGAGAACACGTGCCGTCCGATCCAGTAAATCCAGAACCACGTTGACACCCACACTGAAATTCGGCGCATAGACAATGGGTATATGGCGCGCAGCCTCCTCGATCGCCCCCTCCTCATCGGCAGAAAACCCGGTTGTGCCGATCACACAGGGCATACCGTGCTCTACGCAGTGTGCGAGATTCGCAAGTGTCGACTCAATCGTTGTAAAGTCGATTANCACATTGGCACCATCGAGCGCCTCGAGATCAGTCACTACCGGCGCTCCGCTGCGAGGACGCCCCACAAGTTCTGCGGCATCCACGCCGGCTAATGAGGATCCCTCACGAACAGTCGCCCCAATCAAGTGCGCACCTTCTGTATCCAGAGTCGCCTCAATCAGTGCACGCCCCATCCGGCCACCTGCGCCGGTTATCGCCACCTGTGCCATCAGAATTTCATTTCATCAAAGAATGACTTGACGCTGTCAAACCACCCTTCTCGCTTGGGAGCGTGTGTTTTGTGGTTCAACGTCTGATGCAGCTCTTGCATGAGCTCGCGCTGCTTTCCAGTCAGGTTGACTGGCGTCTCCACGACCACTCGGCACAATAAATCACCTTGCACTCCGCCACGCACTGGCTTCACACCCTTCGAACGAACGCGGAATAACTTTCCTGTCTGAGTGCCTTCAGGCACCTTCACTTTGACGCGCCCATCAAGCGTTGGCACCTCAAGCTCACCGCCAAGTGCGGCATCCGTAAATGAAATCGGAACTTCACAATACAGGTCTTTACCATCCCGCTTAAAAATGCGGTGTTCTTTGACATTGGCCTGTACGTATAGATCACCGGCTGGGCCACCATTGACGCCGGCTTCACCTTCACCAGACAGCCGAATCCGATCGCCGGTATCAACGCCTGCAGGGATTTTAACCGACAAGGTTTTGGTTTCTTCTTTCCGCCCTTGGCCTCGACAGTCAGTGCACGGATCGGTGATCACTTTGCCCTGACCATGGCACCGCGGACAGGTTTGTTGAATGGCAAAAAATCCTTGCTGCATCCGCACCTGACCTTGCCCGTTACAGGTCTGACAGGTTTTCGGTGATGAGCCAGGCTTGGCACCCGAGCCCCCACAGGTGTCGCATTCGGTTAACCTTGGGACACGAATGGTCTTCTCGGCACCAAATACAGCCTCTTCAAGCGTCAGATCGAGGGTATAGCGGAGATCGCTGCCACGATGCACAGAGGACCGACCGCCTCCGCCCGGGCCACCGCCGCCAAAAATGTCTCCAAAGACGTCGCCAAAGATGTCAGAAAAACTTGCGCCATCGGCATGGAAGCCACCGCCTCCCATGCCCCCTTCAAAGGCATCGTGCCCATATCGATCATAGGCTGCGCGCTTCTCGGGGTCAGACAAGACCTCGTAGGCTTCAGACAGTTCTTTGAACTTTGCCTCTGCCTCGGCATCGCCCGGATTACGGTCCGGGTGATACTTCATCGCATGCCGCCGATAGGCTTTTTTCAGCTCACCCTCAGACACATCTTGCGATACTCCGAGAGTCTCGTAGTAATCCTGTTTAGCCACTCAGCGCTCCTTCCATGGGAAATGAGGATGTCTCCTCACTTCTTTTCGTCATCCTTCACTTCTTCAAACTCGGCATCGACCACATCTTCATCGGCCTTCGCGTTGTCTTGACCCGCACCCGAGGCGACGTCCTCGCCACTCTGATCCGCAGCCGCATAGAGCTTCTCAGCAATTTTTGCCGACGCTTCTGTTAAAGCCGTTGTCTTCGCTTGAATTTGCTCTTTGTCATCGGCTTTGAGCGCCTCTTCAAGCTCAGCAATTGCAGCCTCAACCGGTGCCTTTTCATCCTCGGTCAGCTTATCACCTGCCTCGGTCATGGATTTCCGGGTCGCGTGAATCATTCCATCAGCCGCATTGCGCGCGGCGATCAATTCCTCAAACTCACGATCTGCGTCCGCATTGGCTTCTGCATCCTTCACCATTTGTTCGATCTCATCATCTGAGAGTCCAGACGACGCCTTGATCACAATGGACTGCTCTTTGCCAGTCGCCTTGTCTTTTGCAGACACGTTCAGGATGCCGTTGGCATCAATATCAAACGCCACTTCAATCTGAGGCATGCCTCGCGGCGCAGGTGGAATGTCAGCCAAATCAAAGCGACCCAACGACTTGTTTTGAGCCGCCTGCTTACGCTCACCCTGCAACACATGAATGGTGACCGCTGTTTGATTGTCTTCGGCGGTTGAGAACACCTGTGTCTTCTTGGTTGGGATGGTGGTGTTCTTTTCGATCAGCGCGGTCATGACCCCGCCCATCGTCTCGATGCCCAATGACAAAGGGGTAACGTCTAGCAACAATACATCTTTCACATCACCAGCCAACACCGCACCCTGAATCGATGCACCAATGGCAACCGCTTCATCTGGATTCACGTCGCGGCGCGGCTCCTTGTTGAAGAAACCCTTTACCTTGTCCTGGACCAAGGGCATCCGCGTTTGACCACCGACCAAAATCACATCTTTGACTTCTGACGCGTCGTGCCCTGCGTCTTCGAGAGCCTGCTTCACCGGCCCGAGCGTCCGCTCGACAAGATCCTCAACCAGCGACTCAAGCTTTGAGCGCGTCAGTTTCACATTCATATGCTTCGGCCCGGATGCATCTGCAGTGATGTAAGGCAAATTCACATCGGTCTGCTGACTTGAAGACAACTCAATTTTTGCCTTTTCAGCGGCTTCCTTCAGACGCTGCATCGCCAAGGGATCACCCTTCAAGTCCATGCCCTGCTCTTTGTGGAAGGTTTCCGCCAAATAATCGATCACGCGCATGTCGAAATCTTCCCCACCAAGGAAGGTGTCGCCATTAGTCGACAACACTTCGAATTGATGCTCACCGTCAACTTCAGCGATTTCGATGATGGAAATATCGAAGGTACCGCCGCCGAGGTCGTACACAGCAACAACCGAATCGCCGCGCGCTTGATCCATGCCGTACGCCAAAGCCGCCGCTGTTGGCTCGTTGATGATGCGCTTCACCTCGAGCCCCGCGATTTTTCCGGCGTCCTTTGTGGCTTGGCGCTGGCTGTCATTGAAGTACGCAGGAACTGTGATCACTGCCTCAGTGACCGCTTCACCGAGATAATCCTCGGCTGTTTTCTTCATCTTCTTAAGCACTTCAGCCGACACTTGCGGTGGTGCGAGTTTCTCACCCTTAATCTCAACCCACGCATCGCCGTTGTCAGCCCCGACGATTTTGTACGGCACCATCTTGATGTCTTTTTGCACAACATCGTCTTTGAATTTACGGCCGATCAACCGCTTCACCGCATACACAGTGTTATCAGGATTGGTCACTGATTGCCGTTTGGCTGGCTGCCCAACCAACGTCTCATCGTCGGTGTATGCAATGATCGATGGCGTGGTTCGATCGCCCTCAGCGTTTTCGATCACCCGTGGCTTGTCACCCTCAAGCACAGCCACGCAAGAATTGGTTGTCCCAAGATCGATTCCTATGATCTTACCCATGGTTTGTCCTCTCTATTCATCCATGTCCGGTTTAACCGGCTTACTCGTTTGTTAATTGCGGTCAAGTGAGTGTGTTCAAGTGTCTGCCGGCGCTTTCGTCACCACGACCATCGCCGCTCGCAGTACACGTCCTTCGAGCGTGTATCCCTTCTGCATCACTGCCATCACTGTATTTGGTTCATGCTCTGCGGATTCGACCATGCTCATGGCTTGATGCGCCTGCGGATCGAACGGCTCTCCTGTTGGCTCGATCGGCTGAACACCATGCTTCGCCGCTGTATCCAACAGCAGTTTGTGGGTCATTTGCGTCCCTTCCAGCATGGCTGGGTCAAAGCCCTCGGTGGTCTCAGCCAGTTCAAGCGCCCGGTCCATCGAATCCAAAACAGGCAATAAATCTTTCGCGAATTTCTCGATTGCGTACTTATGCGCACTTTCAACATCACGTTCGGCGCGACGTCTCACATTTTGCAAATCAGCATGCGCACGCAACACTGACTCTTTCAGCTCTTCAATTTGAGTCTCTAAACTGGCGCTGTCCTCTGATGCATCTGACTCGGCTGTGTCAACTGGCGACTCATCGGTCACCTCGGATGTCTCCGCCTCGGTTTCGCTCACCGAATCGTCAGCGTCATTCTGACTGTTGGCGTCCTCGATCGGCTCGTCATCAACGGGCGATTGTTCGTCTGCCATGTTCTCCTCCTTGTTTTGTCCGCGACTGCGCTACACTGTCAACAGACTCGCATGTATAAGGCCAGAATCTTCACTTTCAACACGTATACAGATGCTCACTGAACTGAATGTAAAAAATCTAGCCACGCTCACCTCCGTTGACCTCGAGTTTCAAGATGGACTTGTCGCTGTCACGGGGGATACCGGCGCCGGTAAATCACTGATTCTGGACGCCTTAGAATTGGCGCTCGGAGCGCGAGCGGATACCGGATTGGTGCGTTCAGGCACAGAGCGCGCGCAAATCACAGCGACCTTTGACATCAGCGCACTTCCCGATGCGAAACAGTGGCTCGCCGAAAACGAACTCGACGATGAAGACACCGTGATCCTCCGACGCACAATTACCGCAGAAGGCCGTTCGAAAGCGTTCGTCAACGGAACGCCGCTGACAAATAACCAACTCAAAGAATTATCGGATCAATTGGTGTTCATGCACACCCAACATGCCAACCAAAAACTACTGCAAACCAAACATCAATTGGCGTTGGTCGATGCATTTGCCGATCAAGGCGAAGGGTTCCAACGGTATCAGCAGCAATTTAAGGCGTGGCGCGCTGCCCTCGATGAATTGAATCAATTGCGGGAAGACACTGCAAAAGCGGATGCGGAACGCGAACTCTTGAGCTTTCAGGTCGAGGAGCTTGATCAACTCAACCTGGGCGAAACCGAATTCACAGCGTTGGATGCGGAGCAACGTCAACTGTCCTCCGGGGAGGCGTTTGTGCGCACGGTCAACACAGCACTTGCACATCTCAACGGCGATGAAACCGACGGATTAATCAGCCACGCGGAGCGGATCGCATCTGATCTAGAGCGACTGTCCAGCGAGCACCAAAGCCTTCGCAATGCGTCGGAGTTGATGACAGAGGCGACGATCGCGTTGACTGAGGCGCGTCACGAAGTCCAATCGGCACGCGATCAATTCGACCTGGACCCAGAGCGACTTCACTTTGTCGAAGAACGACTGGCTCAGGTGTTCACGCTGGCACGAAAACACAAAATCGAACCCGAGGATCTGGTCGCACATCACCGCGCACTTCAGTCACGTCTCGATGGCATCGCCAACGCCAATGAACGCATTCCCGAACTCGAAGCGCAAG
>PR_CR_10_Liq_2_inCRDRAFT_1000378_pt1 | contig 12593 bp, 11 predicted proteins | sample PRCRCaboRojoPR_FD_10245 | JGI IMG/M metagenome (IMG submission 10245) | reverse complement strand
CCGCCGGCGCCACCCTGCTCGGTGGGCATCCTTGTGTTGTCTCGCGTGGCGGGCATGCGCGCTGGAACGACCCGCGGGCAGCATTCGGCGTGCTCTCCGTCGCCGCTGGCCGAGCCCGGCCCGATGCGCGGTGGCCGGTAGACTATGCTGCGGCGATGCCATCGGCCGAGCGTCGCCCAAACGCCGACCAAGAGGAGCCCCAGATGCAGCGTGTCACCATCACCCTCGACGACGACCTGAACGCCGCCTTCGAGCGCTTCCGCGCCGAGCACGGCTACGCCAATCGCTCGGAGGCCGTCCGCGACCTGATCCGCGAGCGCCTGCAGACAGAGCACCTGCGACGCGCGCCCGCGGGCCATTGCGTGGCGACGCTGAGCTATGTCTACAACCACCACGAGCGTGCGCTCGCGAGTCGGCTCACCGAGGCCCACCACCACCATCACGACCTCGCCGTGTCCACCCTGCACGTGCACCTGGACCATGACCACTGCCTGGAAACCGTCGTCCTGCGCGGCGCTACGGACCGGGTGCGCGCCTTCGCCGACGCCGTCATCGCCCAGCCGGGCGTGCGCCATGGGCGGCTGTCGGTGCTGCCGGTGCGGGCGGCAGAGCAAGCGCACGGCCACGGCGACGACGGCGCGGCGGAGCGCCATCTGCATCTGGAGCCCCTGACCTGAGTCGTGGCACCGTGCGCGGGCCGGCGTTTCGGCGGCGCGCAGGTCCGCTGGTCCGCCGGCGACTCGCCCACCCCGGGGGTGGCCGGTACGCTATCTGCCAGCTGGTGCGCCCGGCACGCAGCGGGCGGGCGTCCCCGGTGTCATAAACGTATTTATCTTCTTATTGGAAAAATAACACATAAAGAGTGTATTTCAGTCCTGGTCTATAGAGTACGGTTTAGCGATTGGTAGAGCCGATCAAGGTGGCAGAATCCATGGATTAGACAGGCAAAAGGCCTGTGCCTAGCCTGAGCACATGCTCGACGAGCATGCGGGCTCGGCCATCGCGAGCCGAGCCGCTCAAGCCACGAACCGGAGGCAACGATGGGAAACGACGTCAACACAACGGCCGGTCAGTGTCCTGTCATGCACGGCGCCATGACGGCGGCCGGCGCTTCGAACATGGACTGGTGGCCGCAGGCACTCAATCTCGACATCCTGCATCAGCACGACACCAAGACCGATCCCATGGGCGCGGACTTCGATTATCGCGAAGCAGTCCAAACGCTGGACTTCGACGCGCTCAAGCGGGATCTGCACGCACTGATGACCGACAGCCAGGACTGGTGGCCCGCGGACTGGGGCCACTATGGCGGCCTGATGATCCGCATGGCCTGGCATGCCGCCGGCAGCTACCGCATCGCCGATGGCCGCGGCGGCGGCGGCACGGGCAATCAGCGCTTTGCGCCCATCAACAGCTGGCCGGACAACGCCAACCTGGACAAGGCCCGCCGCCTGCTTTGGCCCATCAAGCAAAAGTACGGCAACAAGCTCAGCTGGGCGGATCTGATCATCCTCGCCGGCACGGTGGCCTATGAGTCCATGGGGCTCAAGACCTTCGGCTTCGCCTTCGGCCGCAAGGACATCTGGCATCCGGAAAAGGACACCTACTGGGGCTCTGAGAAGGCATGGCTCGCGCCCAGCGACGACCCCGAGAGCCGCTACTCCGGCGAGCGCGACCTGGAGAACCCGCTGGCGGCGGTGATGATGGGGCTCATCTACGTCAACCCCGAAGGCGTCGACGGCAAGCCCGATCCGCTGAAGACGGCCCGGGACGTGCGCGAGACCTTCGCGCGCATGGCGATGAACGACGAGGAAACCGTCGCGCTGACCGCCGGCGGCCACACGGTGGGCAAGTGCCACGGCAACGGCGATGCGGCGCTGCTCGGACCGGAGCCGGAAGCGGCGCCGTTGGAGGAGCAGGGCCTGGGCTGGAACAACAAGACCCGGCGTGGCATCGGCCGCGACACCGTCACCAGCGGCATCGAAGGCGCCTGGACGTCGCATCCCACCCGCTGGGACAACGGTTACTTCGCCATGCTGCTGAACCACGAGTGGGAGTCGCGCAAGAGCCCGGCGGGCGCCTGGCAGTGGGAGCCGGTGGATATCCAGGAAGCGGACAAGCCCGTGGACGTCGAGGACCCGTCGATCCGCTACAACCCCATCATGACCGATGCCGACATGGCGATGAAGATGGACCCGGTGTATCGGGAGATCTCCGAGCGCTTCCACCGCGATCCGGAGCACTTGAGCGAGGTCTTCGCCCGCGCCTGGTTCAAGCTCACCCACCGCGACATGGGCCCCAGGGCGCGCTACCTCGGCCCCTGGGTGCCGCAGGAAGACCTGATCTGGCAGGACCCGGTGCCGGCGGGCCGCACCGACTACGACGTGGACGCGGTCAAGGCCAGGATCGCCGCGAGCGATCTCAGCATCGGCGAGATGGTCGCCACCGCCTGGGACAGCGCCCGCACCTTCCGCGGCTCGGACATGCGCGGCGGTGCCAATGGCGCGCGCATTCGCCTGGCGCCGCAGAAGGACTGGGCGGGCAACGAGCCCGAGCGCCTGGCCCGGGTGCTCGATGTGCTCGAAGGCATTGCGCAGGAGACGGGCGCCAGCGTCGCCGATGTCATCGTGCTGGCGGGCAACGTCGGCATCGAGCAGGCGGCCAGGGCGGCCGGCTTCGACGTCCGTGTGCCCTTCGCGCCCGGGCGCGGCGACGCGACCGACGGGATGACGGACGCCGATTCCTTTGCACCCCTGGAGCCCATCCACGACGGCTACCGGAACTGGCTGAAGCAGGACTATGTCGTCAGCGCCGAGGCGCTCATGCTCGACCGCACCCAGCTCATGGGCCTCACGGCGCCGGAGATGACGGTGCTCGTCGGCGGCATGCGGGTGCTGGGCACCAACCATGGCGGCACCAGGCACGGCGTCTTCACCGACCGCGAAGGCGTGCTGACCAACGACTTCTTCGTCAATCTGACGGATATGGCCTACCGCTGGGAGCCCGTGGGCGAGCACCTGTACGAAATCCGCGAGCGCAGCACCGGCGCCGTCAAATGGACGGCGACCCGGGTGGATCTCGTCTTCGGCTCCAATGCCGTGCTGCGCGCCTATGCCGAGGTCTACGCGCAGGATGACAACCGGGAGAAGTTCGTGCGGGACTTCGTCGCCGCGTGGACGAAGGTGATGAACGCCGACCGGTTCGATCTGGCGTAGCGCCCCGACCAATCCGGCGCCGACACCGACGCCGGGTCACATCCCGGGCCGCATCCCGGCCCGCATCGCAAGCCCCGGCCGAGCCGGGGCTTGCCACCATCATCGGCTTCGCGCTGGCGGAGATCTGGCTCACATCTCAGGACAAACTGGGGTCCTGGGCGCGAGGGGCGAGGTTTGCCCGCCACCCTGCTGGCCGTGGCCTTCGGCAGCATCCATGTCCTGTGGTATGCGCCCGGGCAATGCTTCGACGAGCCGGACGACGATAAGCTCGACGCATGAGCTGAGCCCGATCTATGGCGGGCGCATGCGCGGTCCGATAGGATGTGGCCGGTGCACTTCGGGCTGCGGCTGTGGTCGCGGCACATCAGCATGCGCGTCGCCGTCCAGGATCGGGTGCCCCGTCTCTCTCTGCGCGTCGGACCAGAAATATGAAGCGTCTGCTCGTCGTCGGTGGTGTCCTCCTCGGCGCGGCCGTCTGCGCCGGTTGTGCCACATCGCGCGCGTTGACACCCTTGCCGCCTGGCGGCGTGGATAAGGTCACCCAGCCCGTCGCCGACCTATTCATCCGGGCCGCAAACGACACCCGCGCCAGCGGCCGCGAGGTGGCCGGCTGGTGCTGGAGCGATGCGCAGACTGGGCGGTTGTCGCAGGTGGTGCGTGCCAGCGTTGGCGACGATACCAATGTCGCGCTTACCCTGCCCGTCGGCCATCGCGGCGATTACGAGCTGTCGTGCTCCTGGCACACCCATCTTTGGGGGGCGCGTGTCATGCCGGGACCCAGCAAGCGCGACCTCGGCAACTCCAGACTGCCACAGTTGCGCAATATCCATCATTTCGTGGTCGATCGGCATGGCATTTGGCACTACGCCGACGGGCGGGTCTTGAGCATGTGTCCCTGGAACGGCACGGGGAGCAATTTCGATGCGGCGGGGTGTCGCTCCTAGGGCGTTGTGTGCACTCGAGATTCCTGCTGGATGGCCGCTGTTCTGTTGACGATTGATCCGGAAATCTGCGTATTCCGGGTATACTTCGTTGTCGACCCCGGGACGCCATGTCCGCTGCCGAGCCCCCGCCCGTCGTCCAACACGCCCCAGGTGGTCGCAGCAACGTGAGCCATGCCGAGCCTGTCGAGGCGCATCACCAGGGTCGCGCCGAAGTCGCCCATCTCATTACCCGCTAAGATCTGTTGTTTTCGGGCCCGCTCATCGCCTAGGGTGGCGGGCGATCACTCCAACTGCCAAACGGAGGCTGGTTTTGCAGGAATCGAAGAAGAATCTGACCACACGCATCTTGACCTGGCTCACCAAACAGACCGTCCTGTGGTCGGGTCTGATCATCGGTATCCCGGTGCTGCTCGTGGCGCTCTGGGTGGGCCTGCTGATCTGGGTCTGGGATACGCCCGAGATCAACGGGCAGTTTCAGGATCCGGCCAACGCCAACCTCGATCGCTCCGAGAAGGGTGCCCTGCTCGCCGAGGGCATCACCTATCAGTTTCGGCGCCGGCTCAATGATCAGGGCCGTTGGGTGCCCAATGACTTGGTGATCTTTTTCGAGCGCAACGCCGCTTGTGCGGCTGGCATCAAAGGCGAGCCCGGCGGCATCTGGTACGTCACCACAGAGATCTTCGAGGTCTTCTCCGACCGCACGGCGCGCATCGGCGGCTCGTCTCAGGATGACCCCCGGCTCACCAACGCTGCCAAGAAATTCAACTACGATCCGCGGCGTTGGGGCATTTCCTGGCTCGGCGGTGCCGACTCGGCGCATGAGTACGCGCTCGGCTTCAAGGACTTCGACGACTACGTCAGCGACCTGCGCGCCGGCGACGCCGTCAGTAACGTGCGCCCGGACGATCTGGCCGCATTGCTCACCGAGCTCGGTGGCCAGAACGGGGCGATGGACAAGATCTACTCGCGCCTCAACGATGCGTCCAAGGTTCCCCCCGAAGAGCGCCGGCAACGGGTGTACTCGGCCATCTGCGCCTCGGCGGTGTCGGCCGATACCCTCGCGGTCATTCGCTCTGCCTATGGCACCGACTTCGAGCCGGACGCCTTGGTCGCACTCGATGAGGCGATTCAGGCGCTTTACCGGGTGTCGCAGCTCTATCCACCAATCGTGCTCAATGGCGCCGACGACAGCCTCTGGCTGGTCAACCACGCTCGCAATATCGCGGCCATGATGTCCGCCACCTTCGATCCGATCCTCGATGCGGCGCGCTCGCTGCCGGGTGGCGAAGTGGCGCGCTGAGCACGTTGGGGGGACGGCGCTGACAGGCCGGCGGATGATGGGCATATTGTGTAATCACCGCAAAGCCCTCGACGGCACAGCCTTCGGGCAGCGCCCGCGCCCCCGCTCCCGCCCCCGCCGATGCGGGGACATCAGCCGCTCCTGCCGCCGTCCGCTGTTCGAGAACTGCGGCGGGATTTCTGTCATGCTTACGCTGGATGGTCGTTGGCGGCGGCGCGGCGCCCAGCGCCCGTCGCGGGCGCGCTCGCGGCCGAGACCTGCACGGCTGTGCTGCGTCTTCGATGCCGAAGACGCCCGCTTGAACACTATTCAACGGAGAATGACACCATGGCAAACGAGGGTTACCACGAGCCCATCGACGAATTGTCGGACGCCACTCGCGACATGCACCGGGCGATCGTCTCGCTGATGGAAGAGCTGGAGGCCGTGGACTGGTACAACCAGCGTGTGGATGCCTGCAAGGACCCGGAGCTCGCGGCCATCCTGGCCCACAACCGGGACGAGGAGAAGGAGCATGCGGCGATGGTGTTGGAGTGGATCCGACGCCAGGACCCCAAGCTCGACGCCGAGCTCAAGGACTATCTCTTCACCAGCAAGCCCATCGCCCACCAGTGACGGTGCGCGGTGTCGGCGCGGGCGCGGCGACGCGGGCCGCCGCGCGCGGGCAGGGGCCCATTGGCATCGTTGTGTGACCGACCCGAGCCTTGAATCATGGCCGATTTCCACCAGGAACCGCAGATCACGACGCTGCACGCCCTGTACGAGGCATTCGACAAAGAGAATTATCTGAGCAACCTCGAGCGCAAGCTCGAGGACCACGCGCGCCACACCCACGTCAGCCTGTTGTTGCCGTCGCTGCACAGCGAGATGAGCAACGCCGGGGTGCTGGATCGCATCCTCGAGCGCATCGCCGAGGTACGCTATCTGAAAAGCATCGTCGTCGCCCTCGGCGGTGCGACGCAGGAGGCGCAGTTCCGCGAGGCCCAAGCCTACTTCGGCCGGCTCGCGGGCCCTGAGCGCGCGGTGCGGGTCGTCTGGATCGACGGTCCGCGCATTCAGGACCTGCTCGCACAGATGGCCGAGCGTGAAATCCCCACCGGCGAGCAGGGCAAAGGCCAGTCGGTGTGGGTGACCCTGGGCTATCTGTTCGCGCGCGACGAGGCCAGTATCATCGCCCTGCACGACTGCGACATCGTCACCTACAGCCGCACCATGCTGGCGCGGCTCATCGAGCCGGTGGCCAACCCCAACAACGACTTCCAATTCTGTAAGGGCTACTACGCCCGCATCTCCCCCGCCGAGCGCTCCATGAAGGGCCGCGTGACCCGGCTCTTCGTCACGCCCTTCGTGGACACCCTCTCGCGTATCATGTGTCAGCAGGGGCTGCCGGAGCTGCAACGCTTCTTCGACTATCACAGGAGCTTCAAGTACCCGCTGGCCGGCGAGTTCTGTTTCACCTCCGACCTCGCCCGAGGGTTGAACATCGCCTACGATTGGGGTCTGGAGGTGGCGACCCTGTCGCAGGTGTACGATCAGCTCACCCGCCGGCAGGTGGCACAGATCGACCTCGCACCCAACTACGAGCACAAGCACCAAGACCTGTCCCCAGACGACACCAGCAAGGGGCTGCACCGCATGGTGGTGGACATCGCCAAGTTCTATCTCACCTACATGCGCTCCCACGGCGTACCGTTGGACGACTCCTATGTCGATATGCTGCTGCACACCTACTACCAGACCGCGCTCAAGTACATCCGTAAGTACAGCTACGACTCCGACGTCAACGACCTGCGCTACGACTTGTACGAAGAGGAATCTGCGGCGAGTCACTTTCGCGGCTTCCTATGGGACGCCTGGATGCAGAGCAAGGGCCCGCAGGAGGCCAAGCTGATTCCGTCTTGGAACCGCGTCGCCTACACTTTCCCGCAGATCTACGAACGGCTGCTCGAGGCGGTGGAGGCAGACAATGCTCAGCCGTGACACGCACCCCCGACGCCCCTCACCCCATTGTCCAGCCAAACCTTCTGGCGTGCCCTGTTTGACTGTTCGGTTAGCTGCGCAGCGCCGATGCCGCCGCGTTGGCCGCAGCCCATAGGTCATGCGCTGCGCCCGCCGACGGCGTCGAACGGACGGCGCCCGTGCTCGTGCATCACCCGCAACGCCGCCGCACCCGGCGTCCGCCTTCCATCAGTTACAAGCCCAAAGGAGAGATCGCTGTGTCCGCATCCGAGAAAAAGCTCGACCGCAAGCGCTTCCTGCTGTACCAGCTGCCCTACGTGGTGCTGTACGTCGCCGCGCTGGTGCTGGTCGCCATGACCGCCCACGATGCCGCCGAGATGAGTACCAACTGGCAACTGTTCATCCCCGTCGTGGCACTCGTCTCCATCCTCGGCGGCTGGCGCTGGGCCGGCACCAGCGCCGGTCAGCGCTGGACCTACATCCTGCGCCAGGTGCTGCACTGGGTGGCGCTCATTCTGGTGATTCGTCTGCTCTATGCACATGCGGTGCAGGATTTTCTGAACGACGAGCAGGACGCATTCGTGACCATCTATGTGATCGGTCTCGCGGCGGTGCTGTCGGGGATCTATCTCGACTGGAAGATGGCCCTGTTCGGGATCTTCCTGCTGCTGAGCGGCGTGGGCATTGCCTGGCTCAACGACAATTACCTGTTGTTGATGTTCGTGATGGGTGGCGTCAGTATCGTCGCCGTCGGCTTGTCGCTGCTGATCCGCGGTCGATCGCAGGGTCCGGAGGCGGGCGCCGCCGGCACCTGATCAACACCACAATCGCGACGCGCGGCGGAGCATGCCATGAAGACCAACAGCGAGGGCGAGTTCGTGCGCTGGGAGTCCGGCTTTCGCCACTGGGTCACGCCGGACGGCAGTCCGGGACCCTCGGGGGACGGCGGCTTCAGGGCCGAGCCCGGGCGCTACCACTTGTATGTCTCCTACGCCTGCCCCTGGGCGCACCGCACCCTGATCTGGCGCACGCTGAAAGGGCTTGAAGACCTGATCTCTGTGTCCGTGGTGCATCCGCTGATGCCGCCGGAGAGCTGGGTGTTCGGCGACTATCCCGGCGCCACGCCGGATCACGTGCACGGTTTCGAGAAGCTCTACCAGCTCTACGCCCACACGGCCCCCGACTTCGACGGCGTCGTCACCGTGCCCGTGCTCTACGACAAGGCCCGCGAGACCATCGTCAACAATGAATCGGCGGAGATCATCCGCATGCTGAACAGCGCCTTCGATGCCTGGGGGCGCAGCGAGGTGGATTTCTACCCCGCCGAGCTCCGCGAGGACATCGATGCGGTCAACGCGCTGGTCTACGACAACGTCAACAACGGCGTCTACCGCACCGGCTTCGCCGTGACGCAGGCCGCCTACGAGGCGGCCTTCGACCAACTCTTCGCGGCCCTCGATCAGCTCGAGGCCCGCCTGGCGCGTCAGCGCTACCTCGTCGGCCAGCGCCTCACCGAGGCCGACTGGCGCCTGTTCACCACGCTGGTGCGCTTCGATCCCGTCTACCACGGCCACTTCAAGTGCAACCTCAGGCGCCTGGTGGACTACCCCAACCTCTGGGCCCATACCCGCGAGCTCTACCAGGTGCCCGGCATCGCGGAGACCGTGAACATGGACCACATCAAGCTGCACTATTACGGCAGCCACACGGCCATCAACCCGAACGGCATCGTGCCCAAAGGGCCGGCGCTGGACTTCATGGCACCCCATGGGCGCGAGGGCCTGGACGGCGGCGGGGATGATCATGTGGGATGAGCGCTACCGCGGTGCGGATTATGTCTATGGCACCGCGCCCAACGACTTCCTCGCGGCGCGCATCCAGGCGCTGAACGGCGCCCTGCCAGCCGCGGGCCGCGTGCTCTGCCTGGGCGAAGGGGAGGGCCGCAACGCCGTCTGGCTCGCCGAGCAGGGCCTTGACGTCACCGCCGTGGATGCCTCCGGTGTCGGCCTCGCCAAGGCCCGACGCCTCGCCGCCGAGCGCGGTGTGGCCATCGAAACAATCCATACCGACCTCGCCGTCTACCCCATCGCGCCGGACGCATGGGACATGGTCGTTGCCATTTTCTGCCATCTGCCGCCCGCATTGCGCGCGGACGTGCATCGCCGCAGTGTCGCCGGCCTGCGATCCGGCGGTTTTCTGTTGCTGGAGGCCTACACGCCCCGGCAGCTGGCGCTCGGCACCGGCGGGCCGCCCACCGCGGCGCTGATGATGGACGCCGACAGCCTGCGCGCTGAGCTCATGGGGCTCGAATTCCTGCACTTGGAGGAGTTGGAGCGCGACATCCAAGAGGGCGCCTTGCATGCGGGGCTGGGAGCCGTGGTACAGGTTCTGGGGCGGAAACCGAGGTAGTCGCGGATGATCCGGATGGCACTGCGCAGTGTCACCCCGTCCCGGCCGGCCACGGGCCCGCCCGGCTTCGGCACCGCGCTATGGCGCAAGACGCTCGATGCGCCAGCCATCCGCCTCGCGGGTGTAGCGGAAGCGATCATGCAGCCGGCTTTCGCGCCCCTGCCAGAACTCGATGCTGGACGGCACCACCCGGTAGCCACCCCAGAAGTGCGGCAGCGGGACTTCGCCGTCGCCGAAGCGGCGCTTCATCTCGGCGACCTTCTCTTCCAGCAGGGCGCGGGAGCTGATGACCTGGCTCTGTGGTGAGGACCAGGCGCCGATGCGACTGCCCCGGGGGCGTGTGGCGAAGTAGCGCAGTGATTCCGCCGTCGGGATACGCGCCGCGCGACCCAGGATCTTCACCTGCCGCGCCAGCGCCACCCAGGGAAAGAGCAGGGCGACGCGGTCGTTATGGTCCATCTGTCGCGCCTTTCGGCTCTCGTAATTGGTGAAGAAGACGAAGCCGTTGGCGTCATAGAGTTTCAGCAGCACGGTGCGCAGGCTCGGCTGGCCATCCGCATCCACGGTGGCGAGGGACATGGCGTTCGGCTCCGGCAGCCGCGCACCGATGATCTCTCCGTACCAGGCCTGGAACTGCTCGATGGCGTCGGCCGCCAGCGCATCGCGCTCCAGCCCCGCCGCCATGTACTGCTCGCGCAGTGCCGCCGGATCCACAACCGTATCGGAGGGGGAGGCGAGATAGGGATCTGACGCGGTCATGGTGGTTACCGTTGGCTGCTTGGAGGGCAGGAATGTGGCGACCGCAGTCTCTGCACAAAAGACCCGGGCGCGTCACCAGGCGGTGCGCACACCTGTGCAGACCGCGCGATCGCATGTGCGGTTGCCGGCCTAACCGCCGCCGAGCATCGCATCGATCTCAGCGACGGCGGCGGCCCAGTCCTCGTCCTCGTGGCCGGGCTCGAAGCCGCGCTTCTCGGCGCGGTAATAGGCCGCCTCCTGGATCATCCGGTAGCGCTCTTCCGGCGCTACTTTTCCGACCGGCTTCAAGGCCACGGCGCGATCCGGCAGGGGTGGCCGTGTGGTGCCCGTCGGGACCGGCGCCGTTGGGGCCGGCGCCGGCGCGATTGTCTTTTTCGCCAATGCCTTTTTCGCCAGCGTCTTCTTGGTGATCGCCGGCGCCGGCGCCGGCGTGGCCGACCTGCCCGACGGCGTTTTTTTCACAACCGTCTTCTTGGTCACCGTCTTCTTGGTGATCGCGGCCGCCGCCGCCGTCTTCTTGGCGGCAGGGGCCTTTTTCGCAGTCTTCTTGGTTACGACCTTCTTGTCCTCTGCCATCGTCGCTCACTCGCCTCTGGTGTTGGGAAAACGCTCAGGGCCGCAACCCGCTGGGTACCGCTGCGCGCGCCACCTGCACCGCCGCCGGCCGTCTCCACGAAGAATACACGAGCAAGCCGGCAAGCCGAACATCGCAGCGCGTGGTAGGGGCGCTGTGGCGTCAAGCACCAGCCGAAAGCGCGTGCTTGGCCGGACCGGTGAGTCATGCATCCGGCCCGTCCCTACTCCTCCCGCAGTGCGGCGGCCGGTGCCGCCCGCGCCGCCCGCAGCGCCGGGTAGAGCCCGGCGAGCATGGCCGCGATCCAGGCCAGCAGCACGCCGGCGAGCAGGGTGTCCGGCGTCAGCCGCATGGGCATGCGCCAGCCGAAGGAGCGCAGGTTGATCACCTGGATCAGCAGGTCGCCCATGGCCACGCCGAGGGGAATGGCCAGCAGGCCGGCGGCGACCCCCATGAGCGAGGTCTGCAGCATGATCAGCAGCCGGAGCTGGCCGCGGGTCATGCCCGTGGCGCGGAGCACGGCGTAATCTTTGGCGCGCTCCAGCTCCAGCGCCATCAATGCGCTCAGGATGCCGACGAAGGCCACACCAACGGCCAGCAGCCGCAGCACTTCAGTGATGGTAAAGGTACGGTCGAAGATCTCCAGCGAGAGCTCGCGAATGCCTTGGTTGGTCTGCACCGCCGCCGGTGGTGTCAGGCCCGCGGCGATGGCTTGCACGCGCGCCGCCACCGCCTCGGCGTCGGCGTCGTCGGCGAGCACGACGCCGATGGAGGCGGTGCCGGGATCATCCCAGAGTTGCGCATAGGCGGCCTTCGGCAGGATCACCGTGCCGCTGTCGCTGCCATAGTCCTGAAACACACCGCCGATTTCGAATGTTTTCCAGCCGCCAGCGCTGAAGAGCTCGAGCTGGTCGCCGACGGCGAGCGCCTGGCGGTAGGCATAGGGCTCCGAGACCAGCGCCAGCTCGCCCGCCCGCCAGCGCTGCCAGAGGTCGTCGGCGGTGTCGCCGCGGAACCGAAAGCCGCGGGGCGGCCCCGCGCTGGAGGTGAGGGCCAGCACGCGCATCTGCCCGTCGCGGGTCTGTACGAGGCGCGAGCGGCCCTGGCTCACCGACGCCACGCCGGGCAGGGCCAGCAGCCGGTCCGCGAGCCCCGGGGGCAGCGACGCCGGGTTGTCGGCGCCGCCGCCCTCGTCGGTGGCGATGTAGATGTCGCTGGTGAGCGTGTGCTCCAGCCAGTCCGACACACTGACCCGAAAGCTGCCGATCATGATACCCACGCCAACGGTGGCCGCCACCGCCACCGCCAGCGCCGCCACCGCGAGTCCGGAGCGCGTGATGCTGGCGGTGATGCCCCGGGCCGCCAGCCGCCCGACGCTGCCGAACAGCCGCCCGAACAGGGGCGTGGTGGCGCCCGCCAGCGCGCGCACCACC